>Ga0307516_10008420_pt1 | contig 11690 bp, 4 predicted proteins | sample 19_EM_MG_FD_203310 | JGI IMG/M metagenome (GOLD analysis project Ga0307516, IMG submission 203310) | Populus trichocarpa ectomycorrhiza microbial communities from riparian zone in the Pacific Northwest, United States - 19_EM | ecosystem: Host-associated > Plants > Roots > Unclassified | place...
ATTTATTTATTTATTTATGAAGCTCAAAAATGATATTACTACTTGCAATATTTTATTTCCAATTGTGCCCCCTAAAATATATTTTTATTTCCAATTATAATATTCTCATTAAACTTCCATTGCAGTTCTAGTTCTAAATTAACAAGAACTGTACAATAATTATTTCAAATTTCCTAGAAAAAAATAAAGAAGACAATATTTACAGAAAAAAACTTTTTTTTTAATAATGAACATAAATTAAGGATTGTAAATTGATTCTTCAATATTCAATCTCTTCCACAATGTTTTTTTCTATTTTCACTTTATAAGGAGTAGTTATCAGACCCGGTTTAGGAACTGATTTAAAAAAAAAACTTAAATCAATAGATTATTGTGTTAATTAATGGATAAAATTAAATAATTATTTTTATTAAAATAACATCGTTTTATTTTATTTATAAAAAATTCTGATATTAACACGGTCAATTTTAAATCGAGTTTAATTAAGTTAATTGAGTTTTATTAGTCAATATGTTTTTCAATTAAACCTAACTTTACTCATGTTTTAAGTTTCAAATTTTGTAAACATACCAGATTAAGCCCAATTTAATCATAATTATACCTAATCTAATTTAATAAATCAATCTAGTAACTTGTTGATTTAAAACTTGTTCTCGCTGAATTTTATTTTAAATTAATTTAGAGATTAACTTGATATTGACTTAGTTAACATGATTACCAATAATAGATTGCTTAATAACTTTTTTTTAAAAGAAAATTTATATACAAAACAAAGTTTTTTTATTTTAAAAAATAATTTGATAATGGATCAGGCCTAACTATGGGTTTAACGACTATTTTACCAAGAGTGATTCCCATTTTCACCAAATCCTCTTCCTCTGTTTTTAGAAGGAAGAAGAGGTCTTCTGCCCATTATTATTATTATTTAAAAAAAAAAAAAACTTGAAGGAAAAAAGAAAAGAAAAGGAAATGCAGATAAGGAATTTTCAATGCCCTGACAGCCAACATGACCCGGTAAATATGGAACCAAAATTCTAGAATCAACCGTTTTCTTCTTCACGGAGCAAACCAATTGTAAAACAAGCTCCATTGACTTCCTTCTTTATAAACCCAAGAAAAAGTCTTTCAAGAAAAAGCACCAAAATTCATTCTTGCAGAACTTAATATCAAAATGGAAGAAATGGGTTCAGAGAAGAGGAGGTTGGTGGTGATTGGAGGAGGTATTGCTGGTTCCTTGCTTGCCAAATCTCTCCAATTTCATGCTGATGTCACCTTTATTGACCCGTATGTGCTCTATTCCTTTTCTTTTATGCCCCTTTATCATTTAATTATGTTTTTTCTTGTTCTTTTTTTCTTATTGCTAAATATTTATGAACGTTGTTTGTGAGTTATAATTTTTTTTATGTTGTATGTTTAAATGGGAAGATGTTAGTGAAATTTGGGACAATCCCATGTTTGTTTTACTGTTGGCGAAATGAAAATTTCGAAGAATGATGTTTAATGTTGTGTTGGGGCAATCCTAGCTTATTAGCAGTAGCAAACTCTTATGAAGTACAAGAATACTTTTTTGGGCTGCTGTTGGTTTAAGAAACTAGAATAACTGCCTGTCCTAATGCCTAACTGGAAATAAATTTCGAATCAGGAAGGAGTATTTTGAGATCACATGGGCAAACTTGAGAACAATGGTGGAGCCATCATTTGGGGAGAGATCAGTGATCAATCACAGAGATTACTACACGAATGGCCGTATTGTTACATCTACTGCAATTGGCATTACTGAAACGGAAGTGTTGACAGCAGATGACTTTTCCATTCCCTATGACTATCTTGTCATTGCCACAGGCCACAGGGATCCTGTCCCGAAAACTAGGATGGAAAGACTTAAGGAATACCAAGCAGGTAAAACCGAATGTTAATTTGTGCCTTATCGAACCCCCCCCTGAAACACACACACACAGTTTCATTCTTAAATTCCGTGGACTGCTACTCGGAAAAGTGTGGTTGCGAAACCATATGTTTTATCATGGTGCTACTAGTCAGAAGTTTGAATACAAAAGTTTTTAAGGCAAAGTTTGGAAGATGCAGGTTTGGTTATAGCTATTATAATGCATATTCCAAACAAAACTTCATTTTAGCTCTAGGGCTGCTACTGCAACTCCATGTCGAGCAACATCTGGTCTAAGTTTCTTCTTCTAAAGATACTGGTTTTGAATGAGTCCTGCTTAGTCAATTATGTTTATGTGTTCTAATTTATTTAGCCGACCTGCGTTTTGTAATTTAATTCCATTGCATTTTATTTTAGAGAAAAAGGGGAAAGAAAGGAAAAGAAATTCACAACCACATAAAAAGAACATGTTATGATTTTGGCATAAGTGTTATTTCATCTATTTGATCTAAATCCTTCATGGATTATTTAAAACAAAATGGGAGCATATTGTCCCTGAAAAATGTTTCAGCTGTATTTTTCTGTTTGTTTATTTTTTCTTTTTGTTTACACTTGCAGAAAATGAAAAGATTAAGTCTGCTCAGTCTGTTTTGATTGTTGGAGGGGGTCCTACTGGTGTTGAGCTTGCTGGAGAGATTTCTGTTGATTTCCCAGAAAAACATGTTACCCTGGTGCATAGTGGCTCAAGGTTGCTGGAATTTATTGGCCCAAAAGCTTCTGACAAGACACTGCAATGGTTGACATCGAAGAGAGTTGATGTGAAATTGGAGCAGAGAGTTGATTTGAACTCTGTTACAGATAGTAATGGTAGCAAAATATATCACACCACAGCTGGAGAAAGTATCAGAGCAGATTGCCATTTCCTATGCACCGGGAAACCACTGGGTTCAGGATGGCTTGAGGGCACTATTTTGAACAGTAACTTGGATAGTCGGGGAAGGTTGATGGTTGATGAGTATTTGAGGGTCAAAGGTCGAAAAAATATATTCGCAATTGGAGATATTACTGATGTTCCAGTAAGTCTAACCCCATCTGTAATACTTGCTTTTGGGTTGTTTTCAATTGCTAGGATGCTTTTATTTACCATAAATTATATCACAAATATCTGGAGGCTTGAGTTAATGGGCCCACGGGAAACCTAAGAAAAAATTAACTAAATTGAATCAGTCAAGAAAAAGTCCATTTTAGTATAAAATTTCTTTCACCATTAATTTGAGAATTTTCCTTATTGTTGTCTACTGGTAACTAACCTTGACCGATGGAGTTCAGAAGAACCTAACTGTAACTTGTGCGTTTTTAAAATTGTTTTCAGTAATAAAAATGAGTTTAATGGATGATGAAACCAATGAATAATATTTGAGGCAGGGACATTACTCTTCTACTCCTTTTGTTTAATTTGGAAATGATGTGCTTTTTTGGCTGAAAGAGGATTCAAAAGCTTGCTTTTATAGTGACCAAAATCATAGTCCACTTTAGCTAGGCTGCTTTATGCGCACAGCTGAATGAGAAAACGGCCAGTATATCATATATGACATCAAGGTATTCTGTATAGTGATAGTGAATTAGGTAATTGTTGAAGTAAAGAAGACTGAAGGCTAGAGTTCATGTAAGTCTAAAGAAGGAAAGGCGTCTTAGTTTTATATGTTGAGAATGCTTGCAATAATAGGATATGGTCTTTTGCATCTATGGTACTCGATAATCAAACCAATGCTCATTTTTATGAAATGTTATCTAACAGGAAATCAAACAAGGGTACTTGGCGCAAAAACATGCTTTGGTGGCAGCTGCGAATCTGAAGCTATTGATGTCTGGAGGCAAAGAACGAAAGATGTCCTCTTATAAACCAGGTTCAACTACGGCAATTGTTTCGCTGGGCAGAAGGGATGCTGTAGCACAATTTCCATACACAACCCTCATTGGCATTGTTCCTGGTATGATCAAATCCAGAGACTTGTTTGTGGGGAAAACAAGGAAGCAAAGGGGTCTACAACCTCATTAATTTATACGCTTCATGAGTTGAAATGAAACACATACGGATTGTATCTAATCCTAAAGTGAGCTGAGTTACAATTCACAGCAAGTATAGAGTTTATTGATGTTATAGGTTGTGTGTAAAACGCCTTTTTTTTTTTAATGGGATTGAGTTGATTCTGTAATTTTTTGTACATTCGGATGATTAAATTTAAACCTATGTTTCTTATGTCATGCAGACGATACCAAGTCAATTTTTTTAATTTTCAACCTCCATTTGATGCAATCCATCCATGGATAAGATATGATCAAATACATCATTTATTTAATTGGTCTTAGGGCTAGGTCTGGTCCCTGGAAATGGAAGATCGATTTCCTATCTGAGAAGTGAGATTTACCAAATATATATATCTCTCTGTGTGTGAGTGGTCAAGAGAGCCAGGTGTGGGTTCCTGACAAAGTAATATAGTCTCTGTAAGACTTACACAGGACCTAATAGTATAAATATGCACAATAGTATCTCAAGGTTTTTATTGAAGTTGTAGGTGCGAAGGGCGAAGACGAGTTCACAAAAAGGCAGTAGCTCTGCGAATGGCTAGTGGAAATCATCAAAGATTGTTAGCAGTTTTCTTGCTGTGTCTGATAGATAACCTGCTGAGCAACGATATCCTGGGAAAGCTTTCTGGTTGGAAGGGATGATTACTGAACAAGGGCAGGGAGGGCTATGTTGGTGCCATGCAAGTTAACCACCATCCCTGCTGCCTTCTTCTTTGGGTTGATGAAACGGTAACTTTAAAAACATTAGCTAACTTTAGAGCGTAATTTGATGTAACCCCACTGATGAAAGGTACCTAAATATTTTTTGAATTGGGAAACAAATTAATTCCATTTTTTGTGATTTTTGAGACGGAGATATAAATAATTTTTTTTTTAATCTCTATCTCTTTATAGAAACTTTATGCAAAAGGAAAAGAAAAAGAAAAGAAAAGAAAAACTGTAATTTCTTTGTGATTTTATGTGTTCTAGTACCTGAAATTAATCCCTTATAAGTTATATGTAAGTCACAAGTCAAGAATATTGTTTTATAAAATTAGAAATAGAAGGGGACAAATCAATGAAAATATGATAGTTTTAGGATAATATTGTTTAATTTAGAGATTTAGCGCCTAATAAAAACCATATATATAATTAGGGGACCAATTTGTAGCTTCCTAAAGAATTAATAATTATGCTTTATCCCATCGTTATATAAAACACGTGGATTAACTGAGGTAAGGCTAAGGGCATGTGCTAAGACATGAAACTGGAAAAAGAGTTTTTGACGCAGGAACTGACTCTGGGTTTCTAGACTTGTTAAAAAAGCACCCTGATAACTCAGACAGGATCAAGAACATATATCGTTTCTGTACTTAGGAAAAGGCCCCGTCTCTCCTTACATTTCTTGGCATTCTGGCAGGCCTGCTCAAGTCTCTGAATTGCTCTCTTTTCAAAGCCCCAGGTAACTCTTTCATTCTTACTATATATTAAGATCAGCAATCCCTTAGTTGAATGAATCTTGAACCCATTGGAAAGGGTAGGAAAGTTGCCATCTTGGACGCTCTTAGAGCGTGGAGATTTTTTCTTTTATTGTAGAAAGAAAAGAGGGTTTTTGCTAATTTTTAGTGAAGAATGTTGGGTTGTTGCATTGTGTTTGATTTTGCTCATTTATTTTAAGTTCGCAAAGTACATAGATGAACTATTTCAGGCAGATAAACAAGGGGGAAAGGTGATTTGTGCTGGAACTTTCTTAAATCCCGACTTATGGGATGCTGCACTCCTGGCTGCTGGCACTACACTATCTGCAATGAAGCACATTCTTGATGGGCATGGAAAACTTGCTTATGCATTGGTTAGGCTGCCTGGTCACCATTCTCAACCTAAACAAGCAGATGGGTATTGCTTCCTAAACAATACAGGACTTGCTGTTCTATTGGCCTTGGATTAGATTCAGGGTGTAAAAAAGTTGTAGCTATTGACATTGATGTTATTTACGGCAATGGAACAGCAGAGGGATTCTATCGGACAGATAGAGCACTTACTGTATCCCTTCATATGAATAATGGTTCATGGGGTTCATCTCACCCACAGAATGGACCTATTGATGAGCTAGGTGAATGAGATGGTTTTGGCTACAATTTGAATGTACCTCTTCCTGATGGGACGGGTGACAGGGGATACGAGTATGCCATGAACAAATTAATTGTCCCAGCTATTCACAAATTTGAACCTGATATGATAGTTTTGGTTGTCGGCCAAGATTCAAGTGCTGTAAGTACCTTTAATCTTGATGATACACCATTGTCAAATTGTGACCATGTTACGAGGTGAGGTTATCTGTGATCATATGCATGCTAGTTTTACAATATGGTCTATTAAACGTGCACATGTGTAGTAAAATATATCTGAACAATTGAAGTATAAGGTTCACAAGCATGTTTTTTTATCATGTACTCATAACTCAAACTCACCCAGCCGTCTCATGTGCCTTGCTACTTTCAGCTTTTGCAAGCCAAAAAAAGTTAAAAAGAGAAGGAAAAGAGAAAGATCGGCTTCAATTATCAACCTCGAGGTCTCTTCATCTATAATCTCCCATTATTCCTATTTCTACATCATGTAGAGCTGTAAACATATTTCAATCTCATATGTCCTGCTCATTTCAGTTTCCCCTTCACTAGCCCCTCTCTGTCTACTCCCACTAGTCATGTTCTATGGAAAGACTTTGTCCCTTTGTTTTTCATCATAACCCATGCTGTCCATGTTTGTTGTGAAGCTCCTTGATTGCAGTCTCTAGATATCATTGTTTTTCTTTGATGAGCATTTCTCAGATGTTGTGTTGTATATTTCTGAAAAAATACTTTTTGAAACTTTGATCTCCTGACCAAGTCGCGTTGTTTGTGCTTCAGTTTGATCCAAATGGAAGGAAATGCTTGTCAATGGATGGGTATAGAGAGATTGGACGGACAGTTCATAGTCAAGCAAATAACACGGTGGCGGGTGCCTTCATATCATCCAAGGAGGAGGATACCACGTCACATACTCAGCTTACTGTCTTCATGCAACGCTTGACAGTGTGCTGGACCTTCTACAGCTGCTATTATGTGATCCCATTGCACATTACTCTGAGGATGAGGCTTTTTCTGTGGAAGTTGTTGGAGCCATCAGGAAGTACCATAAAGACTTGGTTCCATTTTTAATTTACGATTCATATGCACATATACTTTTAAAATTACGTCATGCTACGATGGAAACAACATCAAGCTTTAAAATGAACTAGGCTTTTTGCTGGATTTCCTGATTCATAGCCCTACATTTGCATTGGTCTTAGTTTTATGTACCACTGATCACACAATGATGTGCATGCTTGAGTAGAAACAACAATAGAGTTTAATATGATGTCTTATCTTAATCTTATTGGGCTGACCATGTCAAGTAGCCATACAAAGTTTGAAGTGAATAAATTTAGGAGTTGACAGATGACTTTCTTTGCAACTGGAAGAGCTTCCTGAAGTGTTATCTTTGTTAATAGAAGGTTAAATTTCCTAGCTTTTAGGCCAATATTTCCATGCTAATTGTTGTGTTATCTTTGTTGCTAGATATTTATAATATGAGGAAAGATTGTTTCCCTTTTGTATCTAGTCAGGAGGTTTGAATATTTCCCCCATTTATACAAGATCCAGGGAAGGAAAAGATTTGAATTGTTTCTTTAACATATAATGTTGTTTTCAGTAATTTATGGCTGTAAAATAAACTCTTGAGAGAAGGCTTTCCGAAACTTAGCCCTCTAGAGTGGACCGTCTTGATATTGAAATTTTTTTTTTCTTATTTGTTAGCCTCAAGTAAGTTTAGAGATTCCAGTTGTTTAGCTATTTCAGAGCTCTTTTCAGTATTTCAGAATTATGTACACTCTCTTCCAGTATATTCTGCACTGCTTCATGTATCTAGTTGCATGTTATTATTATTATTATTTTTGTAAAATCTTACTGATCAATCCTATTATCATTTGCTTTTATAAGGAGTCGATCGTTAGTTTTGATCTGGGACATTCTAAATCAGAAAGATCCTGATGACTCGTTCTCTGCCAACTTTTTGCAGTTCACTGTGTTTTGTAATATGTTCCAATGCCATGTCCTGTGTGTTTGTGAGATAGCGGTTGAGACCATTTCTATCTGTGTAGATGACTTCAATTTATAGCTAGGATCTTTTTCATTGTCCACCAACTCAGCTTTGCCAATGAAGATATTGCTCTCCATATGATGTGTATTTCTGGTTTACCAATTCCCTGAGCTTCACATGTGCGCTAAATGCTTATTAGTGTGCTAAGGTACGTAAACAAATAAACCATAGTCTAACCAATCCAATGCACGTTTTTCTAATGTTTGGTGGCCATTAAATCGAGGGTTTTTTTTTTCCCCTCAAAAGAGCACAGGAAATAAGTTATGAATTCATTAGAAATAATAATAATAAAAAAAAAACAGAAAATGTGATATTTGCAGAGGCAGTGAGGCCACCCATTCTGGAAATTTTTTGGCAAAAACAGAGGAGTTCTGGGAATAATTGTATAAAACAAAAGGCTATGGTTGTGGGACAAAAGAGTTCAAAATCTTTAGGTGTGATTCTGTACGTGTTGCCTCTTCTGATATAGGACATGTTGGAGCCTCTAAGTGCTTTTTGGCGAGCCAGAAATTTAGGGATTTAGATGATTTCAAATTTAAGTTAGATGATTCTAGGTAACTTAAATTTGTGGTTCAGTAATTTCTGTACAGCGGTGAAATCTGATCTGATCTGATCTGTGGTTCAGTAAATTCTGTACAGCAGCGAACTCTGCTGCTCTTTGTGTTTGTTTGACAATTTATGTTTTGAAACTAAGTATGGAAAATCTACGTACCCAACATTATTATCTTCCCTTTGCCTTCTTCCATGTCTCTCTGCCCAATTGTTCTTCTCTCAGCCCCCTTGATTCTCATTTACCATTTCACATACTTAGCAGTTAACAACAATATTTTGAGGTGAAATTACTCTGTTCAACCATTAGCTTGAGCTTGTAAGTAGTGAACAATGCCACATTCATTTATGATCAAGCCGTTTGGCAAAACACACATGCTTTACAGATTTTGCATTGATTGTTGCCTTGTCTAGCCATAATCTTACATTGAAAATTTGAAATTATAATCAGAATTTGTTGTTTGGTGCAGCAAGGCGGAGGATTGATATCAACTGTTCAAGCCAACGGAAGCTCCCATCACTTAAAAGAGGAATGCATGGAGGACATCAAGGATTTGGAAAATTGATTGTCAATATAGGCGAAGGATGTTGACCATGTAAAACCACCAAGAAACTTGGTAGGAGAACTATAATATAGGGATCAGTGTTTGTTAAATGTTTTAAATCCTGGAATGGTATAGCGATAAACTGTGAATTATCCTTAGCTGCTGACCATTTAGGGTGTAAACACTTAATTCTATGTGCCTTGTAAATTACAGATAGACTATAGCTTCTCTGACATATATTTTGTACGTGGCATTTATGACATGTGTGGACTTAAAATCCGAAAGTTTTTCCATTCTGGAGTTCTACCTTATCCTTTGTTTACATCAAGGCATAGTAATCACCACCAATTCAGCTTTAGGTTCTGCTGACTTGTTCTTCAAAATAATATCTGTCATGTACTTGTTCGGCGGTTCCACATCAATGAAAAGTAATTCAGAACCTTACTGCAACTCCAATGGCTTTGCAGGAATTCTTTAGGAGATTTCCGTTTTTGCCAGTGCTCTAACGTTCGAATTCATTAGGGCATCTCCCGTAGTTGTCTGTAGTATGTAATCTGGTTTAGAAGGGATTTATCAGGAATGTTCTTAAGGGAGAAATGGCTTCTAATACAATTAGAATGTGATCTGCATTTTGTATCTCTGATTCCTTATCAATTGAGACGTTCATTCTCAATCAAGATATGGTATCTCCGATTCGATCCATATCAAATAGAGACATCCATTCTTAATCAAGAAAGGTCAGACCCCCTCTGTGACATCCTAGTTATTTTTCTTGTCAAATGCATCTCAACATTTAGGATTGTTTTGATAGCATAAGATACTTGGTATGCATAACTTGCAGAAACAAGATTTTACTGCTTCACCAGTTATTTAAAGACCAAACTGTTATTTTCCTGAATGATATGTCATTTCTGGTTTTTTTTTTTCTTGCAGAGATGAACGTGAGATCAAGTATACGCTCTGCAAATTAACAGGTTTCATTCATTGAACAGGATGCATTAAGCAACCTTTTCCAAACCCATCTTGATTCTGTTGTTTTTGTTTCTATGCTGACGTAAAATCCTTGATTTCATGCATGGCACTTCCTTAAACCGGTCATCTTTGTTGTTTGACTATATTTTTAGAGTGGATTTTTATAATTTCAAAATAAAAAAAAGACATAGACGTGTATCTTGAGATAGTAACCACACACCACGTAGAACCACTTTTGCTGCTGCATATGATTCCATAAATGATCCCAATCGGCAAAGGGATGCGTGAATTTTGGCGTTCTGACAGGCGTGATCAATGCACCTGGCGTGGTTGGTTCCATGTGAACTGCTGGGTGGAATATTATTACGTGGGGTAACATATAAATACAACAAAGTTTTATATATATTTTTTATTATAATAGTTGGTTTTTAAAGTGTTTTTTTTATTGAAAATATATTAAAATAATTTTTTTTATTTTTACAAATTTATTTATATATAAACATATTAAAACAATATAAAAAAATTAATTTAAAATAAAAGTAAATAAATAATTTTTAAGAAAAACACTCTTTCAACACATGAATACAAATAGATGCTAATACCTAACCTTTTCTTATATTTCCGATCACCAAAGTAGTCCGATAGAAGTCAAAAACAGAAATCAATTTTTTCTTGTCAAGATTTGACATCAAAAAGTTATTTTTGACTGATATATATTCACATTTAAGAAACCTTGTTTATGTTTGACATTGCTTCACGCCATCGCTCTTTTTCAGGTGAGCATTTATGGTTTGGTTTGAAATTAAAAATTTAATTCAATTTAATTTTTATTTTTAAAAATAAAACCTTAAAACAAACTTAAAATATATTTAAAAGTGTAGTAATGATTGTTTTTTAAAGTATTTTTTATTTAAGAATATATTAAAATAATATTTTTTTATTTTTGATATCAGTACATTAAAATTATTTAAGAATATAAAAATATAATTTTAAAAAATACAATTTCAATTATATTTTTAAATATCTGAATAATCAATTTAAAAACTTGATTTTACTCGGTTAAATTTAATTAGTCAATCAGTCAAGTAGTTGGGTTTTTTTAGATATTTTTGACTGACTGAGCTGTTTTTTTTTTAATTTAAAAGAAATTGGTTTAGTTCGGTTTTATTGGTTTCTCAAACCTAAAATCAAAACCAAAACAGATTGATTTTTTTTGATTAATTCGTTAGTCATTTACTTTGCTTACCTGTACTCCTTTCAATAATTGGTTGAAGACTTGTTTGCTTATTCATCTTTTATTATTATTATTAATTAAATCAAGTAATTAATATGGATTCTCGAAAATCTCTAAGTTTTGCCCCTCAACTAAAGACAGCATGCTGTGTTAGGATAAGAGTCAGGAAATTAAGGAGTCTATCCTGCTAATGAAAATATCATTAAATATGAATGCTGCATCCCTCTTATTAGAGGGATGAAAAAACATTTAATCCTTCTTC
>Ga0307516_10008421_pt1 | contig 11690 bp, 9 predicted proteins | sample 19_EM_MG_FD_203310 | JGI IMG/M metagenome (GOLD analysis project Ga0307516, IMG submission 203310) | Populus trichocarpa ectomycorrhiza microbial communities from riparian zone in the Pacific Northwest, United States - 19_EM | ecosystem: Host-associated > Plants > Roots > Unclassified | place...
AGGCGCACGACAAGGAGGTCGCGCTGGCCTGTGTGCGCGCCTACAACGACTGGATGGTCGAGGAGTGGTGCGGGGACAGCGGCGGCCGGCTGATCCCGCTGTGCCTGATCCCGCTGTGGGACATCGAACTCGCGGTCGAGGAGATCCGGCGCAACGCGGCCCGCGGGGTACGGGCCGTGACCTTCTCCGAGATCCCCACCCACCTGGGGCTGCCGTCCATCCACTCCGGCTACTGGGACCCGTTCTTCGCGGTCTGCCAGGACACCGGGACGGTCGTCAACATGCACATCGGCAGCAGCTCCCAGATGCCGGCCGCCTCCCCCGACGCCCCGCCCGCCGTACAGGCCGCGCTCAGCTTCAACAACGCCATGGCCTCGATGATGGACTTCCTCTTCAGCGGCGTCCTGGTGCGCTTCCCGCGGCTCAGACTCGCGTACTCCGAAGGGCAGATGGGCTGGATCCCGTACGCCCTGGAACGCGCCGACGACGTCTGGGAGGAGCACCGCGCGTGGGGCGGCGTCCGCGGCACGATCCCGGAGCCGCCGTCGACGTACTACTACCGGCAGATGTTCTGCTGCTTCTTCCGCGACAAGCACGGCGTCGCCTCCCTGGACGTCGTCGGCCGGGACAACGCGACCTTCGAGACCGACTACCCGCACGTCGACTCGACCTTCCCGCACACCAAGGAGGTCGCCCTCGACCATGTGAAGGGCCTCGACGACGAGACGGTGTACAAGCTGATGCGGGGCAACGCCATCCGCATGCTGGGCCTCGACCTGGACCGCTAGTGGACCTCGCCGACACATCCGAGGAACGGGAGTTCCGGGCGCGCCTGCGGGAATGGCTGGCCAAGACGCTGCCCACGCTGGGGCCGAAGCCGTCCCCGGACGACTGGCCGGGCCGCCGCGCCCATGACCTCGGCTGGCAGCGGATGCTGTACGACGCCGGGTACGCGGGGCTGCACTGGCCCACCGACGCGGGCGGTCGGGGCGCCACCCCCACCCGGCACCTGATCTTCCTGGAGGAGACGGAGAGGGCGGGCGCGCCCTATGTGGGGGCGGGCTTCGTCGGCCTGCTGCACGCGGGACCCACCATCGCCGCCGAGGGGACGGCCGGGCAGCGGGCGCGCTGGCTGCCGCCGATCCTGCGCGGCGAGGAGGTGTGGTGCCAGGGCTTCAGCGAACCGGACGCCGGATCCGACCTCGCGGCTCTGCGCACCCGCGCGTGGCGGGACGGCGACGACTACGTGGTGAGCGGGTCCAAGATCTGGACCTCGCACGCCGAAGTGGCCGACTGGTGCGAGCTGTTGGTGCGGACCGATCCGGCCGCCGCGAAACACCGGGGCATCACCTGGCTCGCCCTGCCCATGGACGCGCCCGGCATCACCGTACGGCCCCTGCGGACCCTCGCCGGGTCGGCGGAGTTCGCCGAGGTGTTCCTCGACGAGGTGCGCGTCCCGGTCGCCAACCGGGTCGGCGACGAGAACGACGGCTGGCGCGTGACCATGGTGACCCTGTCCTTCGAGCGCGGCACGGCCTTCGTCGGCGAGGTCGTGGCCTGCCGGCGGGTGCTGGGCCAACTCGCCCGGGAGGCACGGCGGAACGGCAGCTGGGACGATCCGGTGCTGCGTCGGCGCCTCGGGCGGCTGAACGCCGAGTTCCGCGCGCTGTGGCGGCTGACCCAGTGGAACGTGAGCGAGGCTCAGGCGTCGGGCGGGGTGCCCGGCGTAGGCGGTTCGGTTTTCAAACTGAGGTACTCACAGGCGCGTCAGGAGCTGTACGACGCCGCCGCCACCGTCCTGGGCGACGCGGCACTCGACCTCGACCGGCCCTGGGTACTCGACCGTCTCTCCTCCCTGTCGTACACCATCGCGGCCGGTACCTCGCAGATCCAGCACAACATCGTGGCCGAGCGGATCCTGGGCCTGCCGAAGGGGCGCTGACGTGCGTTTTCAACTGTCGGAGGACCAGCGCGCCTTACGGGCGGGGGTACGGGAGCTGCTGGCGCGGCGCTTCGACGCCGAGGCACTGCGCGCAGCCGTGGGGCGTCCGGGGCTCGACCGTGCGCTGTGGCGGGAGTTGGGGGAGGCCGGGTTCTTCGCGCTGCGGCTTCCCGAGGCGGACGGCGGGGTGGGACTCGGGCTTCCCGAGGCGGTGTTGGCGTTCGAGGAGGCGGGCCGCGCCCTGCTGCCCGGGCCGCTGATCGCCACGCACCTCGCGGCGGGGAGCGTGCCGGGGGCGGCGGCCGGGGAGACGGTCGTGGCGGACGTCGACGGCGGACTGGTGGAGTGGCTGGCGGACGCGGACGTCGTGCGCGGGGGCGGGGCCCGGCTGCCGCGACCGGAAGTGTCGGGAGAGCCGGGAGAACCGGGAAAACCGGGAAAGCCGGGAGAACCGGGAGAGCCGGGAGAGCCGAAAGGGGCGGTGCCGCTGCGGTCGGTGGACCCGTTGACGCCGCTGCACCGATGGACCGGCGGGGCGGCGTGGCCCCCGGACCCCGTCGCCGTCCTCCTCACCGCCGCCGAGCAGCTGGGCACGGCCACACGCGTGTGCGAGCTGGCCGTACAACACGCGCGGACCCGCGAGCAGTTCGGGCAGCCGATCGGCGCCTTCCAGGCGATCAAGCACCTCTGCGCCGGCATGCTGGTGCGGGCGGAGACGGCCCGTGCGGCCGTGTACGCCGCCGCCGTCACCGCCGACCCCCTCGACATCGCGGCGGCGCGGCTGCTGGCCGACGAGGCCGCACTGCGTAGCACACGGGACTGCCTGCAGGTACACGGCGGCATGGGGTTCACCTGGGAGAGCGAGGTGCACCTGCATCTCAAGCGGGCCTGGGTGCGGGCACAACGTGGCGGGGGCGATACGGAGAGTGAGGAGAGCCTCGCCGCCGAACTCGTCGACTGACGGCCGCCGACGCCGCTGGACTGGGACGACACCGGAGCCCTCCGGATGGATGTCACGGATCGTGGCATACCGGAATCACGGAGCGTTGATATCGGGTTGTGTCCTGCGCGCGACTCGTCACTCCCGGAGTCGGTCGCCCACTCCGGTACCTTGTGTGAGATGCGAGCGGTCCCGAGCACGAGTCATGCCGGTGTCATCCCTGCTTGTTCGACCCCTGGAGGAGGGCGTCGCACAGTATGCCGCACGGGTACTCCTTCCCGCTGGAATATGCCTGAAGCGCTTGTTGGCGTGACTGTCGGTCAACCATGCTGTCTCACAAGGGAGTCACGTTCGGTGACCCTGGCTGTTGCCGTTGTTCTGGTCATGCAAAAAATGGCTACGATCGTGGCCCTCGTGAGGCGCGAGGTTATGTGTCCGCCGGTTCGGATGGTGTGAGCGGTGCAGGTGCTTCAAGTGCAGCTGGAGATCCGGCCCGACCCCGCAGAGGTTGGGCGAGCCCGCAGCTGGGCCCGCTCACGCCTGGCGGGGTCCGGGATAGCGGCCGATGAGTCGCTCGCCGAGACGCTGATTCTGCTCGTCTCCGAGCTCGTCACCAACGCCGTGGTGCACACCGGCTGCGCGGCCGTGCTGCGGCTCTCCCTGCCGGCCGCGGCGGCCGAGACGGCCACGGTCCGCCTGGAGGTGGCCGACCGTAGTGACCGCGCTCCCGTGCCGCGCTGTGCGGACGGCGACGAGACGGGTGGCCGGGGCCTCGCCCTCGTGGACGGGCTCGCCGACCGCTGGGGCTGGAGTCCCGAGGGGGCCGGCAAGCGCATCTGGTGCGAACTGGACCGGTACGCGCAGTCGCGGTCCGCCGCGGCGACCTGTGGCGGCGGCGTGTCGGCGTACGAGGGGCTGGCGTTCGAGGCGGTCTGAGGGTGCGTGGTCGCGTAACGCGGTGGAACCCTTGACTGGTGCTGCGTTTGTGCGCCGGGACATGCTTCTGTGCGCGCCCACGGCAAAGGGTGCATAAGTAATAAATCCCCGAACGGGTGTTGACGTCGCGTGACCGTTTGATCACGATTGTGGTCAGCGATTCGCCGCGAGGGGACGCCGAGGGTCTGGGTGACGGAAGCCCTCGACGAGTGTGGGTCGTGATTCGGCGTCGGTTCCCTCAGGGCCGGGAGAACCGGGGCGGGTACGCCGGAGGCGGATGGCGGTGCGCGATGCCGTGCTCGGGGCGGGTGTCGCGCACCGCCATCCGGCGGTCCGGGGGTGGGGCGGTTCGGTGAGCCGATGGGCCGGCCGGCCTCAGAGGATCGCGACGGGTGCCACGGGGGTTCCCGTCGCGCCGACGAAGGGTTCGGGCATCGCCGACAGCAGGAACGCGTACCGGCCCTCTTGTCCACAGGCTGTGGACAACTCTTCGAGATTCCAGTTCTGGCCCTGCAGCATCCCCATCTCCACCAGGTCGAGCGCGTGTACGGGCAGCCACAGATCCTCGATCTCCGGCGGAAACACCTCGAAGGTGAGGGTGTCGTTCGCGACCGCGGCGACATCGCGTGCGTGGAACCACTCCGGTGTCCGGATCGACAGGCCCGGCGACGGATAGCCGTACGCCTCCCTGTCGCCCGCCAGATACACCCGCACCTGCCCGGTCCGTACGAGCACGATGTCCCCCGCGCGCACCCGTGTACCGGCGAGTTCCTCGGCGGCGTCGAGATCCTCGGGGGTGACGGCGTACGAACCGTCGAGACGGTCTTTGCCGTGCTCCCGGGCCACGTCGAGCAGCACCCCGCGCGAGACGATGGGCCCTGCCTTGTCGATCCCGCTGAACTCGGCGCCGCCGTGCGGGGTGATGGTGTCGGCCGGGCGGCCGTTGTAGAGCCGGCCCGAGTGCGAGGCATGGGCGAGCGCGTCCCAGTGGGTGGCCGCCTGGAGCCCCATGGTCACAACGTCGTCGCTGCACGCCACCGTCCCCGGGCCGAAGACCTCCTGGTTGATCTGCACCATGGCGTGCAGTGGATTGACCCGCCCGGGGATGAGCCCGGTCTGTACGCCGTCCTGCCGCAGGGGGAGCGCCAGCGGGACGCGGCGGCCGGTGCGGACCTCTGTCGCCGCCCGGCTTACCACCTCGTCGGTGATCAGGTTGAGGGTGCCGATCTCGTCGTCGGCCCCCCAACGTCCCCAGTTGTTCACGCGCTTGGCGATGTCGTGGAACGCGGGATGGAGCGCGGGCGGTGACATCCGTCCTCCCCGGGGCTTGTCTCCGACAGTCCGGCAGGGCAAAAATCTAACGGACCGTCAGAAACCGCGGGAAGGGGCCGGCGTGGGGAACTTCTTGGCAGGCAAGGTGGTCGCCGTGACCGGCGCCGGGCGGGGGATCGGGCGGGCGGTGGCGCTGGCCGCGGCGGCCGAGGGCGCGCGGGTCGTCGTCAACGACCACGGCGTCGCCATGGACGGCGCCTCGCCGACGAGCGAGGTCGCCGAGTCCGTGGTCAAGGAGATCGAGGCGGCGGGCGGCCACGCGGTCCCCGTGGCCGACGACATCTCCACGATGGCCGGCGGTCAGCGGGTGGTCGACGTGGCGCTGGCCTCGTACGGACGGCTCGACGGGGTCGTGTGCGTCGCCGGGATCCTGCGCGAGCGGATGCTGTTCAACATGGCCGAGGAGGAGTGGGATCCCGTCGTGGCGACCCACCTCAAGGGCACGTTCACCGTGTTCCGGGCGGCGTCGGCGGTGATGCGGCAGCAGAGGTCCGGCACGCTGATCGGCTTCACCAGCGGAAACCACCAGGGCTCGGTGTCGCAGGCCAACTACAGCGCGGCGAAGGGCGGGATCATCTCCCTCGTCCGCAGCGCGGCCCTGGGGCTGCACAAGTACGGGGTGACCGCCAACGCGGTGGCCCCGGTGGCCCGTACCCGGATGTCGGCGAACGTCCCCATGGAACTCACGGAGATCGGCGAGCCGGAGGACGTGGCCGCGATGGTGGTCTACCTGCTGTCCCAGCAGGCGCGGGAGCAGGGGATCACGGGCCAGGTGTACACGATCGCCGGCCCCAAGATCGCGGTCTGGGCCCAGCCGAGAGAACTGCGGGCGGCGTACGCGGACGGCTCCTGGACACCGGAGCGGATCGCGGACTTCCTGCCGGGGACGGTGGGGGTGGACCCGATGCCGCTCCTTGAGCGGGTGGCGGGGATGGAACGGGCGGCCCGGGAGGGGGGCCGACCGAACGCGTAGGGCTACGGGCCGCCCCGTGCCCTCGGGCGGTCGGCAGCGGATTCGTCGGGCGGGGGTGTCGTCCTGCGCGGCGGTTGGCGTCGTGGTTGGACGGCAGGCAGCCGTCGTCGGGCCGCAGGCAGCCGACTCGCTGGGCGGGAGGCCGCCGCTCTGTCCGGCGGTTGGTGGGGTACCGCCGGGCGGAAGGCCGCCGTTCCGCCAGGCACCAGGCACCAACCGCAGGCACCGGCCCCCGGCAACGGCTTCAGCCACCTCCAGGAAGGCGTACCCATGGACTTCGCATTCACCTCGCAGGACGATGCCTTCCGCGCCGAGGCGAGGGGATGGCTCGCCGCGCACGCCGACGGCACGCAGGACCGCCGTACCTGGGAACGCATCCTCGGCAAGGCCGGCTGGATAGGGCTCGGCTGGTCCCAGGAGGGCTACGGCAACCGTGCCGCCACCCTCACCCAACAGGTCGCCTGGGCCGAGGAGTACGCCCGGTCACCCGCACCCCCGCGCTCCGGACACATCGGCGAGAACCTCCTCGCCCCCACCCTCCTGGCCCACGGTACCGAGGAACAGAAGGCCCGCTTCCTGCCCCCGATCGCCGCCGGCGAGGAACTCTGGTGCCAGGGCTACAGCGAACCCGGCGCCGGTTCGGACCTGGCCGGCGTGCGCACCGCGGCCGTACGCGAACCGGAGGGGACGTACTACCGGATCACCGGCCAGAAGATCTGGACCTCGCTCGCGCACGAGGCGGACTGGTGCTTCGTGCTCGCCCGTACCGAACCCGGCTCCCGGCGCCACCACGGGCTGACGTTCCTGCTCGTGCCCATGGACCAGCCGGGCCGCGTCGAGGTCCGTCCGATCCGTCAGCTGACCGGCACGAGCGAGTTCAACGAGGTGTTCTTCGACGGGGCACGCGCGCGTGTGGAGCATGTCGTCGGCGCGGAGGGCGACGGCTGGCGGGTCGCGATGGGGCTGCTCGGCTTCGAACGCGGGGTGTCGACGCTCGCCCAACAGATCGGTTTCGCCCAGGAGTTGGGAAAGGTCGTCCAGACGGCGGTGGCCACCGGCGCGATGCACGACCCCGTCGTAAGGGAGCGACTGGTGCGTCAGTGGGCCGAGTTGCGCGTGATGCGCTGGAACGCCCTGCGCACCCTGGGAGGTTCGGCCGACGCGGGTGCGCCGAGCGTGGCCAAGCTGCTGTGGGCCGGCTGGCATCAGCGGCTGGGGGAGCTGGCGATGCGGGTGCGGGGCGCGGCGGCCGCCGTGGGCCCGGTGGATTGGTCGGCCGCGGCGCCGTACGAACTCGACGTGTCGCAGCACCTGTTCCTCTTCTCCCGGGCCGACACGATCTACGGCGGCTCGGACCAGATCCAGCGCACCATCATCGCCGAGCGGGTGCTCGGCCTGCCGAGGGAACCCAAGGGCCGACAGGGGGCCGTGTGATGCGAGGCGTGCTGTTCGACGGCAAGCGGGTCGAGGTCGTGGACGATCTCGTCGTACGGGACCCGGGGCCGGGCGAGGTACAGGTGGCCGTTTCGGCGGCGGGGCTGTGCCACAGCGACCTGTCCGTGGTGGACGGGACCATACCGTTCCCCGTTCCTGTGGTGCTCGGCCATGAGGGGGCGGGCGTGGTGGCGGCGGTGGGCGCCGGTGTCACGCATGTGCGCCCCAGCGATCACGTGGCCCTGTCCACGCTCGCCAACTGCGGTACGTGCGCGCAGTGCGACCGGGGACGGCCGACGATGTGCCGGCAGTCGATCGGGCGGCCGGGACAGCCGTTCGCGCGGGACGGGCGGCCGGTGTTCCAGTTCGCGGCCAACTCCGCGTTCGCGGAACGGACCGTCGTGAAGGCCGTGCAGGCGGTCCGGATCCCCGAGGACATCCCGCTGCCGTCCGCCGCGCTCATCGGGTGCGGGGTGCTGACCGGCGTCGGCGCCGTGCTCAACCGGGCGAAGGTGGACCGCGGGGACAGTGTGCTGGTCATCGGCACGGGCGGGATCGGGCTGAACGTCCTGCAGGGGGCGCGGATCGCGGGCGCGCTGCGGATCGTCGCCGTCGACGCGAACCCGGCGAAGGAGGAGGTGGCCCGGCGGTTCGGCGCGACGCACTTCCTGACCTCCACGGACAGCGTGCGGGACGTGCTGCCGACGGGCGCGGACCACGCCTTCGAGTGCGTCGGCCGGGTCGAGTTGATCCGGGCCGCGATCGACTCGCTGGACCGGCACGGGCAGGCGATCCTGCTCGGCGTCCCGCCCGCCACGGCTCAGGCGTCCTTCCTCGTCTCGTCGATGTTCCTGGACAAGTCGATCCTGGGCTGCCGCTACGGATCGTCCCGGCCGCAGCGGGACATCGCGCTGTACGCCGAGCTGTACCGGGAGGGCCGGCTGCTCCTCGACGAGCTGGTGACCAGGACGTATCCGGTCGAGGACTTCGAGAAGGCGGTGGCGGACGCGGAGGCGGGACGGGTGGCACGCGGGGTGCTGACGTTCTGAACGCGGGAGTTTTCCACAGGTGCCGGAAATCCCCTGGGGCGTTGTCGGTGCGGGCCCTTAGCGTCGTCCCATGAGCTACCGCGACGTCGCCTCGAAACAGGTCCTGGTCTGGTCCCTGACCGCCGTGGGTGCCCGCATGCCGGTGGCCATGGCCCCGCTCGCCCTGGTCTTCCTGGTGCGGGAGCGCCCCGGAGGCTATGCCCTCGGCGCGGTTCTCGCTGCGGCCTATGTGATCGGTGAGATCGTCGGCGCCCCGGTCCTCGGTATGCGGATGCGTCCCGAGCGGGCCCGGCCGCAGCTGGCCGTCGGCCTCGCCGCCGGGGCGGCCGGATTCGCGGGGCTCGGGATACTCCCGGATGCCTCCGTGCCGCTGCTCGCGGGGTTCGCGTTCCTCTCCGGCGCCGCTCCGGGCGCGGCCACCGGCGGGTTGCGCGCGCTGCTCACCGACCTGGTTCCGGAGCGGGCCGCGGCACAGGCGTTATCCGTCGAGTCCATCCTGATGTCGGGCGTCTGGGCCGTCTCCCCGGTCGCCGTCGCCGGTCTCGCCCTCGGTGTCGCACCGCGGGGCCCGCTGCTTCTCGCGGCCGCCCTGATGGCGTCCTCGGTCGCGGGCCTGTGGCTGCTCCCGGCCGGCTGGAACGCGGACGACGCGCAGGGCACGGAGCGGACGGGCGGCGCGCGGCTGCGACTCCTGGTGGGCGCCTGGCCCGTGTACGTCACGGGCGCGGCGAGCCTCACCCTGCTCGGGCTGGCCGAACTCGTCCTGCCCGCCCTCCTCGAACAGCGCGGCATCGCGGTCGGCTGGTCCGGCCCGCTGCTCGCCGCGATGGCGGTGGCCGCGGGACTGGGCGCCTTCCTCTACGGCCTGAGGGCCTGGCCGGGGCGGCTGCGCACCCGCAGTGTGGTGCTGATGGGCGGGATGTCCGTCTGCGTGAGTCTCGTCGCGCTGATACCGGGCCGGGCCGCGATCGCCGCCGGTCTCGCGGTGGGTGGTCTGCTCCAGTCGGGCGCGCTGATCACCCGCAACCTGTCCCTGCGCGCGGCACTTCCGGCGAACGTCCTGGCCGCGGGCTACTCGGTGATGTACGCGGCGGCCGGGGCGGGTTACGCGGCGGCCGGTTCGCTCGCGGGCGCCCTGCTGCGGGTGGCGGCGCCGTCCACGGCCATCCTGGCGGGCGTGGGCCTGACGCTGGTGCTCACGGCGGTCGGGTGGTGGGGCGAGGCGCGGTACGAGAGCCGTTCAGCGCAGGGAGTCGGCGGCCCCTCGGCCGGACCCGTCGACCCCGGCCCGGAAGGTGCGGCGGTAAGCGCTCGGAGTGACCCCGAGAGCCGTCTGTAGATGCTGCCGCATCGACTGGGCCGTGCCGAAGCCGGCGTCACTTGCCACCAGGTCGACGGACAGGTCGGTGGACTCCAGCAGGTGCCGGGCCCGTTCCACCCGCTGCTGGGTGAGCCACTGGCCGGGACTGACGCCGACCTCCTCGCGGAAACGGCGGGTGAAGGTGCGTACGGACATGGCGTCCTGCTCGGCCATGTCCCGCAGTTGGATCGGCTCGTGGAGGCGGCCCAGTGCCCAGGCGCGGGCGGCGGTCGTGGACGCCAGCTGCGGATCGGGCACGGGCCGGTGGATGTACTGCGCCTGTCCGCCGTCGCGGTGCGGCGGTACGACCGTACGGCGGGCCACCTCGTTGGCGACCGCCGTGCCGTGGTCGCGGCGCACCATGTGCAGGCACAGGTCGATCCCGGCCGCCACGCCCGCCGACGTCAGGATGTCGCCGTCGTCGACGAACAGGACGTCCGCGTCGACGTCGATGCGCGGGAACAACCGCTGGAAGTGTTCCGCCTGGGACCAGTGCGTGGCGGCCCGGCGGTCGTCCAGGTAGCCGGCGGCGGCCAGGACGTATCCGCCGGTGCAGATGGCGGCGAGCCGGGTACCGGGCCTGATGTGGTCGAGGGCGGCGGCCAGTTCGTCGGTCAGCACGCCCTCGTCGAAGACCGGGCCGAGTTCGTACGACGCCGGGATGACGACCGTGTCGGCGGTGGCGAGGACCTCCGGGCCGTGGGCGACCTGGATGACGAAGTCGGCGTCGGTCTCGACCGGGCCCGGCGGACGGACCGAGCAGGTGACGATCTCGTACAGGGGCCGGCGCTCGGTGTCCCTGGGGCGGCCGAAGATGCGGTGCGGGATGCCCAGTTCGAAGGGAAGCAGGCCGTCGAGGGCGAGGACGACGACGCGGTGCGGGCGGAACTCCGGCTCACGACTCACAGGCATGGCCCGATCCTAACGAATGCTGTCCTTCAGGCCACTCGTTCGCGGCCGCTCCACAAAGGAAAGCTCTCTACCGTGACCCAGACAACCGAGGCCGCAGCCGCCGCAGAGAGCACCCCGTCGGACCGTAGGCCCCGCATCCATCGCGCGTGGTTCGTCGCCGCCGTCACCTTCGTGACGGTCATCGGCGCGGCGGCCTTCCGCTCGCTCCCCGGCCTGCTCATCGATCCGCTGCACGCGGAGTACGGCTGGTCGCGCGGCACGATCGGCGCCGCGGTCTCGATCAACCTCGTGCTGTACGGGCTGACCGCCCCCTTCGCCGCCGCGCTCATGGACCGTTTCGGTATCCGGCGGGTGGTCGCGGTCGCGCTGACCGTGATCGCGATCGGCTCGGGGCTGACGGTGTGGATGACGGCAGCCTGGCAACTGCTGCTGTGCTGGGGTCTGTTGGTCGGCCTGGGCTCCGGCTCGATGGCGCTGGCGTTCGCCGCCACCGTCACCAACCGTTGGTTCGCCGAGCGGCGCGGACTGGTCACCGGCATCCTCACCGCCGCCTCGGCCTCCGGCCAGCTGATCTTCCTGCCGGTGCTGTCCTGGATGGTGGAGACCCACGACTGGCGCCCGGCGGCCGTGACCGTGGCGCTGGCCGCCCTCGCGGTCGTCCCCTTCGTCTGGCTGCTGCTGCGCGACCACCCGGCCGACGTGGGCCTGAAGCCTTACGGGGCAGAGGAGTTCGTACCGAAGCCCCCTCCGGCGCGGGGCGCCGCGCGCCGCACCCTGCGGGTCCTCTTCTCGGTCGCCCTCCCCCACTCTCG
>Ga0307516_10008423_pt1 | contig 11688 bp, 15 predicted proteins | sample 19_EM_MG_FD_203310 | JGI IMG/M metagenome (GOLD analysis project Ga0307516, IMG submission 203310) | Populus trichocarpa ectomycorrhiza microbial communities from riparian zone in the Pacific Northwest, United States - 19_EM | ecosystem: Host-associated > Plants > Roots > Unclassified | place...
CCTGGCTGAGCTCGGAGAAGTCACCACACCTGTTATCATTACCGACAATGATGGAGCCAGGAAGCTCAGCGAGAACCCCGGGTTCCACAAGAAAACGAAGCATATCCACCAACGATACCACTACATCCGGCAACAGCTGGAGCTGGGGTTGCTAACAATTGAGTGGACTGCTGGCAAATACAACAAAGCCGATTTGCTGACGAAAGCCCTACCAGCGCCAACCCTTACTCGAGCCGCCAGCGCAGTCATGGACGGGCATGCCCTGAGGCCGCTACGAGATATGACGCCGGACGAGCACCTTAGCAAGGGGGAGTGTTGAAGATATTGCCAAGGTGCCACACGAGGAGGCTAGCTGCGGAGGAGGCAGGTGGACGCGAGGGAAGGCAAGGATGGTAGGAGGAAAAAGAGGGGTAGTTTAGTGTGTTTTTCTTCCTTGCATTTTTGCTCTAGGTGCGGTAGCCGGAGGATATATGTATAAGGGCGCTCGGGTGCCGGTGGCGAGATCTCTAGCAATCTCAAGCATCGTCTCACGCACGCAAAGTTGTTCAATTGGGAGAATGAGAGTGAGAGCTCTCTGGAGGAGGGCGGTGATGTTGTGGATATGGGTGATGAGGAGAAGTTGATGGAGGTGGAGGTGGAGGGCGCTGGTGGTGGTGGAGTGTAAGATAGCCTATTAGTGGGCCAGCAGGGCCATAGGGAGAGCCGCACAGCTAGACTCGCGGACGGATATGGGTTGGTGTTGTTGTTGGCGTTCGCCGTAGTCTGCAAAGGCACATAGACGCGAAATAAAATTGATAATCCCCCCCCCCATCTGTTTTAGGCGACGGTAGCGCCCCTCGTTATCTAAGTTTCCCGTCTGGTGTCCGCGCGATGGCGGCACGTTGCCGGATCCCTTCACCCCGTAGTCGGTCCCCAGCTTAGGAGATACGCACCGGAAGATTACAGAGGGGCAGGGTCCGAACGGGTGGGAGAGACAGAGGAAAAAGTCAAGATAAATCGCCGACCGCCGCCTAGATAGTCCTCTTCTGCGGATGCTATGAAAGAGGGAGGGGGTAGGAACTGCGCTCAGCGGTAGCCACGCCTCGACACCCAACTCCTCGCTCGCGCTCGGACATCTCGCCCTCCGCCGCATCAGAATGCCTTCGCTGGACGCCTTCTTTCTCTCTCTCGCTCTCTCTGCAACTGCGGCGGTGTGCGTCGGGGCCTCTCTCCAGGTAGACTCTGCAGGAAGAAATTACCGACATCGCTGGAACTTCGGGGGTGCCGCTATTGAGCTGACGAGTGACATCACCTCCCTTTGAAAGCGACGCATGCCAGAAGAACGGCGTCAGAAAATTCCCACTCTACACGCTACGCGTGTGCCAAATTTATTTTCTATACTCCAAATAACTAAAAACGAACACACACAGCGGCGAACAAACCCAAAACACTCCCAGTGGCCGCTGACCAAAATCCTCGCTCCATCAGAGCCGGCACAACCACCCACCCACCACAGACTCAGATTATCACATGTAGATGAACATAAACATATGCAATCGGGAAATCTGCGCGTGTGCGCCTAGCCCTGTGCGGCGGGGCGGCTTCGGATTGCCGCGAGTGCTTCCTCGGTGCCCTTCTCCTTGGCGACCGCCCGCCTTGGCGGGACGCCGCCCTCGTTGTAGAGCTCGCCGCAGATGCCCTCGAGTGACTTCCGCTTTGTCTCCGGGATGAGCAGACTGGTGAAGATGCCGGTGAACATGAAGCCGGCGAAGATCTGCATCACACGGTTCATCCACGGACTCTGGTTTTCCGGGGTCGGGTTGCCGCGGGCGCGCAGCGGGCCAATCAGGACCTGGGCGATGATGGCGCCGACTTTGCCGGACGCGGCCGAGACCCCATGCGACGTCGACCGGTACCGCGTCGGGAAGCACTCGCCCGGGACGATGAACGTGGTCGCGTTCGGGCCAAAGTTGAAGAAGAACTGGCAGAGCACGTACAGGCCGAGCAGTGCGTAGCCCGTAAGGAGGTGGAAGCCAAAACCGATGATGCAGAAGAGGATGGTCAGCAGGATGAAGCCCATCAATTGGATCGGCTTGCGGCCGATGCTGTCGACGGTGAAGACAGTCATCCAGTAGCCCGGGATAGATCCGGCGCAGATCAAGATGAGGTTGCCGACGGCGTTGTTATAGAGCTTTTCGTACACGTCAGTGCGCGAGCTGTATCCGATGGCGTCTAGGATGATGCTGTTGTTCAAGCCGAGACCGTAGAACGCCACGTCTAACAGGAACCACGAGCCCGCGGTGCCAAGGAGAATCTTGCTGTAGCGCCACTGGCAGTAGTGGCCGCAGAAGTCGGACCAGCTGGCATGCGGAATTTCGGCCTCCGTGGCGGCAGCGGCCTGGGTTTGGATGCGGGTGATCTCGGCGACGTCGGCGTTGCCGCTCGGTCCGGACTCCAACTTGGGCCCGTCGGCTTCTCCCGTCTCGACGTCGCCCTCGATCTCCAGCTCGACGTCGAACGTGTACCGCGGCGTCTCGGGGATGGTGAGCCGGTAGTAGAGGGTGATGCAGGCAGGGACGGCACCGAAGCCGACGATGATGCGCCACATGCGGTCGACGGCGATCTTGCACTCGATGTCGCACGCATCGACTTGCTGGCCCGCGAGCTTCCCCTTGAAGGCGACGGTAACGGCCAGAGCGCACAGCGCAGCACCTAACTGGCCAATCCCCTGCATGGCGAAGACGGCGCCCATCATGCCACCGCGCCACTTCGTCATCGCGAATTCCGAGGTGATGATTGACGAGAGCGGGTAGTCGCCGCCGATACCAATTCCCATGATAATGCGCCAGAAGATGAGAACGCCAACGATGTTCATCGAGCTGGAAGCCGAGCTGAGGGACTGCGCCAGGGTGGCGACGATGATGACGATCAGCTCGAGTCCGTATATCTTCTTGCGGCCAACGACGTCCGCGAGCCATCCGAACGCTAGCTGGCCGAGGACGGTGCCTGCCGAGGTCGCGACCTTGATCGCGGTGTCCGCGGACACGGGAATCAGGCCGGAGTCCCAGTACACGAGACCCAGCATAGACGCGACCATGTTGACGGCAAAGATCTGGCCAACGTCAGAGTGCCGTGCTACGTCATAAGGGTGTCGGGGGGGGGGGTTTACATCGTAGGCATCGGTGAAGAAGCCGATACCTCCGATGACCACGGCACGGACGTGGCACCAGCCGATCGGGTGATTATCGAGCTCGGCGAGTACAAGACGACGGCGCTCATGAGGGTCCTAGAAGAAGGACGTCAATCCGAGTGTGAGGGGTATAGCTGGGGGCAGAGGTGGTCTCTCACAGTTATGTGAGCAAACTTGTTGTTGAAATTGGTGAATGCGGCGTTTCCGCCAGCTGTTTTCTCGGTAGAAGCCATAATCCACGAGGTTCTTGTGCTATCGTGATGGCCAGCGAAGGGCTAAATTCCGGAGAGAGAACGAGAGCGGGGGGGAGTAGGGGAGAGAGAGAGGGAGAGAGTGAGAGTGAGAGAGAGAGAGAGAGAAAGAGAAAGAAAGAGACAGAAGAGGGGGTGCCGGAAAGCCTGTTTATGTCTTGACACAAGTGGTCCCGAATGCGCGTCCCTGCTGAGAGAGGAAGAGATTGCCGCGGTAGCTGAGCAGAACTGGCGGCGTGCAATACGACGCTGAGGGGAAAGAAGGGAGGTAGGGACGGAGGAGATCGGGGCGGAGAGATATGAGCCAGGAGGAAGAGCAGTCCGATCCAGCCAGACGTCAGACGCTCGCACAGCTGGGCGAACTCTGTCCCGGAAAGCCTGTTTTCTATCTTCCATTCTAACCTAGCTGGCGGGGGCAGGTGGCGGTGCAGCGGCGAGAGCCACGGTGCATGCGTAACCGGCGGGGGCCGATGCTGCGCTGCGCAGTTGTGGGTACGTTCTGTCAGAGTAATGGGCGTCCGGAGATGACGGACCGGAGGCAGCACGTCCGGAGATGACAGCAGCCTTAGTCTCCGAGCACCGGCTCGGGAGACAGTCTTCCATCCTTTCACCTTGGCCAGTCCCTCAGGAGCGTTGTATATAGAGAGAATGTTTTTCCTTCGACGTTGTATCAATCAATCAGTTCACTACCTTCGTCTCTATCGATCCCTATATTCCAACACGTTCGCGGTATGTGCAGACGGCGGTGGCGGGGGAGGCTGACGTCGGCGCGGAGAGGACAGTCTCCGGTTCTTGGGAACAGCGGGAGGCGGCACATCCATTAAAGCAGACGAGGATGCGCCGCAACATTGGTGGGGCCGTCCCACAGTCGCAGAGCGCGATTTGAGTTACATACGCCGAGCGGCGGGCGGGCAAAAGCGAAAGTAACAGAAAAGAGACGCACGAGCCACACCTGTCGCCATCACCATGCTTTCTCTTGCGACCCAGCGCTCGCTGCGGCGAGACAGAGGGACGTCGGCGCCGACCTATCATCGGCGAGGGCCGGGACGTGTGCCGCTTGCAATTCCCACGGAAGAGGCGGCAGCGCTGGGTTGGTACATACATATCATGCGTAGCTACCGGTGTTGCTGTGTGCGCCGGCAGAAGCGCCTTCGCTGCGATCGACTGGCAAGGCTACGCCGGCTCGAGACGCAGGATGCCATCGCCAAGCATGTCGTCGCCGGTCCGTCATCTTCGAACGACCATTACTCTAGCAGTTTGGCTCTGCTTCACGGCGGTTGGGACGGCGGCATGCGCGGCTCCCAGGCGAACGTTTACACGATCGATTGATCTCAATGCCTTCCCCGTGAGCTGGCACATTGTGCACGGCGGCTCATCCTCCGGCTCGCTTCAACGGGTTTAGCTCGGAAAGCACCACGACAACCGCCTTAAGGGTAAAATGGGGAAGAGACCCCTAGGAAGAGGCTCGCACACCAGTCACAGTCGGGGCGCAGACCTAATCCCAGAGCTTACGCGCAGACCCAGCAAAATAAAGAGAAAAAAGAAAGCAATGCTCGTTGAACCGAGGATCACGTCGTTACTAAGGACGCGCTCTACCAACTTGGCCACCAGAGCTTGTTAATTGCGAAGTTGTACAAGTAAGTATATATTGATGGGGGTAATGGCAGCGAAGCGGCGAAAACGAGGGATTGGCGGACAAAAGGGGTTAGCGTGGATGGGGGATGAGTTAGTCATCCTGAGGTGTTCTTTAGCTCGTCTCCGAGGGGTTTTACTCGTTATCCTGTACATGCCACACACCTGCAGGGTCACAACCTATTTCTTCTCCACACCACCCATTGCTTCGTTCCATCCGTGACCCATCTCCTTATTGCTCGCCCACTTAGGGTTTAGTTTTCATCTGGTGCGCCAAACCCGGAACGGTGTCGACTGACCTTCAGCTACCAAATCAGAGGAGAACGAGAGCTGTCACCAGACTTCCATCAGCAGGAAGCCGGATTCTAGTGTCAAAAGTAGCTGCTGGCGAGCAGTCAGCAGTAAGCGTGGGGGCCGGCGTGTCGAGGCCCGTTACTTGACATCTTTCCTGAGCTCGATAGTAACTTCGCTGACTAAGCCTGATTCCAAGATTTCTGAACTGGCGGATGCTACAGATTGGCGTCAGCTGCGAGCAGAACGCTTAGCAGAACGAATGAGAGAGACAGCTCGTGAGCAATACGAGTTCCCAAGGCGAGATCATCTTCGCCGAATCAGAAAGTCATCGCTGGAAGACAGAATCATCACTGGATTGAGGAGTCTGTCGATTGGCGGAGACAACGGATCGAGCATACTGCAGGAGCAGTAGAACCACGAAGAATTGAAAACCCAAATGACCGCGAATCAAGACCTGACGACAATTCAAGACCCGACCACGAACCAAGAACTGACAATGGCGACAGCTGCTGGAACTCAGAACGGGATAGTCACGGAGGCTGCAAAAATTCCAAACGTCATCGTGACAGCCGCTGAGGGTTACTTGGTCATCAAGACGTTCAGAGGCAAGGAAGGAGAGGATGTTGAGCGCTTTTTGAAGAATGTCTCAAGGTACATCGAACTTAAGGTTTCGAATGGGATGTATAAGTCAGATATGGAGCAACACATGGACTACAATACTCTGATTTACTCCCATTACGCGTGCAGAGTTCAGGAATACACTGTCACTATGGATGGCGAGTGGGAAGTGAACCCCACAGTTGTTGAAGACGGGCTGAACTGCCGGTATCGGAGAATGAGAGATACTGGTGTCGAGGACGATGTGAATCCTATGGATGGCCTGCGACAGAAACCGAACAAGACCTTACGGCGTTATATCCAGTGGACGCAAAAGCTAGCAGGACTCTGTAAAGGTCGGAACGACATGTATGAGAGTTTGACGTCTACATTCTGTCGAGAAATCCGGGATGGAGTCAACCGGAAGAAATTGATTTCGGTCCCTGGTGTTAGAGAACAAAAGGGGAAGATCCGCTTCGAGATGTGCATGGCCTATGCCCAGGGCCTGGCTGGAACCGAGGAAGAACCAGTGTATGGCAGACAACGGTCAGCCTGTTTTGACAATGATGATTCGGACGACTGGGATGACTCGTCGGACTCGGATTCAGATTCCAGTGATGATGAGTGGGATCGTCGTAGAAGGAAGAGTAACAATCGGAAGCACTGGAAGAGCCTGCAGAAGTGAAAAGCGAGAAGAAATGAGAAGTCCTCAGAGAAGCTATTGGACCTTCAGAAGATGAAGGAGGAGGAAGCTCAGAGGAAGATGGAAGAAGCTTGGAGGAAGGAAGAAGAAGCTTGGAAGAATGCAGAAGAAGCTCGGAAGATGGAAGAAAACGCTTGCTGAAAAGAAGAAGAAATCCGTCAGAAGGAGGAAGACGTTTGCAAAGAGAAAGAAGAAGTCCAGAAACAACAAGAAGCCATCCAGAGGCAGATGGAAGAGATTCGGTGCCCGCTAGAGGAAATGAGGATTCTCAAGATTCAAGAACCACTGGGCTATGGACATGCCAACCTGGTGGAGAGCAGACAGGTAGGATCCAGACCGGGAAACACAAATCTGATCGAGGCCGGGCATCCTGCCTGGATGGCTGGGAATCCAGACATTGTCGGCTACAACTGTAAGACCCCTGGCCTTTATGAGTCCTGTTGTTGGAAGCCCAGGGTGTCATCTAAGATCTGTGCTGAGAATATCGAGAGAATCAACGGAAATCAGCCCTACAGCCTGCCTGCTGCTAACGGACACCGGGTTAGTATCCGTCCAGGTATGAGCGCTGATCTTTTGTGCCCCACGAGAGATACCTTGAGGAACCCGCTAGAGAGAATCCTACCCCGATGCAATGGGAAGTGGAGGAACTTCGCCAACAGATTTGAGATCTTCTGCGTGAGAGACAACCACAGCAGGATGAAGGATCCTGGATGTCCCAGCAACGAAAACGAAATAGCAGCAACAGACGAGCACTGGGATAGAGACTAGAAATTGGCTAAGAACCGGCTGTTATCAGCATGATCAAGACCCAGGATGTTGGTATGCTGAGATCAGCTTTGGAAGACATGCATTATCAGGACGTTCTGCAGTGGGAGGCGTAGACCCCAAGAAAGCCGATAAGCGGAAGCGAACTGTCTCGGACAGAGAAGCTGTGTAGCAACGGCCTCAGACAAAATGACCGACCTTGAAACGAATTGGCCGAGCGACCCCAGGACGTGCAATTCCGGAAGAAGATTTGCTAGATATACCTCCCATGGTCAACCCAGCCGATCTGCACGAAAACCCAAGGAAACGTCATCCTCTGAAAGAGCACGAGCCTATTCGGATGATGAAAAGGCAACCGAAATTCAACACCGTGGCATCCCTGAGGGATCCCAAGGTGCGAGGATTGACCTATGGCCAGCACTTCATGTTGGCTCCTATTACCCGACAAGAAGTATCTTACAGACTGGTTCAGGAGCGGCCGTCTAGGAAGCGGAAAGTCAAGGAGAAACTTGGGTCCCTGAGCGAACTGGTGTTCCCAGCCGATCGATCTGGAAACCTGGGAAAAGCCTAGCCTGAGTCTGTGGGAAGGATCGTCAACTTTTACACGAACGCCTGGGTTACTGAGGCAGGAGGGAACCACCCTGCAGGAATCCTAAAGCACGTCCTTGTGGATGGAGGATCGGTCCTAAATATGATATCTTTGTCACTAGCCCGCCGGATAGACCTGATCTTACGCCCGCAGACAGATGTAGTTAGGAAAACAGCCGCTTCTACGTTCCATGAAATCAAATACTACGTGAATCTTGATGTCACAGGGTCTGGAGTGGCTGCGTCAATCCATTGCTATTGCCTGCCAGAGCAAGTTGGTCGATCCTCATACATGCTACTCCTGGGTCAAAGATGGATGAAGCAGATAAGCACTGGGAGACTACAGCAAGCATTTATCACATCCATAATGTGGCCGGATACCGATACACCATGGAACCTTCCATCAGCACAAAATTTAAGAATTCCTTCGGAGCTTCTGTAGCTCCTGTAGCTCCCGTAAGCATCGCTAACTCCCATAAGAGGAGAAGTTATATTTTGCTCCTGTAATGATTTGAAAAAAAATATGTGGTTTATTTTTAGCTGAAACCTCAAGAAATATTAGTTCAAATTTATGTCTCACCTGTAAAAAAAGCAATATACTTCAACTTTCCATTTTTTTGCTGATGTCGTCGGTGTCTTTCCAAGAGAAGGGAGACGTCCCTCAACTGTGCACTGGAATGGTGGACTCTGGAGTGGAAGGATCTGGCTTGGATAAGGAATCGGTCGATGAATTGAAGATGTCTTGGAATGACTTGTGTGGGATACTCTACCGGAAGATAAAAGCTCAAGCGCCAAGACCAAGACGGACATCGATGAGGATTCTGATGAGATGGATGCTTTGGACACAGACTCTGGGTCAAGCAAAAATGATGACGCAGAGTACTCAGAGGACGACGACTCGGGAAATGGAGTCTGCCATGAGGTGCCGGGCCTCGGAATGGTGGCGAGAATCGGAGCGGCTTGGTTTCAGAAGAATTGGGAGTGGTTTTTGATTGCTAGGATTTGGCGTAGGTAGGGAATTGGTGCAAAGGACCGGTGAGGTCAAAGGTGGTGAGGTTTGAGGAGGTCACGGATATTTCTTACAGTAGAATACTTTCTAGAAATTTTAGTAGTGCTTTGAGCGTTGAGAAGGATGTTATTGCGGATTGTGAGTCGGAGGTGCATGCTACTAATGATTTATTTGATTCTTTGAACGTTACGGATAGATATTTAGAAGAGTCAATTGAATTGTTTGAGCGTTCGCGAGGATTTGAGGAGTGTTGGGTCACTTACCGGTAGGACGCCATGGTGGTAACAATGAAAGAAGCGACAAGAAGAAACAAGAAGAAAGAGAAGACCGAGAAGATGAAAGAAGAGACAAGAAACAAGAAGACCGAGACGATGAAAGAAGTGACTAGAAGTGACAAGAATACCGAGACAACGAGAGAAGAGACTAGAAGAAACGAGATTACCACGATGTCAAGATCCTGCCTTGACTACTCCGTGCTGCTCGACCGGTAACATAGGGTCGGTTTCTTCGGGGCAATCTCATAGTCACCCTTCCGGTGTACTCACGCGCCGCTCGTAGTCACACTTCCGGCGTACTCACGCGCCGCTCGTAGTCTCGCGGTATCTGTCATGCCCAGCGTGGTCTTGTCGCGGTCTTCTCACACGCCTTGCGTGGGCTTGTTGTTCTCGCGGTATCCGTCATACCTAGTGTGGTCTCATCGCAGTCTTCTCACACGCCTTGCGTGGGCTCGTTGTTCTCGCGGTAACCGTCACGCCTGGCATGGTCTCGTTGCAGTCTTCTCACACGCCTTGCGTGGGCTCGTTGTTCTCACGGTATCCGTCACGCCTGGCGTGCTCTCGTCGCGGTCTTCTCACATGCCTTGCGTGGGCTCGTTGTTCTTCTCGGGGGTGGTGGTCGCAGCGCCGGTTCACGGGTAGAGAGAGGTAGGTCTGTGGAGAGAGATAATAGATTGCGTGGAGAAGAATCTCCAGACTAGCTACCGCGCCCTTCCTTTATACTTTTCCTTCCCTCTGTGGAATCACAGCTTGCCCGCAAGACTGACAGAGTTCCTTCGTCTAACATCATGACTCGATCGCCGTGACCAAGGAAAACACATGATCGTACGCGGCCGCCGCGTGGCCAACACTCTACTCGCGGCAATAGGAGAAAGGACGCGCAAGCAGTAAAGGAAAGGAACAGGGAACAGGACGTGCAAGCTTCATCAACGGGAGACAACAAACGTAGCGGACAGGAGAATGGACGCGCAAGCATAATCAACAGGAAACGACATACATAATGATGACAGGAGAAGGACGCACAAGTAACATAATGGAGACGAAGGAGAGAGGTCTAGACCAGCCAGCGGTTGGGGATATTGCTACCAGTGCGATATGGCGGAGATCGGTCGAGGCGCCTAAGTGTTCAGGATGACCGCGGCTTCAGCAGCGGAAACGAGGACGAGCCACAGGGCGACAAGCGTGAGAGTGGCACCGGCGCCGGCGCCAAGGAGCCTGTTGCGCCAGGTTCGTGACAGTACGTCCCCTGTCCAGACCGAAGCTCCGGCGAGGTCATGTCGGGTCTTCAGGGTCCGGCGGCGGATGGGGGTGCGGTAGATGCGGACTGGCCGGCTAGCCTGCTACCGGGCTTGGAGTTGTTCGTTCATTCGCTGTTGTTCGGTGATGATGGCTCCCAGGGTGTTGGTCATCTGCTGGAGTTGCTGTTGGTCTGCGTCGTGGAACTCGTTCATCCGCTGGGCGAGCGTCTGGTGTAGGACGTGGTTGCGGCGGGCATCCCGGGTGGTTGTTTGATGTATCATGGTGACGATTTCTCCCAGGAGGGTGAGTTGTTCATCCTGTAATGCGGTGGTCATGGTTGCCACAGCAATGGGATCGGTGGCAGGGTCGGGAGCATGCCCTGCCAGAGCGGCCTCCTGGTCTTTCTGCGGTGGCGTGACGTCGGCCAGGGGGTTCCGCGGTGCAGCGGCACTGCAGCGGAGGTGGTGGTTTTCCATGTTGACAAGGAACCGGCATTCGGGGCAGACCCGCTTTCCCTTCTGCCAGTCTGCACAGGCTTTGCGTGGGTTTAGGTGTTGGTTGCGGATTACCTCCGCTAATTCGAATGGATGGGTGTGGGGACAGCTGCAGGGCCGGTGGTTGCGCCGGTGGCGGTCATTTCCTCGTTGCGGGTAGTAGTTGTCATATTTCATCTGGCGGTGAGCGCCACAGTAATCGTCGTAGCAGGCGGTCCAGATAGGGAGGCATGGTCGTTGGCGCGCGGCTGTCCCCCAGTGGACAGTGGGGGTGAAGGTGCTGGTGGAGGGGTATTCCATCCGTGCGTGGTGGTAGCATTGGCGGGGATGTCCCAATTGTTATCGTGTTAGGTTTCGGTGTTGGCTCGCTCGGCGTTGGTTGTCACGGCGTAGGTCCCGGCGCTCGATTTGGGTTTGGTTGTTTGATTTCGTTGTTGATGCCGGCACCTCGCTTCGGATGTCTCGATCTTGGAAAGAGTGTCGTCACCTCGCTCCGGATGTCTCGATCTTGGAAAGAGTGTCGTCACCTCGCTCCGGATGTCTCCATCTTGGAAAGGGTGTCGGTTACGGGCCCCGGTTGCATAAGAGAAGGTTCTATGAGTTGCGTGGTTATGAGCACATATGTGAGTATGAGTACATATGTGAGTTGCGCGGGTATGAGTAGGAGGACGT
>Ga0307516_10008424_pt1 | contig 11687 bp, 7 predicted proteins | sample 19_EM_MG_FD_203310 | JGI IMG/M metagenome (GOLD analysis project Ga0307516, IMG submission 203310) | Populus trichocarpa ectomycorrhiza microbial communities from riparian zone in the Pacific Northwest, United States - 19_EM | ecosystem: Host-associated > Plants > Roots > Unclassified | place...
CGCATCATGGATGCCGACTTCGCGGCCGAAACCGCCAACCTGAGCCGGGCGCAGATCCTGCAGCAGGCTGGTACCGCCATGGTGGCGCAGGCCAACCAGTTGCCCCAGCAGGTGCTCAGGCTGCTGCAAGGCTGATACTTTTCACCGGTTTTTCTCCGCGTGTGGCCCTCAACTTCCCGTCCGTGGCGCCGATAGCCCTTCATGGCCACCATCAGTTCCACCGGCATCGGCAGCGGGCTCGACGTCAACAGCATCGTCACGCAACTGGTGGCGCTGGAGCGCAAGCCGGTGGAGGCGCTGCAGTCCACCGCCAGCCAGATCCAGACGCAGATCTCCTCGTTCGGGCGCCTGCAAAGCGCCTTGTCGAAGGTGCGCGACGCTGCGGCCAAGCTGGCCTCCCTCGACACCTGGAAGCAGCGCACCGCCACCTCGTCCGACACCAGCGCGCTCACGGCCAAGGTCACGGGCAGCGGGTCGCCGGCCAACTACATCATCAAGCCCACGCAGCTGGTGCAGGCGCAGTCCAACTCGTCGCCCGGCTTCCTGGCCAAGACCGACCCGGTGGGCACGGGCCACCTGGTCATCGAGCGCGGCACCTGGTTCAGCGACACCGCCTTCGGCACCAAGCCGGGCACCTCCGCGGTGGACATCACCCTCGGCGAGGCAGACAACACGCTGGAGAAGGTGCGTGACAAGATCAATGCCGCCGATGCCGGCGTGTCCGCCGCCATCGTGTGGGACGGCAGCTACTACCGCCTCTCCATCACGTCCAAGGAAGGCGGCACCGCCAACGGCCTGCGCATCACCTCGACCGACGACGACGGCGACCCGGTCGACGGCAACGGCCTGTCGCGCCTGACCTACGACCCGCCGTCCGGCAGCACGCAGATGACGCTCAACCAGGCCGCCACCGACGCGGTGGCCCTGGTCAACAACCTCGAAGTCCATTCCAACAGCAACACGTTCGACGAGGTCGTCGACGGCGTGAGCTTCACGATCAACAAGGACGGCGGCTCGCCCGTGGCCTTGAGCGTGGATCACGACAGCGCGGCCATGAAGAAGGTCGTGCAAGACTTCGTGTCGGCCTACAACGACATGAACAAGCTGGCCCGCGACCTGACCAAGATCGACACCGCCAACTCGTCCAACAACGGCGCCCTGCAGGGCGACCGTGCGGCCGTGAACCTGCAGTTGCAGCTGCGCGGCCTGGTGGGCGCCACCGGCCCATCCGCCGGGGCGTTTGCGCGCCTGAGCGACATCGGCATCAGCACCGCCACGGATGGCTCCCTCAGCATCACCGACACCAAGCTCGATGCCGCGCTGGACAACCCCTCGGCCCTGCGCACGCTGTTCGACGGCGATGGCAGCACCGATGGCGTGGCCGAGCAACTGCGTAGCGTGATCGACCGCATGATCGGCACCGACGGCTCCATCTCCAGCCGCACCACCGGCCTGCAAGGCCGGCTGACGCGCAACCGCAAAGACCAGGACCGCCTCGGGGACCGCGTCGCCGCGACCGAGAAGCGCCTGCGCGCGCAGTACAGCGCGCTCGACACCAAGATGGCCGGACTGAACAGCCTGCAGACCTACCTGACCCAGCAGATCACAGGCTGGAACAAGTCGTAGGCGCCGGGCCGGGCCGGGGCCAGGCCCAGGCCTCTTTGCCGGCCCCCTTGAACAAAGACTGATGACTCGCCGGCCCGCCCAGGGCCAGCCAGCCTTGCGCGGGGCCTGCATGCCCATGGGCCGTCCTGCCCTCCTGGCGGGCATTCGGGGTTTACCCCGGCCCACCCTCGGCACCTTTGCGAATTGCTCCTGGAAGCACGGAAACAGGCCCTGGAAGCCCGTCAATCCGGCTGTGGCGGGGCTCAAGTGTGAGCAAGCGCTGGCCGATAACAAATTCATCGCGCAGCCCCTTACCCAACGATTCCAGAGAGAGCCCTCCATGTTTGCCACGCACAGCCTCTTTTCCAGCTCTTCGCGCCACGCCATGTCGGGCCTGTACCGGCAGGTGGGGGTCGAGTCGGCCGTCAGCGGCGGTGCTTCGCCGCACCGCCTGGTGGCCATGCTGTTCGAGGGCGCGGTCGAGTCCATCGTGCAGGCACGGGGCGCCTTGCGCGCCGGCCACATCGAAGCGAAAGGCCGGGCCATCGGCCGAGCCGCCCGCATCGTCGACGAGGGCCTGAAGGCCGGCCTCAACCTCGAAGCCGGCGGCGAACTGGCCGCCAACCTGCGCGACGTGTACGCCTACGTGAGCGCGCGCCTGACGCTGGCCAACGTGCGCAACGACGACCGCATGCTGGAGGAATGCCAGCGCCTGATCGAACCCCTTCGCGACGCCTGGGCCGCCATCGGCTCGCGCGTCCCGGCCTGAACCTCCGGAACCGCCGAACGCAGTTCCTCCCGACCCAGACACCCATGGAATCGCTCATGACCACATCGTTGCTTCAGTACTACGAAGCCATTGAGAAGGCCAGCCAGGACATGCTGAACGCCGCGCGCGAAGGCAACTGGGATGCAGTGGTCAAGCTCGAAGGCGCGTGTGCGGTACTCATCTCCCAGCTCAAGCATGCCGCCGCGCGGCAGAACCTGGGTGCGGAAGAGTCGCAGCTCAAGGCGCGCATCATGCAGCGCATCCTGCTCAACGACGCCGAGATCCGCTACCTGGCGGAGCCCTGGCTCGAAGACCTGGACCGCATGATGAGCGGCCAGACCACCGACAGCAGCGCCTCGCGCAACGTGCTGCACTGATCCTCGCGGAGCCGAGCTATGGACACACTGCCGGTCCCGCTGGGATCCTCGGGTATGTCGGCGGGCTCGCTGGAAGAGTTCCGCGTGAGTGCGCCCGCGGAGGTGCAAGGCCTGCTGAAGGAACTGATGGACGGCAACGTGCTGGTGACGCTGAGCACGCCCGAGGGCATGAGCTACACCACCACGGTCTGGTCCATCGACGCCGGGCGCAGCATCCTGTCGCTGTCGGCCGATGCCGGCGACCAGCGCGTGGCCGACCTGGTCGACGCCGAGGAGGTGGTCGCGGTCGGGTACCTCCACAGCGTGAAGCTCCAGTTCGACCTGCAGGGCCTGACCCTGGTGCACGGCCATGGCGCCAGCGTGCTCAACACGCCCATGCCGCGCGAGATGTTCCGCTTTCAGCGCCGCTCGTGCTTCCGCGTGCGGCCGGTGGGCAACGCGGCCGCCAGCGCACGCCTGCGCCACCCGGCCATTCCCGACATGCAGTTGCTGGTGCGGGTGGTGGACGTGAGCCTGGGCGGCGTGGCGTTGTTCGTGCCCGACAACATGCCGGCCGTGCACCCGGGCCTGCTGCTCAACACCGTGCAGCTCGAACTCGACACCGACACCCACATCACCGTGAACCTGCGCGTGCACCACGTCTCGGCGATCAACCAGCAGTCGCGCGGGCTGCGGCTGGGGTGTGAAATGGTGAACCTCAGCGGCGAGGGGACGCGGGCGCTGCAGCGGTATATCGACGGGACGCAGAAGAGGCGGCGGTTGTTGGCGCTGTGAGGCGTTGCGCGGGACTGCGGCGCCCCCGTTGCGCAGGCAGCTTCGGCTCCATCCGCAGGGGTTCGCTAGCCAGGGATTGTTCGGCACGGCGTCCCAACGGATCAGGTTGCAGAACACGAGGGTCTGCCACCCTGAGGATTGCAGGCCGAAGACCGCCCGGCCAACGCCTACGGCATGCCCGTTCGGGCGAGGAGTGGCTGCTCCGCGTGGCCGCCGGCAGGCACCAGCCACATGCATTGGAATGGCGCCAGTTCAATTCCGGCATCGATCTTCAGCATCTGATCCTTCTGCTGGCCGATTTTGTCAGTCACGGCCTCTGTCATGCCATGGTCAAGCAGGTCGCGCGGATCGATTTTCTGCGGCTCCGGAGAAAAGTTCGCCAGCACCATCACGTCTTGTTTGTCATTCCGCCGGACAAACCCCAGGACCGGGGCCTTGCCGGTATCGATCACCTGCATGGGCCCGGCGCCGAAGGCAGGCATTTCGGTGCGGGTTCGATTCAAGTCCACCGTGTCACTGAACACCCGGTTCATCACCTCGATCTCCAGCGGGCTCTTCGTCTTGAAATCCACGTCGCGCGGGACACGATTGACCCAGCGGGCGTCCTTGCGCTGGATCTCGTCCTTCATGTACGAATAATCATTGGTCTGGCCGCGGTCATCGCCACCCGTCAGGTTGAGCATTGGAACGCCTGGAAGGCTGTGAAGCAGGCCATTCAGCAACCTGATGCGCTTGATGGCTGAGTCAGCCTGCTGGGCATCCCCGGCTTCCAAGGCCTTCTCAATGCCTGCCAGCGACCCGGTCGTGCCGGCCAGGAACACCTTCTCCCGATCCCTGCTCTCGGCAAACCCGACGGCCTTGGCGTAGCCGGTGTCGCCCAGGTAGAACTCGCCCAGCTTATTGTGGCGTTGCCTGATGTCAATGCCCAGCGCCTTGGCCGTGCCTGGATCAAAGAAGAACGGCGCGTCATCGTGAGTGCGCATCATGTTCAGGAGAGCGGTTCCCTGCGGGACGTCTGCGTGCCGTCTCAGCGTTTCCGCCATGAATGACGCATCCGCGTGAGCCAGGCCGTCCCAGAAGTGGGTCAGTGTCATGGTGTTGTAGGCCATCTGGCAGGTGTCCGGGCTCAGGTTGCGCTTGACCTTCTCAGGCTCGTCAATCGCCTCCGAAATGAGGATGGTGCCGGGGGCGGCGACCTTGGACATGGTGTTGAAGACGCCGAGAAGCGCCTGTGCCTGGGGGAGGTCATAGCACGCAGTGCCCTTTTCCTTCCATATCAGCGGCACCGCATCCATGCGTAGCGCCTCGGCCCCCTGGTTGAGCAGGAACAGCATTTCGTCGGCCATCGCCATGAGTGTCTTCGGGTTGGTGTAGTTCAGGTCCCACTGGCTGCTCATGAACGTCGTCCACACGAACTTGCCGATTTCTTCATTCTTTGTGAAGTTGCCGGCCCGAATGTCCGGAAACACCTGGTTCAGGTGTTTTTCGTATTCATCTTTCTCCGTCTCTTCCATGGCAAAGAAATAGGCCAGCTTCTCAGGATCCCCGGCCTTTGCGGCCTCTGCCCAGGCATGGTCATGGGCGACATGGTTGATGGTGACGTCCATGACCGGGCTGATGCCGTTCTTTCTCATCGTGCTGAAAAGGTCGCGCAATTCATCCATCGTGCCGATGGCAGGATTCACGGAGCGGAAGTCGCTGATGGCGTAGCCGCCGTCGTTGTCCTTTTCCGGCGTCTTGTAGATGGTGGGCATCAGGTGCAGCATGCTGACGTTCATCAACTTGAGATAGCTGATCTCCTTGGCAAGTTTGCTCAGCGTCTCGCAATGGCGATCGACATACATGTTGCTCCCGATCACCTTGTTTGAACAGAACCAGTTCGGATCGTGTTCCCGCTTTGCGTCAAGCTGCTTGAGTTCGTCCGGGCGCTCCAGGCCCCTGGCGACGAACAGTTCCAGCAGTGCTCCAAGCACCTGCGGGGTGCGTTGCGCGCCGTAGAGTGCGCTGAGATTGTCGGACAGCTTCTCCAGTTGGGCGGATGCTCTGCCCTCCAGGGCTTTCAGGTCCTCAAGCTTGCTGCTCTTGGCAGTGTCGGTGCCATCGGTCGCTTTGATCTCCTTTTCAAACCGGTCGATCACACCGAACAAGAGCCGTTTCGCCTCAGATCCAGGGATCGAGCGTTCCGCGGCCTGGGCCGTAATGCTTGATCTTGCGGAGTCGATGGCAGGTGCTCGGGAATGGACCGCTGGGGTCGCGGGAGGTTCCGAATGTTCATGTGGCAATGATGTCCGCCGCCGTCGAACCTGGTCTAGCGATGAAGTGTCCGTGCCACTTGTCCTGGCACGTTTGTTGGGGGGCAGGCCTTCGGGTGATGTGCCGCCGGCAGTCCGCTTGGCTTCGGCAGCTTGAAGCCCATCTGCCTGCTGCGAACCGGAAGTCCCGGAGGTTTCCAAGGAAGAATGGCTGGCCGCCGAGGTGTTTGAGCCTGAAGTTCTGGATATGGACATTGCTAAGTTACTCTTGTTGAACTGAATTCCGTGAATCTTGTTGTTGTTCGTGCATGACGCTGTTGGTGCCTGACAAAACGGGGCCGACCCGCATGGGGCTGGCTTTAGGGCGGGGGTGCGTTGTTCGGCCGGAGGGGCGGGTGGGGCGAATCTGCCAATGAACCCTGCCTCGGGCACCACATGTGGTGGGCCACGTACTGCCGGATCCGGCTCGCGTCGTCGATCCGGTCGCCAAGGGATTTCCGGCCACCGCCCGCTGAGGGAGCTGGATTTCGAAAGCAGCCCTACTGCCATCCTCGGGGTGGCGTGCGCGAAGCTTTCACCGTTGCAGGCACGGCCTCCGGCTACGTGCTCTTGGAGAGAGGCTCGGCCGAGCCCTCAGGCTTTGCCTGCCGGTAGCTGCCCCGGGGCGCTTTATGAGGGTCCACTGACTGGCTCAATGGGTCGTAGCCGATCTGCGCCAGGAATTGGCTCTCTGCCTTAGCCTGCTGCAGCTTCGCATACGCCTGGGCGCGCTGCTCGCTCAAGGCCGAGCGCTCGGCGCCTTGTGGCAACCCCACGGTACCGCTTGGCTCCCGAAGCCTCCGTTCCAGCCCGGCCACCTCCTGCTTCAGCTCGGCCCGAGCGCTGGCATCGATCTCAGGCAGTCGCTGCTGGATCACCTCCCGTGCCTTGGCAAGGGCCGCAGGCCCCTTGTACTCCTCGTCCCGGAGGCTGTTCCACGCAATGCTTATCGTGAAGTCATCGGTGAGCAACTTCTGGGACTGCAGGTACAGGGCCACGGCCGCTAGGAGGACTGGCTTCGGCCGGTTGTGACCGCTCATGTTGCTGATGGACGTGATCCTGCCATCGGCATCGGCGGAGATTTCACCGGCAAAGGCGAAGGTGCCACCGCCATAGGCGGTGGTGTGGGGCTGGCGTCGCGCCGAGCCGTCCACTCCCTTCCCGTCCTCCTCCTTCAGCTTGCGGGGAAAGACGATTCCCTTGAGCACAGGGCGGCCGGCATCGTCGGATTCGAAGCGTAGCACCAGATTGTTCCCCTCCCGCATGCCCACGCCCTTGTAACCCTGGGCGACGTGCGCGGACACGCGTCCGTCTGCGTCGAACAGCGAATACTGCGCATGTTCGGCACGGCCGAAGAACGGCACACTGTCCGCCAGTTCAGGCGTGGGCAGGCCGCTGACGATGCGGGCCACATCTCCCACGAGGTAGGGTTTGAGCCGGTTCATTCCGGTGTTGAACATGCTGCCGGCTTTGTAGAAGGCGTCCTTCACTTGCCGCCTGGCGTCGGCCAGGGCCTGGCCCTTGACGGGGTCCGCTACGAAGGCGGCATGGTTGTCGTCCAGCCGCTGCTGGTTCAATGGTCCTGCGTGGGCCATCTCGTAGCTGATGCGCGGCGCGAGCACGATATGGGTGTAGCGATCGACGTACTCGGCTGCCGTTTTGTCCTCATGGTTGACCAGGTGGGGGTCCGCTCCCTTGTTCAACAAGGACCGCATCAGGTCCGGGGCATCTTTGCAGACGTCATCGCGGTGTACGTACTTGATGCTGGCGGACTTGGCGAGCGTGTGCAGTGCCGAGTCGCCGTTCTGGTCCTGGCTGTCGATGATCTCCTTCAACTGGACCTCGGGAAGCTGCAGCCACTGCGCCATGCCGCCACGCTGGCCCGGCTGGCCCCGCGTGGCGGCGTGAACGGCATTAAGAAACTCGGCTTTAAGGCTTCCGATCGACCCTGTGGGAAGGGCTGCCCGGGGCGGTAGCGAAGCGGTCGCCAAGCTGTCCGCCCGCACGTTGCGCGAAGGCAGGGCGCTGGGGCTGGCTGGCGGTGTGGAGGTGGGTGCTTCGGCCAGGCCGGAGGTGGTCACCTGCGGTGACTCGCCGGCCAAATTGGACGAGGCGATTCTGCTAAGAGCCATACGACTGAGGTTCCTTGTTTACTGCACGAGCGGCGGGTTGCTCCGCGCATAGAAGCGTGCAGTTTGTGCGCCTGGCGCCGCGTCGGGCGACCCTTCGCGAAACGAAGTAGCGCGGGGCGAACCGAGCCAATTCCGATCAGGGCTTGTCAGGTTGACAAGGACCTGATTCACCACTCCTTGGGGGCGCTGGCCGCCTGAGCAACGCCACCACCGCCGGCACGATGAAGAGCGACAGCAGCGGCGCCGTGACCATGCCGCCCAGCATGGGCGCCGCGATGCGGCTCATCACCTCGGAGCCGGTGCCGCTGCCCCACACGATGGGCAGCAGGCCGGCCAGGATCACCGCCACGGTCATGGCCTTGGGCCGCACGCGCAGCACTGCGCCGGCGCGGATGGCGTGGTCCACCTCGTCTTTGGACAAGGCGGGCGCCACGGCCAGGTGATCGCCCAGTGCGTGCTTCAGGTACAGCAGCATCACCACGCCGAACTCCGCCGCCACGCCGGCCAGTGCGATGAACCCCACGCCGGTGGCCACCGAGAGGTGGTAGCCCATGAGGTACAGGAACCACACTCCGCCGGTCAGCGCAAACGGCAGCGTCGCCATGATCAGCAGCGCCTCGTCGAGCCGGTTGAAGGTGAGGTAGAGCAGCACGAAGATGATCAGCAGCGTGGCCGGCACCACCCGCTTGAGCCGGGCGTTGGCGCGCTCCATGAATTCGAACTGCCCGGAGTACGCGATGCTCATGCCGGGGTCCAGCGTCACCCCCGCGGCCACCGCGCGGCGCAGGTCCTCGGCCACCGAGCCCAGGTCGCGGCCGCGCACGTCCACAAACACCCAGCCCGACGGGCGCGCGTTCTCGCTTTTGAGCATGGGCGGGCCGTCGGAGACGGCCATCTTGGCCACCATGCCGAGCGTGACCTGCTGCCCGGTGGGCGTGAGCAGGGGCAGCTCGGCCAGGCGCTGCGGCGTGTCGCGCCACTCGCGCGGGTAGCGCAGGTTGATGGGAAAGCGGGCCAGGCCCTCGATGGCCTCGCTGACGTTCTCGCCGCCGATGGCGCCTGCCACCAGCGCCTGCACATCGGCAATGTTCAGGCCGTGGCGCGCGGCCGCGGCGCGGTCGATCTGCACGTCGATGTAGCGCCCGCCCGTCAGGCGTTCGGCCAGTGCCGACGAAACCCCCGGCACCTGCCGGGCCACCTGCTCCACGGCCGCGGCCACGCGGTCAATGGCGGCCAGGCTGCTGCCGCTCACCTTGACGCCGATGGGGCTCTTGATGCCCGTGGCCAGCATGTCGATGCGGTTGCGGATGGGCGGCACCCACAGGTTGGACAGACCGGGCACTTTCACCGCACGGTCCAGGGCTTCCACCAGCGCCTCCGGCGTCATGCCGGGGCGCCACTGGGCCCGCGGCCTGAGCTGGACGGTGGTCTCGAACATCTCCAGCGGCGCCGGGTCGGTGGCGGTCTCGGCACGCCCGGCCTTGCCGAACACCCGCTCCACTTCGGGCACGGTCTTGATCATGCGGTCGGTGAGTTGCAGCAGCTCAGCGGCTTTGCGGACCGACAAGCCGGGCAGCGCCGACGGCATGTACAGCAAGTCGCCTTCGTCCAGCGGCGGGAGGAACTCCCCGCCCAGGCGCATCAGCGGCCAGGCCGTCGTGGCCAGCACCACCGCGGCGACGGCCAGGGTGGCCTTGGGCCGGCGCAGCACGGCGTCGAGTGCCGGCCGATAGAGGGCGATGAGCGCGCGGGTGATCGGGTTCCGCTGCTCGTCGGGAATGCGGCCGCGGATCCAGTAGCCCATCAGCACCGGGATCAGCGTGACCGACAGGCCGGCCGCCGCCGCCATGGCATAGGTCTTGGTGGCGGCCAGCGGCCCGAACAGCCGCCCTTCCTGCGCCTCCAGCGTGAAGACCGGAATGAATGACAAGGTGATGATGAGCAGCGAGAAGAAGAGGGCTGGCCCCACTTCCTCGGCGGCCTCGGTCATCACCTGCCAGCGCTCCTCGCCTTGCAGCAGCGCACCGGGGTGTGCGTGTTGCCAGGCCTCGATGCGCTTGTGCGCGTTCTCGATCATCACCACCGCGGCATCGACCATCGCGCCGATGGCAATGGCAATGCCACCCAGCGACATGATGTTCGCGTTGATGCCCTGGTGTCGCATGACCAGGAAGGCCGCCAGCACCCCGAGCGGCAGCGCGATGATGGCCACGAGGGCCGAGCGCAGGTGCCACAGGAAGATGGCGCACACGGCCGCCACGACCACGAACTCCTCGATCAGCTTGTGCGTCAGGTTCTGGATGGCGCGCTCAATGAGCGTGCTGCGGTCGTAGGTGGTGACGACTTCCACGCCGGGCGGCAGGCTCTTCTGCAGCTCGGCCAGCTTGGCCTTCACCGCCGCGATGGTGGCCTGCGCGTTTTTGCCCGCGCGCAGGATCACCACGCCGCCGGCCACCTCGCCCTCGCCATCGAGTTCGGCCAGGCCGCGCCGCATCTCCGGCCCCACCTGCACGAGGGCCACGTCGCCCAGCGTCACCGGCACGCCGCCGCGCACCGCGAGCGGGATGGCACGGAAGTCATCCAGCGTCTTCAAGGTGCCGCTGGCCCGCACCATGTATTCGGCCTCGGCCAGCTCCAGCACCGAGCCGCCGCTCTCCTGGTTGCCGGCCACGAGGGCCACGCGCACCTGGCTGTAGGTGACCCCATACGCGGCCAGCTGGGTCGGATCGAGCACCACCTGGTACTGCCTGACCATGCCGCCGATGCTGGCCACCTCGGCCACGTTCGGCAGGCTCTTCAACTCGTACTTCAGGAACCAGTCTTGCAGCGTGCGCAGCTGCGACAAGTCGTTGCGGCCGCTGCGGTCGACCAGTGCGTACTGGAAGATCCAGCCCACGCCGGTGGCATCGGGCCCCAGGGCGGTCTTGGCGGTGGCCGGCAGGCGGCCTTGCACCTGGTTCAGCGATTCCAGCACGCGCGAGCGTGCCCAGTACAGGTCGGTGCCGTCCTCGAACAGCACGTAGACGAAGCTGTCGCCGAAGAAGGAGAAGCCGCGCACCGTCTTTGCCCCGGGCACGGAGAGCAGGGTCGTCGCCAGCGGGTAGGTCACCTGGTTCTCGACGATCTGCGGCGCCTGCCCCGGGTAGCTGGTGCGGAGGATGACCTGCACGTCCGACAGGTCGGGCAATGCATCGATGGGGGTGCTGCGCAGGCTGTGGACGCCCGCTGCGCCCAGCAACAGGCTGGCCAGCAGCACCACCAGGCGGTGGGCCACCGACCAGCGGATCAGGCCGGCGATCATCGCTGCGCTCCCTCGGAGGCCGCGGCGGCGCCTGCCAGCACCCCTTGCAGGCTGGCTTCGGAGTCCAGCAGGAACTGGCCGGACGCGACCACCTGCTGGCCCTCGGCCAGGCCACCGAGCACCACGATCTGGTCGCCCACTTGGTCACCCACCTGCACCTCGACCGGCCGGAAGCGGCCCGGTGGTTCCGCCACGTACACCAGGGCGCGCCGGCCGGTGCGGATCACCGCTTCGGCCGGCACCACCAGCGCGGGGCGCCCGATGCCGCGCACGCTGACCTGCGCGAACATGCCGGCCTTGAGGTGCCGGGCGCGGTTCGGCAGCTCGATGCGGACACGCAGCGTACGCGTGTCGCGGTTGGCCTCGGGCAGCACGGCCGTGATGTGTCCTTTGACCACTTCGCCGGGCAGTGCGGACAAGCGTGCTTCCACCGCCTGG
>Ga0307516_10008425_pt1 | contig 11687 bp, 12 predicted proteins | sample 19_EM_MG_FD_203310 | JGI IMG/M metagenome (GOLD analysis project Ga0307516, IMG submission 203310) | Populus trichocarpa ectomycorrhiza microbial communities from riparian zone in the Pacific Northwest, United States - 19_EM | ecosystem: Host-associated > Plants > Roots > Unclassified | place...
CGCTGGCTGTCTTGTCCGACAAGGGCTTGTACTGGGGGTTCCCCCCCCAGCCCCCCAACTGCCGTCCTGTCGCTGTCATGGTGACGAACTCGGAAAAGTCAAGTTCCACTCAAAACGACGAGGAACCTATAGGCCGGCAGCGTCAAAGTCAGTTTCAGCTTTCCATTTTTCGCCGGTGGATAGGACGACCGGATTGTTGGTCGAAGGCGTGGTGCAACCGTCCTTTTGCGAATTGTTCTCCGCCTTTGGTGGCGCATTCTGAGCCGCGCCCGGCCCGGATCCAGCGCCGATCTGCATGCTGGACAGCGCCGCATTGCCCGCTATATTGCCAGATGGATTGAGAGTTCGGTATATTGGAACAGAGGGCAGCCTAGGCTCACTTCCATATACATAAGAATTACTAAATAGTGCATCGACTCCAGCGGGCAGCGGAGCCTCGGTACGCGTGCCAGTCCCCACACCCCATGAAACGCCGCTCAATAAATTCCAAAATACAAAAAAAGCCGCACGTCGATCACGCAAATTTATTCTAAATTTCATACCATTCCGTAGTTGTATTCGATCAAGTCAGCATGCCGAAAATATTCCCTGAGACATCCCGTGATCTGGCCTCCCGCGGTAGGGCACCTCGATCAGTTTCACCAAGCGTTTGCATCTGCGTCAGGGACCGTGCAAAAGGTGCGAGGATGACCGTGAGTAGCCCAGGGGCTCCGAGGTGAAGACTTTGCCGGTGCAGCCTGCGCCCCGCACCCGGCCTCGGCACCACGCCGCCGCGTGTGGCACTGCGCCACGGCCTTTCGTTCGACGGTTCACGCGGCAACTCCCCACCATGTTCACGGTTCTCCCCGCAACCTTGAGTCGAGTTCAGCAAGCTCCTCTGCAAGTCGTGGAGCCTGCAGAGGGCGCGATCCCGAAGGGCGCGAGTCTACACAGCGCAACAAGTGCGGCAGGCGTCGCCAGCGACCCTCCTCACCTCCTCACAGCGGACAACTCCCGCTGTGCGTGCCCCCCTGGGTGCGCAGCAGCGCCGTGCCCAGCACCTCGCCGGCCACGCCGCGGCCGGTCTGGTTGCCGGCCTGGTTGCTGAACTCGAAGTGCAGCCCGCCATACACGCGCGAACGCCCGGCCTCGGACTCGGCCGCCGAGAAGTTGAGGTAGCTGCGCGGCCCGTTGGGCGCCCCGTCGGTCTGCAGCGAGAAGCCGATGAGGTCGGAGCAGAAATACCCGCGCAGGATGGTCGTGGCCGCGCCCGCAAAGGCGCTGTGGCCCGACACATGCTCGGGCGACGAGCCCGGGGTGCCGCCGCGCGGCACCCAGCCGGCGTTGGGCAGCGTGACCAGGTTGCCGTCGAGCGCGCCCTCCTGCACCGCCGTGGTGGGGCGCCAGAAGCGGTAGATGTACTTGGCCATGAAGGTGGGCGCCACCGCATCCGCCATGGCCATGCCCAGCAGGGCGAACAGGCGTGCACTGTCGGCCAGCGAATCACCCTGCGCCGCGCTCACCGTCATGGCCACCTTGAGCCACTCGCCGGGCGGCTGCACGGTGCCCGTGCCGCTGGCCCAGAACACGTAGGTCTCCAGCAACCCCAGGTCGATGACCGCCGCGTTGCCCAGCGTGGACACCTCGGTATAGGCCAGGCCGTACGCCACGCTGCTGGGCGCGGGCGGCCCGGACGACACATACGGCGCCGCGCTGGCGATGGCGAAGGGCACGAGGTTGCGGAACTGCACGCCGGACCACTGCGCACGGAACAGGCCCACCCCCGTGCCGGCCGACTGCACGACGCTGGGCGATGAACTGTCGCCCTGGCGCAGCGTGACGACCTGGTTGCCCACGCTGGTGCCCCAGGCCACGCCATCGGTCTCGGCGCTGCCGTCGGGGATGGCCGCCAGATCCGCCGCCAGCTTGGCCTGGTAGAGGGGCGCCAGGGCCGGGCGCAACTGGCTCAGCACCGCGCAGGCCGCCGCCGAGGCCGCCGCGGACGGGTCGCCGTTCTGCGGCGCCGCGGCAATGCCCACCAGTGCCGGCTTGCGGGGAATGCCCGTCTTGGACACGATGCCGTTGACCGCGTCGTACATGGCCACGTTGACCATGGCATACAGGCGCGCGGCCTGGGCATCGCTGAGCAGCCCGGTGCGCACCGCATCCAGCGCCAGCAGGTTCCAGTCGTACACCGGGTTGGATGCCGGCGAACCACCCGACTGGCTTTGCACCTGGGCGTTCTTGCCGCTTGGGGCCTCGATGGCGTCCGCACCGCCGCCACAGCCCGACAGCAAGGACAGGGAGGCCAGCGCCACCACCGCGAGGCCGCCATGCCACGCTCTCACTCTCGTTTTCATACCGTCACTCCTTGAACTGAACACATGGACCGGCGCCCAGAGCGAAGTCCCCGCGGCGCGGGACTGGCGACGGATCAAATGGACCGAACCTCCACGGAGTGCTCGCTTTGCTGTTGGAGTTGTGCAGACACGCCTCTATTGGCGATCCGGGCGCGCGCCCGGTCAAGTGACCAAGCTCAGGCTCACGGGCAGCGGATGTTGTGGCAGGCCGGCGCCACGGCGGCCAGGAGGGCCGACGCCGGGATCACCGAAAATCGCTGCTGGTGACCACAAAGGTGGTCGAGAAAGCGAAGCAGCACCGTGAGTTACAGCGTCAAGGAAATCTTTTACACCCTGCAGGGCGAAGGCATGCAGGCCGGCCGGCCGGCGGTGTTTTGCCGTTTTGCCGGCTGCAACCTCTGGAGCGGCCGCGAGGCCGACCGCGAGCAGGCGGTCTGCCGCTTCTGCGACACCGACTTCGTGGGCACCGATGGCACGCTGGGCGGCAAGTACCCCTCGGCCGATGCCCTGGCGGACCGCATCCAGGCCTGCTGGCCGGCGCCGGGCCAGGGCCGGCCCTTCACCGTGCTCACCGGCGGCGAACCGCTGCTGCAGGTGGACGCCGCGCTCATAGCCGCCCTGCACGCCCGCGGCCTGCAGGTGGCGGTAGAAACCAACGGCACGCTGGAGGCCCCGCCCGGCCTGGACTGGATCTGCGTCAGCCCCAAGGCAGGCTCGGCCTTGAAACAGCGCCACGGCCAGGAACTCAAGGTGGTGGTGCCGCAAGAGGGCCTGGTGCTGGACGAACTGGCGGCGCTGCCCTTCGAGCACCGGCTGCTGCAGCCCATGGACGGCCTGCTGGCGAAAGACAACACCCGGCTGGCCGTGCAGATGTGCCTGGCCGACCCGCGCTGGCGCCTGAGCCTGCAGACGCACAAGGTGATCGGCATCCGATGATTTACGAACTCACGCAGCGCTTCTACTTCGAGGCCGCGCACACGCTGCAGCGCCAGGTGGACGTGGAGCCGAGCCGGCGTTTCCACGGCCACACCTACCTGGCCGAGGTGGCGGTGGCCGGCACACCCGACCCGGTCACCGGCATGGTGGTGGACCTGGCGCACCTGCGGCGCGCCATCGACACGCTGCGCGACCAGCTCGACCACCGGCTGCTGGACGAGGTGCCGGGCCTGGGCCCGGCCACCTTGGAGAACCTGTGCGCCTTCATCGCCCGCGCGCTGGGCGCGGCGGGCTGGAACCTGGCCCACGTGGTGGTCCGGCGCGAGGCCAGCGGAGACGCCTGCTGCCTGCGGCTGGGGTAGCCACAGGGCTAGCCTCAATACCCGCCTCAGCGGCAAAGGGAGGGATTTGCGGGTTGATCTGCAAGCGGATCGCGTGCAGGATTTCACACTTGGAGCAAGCCGCTGGCGCGGCTTCAATCCGCGCACAGCGGGCTGTATGAAATCCCGAGCAAGATCGGTGCACCGCATACAAAGCCCACGGCAGGGCTGCCGGCCATTTGGGGTGAGGGTTTTTCAGGGAGTTTTGGGACATGCAGACAATTCGACGGGCCTGGTGGCTCTCGGCCTTCTTGGTTCTCACCGTGGCCCTGGCCCTGCCAGGATGCCAGCGGGGCGTGCCGGAGACGGTGAAGATCGGTGTGGCGATGACCTTGTCGGGACCCACGGCCAACCGCGGCCAGGACCTGCTCAACGGTGCACTGCTCGCGACCGAAGAACTCAACGCCGCCGGATTCCGGGTTCGGGGCAAGCCGGTCAAGTTCGAGGTCGTGGCCAAGGACGACAAGGGCGACAACCAGGTCGCCAAGCAGGTGGCCCAGGAACTGGTGGACGAGGGCGTGCGCCTGGTGCTGGGACACACCAACTCGCCTCAGCTGCAGTCGGCCCTGCCCACCTATGTGGCCGCCCATGCGCTGCTGCTCACCACCACCACGCAGCGCACGCTCATGGAGCAAGGTGGCGGGCAGCTGTTTCGCCTGGTGCCCAACGACCAGGTGCAGGCTCGCGCACTGGCCGCCTATGCCACCGAGCAGCTGGGTGGCCAGCGCCTGGTGGCCCTGGTGGAAGCCACCGACTACGGCCGCGGCATGTTCGACGACATGGCCCAGACGCTCAAGGAAAAGCGCCTGAAGGTGCCCGAAAAGATCGACCTGGAATTCAAGAAGCCGGTCACCGAAGAGATCGCCCGGCGGATCAAGGCGCTCAAGGCCGACGTGGTGGTGCTGATCGCGCGCGAACAGCATGGCTTGTCATTGCTGGAGCAACTGCGCGCGGTGCAGTACGCCGACGCCATCGTCCTGGCCTCCAACGCCGTCCGCACCGACAAGATGGCCCAGGCCCAGTTGTCCGTGCGGGGCTTGTACACCACGTCCACCACCATCCAGCTGGCCGAACTGCCGGCAGGCTCGGCCTTCAGGAACCGCTTCCTGGCCAAGTTCAAGTCTGAGCCGGTGTGGGGCTCCCACTATTCCTACGACGCTGTCTATGGCCTGGCGGACGTCATCCGCCGCACCGCCAGCGTGGACACCCAGGACCTGGCGGCCAAGCTGCGCACCGCCGAACTCAACACCCGCATCGTCCAGCAGATGCGGTTCGGGCCCGGCGGTGAACAGGCCTACCCGGCCATCGGCGTGTACAAGGCCGAGCGCGGCATCTGGTCGCCGCAGCTGCGGTCATCGGACTGGTAGCGACCCCGCCTCACGGCTGGTACGGCCCAACTTTTCTCGCCACGCGACAAAGAACGGGCCGGCGAAGGCACCCGGTCATTGGCTACTCGTCCAGGAAGCCACCGCGATAGAAGCTCCACGCCGTGCCGTCGTGGAGATAGAAGTACCCGTCGGCGCAAAAATCCTTGCCCGGGAAGAACTCGCGATACGCCTTTGGCACCAGGCGAACCAACTGCTCATCCGTGAGCCACTCGAACTCTTCCGGTGTGATCGGTTGCCCGACTTTCAGTTTGCGAGGTTCCATTCTGGCGACAGTGGGTGACAAGGAGTTTGGGTGATGCCGGTCAGCTGGTCATTCAGGCGGGTGCTGCACACAGCACCCGCTGGTAGACGGCCAGGTCGCCGGCCGAGAAGCAGCAGAAGATGACTTCCTCCGGCATGGCGGCCCCGGCGAGTGCCGAGCGCACGGTCTGGACAGCCACCCGCGCGGCGCGTTCCACGGGGTAGCCATAGATGCCCGTGCTGATGCCCGGGAAAGCGATCGTGCGCACAGCCTGGGCGCTTGCCAGCGCCAGGGATTGCCGATAGCACGACGCCAGGAGATCCGGCTCGCCCGCCGAGCCGCCACGCCAGACGGGGCCCACCGTATGGATGATGTACGTGGCCGGGAGCCGGTGGCCGCGCGTGAGCTTGGCCTGGCCGGTCTTGCAGCCGCCGAGCAGGCGGCACTCGTGCAGGAGGTCCGGGCCGGCGGCCCTGTGGATGGCGCCATCCACGCCGCCGCCGCCCAGCAGCGACGAATTGGCGGCATTGACGACGGCATCCACGGCCAGGGTGGTGATGTCGGCGTGGATGGCATGAAGCATGGCGGGCATCTGGAAAAGGGACAGTCAGCGAACCAGCGTCGGGGGAACGGTGACCCGCGGCATGCTCAGGCCACGGCGATTGCCGCAATCGAGACCTTCAAGCCAGGGATACGCGCAGGCAGTTTGGCGCCCTGGCGAGCCGGGGGATTGGAAGGGAACCATTTGAGCCACTCCTCATTCATGCCGGCGAAGTCATCTTCGTCCGCCAGCACGACGGTGACGCTGACAAGCTTGTCCAGGGAACTGCCCGCCTCTTCAAGGATGGCCTGTATGTTGGCCAGGCACTGCCGGGTTTGCTCCTGGATCGTCGTGCCCTTGATGGCACCCGTGGCCGGGTCGGCTGGAGCGGTGCCGGAGACAAACACCAGCCCGGCAGCCTTGACCGCCTGGCTGTACGCAGGCGGTGGCTTGGCCGCCTTTGGCGTGAAGACGATTTGACGGGCCATTTGGCTTCTCCCTGGAATCTGTGGGTAAGGGGCGAGGGTAAGGGGCCAGGCTCATTTCATGGCCCCTGTACTAAAAGTGAGTGCGACTGCGTCGCCCGCGAGAAGCAGACGGTTGTTTCCAAAATCTTGATTGCAAGATGCCACCTCATCAACGTTGCGCGACTGACCGAAAAATGCCAGGAGCACTCCATGCGCTGCATTTGCCTCGACACCTACGAATTTCTCACTGAAGAGCGCCACTGAAGGCTCGTCGACCCACTGCCTGACGCCAATGATTCTGCCGCTTGGATCTCTTAGCCAATCGTAAAAGCCGATCCAGTCTCCAATGCCTGAATCGACAAAGATCTTTCCGTCCCGTTGAATGCTGGGCGCGATGCCTTCATCGTCCAAAAGCCCCACAATCCGTGGCGCCTCTTGGCGCGAAAGGATGACCGCCACAATGTTGCCAGCCACCGGAAGGGTAGTCATACGCAAGCTGCTCTCGGCGCCGTCCCGCGCCGAAAGACGATCGAGGAAGCGCACGATCTCTTCGGTTGACACCTTGTCGGACTGCTCGGAGTACACCAGCCGCGCGGAGGCATCCGTCCCAACCTGCGGGCTGTAATCCCCACTGCGTACGAGAACACGAAGGCGATCACGATGAACCAGCGAACCGGGTTTCTGGCGATCAATGCATGCACGGACAAGGGTGGCATGGGATGGAGGCGGGTTGCACCAGCCTTGGCATGCGGGCTGAACGAATGGTAGGCCTCTTTGCTCTCTGCCTTGCAAGCCCCAGGTTAGCGATCCGCCGTCACGCGCCGGAACAGGTCTGGGTAGTCCACCACGAGGCCCTCCTCATCCACGGAAAGTTCCGCCCGGAAACCGCTGCCGTCGAGGCTCTCGAAAAGGTAGAGCCGCTCGGCACGCCGCGTATACGCCTGCGGCTGCGGGTGAACCGTCAGATCTGGCGCAAAGATCCAGGCCATGAGGAACTCCCGCCGCTCACCGACTGCCATGGGCTCCCGGCAGATTGGAAAACTGTTGGTGAAAGGAGTCGGCCAGATATCGATATCCCCGCAACCATCGAGTTCTGCGATGGATCGACCGTCGGCGCCGCGCCAGTGACCTCGGCCATCCGTATGCAGAGCCAGCGATCGGGTGGCGCGCTCCGTGATGACACCCACTTCGGCATCGCGGAGCTGCCACGCGTCGTCCCAGGTGAGGCGGTAGGTGATTCGGAGCGGCCCGTGCTCCTCGTCGTAGGCGAGAACCACGCTGTCAGCGGAATGCTCCGCCAGCACCAGATGCTCCAGCCCTGTGCCCTCCCGGTCCTTGTTCCAGAGGGACGTCCAGCAGATGACGCGGGGTCGTGAATTCAGCATTGACACTCCTGTCGCATTGCCACCTGAAACGAACAGCGTCCGAGAGCCCCCCTGGGACACCCAAGTGCCCGGAGCCCCTTTGCCGGCACGAGGTAGGAAGGCATCTGACGAATTGCACCGAGGTTCCGTTGCCGGCATTGCCGCTGCAATGGTCGCCCGTGGGCACACGATGTGCCCCGTTCCTGGCAGGTCCCCTTCGGCCTTCGGACCACACCCTCGCATCCATGTCCGAAGTGCTTTCACGATGACAAGGAGTTCGCCATGAAAGTTCGCGAAGCAATGACAGGCGAGGTCCGCCTGACCGCCCCCCACCGGACCATCCGCGAAGCTGCCGAGATGATGGCCGACCAGGACATTGGTGCCCTGCCCGTCGGCGAGAACGATCGCCTCGTCGGCATGATCACTGACCGGGACATCGCGGTTCGGGCGGTGGCTCGGGGGTTTGGCCCGGACACGAAGATCCGGGAGGTAATGTCCCCGGAAGTGATGTACTGCTTCGATGACGAAGAACTGGACGATGCTGCGCAAAACATGGCGGGTATCAAGGTCCGTCGACTGCCGGTGCTCAATCGCGACAAGCGTTTGGTGGGGATCATCTCCGTCAGCGACTTGACGCAGCGCAACGGTGCCAGGAAGATCGGCAAGGCAATCGCAGAGATTTCCTCACCCGGTGGAGCGCACTCGCAAACCGCTCCTTGACAGACCGGGAGACCCGAAGCATGGCTCGATGCGACGTTTGCGGAAACGACGATGACAGGCCGGCAACAAGATCTATTGCTGCGTCCATTGCGCCGAACACGCTGGCGCACAACAGTTGAGCGATGGGGTGTAGCTCCGGCGGACCATTTCCTGCCCGCCTTGTCTCTGGGGACGCAGGCTAATTTGCACAGATTCGGCAATCCTTGCACGGATTCGGCAATTTCTGGAACGCGTTGACGCCAAGCCGATGTCTGACAGGGACACCCAGGTCTTTCGTGATTGCGCCGACGGCGGGCGAGCGCTCGCCCGCCGGCTGGCCAGCCTCAAGAACCGGTCCGACATGCGTCGGGTGCCCGGCACGCAACGCACCCCAGGCGACCTATTCTTCGGCGCGACTCGTGGGGTCACGATCACGGCCGTATCGTTTCGCCAGTGGGAACGGCGGCAACCAGGACTCCCGGCGGATCGTCCACAACTCGTACGTGGGCCTCAACTGGTCAGGGGCATCCAAGGATCCCAAGCTCACTTCGATCTCGTCTGCACTGACTGAGAAGACCGACGAGCCGCAGCGCGGACAGAAAAACCGTCCGGCATAGTCCCGGGTTTCGCCCTTGATCGTCACCGCGTCCAGGGGGAACACGGCGGAGGCGTGAAACAAGGCCCCATGATGCTTGCGGCAATCGAGGCAGTGACAAAGCCCAACCCGGTAAGGAAGTCCCGACGCCACAAGTCGGACGTTGCCGCACAGGCAACCCCCTGTGTATGAGTGCATGCTGCATCTCCTGTAGAAAGCGGGCGCAATGACTGCAGCGAACAGTATGGCGCTGCGGTCGAGCGCCTTGCGCTTGGTGTGGTCTACGTTTGAGCTGAGCGGTGGACGGCGGCAGGGCGTCCTGGCCACGAGGTGGTGTTGTGTCGCCGGCCAGAAGCAGCAGAAGATGACTTCCTCCAGCGTGGCGACCTTGGTGAGCACCGAGCGCACGGCCTGGACAGCCACCAGGGCGGCGCGTTCCATAGGGTTGCCGTAGATGCTCGTGCGGGGGTAGATGCTCGTGCGGGGGCGTTCGTCTGGACGCTCCCGTTTTATATGCGGATCGGAATAGGCGCGTGAGTCTCCTACCGCAGATGTGCGCCGATGTTTTGTATACGAGTGGTGTCTCGGGGTCGGCTACTCCGGCGTGCTGAGCACTCGCAGGTCGGACAACTGCCCCAGGATGACGAGGTGCTCGACGGCCTTCACCTTCTGGAGGTGGGCAAGGTCAGACGGGCCGCCGAGGGCGAGGGCCGGGACGAAGCCATACATCTCGTCGTGCCGGAGGCGGCCGAGCTTCTTCAGGGCGGGGGCGAAGAGTTCGGCGAAGTCATTCGGTGCGCGCTTTGTGTACCCAAAGAACATCTGCGCCTGCTGGTCTAGCGACTCGCCGCCCGGCGCGTCATTCATCGGCAGCATGTATGCCCCCGGGGCAAACAGCTTCAGGGCATAGCCCGTGCGCTCACCCCAAAAGTAGAGCCCGCCAAATGCGCTGCGCGCAATGATGTGCAGCGCATCCTGTTCCATGAAGGACGTGTCGCCGACCCAGGCTTCGAGCACCGGTTCGTATTCCTGCGGGTCCACCGTCCAGAACAAGCCATCAGCGTAGCCGCTCCATCCGTGCTCTTGCCAATATGCAAGCAACTGGTCGGGCAGCTTGCCGCGATACCGCTCGATGCTCGACACGGGCACGTCGTGCCGATCGAAGGCCGGACCCATCTTTTTAAGAAAGTATTCGAACAGTTCGTCCACGGGTCAGTTCCTCACACGCATCGTTCGAGCTTGGCATTCATCTTCAGGGCACCGCGCTCGGCGGGCGGCACGCGTCGTGCCGCCTCATCAAGGCCGGTGATGCGGTCTTGCGTTTTCCATTGGGCGCCAATGCGCGAATTGATGTTGCGGTCGCCGAAGTCGGAGATGACGTCCTTGCCGCCGGCGATCATGTCGGGATTGTGCAGGGCGGCCAGCGTTTTCATCTTGTCCGCGGCCATCGCAGTGGCCTGGGATTCTGCAGTTTCGATTCCCATGCCGTTGCCCTGAAGCTGCTTGGTGAGTTTGACGACCAGCTTTTCCTCATAGTCCGCCCGCGCCTGCTTCGCGATCTTGGGATCCCGATTCGCCGGATCAAACGCCTCCCGCCCCTTCAGGTATTCGTTCACCGTCATGTCGTTGATGCCGCCCTCTTGACCGGTGAGCTGGCGGTCGAACTCCGGGAAGCTGCCGGAGGGTAGTCCGTTCGGCTCGAAGCAGCGCACCTTCTTCTGCGGCATCATCTGGGGCGTGCGCGGCTTCGGCGCCGGCTCAGGACCTTCCTCGCGGGCGCGGCGCAATTGGCTGGGTGTCATAGGTGGCCCCGCCTCGGGCTTGGCGGCCGACGACATGGTGACCTGGTGCTCCTTCGGCTTGAGGGCCGGGTGCGCCGCGAGCTTGCCCTCGTTCGCAACGACCCAATCCGCCACCTTGGGACCGAGACGTGGGCTCTCCCGAATTTCCTGCAAGAGCTTGGCCTTGTCGCCGCGACCGCGGGTGAGGTACGCCGTGAGTGCGGTAAGCATCGCCATCAGCAGGAGCACATGCCCATCGGCAAGATCGTTGGGTGCGCGCCAGCGGTCCCGCTCTGGATGTCGATCGGTGGGTCCCCATGCGTTCTCGAACGCCGCGCTCATAGCAGCGCAGGGCTTCGGGCAGTACGGTACCCAGGTCACCAATGAGCGACGCCAGGCCCAGCACACCGAGCACCCATGCGCCCGCCTGGGCGCCCAATGACGCACCGAGGGCAGCACCCGGCACCGCACCGACGCCACCGAAGAAGAAGCCGACCCCGGCGCCTGCGGCGCCCCCGAGCACAACCGAGCCACCCCAGTACAAGGCGATGTCTTTGCAGGCGTCGAGGAGGATGCCGAGGATGCTCGACAGGTCGATGCCAATGAGGCGCTCGGCCAGCATGCGGCCGGCGATATGGGTTGAATGCCAGAGGGCGCTGCGTACTTCTGCGACACGGTTGATCGGGCCGTCCGTGTCGAATCCGGGGCGCCGAAAACGGCTATGCCGGTATCCATCGCGAATCTCGCGTTCCAACCGCTCCAGACGCCACCCTATCGAATCCAGATCCATCGCCAGAGACCGTGTGCCGAGGGGCGTGCAGTGTACGGAGTAAGCGTCTAGCCGCGGCATCTTGAGCTGAAGCGCATGACACTCGACCATCGCGTTCATGGCGAACATGATGGTGGTGATCTGTCAGGCAGCGAGGGCATGTCTCGCCCGCTGCTTGTGGGTTGGT
>Ga0307516_10008428_pt1 | contig 11683 bp, 8 predicted proteins | sample 19_EM_MG_FD_203310 | JGI IMG/M metagenome (GOLD analysis project Ga0307516, IMG submission 203310) | Populus trichocarpa ectomycorrhiza microbial communities from riparian zone in the Pacific Northwest, United States - 19_EM | ecosystem: Host-associated > Plants > Roots > Unclassified | place...
GTGGGCCCGGTCAGCAGGATCGGCGCACGCGATCGCACGGCCACGCGCTCGATCTCCTCGATCATCGCGTTGAAGCGCTTGTTGCGGGTCGGGATGCCGCTCTTGAGGAAGTCGAGCGCCTCGGCCTTTGCCTGGCTGAAGCGCTGCGCCAGCACGTCGTAGCGCGAGAGGTCGAGGTCGATCAGCGTGAGCCGGCCCGCATTGCCGCGCGTCTGCTTCTTCGGCGGCGCCGTCTGCAGCAGCACGCCGGGAATGAAGCGCGACTCCACCATCAGGAACATGCAGATCTGCGCCACGTGCGTGCCGGTGGTGATGTGGGCCCAGTACTGCTCATGCACCGGATCGAAGCGGTAGGCGCGCGCCCAGTCGTACAGGCCGGCGTACACCTCGCCGAAATCCCACGGGTCGGCCACGTCCATCGCCACCAGGTTCACCACCGTCTCGGGCGACACCGTGGCGATGTCCTTCTGCAACTGCAGCGCCAGGCCCACGTGTTGTGCCGCGTGGAACAGCTCGAGGCGATGGACGACGGTGTCCTCGTGCTGCATCAGCGACAGCGTCGGACGCCACTTCTCCCAGCGGCCCGCGCCCTGGCCCGCATCGAGTTGCGAGCCGAGGAATCCGATGACGACGTTGCGTTTGGTCATGACTGATTGGATATGAAGCTAGCTTGGATTCTAGTTCTGAGTGGAGTGGTCGACCAGGATCGACGGAGTCGTGCGTCTCCTGAAGAATATTTATTCAATCAAATCAACAGCTTACGTTCGACGCTGCGTTGCAGGAAAGTCCTGGCACAGGCGTTGCAAAGGAACAGGCATCAAACGTTGAATGCAAAGAGGAGAACCCCATGGTCAACACCCAGCTGTTCCAGACGCTCAAGGGCAAGCTGCTGCCCGCCGCCACCGCGGTGAACGCATCGCATGCGCCGGCCTACGCCACCACGCCGCGCCACCAGCTGGCGCAGCTCGCGGCGACCGGCTGCCTGGGCCAGACCTTTCACGCCGGCGCCGAGGCGCAGCTGGACGCCGTGCTGGCGCTGGCCGCGCAACTCGAGCCCGCGTTTGTCGCCAAGACCGCGCTGCATGCGCGCCAGGCCGGCCACATGAAGGACATGCCTGCGCTGCTGGCGGCGACGCTGGCGGTGCGCGACGTGGCGCTGCTGGGCCAGGTGTTCGGCCGCGTGATCGACAACGGCAAGATGCTGCGCGCGTTCGTGCAGATCGTGCGCAGCGGCGCGGTGGGTCGCAAGTCGCTCGGCTCGCGTCCGAAGAAGCTGGTGCAGCAATGGCTTTGCACCGCGAGCGAGCAGCAACTGCTGTACGCCTGCGTGGGCAACGCGCCGTCGCTGGCCGACGTGGTGAAGATGGTCCATCCGAAGCCGGCCGAGGCCTGGCGCGCCGCGTGGTTCGCCTGGTTGATCGGCAAGCCGGTCGACGAGGCCGCGCTGCCGCCGCTGACCCGGGCGTTCGAACGCTTCAAGCGCGAGATCGCCCAGGGCCTGGCGCCGGACGTGCCCGACGTGCCGTTCCAGATGCTGACCGCGCTCGACCTGTCGGCGTCCCAGTGGGCGCAGATCGCGCGCACCGGTTCGTGGCAGATGGTGCGGCAGAACCTGAACACGTTCGCGCGTCACGGCGTCTTCGAGCTGCCCGGCATGACGGCGGCGGTCGCGGCCAAGCTGCGCGATCCGCAGTCGGTTGCCAAGGCGCGCGTGATGCCGTACCAGCTCCTGTCGGCCTTCAAGGCGACGGGCGCGGGTGTGCCGGCGGAGCTGGGCGCGGCGTTGCAGGACGCGATGGAACTGGCGCTGGCCAACGTGCCGTCGTTCGACGGTCGCGTGGTGGTGTGCCCCGACGTGTCGGGCTCGATGAGCTCGCCGGTGACGGGTCATCGCGGCTCGGCGACGTCCAGCGTCCGATGCATCGACGTGGCCGCCCTGGTGGCTGCTTCGGTGCTGCGCAAGAACCCGTCGGCGCGCGTGCTCCCGTTCGAGCAGGCAGTGGTGACGTTGCAACTGAACGGCCGCGACTCGGTGATGACCAACGCGCAGGCGCTGGCCGCCATCGGTGGCGGCGGCACCAACTGCAGCGCGCCGCTGGCGCTGCTGAACAAGGAGCGCGCGGCGGTGGACGTGGTGATCCTGGTCTCGGACAACGAGTCCTGGGTCGACGCGAACCGGCGTGGCGCGACGCAGACCCTGCGCGAGTGGGAGCTGCTGAAGGCGCGCAATCCGGACGCGCGGCTGGTGTGCATCGACCTCCAGCCGGGCGCGACGACGCAGGCCGCGGAGCGGCACGACATCCTGAATGTCGGCGGTTTCTCGGATGCGGTGTTCACGTTGGTGGCCGCCTTCGCCCAAGGCAAGGCCGACGCCGATCACTGGGTCGGCGAGATCGAGAAGATCTCGCTGGCGCCGCAGTAGAGGAGAGAAGTTGAAGGCGTCGCATGCGAATGCGCGCAGGAGTACAGCACCAACCAGCCGTCGCGGGCCTGCAAGCCCGCGGTCGCGAAAGCGACAGGCAACTCTTGCGAATCTTGTCGCGTGCGACGCCCCCTTTGAAGAATGACGCTTGTCGCGTGGCGAATGCAGATGGGACTACATCGAAAACTGTAGACGTCTCATCGACTGTTTGTCGCCACGCGGGGAGCCAGGTTTGAACGCGAATGCTGATGGGACTACATCTGGTACGCCTGGGGTTCAACCCCCCGCGTCATGGGCAACCGTGGCGGGCTAACGTCTCGTCGATCTTGTCGCGCCTTTTTTGATGTCATGCAACGAATGCAGGTGGAACTACACCATGCAAAGGTCGAGGTCGCCGGTTCGAGTCCGGCCGGTTCCAAATCTGCGGGACCGTAGCTCAGGGGATAGAGCGCGAAAACGTTTCACCAACTCTTGTCATTGCGTGCCATCTCTTTCGAAAGAACAATGAACCATGGAACAGAACTACAACATCGAAGAAGTCGCCGGCGGCGTGCCGGTGAAGATGTGGACGCGCGGCGTGCCCGTCGAGGACGAGGCGCGCAAGCAGCTCGCCAACGCGGCACGCCTGCCGGTCGTGTTCAAGCACATCGCGGCGATGCCCGACGTCCACCTGGGCATCGGCGCGACCGTGGGCTCGGTGATCCCGACGCTCAAGGCGATCATCCCGGCCGCGGTGGGCGTGGACATCGGCTGCGGCATGATGGCCGCCAAGACCACGCTGCGCGCGGAGGACCTGCCGGACAACCTCGGCCCGCTGCGCTCGGCCATCGAGCGCGCCGTGCCGCACGGTTCGAACCCGCGCAGCCGCGGCCGTGACCAAGGCAGCTGGGAGAACCCGCCGGAGACCGTGGACCAGATCTGGGCCACGCTCGCCGGCGAGTTCGACGCGCTGTGCGAGATCCATCCGCGCCTGAAGAACACCAACAACCGCAAGCACCTGGGAACGCTGGGTTCGGGCAACCACTTCATCGAGGTCTGCCTCGACGAGGCGGGCTTCGTGTGGTTCATGCTGCACTCGGGTTCGCGCGGCGTGGGCAACGCGATCGGCACGCACTTCATCGAGCTGGCCAAGAAGGACGCGGAACGCCACGAACGCAACCTGCCCGACAAGGACCTGGCCTACTTCGAGGAAGGCGCGCAATACTTCGGCGACTACGTTCGCGCGGTGAGCTGGGCGCAGGAGTTCGCGCAACGCAACCGCGAGGTGATGATGACCAACCTGATCGCGACCGTCCGCAAGGTGATCGCGAAGCCGTTCGAGTCGCACGTCGAGGCCGTGAACTGCCACCACAACTACGTGCAGCAGGAACGCCACTTCGGCGAGGATGTGTTCATCACCCGCAAGGGCGCGGTGAGCGCTCAGCGCGGCCAGATGGGCATCATCCCGGGCAGCATGGGTGCGCGCAGCTTCATCGTGCGCGGCCTCGGCAACCCGGAGAGCTTCGACAGCTGCAGCCACGGCGCCGGCCGCGTGATGAGCCGCACCAAGGCGAAGAAGCTGTTCACCGTGGACGACCAGATCAAGGCGACCGAAGGCGTCGAATGCCGCAAGGACGCCGACGTGATCGACGAGATCCCGATGGCCTACAAGGACATTGACGCGGTGATGGCCGCCCAGAGCGACCTGGTCGAGATCGTCCACACGCTCAAGCAGGTGGTGTGCGTGAAGGGTTGATGGCGAGAAGGCGAGGCCTTCTCGCCCCGGACAATGAATGAACGAGGAGAGAAGGCATGAACCAGAACAAGCCTGTGCGGAGCGCGCACCCTGTCTCGGACGAGATGCGCGCCACCGTGCTCGCCACCTTGGCCGACCTGGAGCGACGCCACGACGTCAGCGTGCTGTTCGCCTGCGAATCCGGCAGCCGCGGCTGGGGTTTCGCTTCGCCGGACAGCGACTACGACGTGCGTTTCGTCTACGTCCACAGGCTGCCGTGGTACCTGGGCGTGGATCCGGGTCGCGACGTCATCGAGCAGCCGATCAGCGGCGAACTCGACGTCAGCGGCTGGGAGCTGCGCAAGGCGCTGCAGCTGCTGCGCGATTCCAATCCGACGCTGCTGGAGTGGCTGCGCTCGCCCATCGCCTATTGCCAGGATGCGACGTGGACAGCGCGCCTGCGCACGCTCGCCGAGCAAGGCTTCTCGCCGGTGCGTGGCTATCACCACTACGTGTCGATGGCACGCAAGAACCTGCGCGAGCACCTGTACGGCGACGTGGTGCGCTACAAGAAGTACCTCTACGTGCTGCGCCCCCTGCTGGCCGCGCGCTGGATCCGCGAGGGACGCGGCGTTCCGCCGATGCGCTTCGCCGAGCTGGTGGCTGCGACGTCGCTGGACGCGGTACTGGTCGCCGAGATCGACGCATTGCTGGAGGTCAAGATGCGCGCCGGCGAGTCGGCCACGAGCCCGCGCTGGGCGGGGATCCACGACTTCATCGAGCGCGAATTGTCTGTCGCCGAGGCGCATTCGTTCGCGAAGCAGCCCAAGGCGGACTCCGGTCCGCTCGACGCTTTCCTGCATGACGCCGTGCTGCAATTCGACGCACGGCATCGACACGACAACGAGACTTGAAATGATAGAAATCGACGGTTCCGTCGGCGAGGGCGGCGGCCAGATCCTGCGCACGTCGCTCGCGCTGTCCATGTGCACCGGCCAGGCATTCACGCTCGCGCGCATCCGCGCGCGGCGCGCGAAGCCCGGCCTGATGCGCCAACACCTGACCTGCGTGAACGCGGCTGCCGCGATCAGCGGCGCGACGGTGCAGGGTGCCGAGCTCGGTTCCGGCACGCTGGTGTTCGAGCCCGGCGCCGTGAAGGCGGGCGAGTACGCGTTCAGCGTGGGCACCGCGGGCAGCTGCACGCTGGTGCTGCAGACCGTGTGGCCGGCGCTGATGCTGGCCGACGCGTCCAGTCGCCTTCGGCTCGGCGGTGGCACGCACAACCCGATGGCGCCGCCGTTCCATTTCCTGGAGCGGTGCTATGCCCCGCTGCTGCGCCGCCTGGGCGCGGACTCCGAGCTCGAGCTGCGGCGTCTTGGCTTCTATCCCGCCGGCGGCGGCGAGATCGACGTGACGGTCCATTCGGCCGCGGACACGCTGCGCCCGTTCGACCTGCTCGAACGGGGCGCGCCGGTGGCGTCCTACGCGGAGTGCCTGGCACCTGCGCTGCCGGCCGCCGTGGCGCGACGCGAGCTCGACGCGTTGGCACGCGAGCTCGCGTGGGCGCCGGAGCAACTGCGCACGCCCGTCGTTCGCCAGAACGAAGGCCCCGGCAACGCCTTGATGGCGACGCTGGCGTACGAGCACGTCTGCGAGCTGGTCACGCAGTTCGGCGAGAAGGGCGTCAGCTCCGAGGCGGTGGCGAGCGCGGTCGCGCGCGAGGTGCGCGCGTACGAGGGTTCGACGGCGGCGCTCGGTTCGCATCTCGCTGACCAATGGGCGTTGCCGTTGGCACTGGCCGTGTGGCGTCGCGGCGGCTCCGCGGCATACACGTGCACCGAGCTGACCGATCACGCGACGACCAACTTCGCGGTGATCGAGCGGTTCTTGCCGGTGCGGTTCGCCACCGAGCCGATCGAGGGCAGCTGGCACGTGGGCGTGAAGCCACGGTGACGTTGCGCGTACCCGCTCACGCCTCGCGCGAGCGCTTCACGAACTCCAAGCCGCTGTCCGCCAACTTGCGCATCAGCCGTGCCAGCTCGGTGACATCCCGCTTGTCCCAATCGGCCAGTACTGTCGCGAAGAGCTTCTCGCGCGCGCCGTCGAGCGCCCGCACCATTGCGCGACCCTGCTCCGTGATCACCGCTTCCTTGATGCGCGCGTCCTGCGCGTTCACCTGGCGGCCGACGAGGCCCAGGCTCTCCAGCTTGGTGACCTGGCGACTGACGGTGGTGTAGTCGCGCCCGGCCAGTTCGGCGAGCTCGCCGATACCCAGGGGGCCGCGGCGCTCCACGCGGACGAGCAACGGAAACAGCGCACGATCGAGGTCGACGCCGGCCAGCGCAATCAAGGCGGCGTCGGGCTGGGGGCGGTTGAGGATGCCGTTGATGTCCAGCAACGCCTCGCGCAGTTGAGTCAGTTCTCGCTTCATGGTCTCTCGCTTGCAAGCGCCAATAATGAGTGCAAAATACACTCATTATCAACCCGGCCGACGGCTTGTCGCGTCTGCCGGATGTGCATCCAACGGAGTGGAACATGAAAGCAGCGATCGTCGAGCAGGCCGGACATGCGCCGGTATTCGGAAGATTTGCGGAACCGGTGGCAACGCCGGGATCGAGTGTCATTCGCGTCACGGCGTCGGCGATCAGCCACGTGACGAAGGGCCGGGCGTCGGGCGCGCACTACAGCGCGGGTGGCGACCTGCCGCTGGTGCCCGGAATCGACGGCGTGGGCGTCGACGCGGCCGGTCGGCGCGTCTATTTCATCCTGCCCGCGGCGCCGTTCGGGGGCATGGCCGAACGCTGCCTGGTCGACGCGCGGCGCTGCATCGCGTTGCCCGACGACCTCGACGACGTCGCCGCCGCAGCGATGGCGATCCCTGGCATGTCGTCGTGGGCCGCGCTGGTCGAGCGCGCGCACCTGCGCGCGGGCGAGACGGTGCTGATCAACGGCGCCACCGGCGCCTCGGGCCGGCTGGCGATCCAGGTCGCCAGGCATCTCGGCGCGAAGAGGATTGTCGCCACCGGCCGCAACGCGGCCGCGTTCGAGGAACTCCAGGCGCTGGGCGCCGACGTGACGATCGCGCTGACGCCGGATCGCGACGCGATGGAGCAGGCATTCAAGGCCCAGTTCCGTGACGGCGTCGACGTGGTGCTCGACTACCTGTGGGGCCCCAGCGCCGAGACGCTGATCGTGGCCGCCGCCAAGGCGGGCCCCGAGGCGGTACCCATCCGCTACGTGCAGATCGGGGCTGCCAGCGGCGCCGACATCACCTTGCCGGGCGCTGCGCTGCGCTCGTCCGCGTTGCAGTTGATGGGCAGTGGCATCGGCAGCATTGCGCAGCCGCGCATCCTCGCCGCCATTCGCGGCGTGCTGGAGGCCGCGCCGGTGGCCGGCTTCCGGGTGGCGACGCGCACGATGGCGTTGGCCGATGTCGCGCACGCGTGGGATGCCGGCGACGCCGAATCGCGTATCGTGCTGGTTCCCTGAAAGCGCCGCCCCGGTGCCTCCCGATGCCATGGCGCTGCTGGCCTACCTCACTGCGCCGTGGAGCCTGCGTGTGCTGCTGGGTCGACGCTGGCGCCTGCTGCCGCTCGCGTCGGACGTGTCGGAAGAGCTCACCGGCGTGCGCCGCTGAAGGCTGCAGCCGACGCGCCTGTTGTTGACCGCACCGCCGCGTTGGCGCCGGCGCGCTGCTGACAACGTTGTAGGGGGCTGCGAACTCGACAATGTTCCCCCCCGATACCCCCGTTGGGCTACTATTTCGCCAGTGGGATCATCCTGCTGGTGGTGTCCGGGAGCGTCTTCAACGGTGGGCATTCGACCCCCGAATCGGAACCTTGGAGAACAGCATGAAGGGCTTGCTTGTGCTATTGGCCATGGCCTGTGCGCAATCGGTTGCCGTGGCGCAGGTCGTCTCGGCGGCACCGGTTTCCAGCGCATCGGCGGCCGCTTCTGCCGACTTGAACCGGAACTACCTGGCCGACGCCAGGCGCGTCGTCGATGCCGCGGCCCGGCCGGCCCCGGCCTGGTCCGGGCCACGCAGCGGTCCGCGTGCCCAGCCCGGCAAGCGCATCGCGATGGTCAACGAGGACTTGCGCAATGGCGGCATTCTCGCGGTCGATGAGGGCGTGGTCGAGGCGGCCAAGGTCATCGGCTGGACGGTGAAGGTCTTCGATTCCGGCGGGACGCCGGAAGGGCGGAAGAAGATGCTGGCCGACGCACTGAACAGTCGTCCGGACGGCTTGATCGTGCTGGGCGGCGACGGGCGGGCGCTCGCGCCCTGGTTGCAGCCGTTCGCGGAGCGCGGCATCCCGATCGTCGGCTGGCACGTCACGGCGCGGGCCGGGCCGGTGCCCGGTACCCCCGTGGCCATGAACGTGTCGACGGATCCGCTCGAGGTGGCCCGTGTCACGGCACTGGCGGCCATCGTGCAGTCCGGTGGACACGCCGGCGTCGTCGTCTTCACCGACACGAACTACGAGTTGCCCCGGACCAAGGCGGACGCGATGGCCGCCGTCGTGCGCGGGTGCCCTGGCTGCACCCTGCTCGAAGTGCGCGATGTCGCGATCTCGCGCAATGCCGAGTTGATGCCGGGGACGACGCGTGAGCTCCTTGCCCGTTACGGCAAGCGCTGGACGCATGCGCTGGCGATCAACGACATCTATTTCGACTACGCCGCGCCGGTGCTGACCCAGGCCGCCTTGCCCAACAACGCCTTGAGCATGCTCTCGGCGGGCGATGGCAGCGATTCGGCGTTCCTGCGCATCCGCACAGGATCGTTCCAGACCGGCACCGTGGCCGAACCCCTGAACCTGCACGGCTGGCAACTGGTGGACGAGATGAACCGGCTGCTTGCCGGCGAGCCGGTCACCAACACCGTGTTTCCCGTGCATCTCGTGACGGCGGACAACATCGATGCGGACGGCGGCGACCGCCTGCTCTACGACCCGGCGAACGGCTATCGCGACATCTATCGGCGCATCTGGCACCGCCCGTGAAGTTTCCCATCCCTCAATCGCTCGCTGCGCAATTCGCGTTGGTGGTGTCGTGCCTGGCGGCCCTGGTGGTCGCGCTGGGCGCCACCACCGTCTACTCGCTCGCCGATTCCGCCCACGCGATCCGCCAGTTGGCCAACCAGCGATTGGCGCGCCTGCAGGATGCGCAGGACTTGCAGCAGCACACGTTGAAGATCGAACGCCTGGCGCTGCAGTTGTCAGCCATCGAGACCGTCGACGGCGTGCGCGAGACGCATCGCCAGGTCATCGAACACCTGGCGTCCTTCGACCAACTGGTGGGGCGCCTGGCCGCCGCCGCCACGAGCGGCGATGTCGACATGCTGGCGCTGCACCGATCGAGCCAGCGTTTCCGCAATACCGTCAACATCGAGGCGCAGGTGCGCGAGAACGCCTTGGGCGCGGACATCCGAGCCCCCGCTTCGGCCGGCCCGACAGCGTCCGTGGCCAGCATGGACGCCGACCTGCGCCGCCAGGCCGACGCGCTGGCCGCCGCGGCGCAGCAGCTGTCGGACTATTTCACGCGCGACTACCGCGACGCGGTGCAACGGCTGGCCGACGACTCGGATCGCACGCGGTGGTGGGTCATCGGCGAGGTCGGCGTGAGCCTGCTGCTCGCCTGGCTGATCGCCCGCGAGTTCCTCGGCCGCCATGTCGTGGCGCGCCTGCGCCAGGTCAGCCGTGCGCTGCGGCACGGGGATGCCGATGAGGCCCAGGCCGGCGTCCCGGTGCACGGCGGCGACGAGATCGCCGACATGGCGCGGGCCGTGGAGCAGTTCCTGGAGGACCGGCGCCGGCGCGGGCAGGCCGAGGACGCGTTGCAACGGCTCAATGTCGAACTCGAGGCACGTGTCGTGCAGCGCACGGCCGAACTCAGCGCGGCGCTCGCGGGCCAGCGGGCCGAGATCGTCGAACGCCAGCACGCTGAAGAGGCCGCGCGCGCCAGCGAGCACTTCCTCAACAACATCGTCGAGAACATTCCCGACATGATCTTCGTCAAGGACGCGGCCACGCTGCGCTTCATCCGGTTCAACCAGGCGGGCGAGCGGCTGCTCGGCTATCCGCGCGAGACATTCATCGGCAAGGACGTCCACGCCCTGTTCCCGAAAGAGGAGGCCGACTTCTTCGCGCTGAAGGATCGCGCGGTGCTGGAGTCGCGCCGGATGGTCGACGTGCCGGAGGAGCGCGTCCACACGCGCCATGGGCAACGCCTGGTGCACACGATGAAGATTCCCATCTTCGATGTGCGCGGCGAGCCCCAGTTCCTGCTCGGCATCTCGCGCGACATCACGGAGCAGAAGCGCGCGGACGAGGAACTGCAGCGCCATCGCGAGCACCTCGAGGACATGATCCTCGAGCGCACGGCGGAACTGGTCGTCGCCAAGGAACAGGCCGATGCCGCCAACCAGGCCAAGAGCGACTTCCTGGCCAACATGAGCCATGAGATCCGCACGCCGATGAACGCCATCCTCGGCATGTCCTACCTGGCGCTGCAAAGCGGGCTCGACCCGCAGCAGCTGCACTACGTGCAAAGAGTCCATGGCGCGGCCGAGTCGCTGCTGGGCATCATCAACGACATCCTGGACTTCTCCAAGGTCGAGGCGGGCAAGCTCGACATCGAGGTGATCCCGTTCAATCTCGGCGACGTGATGGACAGCCTGGCCAACCTGGTGGGCATGACGGCCGAAGAGAAGGGCCTCGAGCTGTTGTTCGCCCAGCCGCCGCAGCTCCCCATGCACCTGGTGGGCGACCCGTCGCGCCTGGGCCAGGTGCTGCTCAATCTCGGCTACAACGCCGTCAAGTTCACCGAACGGGGCGAAGTGACCGTCGGCGTCGACATCGTCGAACGCTCGGACACCGATGTCCTGTTGCACTTCGAGGTGCGCGACACCGGCATCGGCATGACGGCGGAGGAACAGCACCGCCTGTTCCAGCCGTTCTCGCAGGCCGACGCCTCCACCAGCCGGCGCTACGGCGGCACCGGCCTGGGCCTGGCGATCAGCCGCCACCTGGTCCGCCTGATGGGCGGCGAGATCGAAGTCGACAGCACGCACGGCGCGGGCAGCCGCTTCTACTTCACGTTGCGCTTCGACATGCAGGCCGCGTCCGCCGCGCCGCAGCCGATCGATGCGATGGACCTGCGCGGCAGCCGCGTGCTGATCGTCGACGACAACGCCGGCGCCCGCGAGATACTGGCCGCGATGAGCGTTGCGCTCGGCCTGCGGCACGACACCGCTGTCGACGGCGATGAGGCCCTGCGCAAGGTGGCGCTCGCCGATGCGGACGACGAGCCGTACCAGGTGGTGCTGCTCGACTGGAAGATGCCCGGCACCGACGGCGTGGAGTGCGTGCACTTGCTGAGCCAGCGCGCGGGCGGACGCCACCCGACGCCTGCCGTCCTCATGCTGACCGCGTTCAACCGCGAAGACGTGCTGCAGCGCCTGGCCCAGCGCAAGCTCGCCGTCGGCGCACTGCTGATCAAGCCGGTGACGCCGTCGACGTTGTTCGATGCCTGCAGCACCGTGCTGGGCG
>Ga0307516_10008429_pt1 | contig 11682 bp, 19 predicted proteins | sample 19_EM_MG_FD_203310 | JGI IMG/M metagenome (GOLD analysis project Ga0307516, IMG submission 203310) | Populus trichocarpa ectomycorrhiza microbial communities from riparian zone in the Pacific Northwest, United States - 19_EM | ecosystem: Host-associated > Plants > Roots > Unclassified | place...
AAATTGATGGCCGAGATGATCTAAGAAACGGGTATGAGGAGAGGCACATCAATACGGATGGGTTTACATTGACCGCCCAATACACCTACGTCCTCTATAAACACATTGTCGGCGTTATCTGCTTTTGCAGTAAAGTCGCTTTTTTGCGTTTCCTTCTCTCGCCCGGGAAGACGGCCAAGTTCATCTTCACTTCCTATCGACGATTCGGCCTTGAGAGTCCCGGCGCGTGTAAGGGTTAACGGTGGCCCTGCATGGATCCCAGACGGAGGGTGCGAAGAATGTATGTCTTTTGATATGATCATTCGGCCGCTAGCCACGTCACATAGTAGATCCCAGGACCCTGACGACTCAAAAATAGGATTTGTCACCCCCGCGATGTACGCTGGACTAGTAGTTGGTCAGGTTAAACGGATTAGTTAAGAACAGTTATGTCGCGGCAGTGTAAGATCCTTACACTGATTCCCATTCATCTCGATTTAAGAGGTTTGCATAAGGAAAGGCCCGCTCGATGAACCCGCGGAGAATGATGCCACAGCCTGAGCCTAGGGCACATGCGGAAAGTACATAACTGGATACTTGGCCTGCGGGCCGATTATGTCCAAGGAAGATGATTCGTTTGCCAGTTACAAGTGCATTAAATAACAGGATAATTGGGTGAGTAAGGCTTCCATTGGAATGGAGATGAGGGTGCAAGGGTCCAGTTGTGGTAGCGGTAGAGAATGTTTGGATAAGCTGAATAAGGGAGTACTGCATTGCGTGAGTCAGTTCTTGTCAAATAGCAGTGCCATGTGGACGACCAGGGACACTTACGTCGCCAACTTCCTGTGGAAACGTAAACAAGGGCATCTTTATCGGCAGTTGGTGACCCTTATAGTCGATTGTCGTATGGTAGAAGTGAGTGTCTTTTGTTCCTAAGCGAGGGTCCGACGTCCCTGCGTTTATTGGTGGTCGCGAGTGTGGACCATGAGAGGAACTGGACGAGGCGTCTGTAGACTTTCGGCCACCCTTGGTGGGTGCCGAACTGCCGTGACTTCCGTGACTGGAGGCGACCCCATTAGAAGAACCATGGTCTACCAAGGTCCCTTCTTCGCCGACCCAGACAGCACTGCCTCCCAGGGTAAACGACGACGCCTCAGATGGGGAATGAGAGGAGGCAGACGGGACCCGGGTGCTTGTATCTGAGCTGGTACGGCCTCGCCCCTCCTCGCCGTCCTTGGTTCTAATCATGATGCCTTCATCGAAGCTGGAGTGTGATCCGGCAGAGTTCATTGGCCTGTGATTCCCTCTTCCTTTAAGATGCTGCGACGCCTCTGATGAAGCGCGCGCCGCGGTGAACTTTTCAATGAAGACGTCCTTGCGCTCCGAGTTGCGCATGACAATCTTTTCGGAACGCGTCAAGGTGGGCGCAGCGGACAGATCCATTGAATTAATAGCGTCAAATAGACGCGCCAGACAATCTTGGGAGGGTGATGAGAAATAGTCGTCGAGGGCTAGGAGAAGCACGGGCTATGTGATGGAGATGTGTCGGCGGCCGTCTAGCACAGTTGGTATGTACAGTGGCGCACCTTGAATATCTGGATAAACGGATGGGGCGTACATATTGCCATAGCTTTCACTACAGCGCCCCTTTCCACCAGCGTGATTCGCATCAGTACCGAGTTTCGGGCGTGGTAGTGCCTCTCACCTTCGAACAGTCTTGTCGTGTTTCGTCCGAACTAGATTGAGTACGTAAAGTAACTCCAACTTGTCCTCCTTTCCCGGACTATCTGGCGTTTCCAAGGCCAGTACTGGCTCGATCATGTTGAAAGGTGTCTGGTTCAAAAAGAAAATGGTCCAGTCCTCGAGATGTTTCTCGGCACCGTCAGGTAACATCAAGTTGGCGAGAAGTCTTGCCAAGAAGTTAAAATGAGACTCGGAGGTTGCATTATCAGTCATAACGACGCACCCTTCATCCGCTCCTAACGGTTGTGGAAACTGGTACGTGAGTTGGGCACCGCGATCAATATCGAACTCGGCCAAGAGAACGAAAGAACAGTGTTGGGAAGTGACTCCCATATCGTAGTTGGCGCAATTATCTTAGGCGTAGCGTAGAGAGATGGTCGAATCTCGTGTGGCCTCGCGTGCCAGTCAGTGATCGCTCTGCGTTGTCGGACTCGGATAATTGAGTTACTATACATGGTATAGCCTGTTTTGGGCTGTTGGCTAACTTTACACTAAATTACACTTTTCTACATCACAGCTCTACTCAGAGCTGCAAGCGCTGCCCTGATGTTCGAGACGCAGTTCTCCAACTGTATGCGCATTCGTTCTACCATTCCGATCAAGGAAAAGAAGTTGTCAGTGCGAGCTCCTAGAGCAGGTACCGAAAAAAACATGGGTACGTAAGCGCGAGGCTTGGAGAAAAATAGAGTGCGGGAGTCTCTGAAAGAAGAGCTCGTGTGCCAGGAAGGCAGTAGGAAGACGACAACTTATGAGAGGAATGGGGGACATGCCTTGTTCTCTTTCTGCCTCTGCGACGGTATCCATCTCGCGGGCCAGCGACTCTCCCGCTCTCTCGTTCTCGGCGATGAGGCGCGAGAACACCCAACTATTCATCAAGGCTATGATCTCAATTTGTTTGTCTTTCAGATCTGTAACCATATGTTCAGTGTTGTGCTTCATCAGGTGAAGCACAGGGTCGCCGTCCACGCATATATGCGCGTAAATACATGCGCCAAACTAACTTTGATAAAACTCCGCGTCACGTCGTACCTCGTCATCAAAAGGTGCAATAATACAAGCGTTTCGATCGAGGGGAGTAGAAGCATCTCGCAAGATAGCAGCAACCGGACGTGTCCGAGATCTGTTAGTATCAGGAAGCGTTCCCGATGCGGTTGCACCAGAAATCACCGGACTTGGCGATGAATGCACCCTTAAAGAATGGGCGGAGTCTTTTACAGGAGAGGAAGGATGGGGTGATTGAGTGTCGGAAGACATGGTTGCTACACGAATTTGCGTACAGGCAATTTTATGGCTTCAGACGCGTCGTGGTCTCGTGATTTCCGATTGTCGGTCACGTGTAAATTTAAGAACAAGCGAATTCCATCGAACAACTTTATGTATAGTGAAAACACCATTCACCCACAACTACCGCGGCGCTGGTAACCCCGACGCAACAGTACCTATCTCTGTCAAGAGGGTTAGCGGATCAAGGGTTCCCTTAAACTCGGGAAGGAATGCTGCGTCCGTATACGGACAGCGAACGCTCGGTGAACCCTTGTAGATAGGCGTATAGCTAGCCGCGCAGATCTCGAACTCAGTAAATTCATCATAAGAGATCTCTACCAGGTCTCGCGGATTGCGGTCGCCAGCGGCAATCCTTTGTCTCGCCTATTGCTAATTAGCAATACCCTACATGTCAACGCAGGGGTCACCTTACCAAGGACACAACTCTCGGGTCTGGGTTGAGATCAATCAACTTCCGCGCAAACTTTGCAGCCGTCCCTGCATTGCCTGCCTTCGTGAAGACCATCATGGCGCTGCGCAGGGCAATTTGTAGGTGGGGGGGCTGAAGTTGGCAGTGCGTGAAATACGCCGCGAGCTCAAGACCCCTCCTAACGTTTTCTGGTTCTTCTTGCCCAACACGGCGGCGCTCGAGCTCGATCGATACACCGAGTAGATATTCGCGAGTGGCGGTCACAGTACTACGCCACTATAACGAGTTAGTATATGCCAGCAGTATGCACGGAGACGAGGCTTTACCTCTTTGGCTTCCTCGTCCGAAGCAACTGCCACGAAGAGCAGCGACTGTAATACAGAGCGGAATATCGCTTGCGCTTCGGCAAGTTTCGCGCCACTGGATACCGCGCGGAGACCCTCCAACAACTCCGCGCGAACTTGACGAAGGCTCTGCACCGCCGTAGGTAATACTCGAGAAAAAGATGATTCTGCAGGGTCGCGACGAAGATGCAGTTGCAGTGGGGGAAGAGATGCTAGTGGTGACAAATAAGTGTGTGACGACCGGAATGTTGACACGAAAAGTGGTTTAAGGAGGGAAAAATTCACGACTCCAAATTGACGGTTGAGCAGCTGTAGAACAAAGTGTGAAGATTTTGTATTGTACTTGGTGGGCACTAATTAAACGAACCTGCATGGCTGTTTCAAACGATCCCGCAGAGACGTGATCCCCGGCAAATGGTGAATTGCGCGTCCAAACTTCAATCTCATCGACACCTGGCGCAGCGCCAGGTCCGAACTCCTCCGCCTCGTCGGCATCAACAAACTCATCCTCCTCCGCCTCATCTGCGCCGGTATCCCCGGCCGCGTCAAGATCCCAACCGTCTTCATCAGCTGCCAGATCTTGCTCCTCGTCCTTTGCCCAGTCATCAAGGGCCACAGATGCAGCACCGGCATCACCGTTGGCGTGGGGCTCAACCCCAGTCTCCAGGTTCCCATTAACTAGAGCACGGTCGAAGAAACTCTCGCCGCCCGGAACAGTTGGCCACACAAGGTTCGTGGTTGGAGTAACAATCGATGGGGTCTTCATGTTCGCCTGACCGAAATCCGGGACGTCGTCAACATCCGATTCAGTCAACCCAGCAGTTTCAAGAATTTCGAGGGCAATGTCGTCAAAGCCATTCGTCTTGGCGGTCAAATAAGCGAGAGGGTCTAGGATAATGAATCAATCATCCCGTGACTCTCGGACAAGCGCAGTAAAGTACGTACGAAGACCAACTTCGCGCAATACGGCGATACGGCTACGCACATCCCCGACGTACAGTGCATTGTGGAAACGAGACATTGGGTCGCCACGTGCCTCTGCAATCTTTTGCATTTTGACCAGTTTATCGGTGCTTCCGGTTGCAAGGTATAAGAACGAGAGGCGATCGAAACAAATCTGGAATAGTACGAGAAGGGCTACGTGCCTTATGGTTCCCTTGTTTCAGGGCTTGCTGGGCCAGACGGTTCCAACATTCAGCACGGTCGATCGCTTTGGCGGTTTCGAGAGCAACATCAAGATTGCCACATTCGATAGCTAGGTCGAAACGAGTATTTTTGTCCTCGACGAAATGAAGTGCAATCTATCGGGGGAGGTTTATAATGCCTATTTAGAGTATCCTAGTACTACGTACCTCTGGGAAACCCTTTTGTTGCAAGTAGGCGATAATGCTCTGGCCCAGCAAATTCGATGTACGGATGAGATACAGGACTTCGTCATAATTGTCGCGGATAAGCGCAAGCTTGAATCGATATTCTGTGGGATCAATAGTGATGGTACGAGGCCGAGCAGAGCGGTCCAAACAGTGCACAACCTTGCCCTTGATTCGAGTCAGGTAGACTGGGTTGTCAAGGGTGCAAATGACCCCGTGGTCGCTGTAGTTATGAAGGTGAAAAGGGTGTCAGGTACCAGAGATAGAAAACAAACCCCTGAGGAAGACAGTATTTGACGTGATTAAGAGTAGAGTAAATGAATACCCCCGAGTCGTCCCATGCGCCAGACTTGATTCGAATAGTCTCGTGAATCAGCGTACTATGGGAGAAATTCTTGTTGGCAATTGTGATGGCTGAGGGTAAGGACAACAGTGAAATTCTATTCTACACCGAATAAGATAAACAGGATACTTACTATGCTTACTTAAAAGAGCGACTTGGGACCCATCCTGACTCCACATGATATATTTCACGGGGGGGGTGTTAAGCTCAGCGATGGTCTTTTGTTGCTGGATGTCGTAAAGAACAACAGAACTTGTGGAGCTGAGGATAAGACTGGCGGTGCCGCCGTAGAAGATTTCGTTCGTCTGGACAGGCGGTTTTATGCTCTTGACGACAGCGCCGGTCAAATCGCAGACCTCAACGTGCTACCCAGGAATAAGATGAATTATATAGCCCTCCTAGCATGCTGCTGGCATACCTGTGTTGTCTTATTGAGAATCGCAAACCTATTGCGGGCAACAAATATGGCGCTCTGCCCTGAGCCCCGTTTCCCATCAAGCGAGGAGTCTTTCAACTCTCCAGAGATATCCTTGGGAAGGTTGGTAAGCTCATACAGTCCGTTGTCAGATGAGATGGTCAACAAGACAGCACGTTCCGCCGGGTTGTAACTGAGCGTTCTCGGGGGTACATAAGGGCTGCCAAACTTGCGTACGCTGAGAAGTCCTATGTCCGAACCCGTATTGATGTCATACGACCGTACGTATTTGTCCCGGACGTAGTACACAGTATCTCCGTGGAGAGCAAAGGCGGGGCGTTCGCGCTCCAGCTTGAAGACAATGAGACCGTTGTCGTGACCTGTTTGTAGAGCGAGCGTTAATTGGTGTCTAGTGGTAGTAGTAGGCACGCACCCGCTGCAAAGAGGTTAAGCTCGGGATGCGATGCTAAAACCCAAAAGCGATCATGTTCTCTGCGGAAGGTTTGTACGGCAGAACGCTTAGCCAGATCCCAGACTCGAACTGTTTTGTCTTCTCCGCATGATACGATCAATTCGTGCTTGGGGTGGAAGACAGCGCTTGAGACATTGTTGAAGTGACCACGGCAAGCGTCCACCTCCCACGCCTTCAGGTCACTCATCCTCCATAGTTTGATTTGCCGGTCATCCGCAGCAGAAATGATAAGGGGAAGGGTTGGGTGGAAGACAGCATAGTTGACACCACGGTCGTGGCCCTCTAGGACATACTTGACCGTTGAGAAGTTGTCGAATGTGTCGAATGTGCCCGGGGCTGAATTGGGTGTACTTTTGCGCAAACCGGAGATATCCCATACCCGGACAGTCTGATCCATAGATGCAGACACGATAATATCTTCCTTGGGATGGAAGAGGGCTGACATTACATAGTGGGAGTGGCCAGTAAGAATGGCTATGCAGTTGCGGGACGTGCTGTTCCATATACGAATCGTCTGGTCGTCTGAACTGGAGATCTAGGGGATTCGAGTGGATTAATTACAGGCAATGAAGAGACTTGTGCCAGTACGCACTATCCAGGGCATTTCATGATGAAATTGGACTGTCCGCACGTAATCCAAATGACCATGTAGAGTAAAGAGGCATTTTCTATTTTGCGGCCTAAGGTCTGGGGACAATAAATACGGAAGTCCGAATGATAAGGCGCATTGACTCACCCCAGACCTTGATCTTGTAGTCGTCGCCTCCAGTCACCAATAGTGGTCTACTGGGATGGATGGCAACCGCGCGAACCGGTCCTTCGTAAAAGTCAGTGGTCTAGATGCCATAACGAAACGTAGTAAAAACCTTCGTGTTCCTCAAATCGGTCCACCAAAACACCCATGCGGTAGTTCCACAGCTGCACGCTACCATTGTGTAAGGAGGCCGCGAGCAGCGGCTGGGTTGGATGAAAAGCGAGGCCTAGAGACAGCAATCAGGATTTGCAAGTATTTTTGAGACTACTTGGACGCACCCTTCACGCGGTTGCTCTTGGATTCGAACTTTGTGAGCATCACAGACATGGCGGATTAGGCGGGCGGAAGGTGGAATTGAAAAAAAATGGTTGAGCGGGCAAACGAGCTAATGACGATGAAGCGTTCGTGAGCGCGATGGTCCCCTTGGAGTATAAAAAGAGGGACAACGCACGGAAGTTGGCCTTGCCCCGAAATCACAGTGTTAGTTTTGTGTAAGTTACAGTGATGGGTAACGTGGTCGATTACCGTAACAGGTCGCACTTGCTCTCGTCTCGTCCAATCGTTGTATGGGCGTTTTGGGTCTCACTCCTTTCTTGCACAAAACCTGGTGTGTATTATTGGACTGACTCCTTCACATTATATCTCACCCAAGAAGCCCGCAGGTGATCTCACAACTACCCAATCGACTCAAATCCCTCTCCAATAAGACTATAGTAATGTGATTGCAGAGCGCGTTTCTGACCCTTCGCCCCCCCTCTCACCAGTTCTTTCTCAGCGATGGAACACTTGTCACGCAACGGTTTCACTTTGCACCCATGCCTCATCAATACAGGCACATATTGGGATGGTTTCGTCTCATTAATGAACTCAGGGGACATGGCATAAGAGCTATATGCGTGTTCGACGGTGAAGAACGGACCGTCGCAAAGAGCAGCGAGGTGTGTGCTTCCCATTGTCGTCACTCTGGCCTCGTTGACGCGATGCAGCAAAATCGGCGGCGACATATAAGGCGTACAGACGCCCTCAGGGGAGAAATTGAATCTGATAGGTTAAGTCGACTGCTAGCTCTTACAAAGGGGCTAGACGCGTTGCGTCTTCTTGACAAAGATGAGCGTCAGCTCTTCACGACATCGTTTCGGAACCAAATGGCCGGTTTGGAAGACCATCTTATTCCCAAGCACGACCCAGACCAGTTGTCATCCACGGACCATTCCCTTCAGCGCTGTTTCGCGGACGTAGAGCCCAGTTCGGATCAGAGGGAAGATTATTGGCCCGATGGAGTAGACGTCGACGAACTATATCAAGAGAACAGCATGTCTGTTGCCGCCGATATGATTTCACCCGAAGAAGTTGATGAGATGTGCGCTGCGTCCCATGTTATTCTCCGTGAAGATAAACGCCGTTTCATAGGTTTGATAGCCAATATAGCGCTGAGACCGAAAAACTGGATTTACACCACTTCGGACAGTTAATACCGTCTCCCAACATGGTCAATCAATGCGAGGACAGCCTTGTTCTCGCCACGACCCCAGAGATGGACCTCCCTGAAGACTACCAAGAGGGCCAAAAATGGCAAGGTCTGGCTTCATCCCTGACCGATCTTTACATACGCTACCGTCGTGGTGTGGCTAGATTGGACGTGATCCCGACCACCGTCATTTCATCCACGCCCACAGTGTTCGCGTCGCAAGAACTTGTAGAGCCCGCTAACGCCCAAGTCCAACTGGACGCACTTTCGTCGGCCTTTCCCCTAATCAACCCCCCTTCACTCGTATCCTCCGGACCCGTGGATCCTGCTGATACTCAAGTCCAAGCTGCTATGTCCAAGACCCAATACCAGCTGACCCTCGAAGAAGGTAGACTTTGGGAGAAGCTCACGGATCCTGACGAGGCTGTAGACCACGACGAATCGCCGACTGCGGCTATCCTCGCGTCTCTTCGAGAGAAGAGCTCTTTCATGGTCCAGTCCTACCATCGTCGCAACAACCCAGCAACAGCAATCACATACGAGGAGAGCAAAAATATACTGCACGCGATGGGTGTGCCCTGTATCGAGTCCACAGGCCCTTACGAGGCGGAGGCCCTTGCTTCCGCTCTCGTGCTAAACGGCTGTGCCGACTACGTCGCCAGCGAAGACACCGTATGTTTCAACTTTTTTTTCCCCTTCACACGCCTCCTCGACTGACCCTATATCAATCCTCACAGGACGTCCTTGTCTACGGCGCGCCTCTCCTCCGCAACATCACGAACAGGGACAAAGCCCTCCTGCTCATTTCAGGCTCAGAGGTGCGATCCGCGCTGCGCCTCGACGCACCCGCCCTGATTGACTTCGCACTCCTTCTCGGCACGGATTTCGCCCCGCGCATCCGGAACATTGGTCCCACCCGAGCGCTGCAATACATCCGCAAGTACGGCACGATAGAGAGTCTATTGGCAGAAGAGAAGCAGTACGTCCCGCGTGTCCCACTTCAAGCGTATCTCCAGGCCATACGAGAGGCGCGCAAGGTGTTCGTGAAGCTTCCTCCTCTTCCGGGCCCGCACATGCTAGAACAGAAAGACTATCGTGAAGGGGAGGTAGTTGCGATACTGGGATCCCATCATTTACAGCGCTTTCTGGAGCCCGATACACGCCTTGACGTTTTACATGGCAACTACTTCAATGATAATCCTGCAGTCGCAATATAATTTGGTTCAATGTTTGGCGTTTTGGCGCGATACAGTATAATTCAACTTGTGGGAGGAACTACTAGTTCACATGTAGCCCAACGTATTGCACGGCGTTGGAAAAATAAATATGCTCCCATGTGGAGGGGGAATATGCATAAATAATACAGCAATAATTGTCGTCGAGTCGTGAATAAGATGATGTTAAACAAAAAATAAAACAAACAAAAAAAGAGCCTGAAAGAGTTCGCTACTGTATGATCAAATCTCGCTCTTGAGAATGATGCGGTAGCACCGTTCACAGAAAGGTCTATTGTCCCGCAGGAAGAATGACGGATCTTCGAACGGTTTCTCGCACCCCTGTGAAAAATACATAGAGTGAGCCAAACAAAACAAAAAATAGCAGCGCCATCCTAAAAGACATACAGTACAGCAGAAGCACTGCCAGTGATATTTCCCGCCGAGTGCTTCTACAGCTTGCATGCCATCCCGAATAGCGTTCTTGCACTTTTTGCATTTTGGAGACCGGAGCCTGACGTGGCACGCTTCACAATAAGGGTATCCCCTATAGACGGTGAACCCCACATCGTCATTCTCAAACTCGCCATCGCCTTTGAACGTGACACCTTCGCCACCCTGAGTATTCTCGCGATCAATGCTCGGAGCGAGGAATGGATCTCCACACTCGGAGCAGAAAAAGTGTTGTTCGTGATATGTGCGCTTCCCGAGCTCAGGATCGTCCAGCGTTATAAAGCGCTCGTCTACAATGGGTGTCTTGCAATGATAGCATCGTGGTGCAAAACGCTAAGATCCAACGATCGACTTTGAACATCCAAAAAAGGGAAATGGGGTCACACACCTCATGATAATCAAAATGGCAGTAAGGTTTGCCATCGCGCTCATACGAACTAACATACTCGAGCAGATCATCGCAGTCACAACACCGGAAGCAGCCTGGGTGCCACCGGACGCCCATTGCACTGACAATGCGTCCGACAATCGGGCCACCACAACCACCGCACGCGAGGCCGCCCCCACGACGAGAGGATGATGCTGGGGGGAATACGCGCCCGCCACCAGTGGCGGGCATGGCGGTGCTGTTCGGGTATCCACGGTCGTGACGTATCTCATCAATTGGAGACGTGTCACGATAATCCGCGTCTAAGGACGCGTCAGTAGGATCAGAGAAGGTAATCTGGGGAAGCTCGGGCTCAGACACAATAATTGAGGCATTTCCCACGTCATCAGGATCGCCTCCAGGAGTTGATATAAGCGGCACCGTCCCTCTAGTGGTCATTACTTGTGGCTCGGACGAGGCTGGCTTTCCTGAAGCGAATCTCTGAGAAAAGGCCGATGGAGGGGGGCGAGAGTTGGGCGGCTGCTGGGCACGCTGGCGCTCTACTGAAGGTTGATGCACGCTTGCTGGGGTGACAGAGCGACTGCGAGTCCCTTGGTGCGTGGAGTCTGACGATATCCGAGGTAGGCTGATAGATATCTTTTCAGGCGATGATGGAACAGACGCAGCACTACGTCGTGGGGCGATTGGCGTATCGTGCGCAAAAGCATTCTTGGGACTGGATGCCATAGACTGAGTCTTTGTTCGAGGCACAGCCCGGAAGGAGACACCTGATGGGGATGGTGAACGCCGCAGCGAAGGGGGTGGTGCATCATCCAAATTGACATAATCCTGTGATGAGCTGCGAGCACGGTTGACAGCGGACTTTTCTCCGGCGCCAGCTACAGGCACCCGTGGAAGAGGGGGGAGGCTGTTCGGCCATCCAGTGGGCGAGGTAGGTGTCGAAGCAGGAAGCCCAGAAGGTCCTGCTCCTGCGGGAATGACGGGCACTGGTCGCACAGTCACTGACTGTGTAAAACGATGACTCGACTGCGCTGGCGGACTTTGTT
>Ga0307516_10008431_pt1 | contig 11680 bp, 8 predicted proteins | sample 19_EM_MG_FD_203310 | JGI IMG/M metagenome (GOLD analysis project Ga0307516, IMG submission 203310) | Populus trichocarpa ectomycorrhiza microbial communities from riparian zone in the Pacific Northwest, United States - 19_EM | ecosystem: Host-associated > Plants > Roots > Unclassified | place...
ACCAGATCATCGATAAGCCCTGGCTGCGAGACGTCCTCGCCATCGAAGAGCGCGAGCGGCAGAAACGGGGCTTCGAGCGCCGCGCCCGTGACGCCCACGTCGGCGCCGCCAAGCCGATGGCCGACTTCGACTGGTCATGGCCGAAGAAGATCGACCGCGAAGCCATCGAAGAGCTTTTTAGCCTTTCCTTCGTCAAAACTGGCCACAATACCGTGCTCGTCGGCCCCAACGGCGTCGGCAAAACCATGATTCTGAAGAATATCGCGCTGCAGGCGTTGGCGCGCGGCCACACCGTCCGCTTCACCACCGCCAGCGACATGCTCGCCGAGCTCGCCGCTCAGGATTCCTCTTCAATCCTCGCTCGGCGCATCCGCCGCTACACCCTTCCGCACGTCCTGTGCATCGACGAGGTCGGCTACCTTTCGTACAACAGCCGCTACGCCGATCTGCTGTTCGAGGTGGTGACCCGGCGCTACGACGCCGGCAAGCCCATCGTGCTCAGCACCAACAAGGCCTTCTCCGAATGGGGCGAGGTCTTCCCGCACGCGGCTGATCGACGTCAACTATTCCTGCACTTGAACGACAACTATTCTTGCAGAGCAGGGGCAGGTTGGATGGAGCGCCACGTCGACCAGCGGACGTTTCCGAATCGGGTTGGGTGAAGCGGTCGCGTAGTCATGGTAATTGTCGTCGGGTAGTTGTCGTCAGGCAGAGGGTTGGGGTTGGTCTTTGCGACTTCGCTTTTTGGCTTCCTCGGCTCGAATGCTGGGTCCGTCGAATTCGAGGATGACGGAGTGGTGGACGATGCGGTCGATGGCGGCGGCTGTGGTCATGGGGTTTTTGAAGATTTGGTCCCACTCGCCGAAGACGAGGTTGCTGGTGATAATCATGGAGCGCCGCTCGTAGCGCTCGGCCATGAGAGTGAAGAGGACTTCGACTTCTTCGGCGCTCTGCTGCACGTAGCCAAGGTCGTCGAGGATGATGACGTCGAAGGCATCGAGGCGGCGCAGTGCGCGGGGCAGAGCAAGGTCGCGCTTGGCGGCGAGCAGCTCTTGGACGAGCTGGAAGGTGGGAGTAAAGAGGACGGCGTGCCCGTGCTGCACGAGCACGTGCCCGAGTGCGCAGGCGGCGTGAGTCTTGCCGGTGCCGGGCAAACCGAAGCAGAGGACGTTGGCGGCACGCTCGAGGAAGTCGCCACTCTCGAGCTCGCGCAGGCGCGGCAGCATGCCTTTGGGGAGGCGCTGTGGGTCCAGCGCCTCGAACGTCTTCGCCGCTGGCAGGTGAGAGGCGCGCAGGAGGCGCTCGCACCGGCGCACACGGCGCTCGCCGAACTCGGCCTCGAGTGTTTCGCGCAAGACTTCGAGGGCGTCGTCGTGGTGAGCGTCGCGAAAGCGACGGACGCACTCGGTAGCGAGCGTCGGCAGCTTGAACAGGGTGAACAGCTGCTTGATGCGATCGTCGAGGTCACTCATGACTGACCTCCTGCGCGCGACAGGAGCATGTCGTAAGCGGCGGGATTAGGCTTTGGAATGCGCACGTCGGGCACGGCGGTCTGCTCGGGGGCGGCGATGGCTTTGACTTCGGCGTAATCAAAGCGCGTGCCTCGGGTGAGTAGCGTTTGGAGAGCAGCTTCGACGCGAAACTCGAACGTGCTGGCGGCGAGGTGCAGAATCCGAACGTACTCGATGTCGGCGCGCTCACCGCGAGCGTCGACTAGCGCGTCGTAGGCACGCCGGAACGTGAGCGATGGGAAGAGCTCCTCGCGGTAGCGGTAGCGCGCGAACGCTCCAGGCTTTTTGACCAGCGACCAAATCACGTGGCGGTAGTCGATGCGGTGGTGCTTCTCGCCACGGAGACGCGGCATGGAGACGGCGAGCTTCTTTCGATAGTAGACCTCGACCACGTCGGGATGCTGGCGCACCTCCACCTCGCAGCCGATGAGGCGCGACGGCACCGAGTACGTGCGCCTGCTGAAGTGGATCGTGCTCCACTTGCGCACGACGGAGTCGTACTTGGAGTAACCAGGCAGTCTCGCGGCTGGCAGCGCCTTGAGCCGAGTGGCCTCCTCCGCGAGCCGGCTCTCGGTCGACTCATTTGAGCCTAGAAACGAGCCCTTGAACGAAGGTCATGTAGTCATCGACGCTGACGAAGTCGCGGCTACCGCGGACAATGAGAGCCTGCTCAATCGTGGATTTGAGGACATGATTGGCCTTCTCGACCGCGCCGTTTTGGTTGGATTTGCCGGGCTCGATGCGTGTCGACCGAAGCTGGTAGTGGTCGAGCACGCCGGCGAAGCGCTGATTGAGCTCACGCCCGCCTTTGGGGAGCTCGTGCGTGGCGGCGGAGAGATTGTCGCTGCGCAGCACCTCGGGCACGCCGCCGAGTCGCCAGAAGGCGTCCTGCAGACCGCTGACGAGCGCCTCGAACGTTTCGCTGAAGGCAAGCGTGACCGACCGCCAGCGACTGAACGTCATCAAGAACTGGAACAGCAAGTGCGCGAAGAGCTCGCCGGCAATTCGAATACCGAGCGAGGAGCAGTCGGTGAAGTCGATGGCGGCCTCTCGACCAGGCAGGTGCTCTTGCTCGAAGAAGACCTCACGCTCGGGGCCGTGCAGCGCGCGCCAATCACGCACACGCCGCTGCAGTGTCCGCAGGTGCTTGTCGGCGAAGCGTTGGCCGTGCTTGCGGCGCAGCTCGCCGATAGTTGTCGTCGCCTCGAGAATGCCCTCCTGATCGCGCTCCAAGAGCGGCACCACCTCGGCGTCCCAGACGGTGGCAAAAGCGTCCTCGCGGGTGCGCCAGTGCCGCGGCTGCTTCGCCTGCGATGGCAGCGCCCCGGCCTTCCACGTGTGCGCGCTGCGCGCTCATTCCGGCAGCCGCCGCGGCGGCCTCAACAGTCTTTCCTTCAGTCATTTTCAGCCTCAAAAGCTGAACCTGCTTGTCCGTGACCATCGAACTCCCGAAGCGTCGGCTACCTGGCCGAAGCTTCTAGATCGAGACCATCGCACACGCCGTCAGCACGCCACCGACTCTGCAAATCTAATTGTCGTCGACCTGCAGGAGTAATTGTCGCTGATCACGCGGCCTGTGTCGTCACGCTGGTCGATCGCCTGATTCACCGTGCCGAGGTCATTGACATCGACGCCGACAGCTACCGTCTCAAAGAGGCCAAAGAGCTCACCGCCGCCCGCTCGACCCGCCGCAGCAAGAAAACCGCGTCCTGATGCCCACCGTCACCGGTGAACTTCACCGCCCTCAGGCGCGGTTTTCACCGGTGAACTTCACCGAATATCCGCGGTTCCTGATGCCCGCCAACACAGAGATCTCCGCCGGGCCTTTGGCCTTGCTCGTACGCCAGCTACGGCCGCCAACGGCGCTCGGAGGCTTCGCGACCGGACGTCCTCCGAGCGTTAAACCAGCTCCGGGCCGAAAACGCCCTTGTCCGCCAGCAGCGCATCGTGGCCAGCCGGGGCTCCGCCAACTTGGCTGCGAACAAGCCCTCAATGTTTGCCAGCGCGCATCGCGCCATCAAATCTCCAATCGCTGACGCTTCCCTAGTCAGGCGATTTTCAGATGTCTCACGCACGTTGGCGCGGAGGGCTGGCCCTTTGGCAGCGTGATGTACGCCGTTGCTGTTGCATCGTCGAAAGTGGCGAGCGAGTATTTTGTTACAAGCCAGTCGCAGCGTCGGGTAAGGGCAACGGTCGTGAGGAAGAAGTAGTTTCCACGTAGCAACGCAATCGCCGACAACGTGCACGCCTTGCCAAGGTTGACGATGCTCGCCGGGACGGATTAAGTCCATTGAGACGGGCATACCGCCCCTTGGCTCACGTCACGATGTTTCGGCCCAGATCCCTTCACCAGGGAATTCGGTCAGCGAAACCCGGAACACATGAAGCTCGCCTGCATATTCGGTAGCTGGTCCCTTTCGCTGCGCGGGTCCCTCGATTTCGAAAGCATTTGGGAGGACCCACGCGGGTTAACAGGCAGCGAGCTCGCCGTCGTCCGTGTTTCAAGCGAACTAGCCAAGCTTGGCCACGAGGTCCACCTCTTCACGGTTTCCTCTGACGCCGTCTGGGAAGGGGTGAACATTCATTCCATCGACGACCTTGCCCTCGTCGACAGGTCATTTGACGCCGCCGTTAGCTTCAACGAGCCAGACCTGCTGCGAATGGTCACACCTCGGCTCCGCGTCTGCCAGCAGCTGCTCAACGACTTCGGCTATTGTCACAAGGGCTTCGACGACTTCGTCGACCTGTTCGTTTCTCCGTCGGAAGCTCACCGGGCAAGATCCCTCACGGATCCCTCTTGTCGTGTTGTTGAGCGTGCCCCAACGGGATTTCTCGGAAGCTACACGCCCGACCCGTCACGATGGGTGGTGATCCCATTGGGATGCGACCCCGAGCGCTATCAGGGGGTCGAAAAGGTACGCGGGCGCGTCGTCTACTGCTCATCGCCGGATCGAGGGCTCCACTGGCTGCTCCACGCCTGGCCGCTCATCAAGCTGCAGGTTCCCGAGGCCAATCTAAGGATTTTCTATCGAATCCAGCCCTGGATAGAAAGTTGCCGGGCCCTTCCTTTTTCGCCAACGAATGACAAGCTCAAGGCGCGCGCACTGTTCATCGAAGCCTGCATCCCTCGCCTCTCGAAGTTGGACGTCGAGGTCTGTGGAAGTGTGTCGCGGAGAACGATTGAAACGGAGCTCGCTCAGGCGCAGGTTCTTGCCTACCCCTGCGACCCCGTCAGCTGGACTGAAGGCTTTAGCTGCGCGGTCCTCGAAGGATGTGCGGCGGCCGCCTGTCCGGTGATTTCTTCCGTCGACGCGCTCGGAGCGATCTACGGAAGCGTCCTGCCGATGGTCCCGCGCGGCGACTGGGACCAATGGAAAAGCCTGGTGGTCTACGCGCTGCAAGACCAGGATTTCTGTCATTCGGTAAACGTCCGGGCCGCCGAGTTCGCAAGGGCACGAACGTGGAACAAGCACGCGGAGCAACTAGCAGCCGCGATCCGGACGAGACTCGCCCCCGAGCGCGATATCCACTTCCGCCGCGATGCCGAACCGGAAGGCCGCGCGGTTCCGCGCACTGCCGTCGAAGTAGGAGTGTGAGGCACCTATGACGACTTTCGACTATTCCCCTGACGCGATGACGGACATCGTTCCCGTCACCGTGCGAGGAGCTACCTTTTCAATTACGTGCTGCACCCGACAACCCGGGCACCCGTCGCACTGGGGCTTTCAAGACGAATCAGAGACGCGCGAGAAATGGTGGGACATTCGAGCTGGGAACATTGTTCTCGATATTGGTGCGGCATACGGGTCCTATTCAATTGCCGCGCTGGCGCTTGGGGCTGCGCTCGTAGTGGCGTGGAGCCCGCCGTCGATACCACCGGCTATCCCAGTCGAGGCCATAACCATGCGGCGCTCCGCGTGGCAAAATGGCTTCGAAGATCGCCTCATTGTTCATGAGCACGGGTTGTGGTCGCAGCGAGGCTGGCTGGCCGGCTTCGATGGCCCTCGCCCAGCACGCTTCTTCGACACCCGGGAGGAAGCGCGAGCTGCGGTATCGGGACAGACGGGGATTGTAAGTGTGTTCCCGGTGAAGCCGCTCGACGCCATGCTCGACGCCTTCGATCGCGTCGATTGGATGAAGATCGACGCCGAAGGCTGCGAGCTTGCCATCCTCCAAGGTGCTCAACAAACGCTAAAAAGATTCCATCCCAAGATTATCACAGAGAACCATTACCATGTGGACCCGGAATGCGAAGACAAGTGCGACGCCTACCTGGACACCTTAGGCTACAAGAAGATAGGAACCCGCGTTCACCATCTGATTAGCCACTCGCACTACGTATGAAACCGCAGGTGTGTTTCATTACGCCTCCGTCGGCCTTCCTCCTCGATGAGCGAGTCTTCCCGAACCTGGGCATCCTCAAGGTCGCTGCAGCGCTGGAGGCGCGCGGTTACCCGGTAGAGCACCTTGATCTGTGCGGCATCACGAACTACGAAGAGCTCGCGTCCGCCCACGCTCGCGGCAGCGGCGCCACGGTGTTTGCGCTAACGGCCACGACACCGCAAATGCCGGCCGCTGCGCGGATAGCGGCGCAAATTCGTGAAGCGCGGCCGTCGGCGTCGCTTATTCTTGGAGGTCCCCACGCAACCCTCGTCAACGCTGCGAGGAAGAAGGAGCAAGCGGCTCAAAGCGGGCGCGCAGCACAGGCATTGGCGCAACTCAAGGCGCTCTTCCACTACATCATTGCTGGCGACGGCGAGGACGCGATCCTTCTAGCCGTCGGCGCTCAACTTCCCGGTGCTTTGGGGACAGTCATCGACGCGGATGATCCTCGCGGTCCCCTGTTTCTGACGAAGGCGCGCCTCCAGGAGCTGCCTCCCCCGGCGCGCCATTTGATCGACTTGTCGGCCTACCGGTTTTCCATCGACGGAGTCCCCGCGACGTCGTTGGTAGCCCAACTTGGATGTCCATTTTCGTGCGGCTTCTGTGGTGGTCGTTCTTCACCAATGCTCCGTCGCGTGCGCATCCGTTCCACGGAATCAGTCCTCGCCGAAATGCGGCACATCTCTGTGGCCCATGGCTATCGCGGTTTCATGTTCTACGACGACGAACTCAACGTAAACCCCAATATCGTCGACCTCATGCGCGGCATCATTCGTCTCCAACGAGAGCTGGGCGTCGAATTCCGCCTCAGGGGTTTCGTCAAGGCCGAGCTCCTGACGGAGGAACAAGCGAGCGCCATGCACGAGGCCGGCTTCAGGTGGATCCTATGTGGCTTCGAGTCTGGTCATGCTAGAATCCTCGAGAACATCAATAAGAGGGCGACGATCGCGGACAACAACCGGTGCGTCGACATCGCGCATCGAGTCGGACTGAAGGTCAAGGCGCTGATGAGCATCGGTCATCCAGGTGAGTCAAAGGAGACAGTCAGAGAAACGCAACGGTGGCTCACATCGGAAAAGCCGGACGACTTTGACTGTTCACTGATCACTCCATATCCTGGTACGCCCTACTACGACGAGGCGACGGTGGGCACGAGCTGCGCGCATACCAATCCTCAGCTCGGCCAAGTTTGGACGTACACCGCACCGCGAACCGGTGACGCGCTGCACGCATTCGACATCGACTACACTCGTGAGCCAGCCTACTACAAAGGCATTCCGGGAGGTGGCTACATCAGCCACGTGTTCACAGACTCACTCTCCCCAAAGGACCTGGTAGAATGCCGTGATGAATTAGAGTCGAGCGTTCGCTCGGAGCTCGGAATCCCATATAATACGGCCCGAGCTGCACTCCGCTACGAGCATTCAATGGGCCAATCTGAGCCCGCGTCGCATGCGAATTCAACCAGCGTCCAATCGCCCTAACCGTTCCCCCCAACTAATTTCATTGTCAAAACTCTCAGCTCAGCAACTCTACCGGTTCTCGACATCTCCGTCTCAGGGCCGAATAGGGTAGACCCTCCAAAACTATGTTCACAGGATTGGACATCTCGATGTTGGTGCTTGGCCTGCCTTTCGACGAGAATTCGTTGGAACAAGGTGGGCTCGGCGGCTCGGAGAGCGCCGCGATCTACATGAGCAGAGCATTGGCAACGCAGGGGGCGCGTGTGACCATCTTTTGCAAGACCAAGCGGCCCTCCGTCGACACGGCGGGCGTAAGCTACGTCGAAGCCGGCCGCTGGCCAGAGTACGCGCGCGCGACGCCGCACGATGTTTGCATCGTGCAACGGTCGGCGAGTGCCTTCGCCCAGCGCACCGGAGCGCGCCTAAACATGCTCTGGTGCCATGACCTCGCCATGGGGCGAAACGACCAGGCCTTCAGAAGCGTCTTGTGGAATGTCGACAAGACGATCGTCTTGTCGACATTCATGCGCGAGCAGTACAAGCAGATCCACGGTCTTCCGAACGACGCCTTCTTCGTTTCACGGAACGGGATCGACCTCCCACTGTTCCAAAGATTGCACGCAACTCGCATCGAGCGCGACCCCAAGAAGCTAATCTTCGCGGCTCGACCTGAGCGAGGCCTTGACGTTCTGCTCAGCCATATTATGCCTCGCTTGCTTCGTTTGGACGAGGCACTGCAGCTCTCTATTTGCGGCTATCACCACGGCGATGCGGCCGCAGATTGGAACGAACTGTATGAGGAGTGCAGCCGCTTGGCCGGCGAGCTCGGAAGCCGCGTCGCGTGGCTTGGCTCGCTCTCGAAAAGGCAGCTCTATCGGCACTATCTCTCGGCCCAACTGTACTTGTACCCAACACCCTCCCCATGCGCACCAAATTTCCGAGAGGTATCCTGCATCAGCGCCATGGAGGCACAAGCAGCGGGCCTCCCCATCGTAACCTCATCGATCGGCGCACTACCTGAGACCATCTCTGCCGAGGCGGGGGCGTTGGTCCCAACTAGTGGCAGCCTATCCGACTACGCCGATCGTTTCGTTTCGGCGGCTGCACATCTGCTCAAGGATCATGACGCCTGGGCGAGAGCGAGCGCGGCCGGGCTCGCGAAAGCTGCTAGTCTCGACTGGCAGGACGTTGCCCGTACCTGGCTGATCGAATTCGAGGAGCTCATCAGGCGCAAGTCCGGTTCGACCGACAGACTCGCGCGGCACTTTCGGAGAAACGGCGATATCGCTTCGTTGGAGCGACTGCAGTGCTCCCACGCAAGCCCCGCTGGGAATGTCTTCCGAACGAAAGCCACACAACAGGATGGTGGCAGCGACGACGAGTCGAAGGCGACGGCTCTCCCTGGCCTCGAGAACTGGCTGGCTGCCGCGACGCGCGGCGTCTCCTCGATCCTCTACCACGTCGCTTCCGATTATCGTCAAGCGTTGGCATTGGCCGCAATGAGGAAGGATCTGGTCGTTCGCGTCGCCCTGCTGGATGCCGGGTCTTTCGAGCGTGCCACCAATGAAGCCAAGCGCCTCGGCCTTGCGGGCCGCACGAGTTTCGAGTTGCTCGCCTTCAATGCTTCTCCGGAGTCCGACCGAGAAGGAGGGCTCTTCGACGCAGCCATCTTCGCAAGCGTGCTCGCGCGAGTTAGAGAGCCATGGACGCTCCTCGGCCGCGCAGAAGCAAGGCTCCACAGCGGAGCGAACGTCCTACTCTTCGAGGGCTTCGGATGTATTTTCCCCTCAAGGACCGACGAGCTAGCCCTCCGTTGTTGGAACTTCGACGTCCACGACCTGCGCGACATGCTGGAGCAAAAGCCATCGTTCGAAATGAACGCAGAACACCTGGGCGACGAAGCAATGGGATCTCGGGGGGCGTGGATTGCACGTTACGTGTCAGACCGGGCGCCGGTACCAGCAATCGATACAGAGCGGCGCCTTTGGCTGCAGGGCCCGCGACAAACACTTTCCGCGATGCTAATCGTCGGCCCCGGCGCCGAGGAGACGCTCGGTTGGACGTTGGGCTCCCTGAAGGATGCCGTTGACGAAATAGTCATCGCCGATTGCGGCATGACGGAGGACGCAAGACGGATCGCCGGCAATCACAACGCGCGGCTCGTGCCAGGTGTGGACCCCCTGGTTGCGGGTTTCGACGCCTCAAGAAATCTCGCCCTAGATGCCTGCACGGGAGATTGGTGTCTGTGGATCGACAGCGACGAGAAGTTGGTGGGTGCCGGCAATCTGGACAAGTACTTGCGAGAAAATACCTTTCACGGCTACTGCCTACGCCAGCACCACTTTTCATGCGACATGCCGGTGGATCGAGACTTCCCGGTGCGCATTTTTAGGCGCCGCACCTTCTCAGGTCGTAGCATTCGCTTCTGGGGACTGGTGCACGAGCATCCCGAGTTCTCCCTCAACGAGGGGCCTGGGCCAACGCTTGCGCTACCGGACGTGCACCTCGCCCACGTTGGCTACCTGCACGAGGACGGACGACGCGAACGCTTGGCCAGGAATTGGCCGTTACTCAAACTGGATGAGGAACGGTATCCTGAGCGGCTCTTGCAAAAATTCTTCCTGATACGAGACCACGTTCAAACGGTGCACCTCGCGCTCCAGGGCACTCGGGGCGTCGTAACCGATGACCTCAAACGCTCCTGCGTCGACGCGATCGCTCTCTACCGACTGCACTTTCAGGGAACAGCTGGGCCGCTACGTCGTCAGGCCCTCGAGTATTACTCGCACGCCGTCACCGTGCTCGGCCAGGGCTTCGAAGCGGCCTACGACGTCTCTGCTGACGCCACCGCGGCCAACCCGGGCGTGACGAAGAAGTGGCGATTTGCGACGCTCGACGACTTCAAGGCAGAGCTCTTGCTGTTGGCAGAGGAGCGCGCCGGTCGCTTCGATCAAACGTGGTGAGCTCCACAAGCATTTCCAACTTGCAGCATCGAAACTCCCTGGGCCAACCATCGTCGACACTTTTCTGTGGATGCGGCGATCGTCCAGCAGATAGAGTCTCGAATGGCTAGCGCGGTCACAACCGACGAACGCCAACCTGCAGGAGCATCAATGGCCGCAGCAGTTCTAGCGCTAATGGAGAAACGAGTCCTGGATTTCTCCAGCCTCATCACAGGTAGCTCGCTCGACGTCGTTGTTGCTCAGCGAGTTGAGATCTGGACATGGCGAGAGGTGGCACTTAAGACCCGCCTGCACTCCAACTCCATCGCTTCGGGCGCCGGTTCCATACAAATTGGTTGGGCTCCTGAAAGTTGGTCAGAGCAGGAACCCGACGTCGCATTCATAGGCGTTGCCGGCTTCACGTTCCTAACAGCGATGGATTCGACAATCGTCGCACCGAGGACGTTCGTCGATAGTATCCCCGTCCTCGGCTCACCTGCATGTAGCGACTATGTTCGCCTGATCGCGCGAGGAACGCGCTCCGCCACTGGAACCATCAAGGCTGAGCTGAGTCTCGAGTTCGATTGCAAATCATAGAGGGGAAAGGTCCGCAATGTCCGCCCGAAGGATACAAGTAATACCCAAAAGGGTGTACGACTTTTCGCGACTCCAGCTTGGGATAAACCAGACGGTGATAGCGGCCGAGAGGATAGACGTGACCGAGTATGTCGAGGTCATGTTTTGCACTCGCATTCACGCGCTCGACTTGTCGGGTGGCACGATTTTGGGCGAGGTGTACTTCGATGGACACAGCGTCGACGATCCTGGCGCGACATTTGTCGGGACATGGCTCGGCGCTGTTGCACTCGTGCCAGGCCTGGCGCAAGTCGCTTATACCGGGGGCGCTGTTTGCCCAGCTCCTTTCCTCGGGGTCCGACTAATCGCGAACAGGCTATCGGGGGCACCCCTGAACGTAACGCTCAGCGCGGACCTGATCCTGCGATGTCCGGACGACGCGCTAACGACTTAGCAGCGCCGCGGCAAAACACATGCGTTGAATCTTCTGCGAGGTGCGCAGGTGCCGACCACTGCCGCGCTGACGCTTCCGTCAGCGCGCCAGGACTTCGCGAACAAGGTCGAGGGGTGTAGCATCCGGGCCCCGGAGGAGTACGTCAACGCTTATGGTTGCGGCAATAGTGCTCGGAGGCGTGCTAATGCGAGTCCCGGAAATGCCAACCGCTACATAGGTACCTACTACCGGTGCGCCGGCAATCAGCAAGGCGGGGGCCATAGATTCGTTGTCGATGTCAACACGCGCGAAGCTGGTTATCGCCATTGCCCCGGTCTGACTGTCCAGAAATCCATCACTGTAGAGCCCTAC
>Ga0307516_10008433_pt1 | contig 11676 bp, 13 predicted proteins | sample 19_EM_MG_FD_203310 | JGI IMG/M metagenome (GOLD analysis project Ga0307516, IMG submission 203310) | Populus trichocarpa ectomycorrhiza microbial communities from riparian zone in the Pacific Northwest, United States - 19_EM | ecosystem: Host-associated > Plants > Roots > Unclassified | place...
TCATTTTGTTCAAAATCTGCCCTCATCTCAGCTGGTTTTCCATCACAATCCTGTGATCTGGTGAATGCCAATGACACACCAGATACCAATGACATTGATGCTAAAGGCTGCCACCATCATCTGTAGACATCATTTCATGACTAACTTTTCTAAATTGAATACAAAATACATAAGCTCATGATGGTCTTGTGAATTCATAGTAATGAAGCTTAACATTCTGCTATTGATTGTAGTCTTACCTCATCCTGCTCATCCTGCTGATTTTATCTTTTCCACCAACCAATATATTGCTATATCTATGCGCCCATCTTCCTGATATCTCCTATGCCAATTATATCAAATATACTCACTTGTATACCTTGATCAAACACTCATGGTTTTACTGATGGGGAAGGTCAGGTGCTCTAAAACTCCGAAATGTCGCGGAGGTCACAGGTAACTTTTGTGGGTGCCAAAATCATCCGGCAATCATATGCTAAATATAGAATTTTTTTTGGCCTGCGGCACTCCACTGCCGAAATTTTTTTGGCACGTGTCACAGCAATTTTGGGAGGTGCCGAAACCACAATTTCGTTTTGCCTGTCATGCATCATGGGGGTGTCAGATTGATTGAAATAGTACAGCATTCTGAAAACCAAGTTCTAATAGAACTTGGACCACATTTTCAAACATGAGACATGCTCCTTGTCTCACAAGATTTCAGTATATCCCCTCCCATCTTGCCATCCAGGCCCAGACATGCAACCTTGGAAATGGGTCCCTGGACCTGAAAGATGAGTTTCATGTCATGACTCATGTTATATTCTAAAAATTCCATGACATTGGTCCTCCAACTCAGGCTCTCAGTGTATCATCCTGATGACCCTGACATGCCTGGGACATGTATAACATCAGAAATCTTTGTTCCTGAACTAGGCGAGGTTCTCATTCATAACCTGTATCATGGCAAACCAGGCGACCGCTTCCGTGTAAGTTCACTTGACACTTCTTATTTCTAAGTTTTTCTTTGGTAAAATAGCTAAAACACAAGTCACCTGCAGGCATACAGGCCATGTGACTCAACATCTAGCCCATTGAACCGGACAGACGCGGACTTTGTTGAAATTGGGGGAGGCCTGCAAACACTTGTCACGACAACATTTTGTGAGAGTTGCCCCTCTTATACTTTCTTTATCTGATTGTTCCGCCAGATGGAAAAGAAGGCATAGACTGGGGCAAGACCATCCGGCTCTCTGGGCGGTTACTGTTTGCTAAAGGGAAGCGCATGGTTTCCAGAGTGATCCTGCACTGTCGACACATGTCTGTCAAAAAAGCACACCCCAATCTAGAGAACTATCATCACCCTGCTTGGCTGTGGCAGAAGGAGGAAACACAGGATGGAAAATTCGCATGAGATGCTAGAAAGCGAGCACGAATCATACAGAATCGAGTGTAAGTTAGATGCTAGCACAGCTTCCCCCCACCACCACGCTACCACGTGCTTTCTAAATGTATAAACTCCAGCACCCCCACCTAGTCCGCACACCATATCTCCAACGCGACATGCTACACATCCTTCCTGTTCACCCGTGGAAGGATCACTTTTGTGATCTGTGCACGGTGTGCATCAATGACCTGAAAATATGAACCCAGTCGTACCAGCGGGAAGATGCAAATGGATATCAATCATCTGCAGAACCTTCAACGGATCCTGCGCACTCACGCTCGTGATGTACAGCTCATACACATGCCAAATCAGTGCAAGCTCCTCGCTCTCTTGATAACCTCCTCTAAACTCCACTTAATGAGTGCTTGCAGTTGCCTTATTTCGGTTGATAAAGACATGATCAACGTAATTGTGCAGGGGCCAGGGTGAGGCACCGTCATATACTGTTGAGGTGGCCAGGATTCGACGACGATCCACCAGTTTCGGACCTTGTGGCATCAACCATATTGTTGTCACTAATGAAAACTCCTGATTAAGGGAGAGCGAAAAGAAAAGGAAGTGGCGCCCAGGCCTGACTTCATCTACATATATACTTGGTGGGGACCCTAATGGACCAAGACGGGACACTTTTCACCGACATTAATTAAGAATTGCTCAACAACAGTTTTTCCTCTCTGCAAGTTCACGAGAGACATGCGCTCGTTGGGAAGATGTGCTTGATCCTAGATGTGATTCTTCGTCAGGCTGCTTTGGTGCAATCAAATATGGATACGTACTGAACTTTGGCCCATCGGTAGGTGAAGCGCATGGCACTTAAATTCCTTTTCTAACCACGGAACTGATGGGATAGACTTTAAAAGCATGCATAAGCGATGAAAGCAGGATGACATAAATTTTCTCTCACTCCTCCTTCTCGTATCCGCAATGGAGCGACTCCCCACACATCTTCAACAGCGCTTTCCAGAGCATGGAACCAGTTGTCGTCAAGGTTACCTAGCCACCAGTCAGCGGTACGCTCTACTTTGACCTTGAGGCACGAGTAACTCAATTAGTGGAATGTGGGGTGACAGATTTTGCGGTGTCTGACCTGCAAATTGTTGGGAGAATGGAAGGTCTTGAAGGAGCCTTCCAGATAATCACACAAGGCTCGGGCAATGGTATCTAAATCTTGGTCGGGAACTATTCGCAAGGATACTTGGGCTTTGACCAGGCTGGGAATGACGGTGGGGTCTACAAAACTAAGCTTGGAATCTAGGAGCCAGGAAGTAATGCACCAACTTTTCGGGCCAGATATCTCGATGTTGTGAACAGTCAGGGAGGGCTCGCACCAGCGAGACGAAAGGGATGATGCCGGTTTTTTCGTGACCGTGGACAGAAGTTTGTATAATTCTTGTTCCTCGTGCGTTTGAGGTCGCACAAGGTCATCTGCGAGGAGAACGTTCCAAATGAAAATGAGTAAAAAAAAAATAGTAAGACATTTTGTTTGACGAACAAAAACCAGGGATTTGGACTCTGCGTCGCCCGTCTGTAAGTGTTGCCAGAAGGCTAACCCTGCGACATATGAGCAAGTCGCAATAGTGGTTGTACATGCAACTCACATATCAGACATTGGCTCGACAGTGGCCCCACCTTCAATGCCTGAGTGGAGGTCAGGGAGGGTGCTTGATAACTGAATTAATGGTAAACGGCGGATGGAAATTGATCTCCCAAATGAAAACTCTTGCCTCCAGAGCGCAGTGGACAACGCCTCTCAACCCGTAAGTGATACAAGGCTGGGTTTCCCCAATCCAAGTCGAATTGCTGAGAAAATGATATGACCCCAATTTTAACGTATAAAATATATTGGTCAGAAATTACCTGACTAGGATAGCATCGATGTGCCCAATAGCATCCTGTGGCGCGGAAAGGTTAACAAGTCGATCGACGCAACTTTGAGGCGTACTTTGTGCTTCTGAACTGCATCCACGAAACCAGAACTGCCGCACTCCTCTTCACCTTCGATCAGGAAAACCAGGTCAACGTCTAATGCCCGGCGGGAAAGCAGGTCCGCTGCAGCGCAAGCGATTGCGATGATGGGACCTTTGTCATCGGTCACTCCACGTCCATACAGGTATCCGTTACGGCCTGTAAGCGTGAACGGATCTGAATGCCAGCCTTCGGGCGGTGCTGGGATAACATCGTAGTGGCTGGAACGGCAGCGTCATATAAGAAGACGTAAAATTTTGAATATTTATGAACATGCCCGTAAAACAGAACTCTTGGCTTGGGGCGGTCAGACTTGGTTCCACTGAATGTCCCAAGAACCAAAGGATTCTTCCCCTCTCCTGTCGCAAGCTGATTGGACGCTATGAGAACAAATGAGGGAGACCATCCGAGTAGAAGTTACCAGTGTGGCAATGGCACCTAGTTGCCCCAAACATTTCTTTAGCCAGATGGCGGCCTGCCTACAATCCTCTCGATGCTCCAAACTTGAGCTAACACTCTGTATCGACACAAATTTCGTCAGAACGTAAGTCATGGTACCTGAAACATAAGAGATCAGATACTATATCTCAGATCAAAAGGTAACAAACCAAGAGCGTCGCCGTTTGGAAAAAGATCGTCTTTCCCCGAGTTCTGTGTGTACTGCGAAGTATCTCTGGTATTTTTGGACGGAGCAACATCCCAGACCTTCAGCAAATTGAAATCAGCGATTGCGCATACATTCTATGTTTGGAAGTCGACCTTGATACAGTCGTCATTTCCCCCAGTGATGAACCGTAGACCTCTATTTCTAGAAGCATCTTGACAGGTTATGACTGAAGATAGCACGATCCCGTCGTGCCCTTTCCATGCTGCGGTGCAATCAAAGGAAGCAGACCAACACTAAGAGTCATTCAGTTCAAGACTACGGACTGGTGCAAAAATAATACATACCTTTATCCATCCATTCGCGGAGCAAGTATAGAGATCGGAGCCTAACACCGACATAGAGATGATATCGACGAACTGTAGGAAGAAAAAGTCTTGAGAAAGAACGATCGAATCTGAGAAGGGCCATACCTCTTCGACAATGATTGTCCTCACGGATGTTTTCGTCTCCAGGTCCAATACTTTCACGTAGCCATCTTGACACCCCGCATATATCGTATCTCCGCGCACAATAAGGGCCAGAACTGCACCATGGGTACATTGAAATTCGTGGAGTAGGGCAGGCCGTTTATGGGTACACCTCCAGACCTATTTTGGATTCATAAGTGCCTGCTGGTCTCCTTTCCTTTAAAGCGTACCTTGACAGTCTCGTCCCCGCTACCTGTTGCTAGCTGCACGGAATCGGCATGTTCTTGTTCCTGTATTGCTATACAGTATATGTAGCCGTAATGTGCGGAGTCGATGACATTCGTTGCTGGGATGGATAGATACCCTTGTTGAGGAACATGAGAGTTGGCGTCGGGATCAGAGGTATTTGCTCCCGAGGTATTCTTTGCGAATAGATCTGCTGGTTTTCGCTCGTACAGCGGATAGCTGTCGAAGAATTTGTGTGCCTTCCGAGAAGCCGCAGTCGGACATGGTGATGCCGAGCCGACTGGGGGTTCTGGGGGGGTTGATGGTGACGAAGAAGGAGGTAGGAAAGGAATTAAAGGCGCAGTGAAATCAAACCATTGAAGAGACGTGTCTTGGCAGCCTACGTAGATTGTCTGAAGCATAGGGGACCACGACAAAGCGAAGAGATCCCCCGAGGCAGTCTCCAGGTATGGATTCAAGACGTAGATGGGATAGAATGAGACTGTCGACCAGATCTACTGAGCGTGAGGGAGAGTCAACCTGATCTTGACAGGAAACGTACCCGAACAGTGCTATCTCCTGTACGAGCAAGTTAAGATCATTTCGAATTGGACGCACAAAGTGAGGCATACCAGAGGAGCTAAATAGCCATTTCTTTTCCTCTGCAATCTCTAGAGCCAAGACACTACCCGTATGGCCTTGGAGGGTATGTTTGAGTGTGAATAATTTCTTATCCCATACCTTCCCTGCCCGTAAGTCGAAATGCATGCAACAGAGGTTGAGGACAAGATACCGATATATCCTGGCACTGGGTACCAGAGAAGATGTAGTTCTCGTTGGCTGCGAGACTCAAGACTGAGGTCTGTGATTGATGAAGCGCATGAATGAGGCGGGGGGCAGTTGCGTCGGATTGAAGTTGGCGACCAACGGATGCTGGACGAAAGGTCATCATAAATTCTGCGAAGAGTATACACGCGCCTACGGTGAGGTATAAAAGATTGGAACATTCGGTATGTATAGACTTGCAACCCTTGGTTAATTTACGGCACCGTTATGGAAGAAAAGCATGCATACCGTGTAAATCTCGCCCTGTTCAGGTCATGTCGCAGTAGTACTGTAGCAGTCGTCTACGGAGTCTTTTAGTGCATATAGTCGTCGTATTCCGTCAGTGTGCTGCGATTCAGGCGTGCTCCACGCCTGGGAATGTGTCATTCCGACTTCGTAATCATATTTGCCAACTAAATTTAGCTTGACTATGTGGCCTGCCCATGCCGGTGGCACGACCAACGTCCCCTGGTCCATCGGCGTCCCCCTCTGTTCGTGACGCCCCCTCCGCCCCCTCAAAGAAAAGGAGATTACCTCGAGATGCACCCCAGGCATCCCACAAGAAAAAGATCAAGTCGGCGGCAGGGAACGGGCGAGGTCGGTTCTCACATCTGCTCGATAATTTCACGACCCTAAACGTGTCATTCAGTGGAGACTGCCCATTCTGGTGATCTGCGACCCAAAATCTCACTAGTGATGCCTCCCAACCGCAATGCGCGACGACCTCCCCAACCTCGACAAGCTACGCCCGGTCCGTCTACGATCCGAACGACTGAGCTACGTCTCACGCGGTCTCTAACGAAGGCTGCTGTACGGAGAAAAAGAAGTCTTAGTTCTGACTCTGATCCTGATCGAACACCACCCCCAATTTCTTCACTCCCCTTCAAAAAATCGGTTGGCCACTCCTTCAAGCCCCAAACCAGTATGGCACGTCCCTTCACAAGCCTTATCCTTGATATATCTATCAGTCAGACGCTAAAAAATCCACCCCGGCCAAGAAGAAAAAGACACTAACGAGTCGGAAATGTACGTGGTGAATACCGCCTTTCTCTCTTCCTCCCACCAACCATAACTACACTAGCGCAAGCATCTACGACAGAGGTCATCGAAATTTATGACTCGGATGAGGTGCGAGGGGAGGGGACGTCCGGACACCGCCGATGTACGGACCGATCAATCTCCCCTGTGAAGCGTGCCGTTCGCCCGGATTCTGAGGTCATCGACCTCTGTTCGGACGAGGAGGGCCGTTCCCCTGTCGCCAATGCCTTCACTCCAGAACATCCAGAAGTCGAGAGACCTGATCCTGCTCCGGTTCAACCTCTCCAGCTCTTCCTCCCCACACACTGTGACGAGTACGTGAAAAATCCAAATGGAGTCCATGTTTTAGGGTCTCCAGCCACAGCTACGATTCTCCCACTCCCAATGCTCACAAACGTCGCAGACGAGCCGAATCCGAAGGCTCTTCAGGTCATTGCAGAGTCTGACTCTAAGGACTACGATCTCAGTCTCCAAAGCGCGATTGAACAATCAGTCGATTCGAATCCGATGCTTGACACTGAAACCCAGTTTACTCCTTTCGATGACCCAGACGTGGACCTAGCCATTCTCCGTCCATCATCAAGCGACAGCCAAGGGCCGGGCCATACCACTTCGCTTCTTGTCAATGAATTAGACCGCAGCCGTACTTCATCCCCCCCGTCCGGTGAAGACTTCTCTGCTCCTGGGTCAAACGACCAAATTCGGGTTGAGGCCGCGGGCTTCCTCGACGACGGCAATTCTCAACATACGCAGCCTGGGTCTGCAGATGAATATTCTAAAGCTGCGCTTTCGACCACCCCCGAGCGCGCTACCCCTGATGAAGCTATCTTCTCGCATTCACCCGTGGCATTGGAGTCTTCTAGCCCTATCAGCTACCGGGATGATGCTCGGGCATCTTCGGTTTCGCAAAGGGGTGGTGGTGCTAGTGATGGTTCTCCACAAATTGCCATCCAGACCTTTACCAACCGTGTCGCAGTCGCATCGTTGGGTTTTACGAACGTTGAAACTTTTGACGAGCCAAAGGAATCAACTGAAGCCTCTCTGTTGGACGCCGCTCCCTCAATTTTGAACCGGTCATCCCCAGCGGCGCAAGCAGATACCTGCCCTGGTAGCCCTTCCGTAGAACACAAGGATAGCAACGATGTAGATAAAGAAGTGAAGATCGCCTCTGATGACCTGCAACTCGGAAACGAGACTCAGAATAGTTTGTCTTTCAGGCAGAGACATCATATCCGGCACGACCGCCGCCATTCATCCTGCAATTCGCTTACCTCTCATACCCACGCAGCACCGGATGCCCACGACACAGCCCCCCCGACAATTAAACGATTCGTCCCTTGGCTCCTCACTCCACGCTTTTTTGCCCAGAGCTTTCTGCCACCACGCCAAAGTCATTCCTCGACCGCGAACCCTGAGGCAAATGCCGCTGAACGCAGTGCACGGGTTGACTTGGCAGAAACAACTGATCCAACCGTTTGCGACAACTCTCCGATTTTATCGGAATCTTTAGTAACGAGTATGTCGCCAGAAGACGGACAAGTCAAGCCAGCGCGACAGACCTCTCCCATTGCGAGCCCATCTCCCAGTCTATCTTCACTATTTCAGAAAGCAGATTCGGAAAGTGCCAGGGGAGGATCACGCCCTCCAGAAAATGATTTTATCGGGGCTGCCCCCTCGAGTGACCTTGTGGCACAGTTGGCGGGTGGTAACGAATGTGTATCCAGCCCCAGCTCTCAACAGCCTGTACTCACTGAAGCAGCTCCGGCATCGCCATCGGAATCCAGTCACGACAGCCGCACAACTCTCGAAGCACCCCTACCCAGACTTACCTCTCCCCGTGCGCCTAAGGTGCATCCATTCTTCATCCAGACACCGAGTCCGGCCGACATGCTACCAGACGTTTATACTCTCAACATTTTGAACATTCCAGCACTATCGTTTACTGACGGCGATGACGATGATATATATCTACTAACCCACTGCTTCGACTACCCCGATCTTGAGGTTGTTAAAATAAATCACACCTAGCTATCGGATTTCTCGCATGTACCATCACGAACCATCTGCTATCATTCTCTGAAAATGTATATAATAAGTAGAAGATAACTATGTATGTAAATACAATGTAATGAACTTTGTGCTACTAGGTCCGAGGGATGGGAAATGTTTTCTTCATTCGGTGACAGACATCTTGCTTGGTTGTCTTGGCGTGATTCCAGGGTGTTAGTGTGGACTCTAATGGGAGCAGCCACACCGACTCGCCGAGAGGTTGTTATTCTCAGTCTTTTACTCCTCTGCCTTTTCTACTCACGTACCAAAAACGAGTGGAATATCTGGCCTCAACGCGCAAGCCCGAAGCCTCAAACTGAGACCCCTTTGAACCACCACCATTCTCGAACCAATTCGCAGCTCTCCTGGACAACGCACGTTCCCCAGACAGAAACTGTTGCCCATGTCCCAGGTAATCCTCTCCTCTCTCTCTCCTCGATAAAGTCATCCACAGCACCTGTTTCTTCCCAAAGGCTGGACCATTTTTGAGAATCTCTTCATTTTCAAAGGCGTGGTTTATATTGTCACCAATTCACCGACGAAAGTGCCGAATGTCACCACCATCTATTCCAAGGGCTTTTTCATCGAAAACGGCGAAGAGGAAGTGGCATCGCGACTCCCCACGGATGAGGACATCCGGGTTATCAGCCCGACTGAGGCAAAGACCCTCTTTGGAACTGGCGCCCATATTCTAGATGGTGTAACTGTATGTGTGGTCCTCCAATGGTTCTCCGCCCTGCATTGACATGAACTCAGTACTTGATAAATGACCCTTACCAATTGTTGGTTCTTTCTATGGCCCTTTCGAATGCGCTTTCTCAATTCCTTACCCATTCAGTGTCACACATTACTACCACTGGTCTGCAGAACTATGGTTTGGATTATGGCGCACATATTCCTCCCTCGACCCGACAATCACACATGACGGAAAGACCACACTACCCCCAATTCGCCGCCTTATGTTCAATCATCTCGATGCCTTTCATTGGCGCGACTATGCCGATATGAATCAGTGGGTCGTTCGATCTTCCTTTCCGTCCGCAGTCATGGAATTTCGGGATGACTGGCGGGACCGTGCAGAAATGGAACGACCTTTCGTCTTCGAGCGGGTGATAATTGCTGATCGCTCTGCGACTATGCCTTCTTTCAACTTTGGTCGTTTCCAAAGGACTGCATCCACACCATTCGCGCTGCCAGGAGGTGCTCATTGGTGGATGACCATGAGGAATCAAGCTATACAGTTCACTGGACTCGACTTGAATACTGGGGCCGGGACCGCAAGTGTCCCGGTCATCACCTATATATCGCGCCAGGAATGGGGAAGGCGTATGTTGATCAAGGAAGACCACGAAAAGCTGGTCAAAGAACTTTACAATCTTCGTGATGAGTATGGATTCGAAGTCAACGTCGTCAGCCCCGAGAAAATGTCACGCGTTGAACAACTGCAGTTGGCAGCCAGAACTACCGTCAGTTCTAAGCGTCTCTGCGATGGTCCCCCGCTGACTATCCCTTTGCAGATCATGATGGGGGTTCATGGCAATGGGCTTACGTCGCTCGTTTGGATGAAACCCTCTCCCCGTTCGACCGTCATGGAGTTCTTCTATCCTGGCGGTTTTGCCTTCGACTATGAGTACACGACGCGAGCACTAGGTATGACCCATTATGGGTTTTGGGGATCAGAGTTTGTTCTTTTACCATCCCATTGGTAGCATGACATTGACATCTTGTGGTTTCTCCAGGTATTTCACAAGCCAATCTTTACCCGAACCCCGATATGTGGAAGGGTTTCAAGGAAATGCTATTCCTCTTGATGGTGAAGTAGTTGCTCAGCTATGTCTGGAGCGGTTACTGCTGATGGATGAGATTGATGACTGATGACTTGCCAAAATCACCTTTCTCTAGACTTATATATATACGGATCTTGCATCTTACGAGATGTAATTTGGAGATACGTGTACTGTTGGCGGGTGCTGCACGGCAGGCTTGTCAGTAAGTGTAGATTATCCATGTACATTGCTTTAGATACCCTTGGAGTTCAGAGGGACTGTGGACTGTTCTCACTAACTGGGTGCCCTGGTGGATCATTACTTATTTAATGAACAAGACACTACATAAAGTTTGCTTGTTTGCTTCGGAACCGCGTTGTGTGTGATGCGCATACTACCCATTAAGACTTACAAGAATATGTGACCGACCAAGTTGTATAGTTGAGTGCGACGTGAGTTGCTCGTCTTTCACAAAAGCGGTGCGCCCGATTCCGTACATACTCCCATGCTTTCTACTAGCCCTCCTACCAACATCTTTATCCATGGAAGTTCATTCACTGAGACCCATGGCAACGCAAACACCATCAATTCCTACGAATCAGGTCAACCCGAATTCCTATCATCTCGTCAACGATTGACTTCGCAGGACTCGCGAGGCCTTTCCAGGCATCGGCGAAGGATGCAGCGCATGACTCGTTAGGACGCCATCCCCCATCCAGATGTCATCCTGGGACGTGACTCGATATCATAGCGACTATGGAACTATTAGGAATTTCATCCCAACTCTGACATTGCAAGTTAGCACGTCGAGAACAGATCTACGGCAACCCATCGGAAACGCTATCGAGGCAGATCTCACTATCCTTCACAAATCAACATCAACCCAACTCCGGAAGTTGGTTATCGAGCCCTTGCGATCTAGCACTCCCTCCCAGTCCATCCCTTTTCTGTTCGTTGTCGACGGTCCAGATGAGTGCGAGGGCAAAGATCATCAATTACAGATTCTATCTCACATCACTCAATTGACGACAAAGTACCATCTTCCTCTCCGTTGTTTGATCGTGAGCCGCCCGGAGCCCCACATTAAGCACTTCTTCGACGTCTCCATTGGCCAAAACACTATTAGGGTTCTCGATCTACGGCCATTGCACAGAACACAGTGATGTCTACAAATTCCTCCGGAGCACATTTGACCAGATCTCAACCTTGGAGAGGCATGCGTCAGCTCTTGCCCGTATCCATAGGCCGTGGCCTTCTAACGCCATCGTCCGACTTCTTGCTGAGAAATCGGATGGATACTTTATCTAC
>Ga0307516_10008434_pt1 | contig 11674 bp, 11 predicted proteins | sample 19_EM_MG_FD_203310 | JGI IMG/M metagenome (GOLD analysis project Ga0307516, IMG submission 203310) | Populus trichocarpa ectomycorrhiza microbial communities from riparian zone in the Pacific Northwest, United States - 19_EM | ecosystem: Host-associated > Plants > Roots > Unclassified | place...
GTTCCCCCACCCCCAGATCAGGACTCTCCCCGACGCTTCATCAACCATCACATTATAGTACCGGTCCGGGCTGTTGTCCCCCATCTCCTCCTCCGGTATGAACACCTTTAATACCCCCCTTTGTCACCCCTCAGCATATCCTCATACGAGCTCACACGAAGTTCAAACCCGTGCTTGGCCCTGTAGAGTTGAGAGTTAAACCCGCCCTAATTCGACTCCCCGAGCAGTTCGCGGCCACCATGGTACGGCGGGATATTCGGGGGTGACCGAGTTCGTACACGTTTCTTCAATGGGGGTGAACTCGTGACAAAATGTGGTAGGGTGACACCAAAGTCGGGTGTACCATGGGGAGTATGATAGTCCCGGCGACTACCCCTAGTCCATTCCTGGCCTGGTCCCAGGCGTAAGATAGAGGTTGAAACAACCACTGGCGGGTGGGTCATGAACCGGTCCCGTAACCTGACTTTTCATGCGAAATCGGGGAGCTGGAAACCAAGAATGCGTTCCGGGCAGTGGGTGATTGCAAGATCTGGACGGGGATGGACAGGTCCCGCATATGCGCCTGTGCCCGGTGGTAAGAGGTACGGATATCGTATGCATTGTCACGAGGAACCTACATATCTGTACGCCTCTGGAGACCTGAGGCATCCATCTTTGTCGCTAGGCTGCACCGTGACCCCGGGGTAGTCAAGGTGGGCGAGCGTCGCGGTCCCTCCCTGGGACCTGTTGGCCAAATAACCAACGATACGCCCCTGTCCGCTGAAATGGCCAAAGAAGCCGCCGCCCTGGGCAACAAAGCTGCCCTCGTAGTTTATCATATCCCCGAATAAATCGATCCCAAAGAGGTGAACACGAATACTGAACCCAGATGAATTAAGTATGAACACCCCCAGAGAGGGAGACTTTCACTCACCTGTTGGCAAAACCCACCACGCGAGCAAGAACTGGATGAGGTAAAGTCGCGAGGAGCAACTTATTCCGACCCCTCCCCGTTCCTGGGTCCAGGTTATGTATGGTAGTTGGTTGGGACAAGCTCGGCAAGTCATCAGACCACTGGATATGGTGTAAGGCCAGATTTCCCCTCATGTGTACGAGGAGGTAATTGCCACCAGGTAAGATCCACGGGTTAGAACCGGATCGTTGCAGCATGTCAAGTCCTGCGACTAGACCTCCGCGAACAAAACGTGTATTACCGTCCGACCGCTCCCAACGTGCACACAGCTTTTCCCGGCGGATCGCGAAGGCCTTCAGATCTTCCAAAGGAAGTGTGGCAAGCTGCGGAGTTGAGAGTCTGAGCACAGGTGATTTTTGGAGATGGTTTTCTGCTTGATCCCTCCAGACGTGGTAACCTAGGATGAACGAGCGGAGGTCCTGGCACGTCTTCCAGGGATAGTGGTTAGGATACAACGCAGACGCGACTGAGGTGGGAACTGACCATTCCGAACCGAACGACATCGATGGTGGCGAGGTGGCTTGTAACTTGCAGGAGGATATCGACGGGGAATAGGAGCAACATCGCCGTTCTGAGCTAAGGGTGGTCCCGAAGCACTGTGATGACCCACGTAGCACGGCGGCCTCTGCGGTGTCGACTCAAGTTCGCGTTCATTTCCCGACGTGGTTACAAGACGAGAGGGACGATTGTATCGACCGAAGCGCTTACATAGGAGCCTCGTCTTGCCACGTCTCTGACCAGACAAACTCGATCCCCCGGCTCTCCTACCACCCTTTGACCCGGTCTCTGCACAGGAGAAATCAACAACCGCCCAGACCGGCCGACACGTCCACCTTGCCATTGCTGGGAGGATTGCATCGGCGGCCCCTCCAGGCCCCCGTTCTGCTCGACCACACACCAAGCTATGCGGTTTGGTGTCAGGAGCCCTGGCCTCGCAATCCAGCCTGGCGCGGTTTTGTTTATGCTGTAGCTGGTATAGACCGCTGTATTCCAATCCAAGTTCTTGTTCAGCAATCCGGGCAACCCAAGCATCAAGGACCTGACCCGTCGATCGAGGTGGATGGGACTTGCCGGTGACAACCAATTCCTCCCAAACTCACAACCGGCCAGATCCTCAGGCGCCATGCTCGTCGTTCCGATGGTCAGAGCCCACCTCAACACATCAATGTACTCCAATCTCTCGCTAGGGTACACGGGAAAGCCGTCTTGACGAGGTGACACCATGATCGAATATTTCGCCTGGTGAGCAGAGATGGGAAGACCCGCCAACATTGGCGTACGTCTTCTGACATTCAGACCAATTATTTGACCACTCCCGCATTTCGCAATGAAGACTCGGTTCAACGCGTTTAGAGGTGGTCCTTTCGAGGCGGTCCCCGTCGCCAACCGCGACGAGATGGAGCGGAGGTCGGAGATGAAGTGCGTATTTCAGTCCCATTCAGGTCCCCCGAGCTTCGTGACCGTGTTTTGGAGCGGATTGCCAGGAGGGGGGTGTACATACCATTCACTGATATCCTTAATTACGGGCAGCCTCACTTCCATCGCTCTCGTCCTGATCCCTGACGTCTCAACACACTCTGAAGGAACTCTTCCCCCAATCCTTCACCATTATCGCGTCGTCCCACACGTAACGCTGCCATGGTCGTGGACAACGATGGAGGGGTACCTGAGGCATTCGCGGGTTACCAGGCGCTCTCGGTGAGGACAACGCCCGTGGCGGTAGCCAGGCAATAAACACACCTTCCCGTCGGTCCCATCCCAAAATTTCTAGTAAAGTTGTAGCACCCGGCTCCTTTTGCTGATGACAATCTATATTCCCACAACCACCAGAGGTCGCGAACGCGGGCAGAATGTGGTGGTTTGCATGCGGCAGGCGGAAGTACCCGGCTCGAGATCCAAGCGCTCGCTGGTCGACTGGTAAAAATAACTCTTCCAAGTCGTGCCTGAAACTTGAAGGCACGAGGACGTCGTGTTGTAACCTTGACCCTTGACCGCGACGACCACGGGAGGGAGCGTTGAGATGACCAACTTTGACGACGCCCCCAGCCAACCCCACACCAATCCTGGTGTTGAGGACGAACCGGGTCCTCCCCGGTCCTCGATGACCTCCCTCCGCCGCGCGAAGTCGCCCGGATCACAAACAGTTAAATCGCTCAAGTCTAAGAGGTCCCTGCGACAGGTTCCTCCCCAGCACCAGGGCGCTGACCCCCAATCAACGCTGACACCCATCCAACGCTTCCGCATGTCTGTCCGGAAGGTGATGCACCTCACCAAAACCACCAGCTACCTCTCCGGAAAAGGGCCGGGTGCAGAACCTGGTGTCGACGTCCACAAGGATTCCGCGTTTTCGAACTACGGACACATCAGGCAGAACTGTCTGATCGAGGTTGTGGATTACTCGAGCGTCCGGAGTCGTTTTGGGAGGATGACCAACCGTGAGTTCATTTCTTTCCTCGACGATCCCGCAGCCAGCGAGAGAGAGCACTGGGTGAAGGTTCGGTGGATCAACGTTGGTGGGATTAGTTGGGATGTCGTTCGTGCGTTGGCACTTAAATACGGTGCGTCCGACTCTTACCCCTCCGCCCGCACCATATTCACAGCTAGACTCAGATCTCCACCCGTTATCACTGGAGGATTTACTTCACGTCCCGGGGAGACCCCGTTCTGGCGCAGATTACTACAAGAGACACCTTTTCATCCGCGTTCTCAGCCACGCGCTCAACAAAGGCGGGGACGAAGAACCCAATCTCTTGGAACAAATCGTTCACCCATCATCACCCGAACCACTCGGCGAGTTGGAAGACAAGGTCGAGACTCCACCCAAGTACTCGTTCGACGATACCCCTCCCTCTTATGGGTTCGCGTCAAAACTCTCCAACAGGTGGAAGTCGCCCCGCAAGTCTGGAACGATCGAACCTGGGGGATACGACGTCGAGAATGTAGATGTGAGAAAGCCTATGACCTATGAGGATCGCGGTTCACTCCATGCCACCTGTGTACGTTCGATTCCGTGTTCCTGTCGTTGCGTGTTGTCATATCCTTTTTTTTCAGGGACAAGGGTACGAAATTGACGGAACCGTTCTCAAGCTTATGCAAGAGCTTAAGGATGGCGGGAGAATTAACGTCGCCATCAAACCCATCTGTATTTTCCTCTTCAAAGACGGTGGGTGCGATCGAGACCGCGCCCGCCACCGTTCCCTCACGTTACCTCCCATCGGCAGGCACTGTCATTTCGATCCACCCCGACAACGACCTTAAGTTCACCGAACCCATCCGATGGAGGTTGAATCAGAGGGACACGGGATTGAGGTCAACCGCTGATGCATCCCTCTTAGTGCATGGTTTGCTTGACCTCGGTTCGTGCAAGCGGCGATCAACCGGATCGGTGTGCTGATACCTTTTCCCGCTAGTGGTGGATTCCGCGTTAGAAATTGTGGGTGCGTATCAACAGAAAATCCTCGATCTGGAACACCAAGTGTTGCTGCAGCCGAATATGACCACGGTCAAGCAACGTGAGTACACCACCGGATCCAACGGATGGGGCCTACCCTGACCTGAAACTCCGCTCCCTACGTCCAGTACACGTCATCTCTGGTGACCTCATTCTCCACAAACGCACGCTTGGTCCGATCAAGACATTGGTCTACGGCATTCGTCGATACGATCTCGACAGAACCGTCGCTCTTTACGACCCCGGTGAACTACCAGACGGGCGAAAGGTTGAAGGTTATTTGAGCGATAAAGCAAAGACATATTTGGCAGACGTCCATGATCACATGGAGTACATCCTAACGAACATTGAGATGTTCGCGGGCGTTTCAGAGAACTTGATTGACTACTCGTTCAACGTGAGCTCCCTAGCTTTCGTCTGATCGGTGTGTACTAACGGCGGCTTGGATCTAATTGCATGCTGTATAGATGTCATCGCACGAGACAAACGAGGTGATGAGATCTTTGGTTCTGGTCACTGTCCTGTTTACACCGCCGACGCTGCTGACTGGTTATTTCGTGCGTCCTCCACCATCCCCTAGTCTCTCAGCTACATCCTGAAGTGTGGTATGTTTGTATAGGGCATGAGATTTGAGTTGATGCGGGCCGTCCAAGGGAGGTCGGACGTTCTGTACGTTAGATCCGAACCCTACCCATCGGGATTATCGACTCATCCTATCCCTTCACTAGGTTCTGGGAGATCGCGATCCCAATGACGATCGGTGTCATCCTCTTGTTTTTCTGGGAGGATTTCACAAGAATGGCCGAACGGGTCAGGAAGATCACACGCGATAAGAAGATAGACCAGGCAAATATATAATCCTCGCCCATCTCCGTAACCGGTGCCTCATCACGTTACCCCCACGCCTCAATCCACCTTTGTCTACTGGAGACTTGCTTTCTGTCTTTATTGTACACTTTTATTTATATCTCATGATCAGTTCTTGTCCCTTCCTTGCCCCAAGTTCGCAGCTATTTGCCACTCAAGGTGCATCTGTAATGATTGGAAAGCAGTCCCCGCCACCATACAGTGATGAAAGCATAGTGGAATGAACGATGGTGGAAGCCCTAAGAAATAAATTATGTGAACTGTCATGTGGTACTGATGTTGTGGTTGAATTGGACTTGAACTACCAGGGGTTTCTGACTAGAACATGATGATGATAGCTTTGCCTCGGCAGTTAAGCCACAGGGTTTTAAGATTTGAGAGCCAGCCTGTGCTATCAAGCATAGGGCTTCTCCATTCTACTGGTATCCACAACTGATGTTTCCCTTCAGGATCTTTCACCCACCCCTCATGTAGGGTTATAAATGAAATTGGCCAACCTTCTTTGGGTATGTACATATCTAACCCAAGGTAGTGGGGATAATGCTGACCATATTGCACACTGCCAGAGACATACTGGTGATGTGGGGGTTCTTGGAGAGGTTTGAGTATCTCTCCAGTACCTGTGTGGTAGACATGAACTCTCCTCTCCCAATCCATGATCATAACCTGATCCCTGGCAAAGAACATTGGGAAGTCACATGATGACACAGCCCAGATGCTACTGTTCTTGTCTGCTATTCTTTTAGCAAGAACACTATCCACCATCCCCTCTTCTGTGAGAAGCCAAGCTGCGATCATTCCTGAGCCCAACACCAAGAGGATATTACCAGTAAGGGTCAACCCCTCTATCTTTATGCCTGTATTGATGAGTTGGAGGGGAGTTTGTGAAAGGGGGTTGATAATAGTAATGGTACTGTCACCCTCACAACCAGTCACCATGTAAGCACCGCAGTGGGCAAGGATAGCAAGTGGCCTATGGCTGTCACAGTGAGTAACAATAAGGGGACCATCCAAATGCCATACTTGGAGGCTATCCCAGGAATCACGTAAGATTGATGACGAAGTTGGTGAGAATTTAAGACAGAAACCACCAGAGTTCTGAGTTGGGAACTGCCTCCATGGGATATAATGACTGGAGGTATGTTTCCAGATATGGACTGTGTTTAAGAGGGATGCCACAAAGAGGTTTCCATCAGAAGAATAGCAATGGGATTTGAAGTCTCCATTTTGTTCTAACAAGCACTCTGAGTTTTGAATGTCCAAGATCTGAAGCTGGTTGTGAACCAAAGCAGAAACCCGATAAGTGGCTGGAGAGAAAGATTTGATCCCAGGACTTTCTCCCCATACATGACTACAGAGAGACCCAACCAAGCTATCCAATAACTTAATATTAAAGGATTTAATCTTGGTGAGAATGGACCCAACCTCAAAGATATTGATTACAAAAGCCTTGTTGTCCCATTCTGTGGTCATAATCTGAAAGGATTTACCATGTCCCCAAAGGTATGGTTCATTCCTTGACTGAAGTATACCAGGGGACCTTTTTATGCCTGAGGCAACATCATAGACATGTATACCATAGCTGGCAGCAGTGTATGGAATCCAAAGGGTAGTGTCCAGTGGAAGCTGGAAGATGGTGCCAATTGTTTGTCCATCCAATGACCACACCAAGAGGAGCTCATTCTTGTAAGTGCTGCTGTATGCAATCTCTGAGGCCACTCCACCTGTCTGGATATCCCAGATTATAAGAGCAGTATTGGAGAGTGAGGCAAGGGAGTGGCCATCTGGTGAGTATGAAAGCTCATCAATGGAGTATGTACCAGATTTAGTGAAGGTAGATAGCAGTTCAGAAGAGAGAGGATCCCAGATCCCTATAGTTTTTCCATAACTTGCAGCAAAGAGCTGACCACATGGTGACCAATCAAAGTACCTGTAAGAAAACCCCCCACTTGCAGAGATTTTTACACTCTGGTTCCATGAACCAGGGGTCCCAGCCACCACCCTTGGAAATTGACTGTGTCGTTGGTGGTAGTATAGCTTTCGGATGGTTGATTGTAGAGGGGATATCTCCAGTGCTGAGTGATAGATATGGGTAGCTGAGAGATTGATGGGCTCAAAAAACTTGGTCACAAAATGGAGACAGTCTCTGGCAGTGTCAAGAAGTTCTTCATCCTCTGTGACCTGATTTTTTGCATGAATAAGTATTAGACAATGTTGGTTGAAGGCCAAAACAAACCTCTTGTAGCCATGCAATTAGGTGTTCTAATGCAGTGATGGCTTTCCTTGTGACCCCAAGGACACTGACCACTTCCAGCCAAGCCAGGAATCTCTCCTCTAGGAAAACATGCAGATGAGGGATAACATTGGTAACACCTTCCCCAGTCTTAGTGAGGTGGTTGTGCCAGGATTGGCAAGCATATTGCAGTGTAATGCTGATGCAATCATTGATTCTTGCCTCTAGATCCTTGACCTCAGCATTTAAGCTATAATCTGGGAGGGATAGCAGGTTCTGTTTCAAGCCTTTGTTCATTACTCTCAGGCAACTTGTGGCAAGTTCAAGGTGCATCTTTCCAGGGGAGACATAGAACCTCTTGTTAAGGCAACGTGAGGGGTCAGTGATGAAGTCAGGGAATGACTTGTGGAATGGTTTCACTGGATGGTCAAAGTCTTCATCAAAGACAAACAGTGACTGAACCAATGTGAGAAACAATATGACCTCCTCATGGTCCAGACCAATAAGTTCTGCAATCCCAGATGGTGGAAGGGGGTTCACAAGCAAGACAACAGTGCCAATAGTAGACTGAACCTTGGAGTCCACCTTTGGGTCTTCTTCCCCAAAGGCCACCCCAAGGACTGATGTGTACAAAGAATCAAGGGTTGCATTGGAGTTGCAATGTGTCTTGCCCTCATGGCCTGTGCACTCGGGAAAAGTTATGATTGCATCAAGCTGCTGCCTGGGAAGGTGTGTGTTGCTACCAAGAAACTTGACAGTTGCAACAGCATAAATGAAGAGTCCAGCTGCTCTGTGACACAGTATATTGATGTGTTCATCACTTGGCCACCCCTTTAGCTGACGCCGTTGTGCAAGTCCAGAAAGTTCATGTTTTAGGAACAACTGGATGTCATTGTCAACCAGAGAGTGGTGGATATCATGTAAAACAAAGACATCGGTTACATCCACAAGGAGGGGGAGACGGAATCCAGTCTTGATCCGGGGCTCAGGTCTGCCAGTGACAAAAAACTTGACCCCAGGAATCTGCTCAACAAACCGACCTAACACAGAGAGGATTGTGGATGATGGTTCATCATCCTTACACTCATCAAGAGCATCAATCACTATGGCCGTTGAAATGTTGGCAGACTGAAGCGGCTCAACAATCAACCTTTCCATCTGGCTACAGAGTGACTCTTCAACAACATCTGGATCAGACTGGAGAAGAGAGATGAGGTGAGTCCGAAAGTTGGGGTATTTGTGTGCGAGTTGGAAAGCAAGGGTTGGAAATATGAAGTGCAGGTCACTGCGGTCCTGGAAGTCGCGAGAACAAAAGAAGGATGCTCCCAGGAGACCCTCAGCGAACATGCGTTCGGCAACGGTCTGAGCAATCGTTGACTTCCCTGTCCCGGCGAGACCGTTGAGCCAGAAGATGGAGGTTCCATTGGAGTCCTTGGTCCACGACTCAATCTCGTCCAGGACGGACTCCCGTGTGCCCCGGAGACAGCCTCGGCGATTGCCATGCTGATGCGCAGCCCCACGGGCACGGCGGCAGCCGTTTAACACCGACAGGTGGACTGGACAACACGTGGGTGAGTTTGCTTTAGGGGAAAAGACAAATGGAACGAACCAGCATCCTGGAAGTCATGGCCAACGTCAGACATGTCCTCAACGCATGGATCCGGTGACTCACAATCAGTTTGCAATTCTGGTCGTATATTGCCCGTTGCTGGGTTGCCTAATGAACCATCCAAATCTCAGTGATATGACGACTGTGTGGGATTGTTCTCCACCCACTTGGTACTCGAGGAGAGCGTCCCGGATATCTTCCGCCATCCCGGAGACAGCCAGAATGTCACCTTGACATTCCTCATATCCTTGGGCACTTATACGATCGTAGAGTATAATGCTCTTATCCCTGATAAACCTGAGGGTGCTAAGAGAGAATTAGCGTAATTGTAGGTTGGGGTCGAGTTGATCCCAACCACATACTCGAACAACTTCGCCCACCGCTCTTGCTCACTGTTACCCCGGAGTGCATCATGACCGTCCTCTTCTGAGCATAACCCATCCAGCCGTGCCATAACGGAATCCAGCTTGTCTTTCACTGACGGGGATCGCTGTTTGAATGTTAGCTGGTACCGCTACGAACGTACTGTATTACCTTACCTTGTGGAGTTTCAAGAGCACATCGAAGGCCGACTGATAAAAATTAACCATGAGCGCAACGGGCTGAGACAAGTCGGAGAAACCTTACGGTGAGATCGGTAATTTTGTCGTAGATCGCTTGCTGTTGAGAGATCTGTACCCCGTGTCAACAGTGCTCAATGCAATAATCTGGAATATACTCACTTGATAGTGGATGATGGCCTCTCGAAGTCGTTCGATGAGCCCCGCCACCTCTTTGGAATCCTCGCCCTTATCTACGAACCGAGCAGCACCGCCCTTGGCCAGCAGTGCCTGCGACCGCTTTTCGATCTCTTCCAATTCGCTGCGAGGTCGTTGGTAGGGGTGGGCGGGACGAGTAATCTGCGAGCGTACCTGCATAGCTCCGAGCGTCGCTTCTTCTCCCCTTCGTCTCCGGCGGTCGCCGCCGCGTTCGTATTTTGCTTGAACCTGTTTAAATGCGGGATAAGATCCTTGATCTTTTCCTTGACATCTTCTCGTTCCTGAGACCGTTTGCGTCAGTTATACACGAGAGTCATCCGCTCGACCAGTACCTCATAGTGTTTTATGAGCGCGTTCACCCCGCCGAGGGCGGATTTGAGAGGAGGGAACCAGTCGGCAGACTCTTTCGCGATATCGAGGAGGATCTTTACGCCGTCCGCGACCCGCTGCTTCTTCGCTGGGAGACCACAAAGAGTCAGTGAGCTGAGCCCACCAAGGGTGTTGGATCTACTCACATCGGCTCTGATCCGGATTGCTCCCAGGGGTTCCAGATTTTGTCGGATTGCGCCTTCGAAGCATGTCTTCGCTTCCAATCGATGGGTGTGGCTGACGACAGGCCCAGCTGGCCCAATCCCCTACAGTACTAATACCCGGCCCGTGCACGGGCCGTGCGGGGATCGTCGGTCGTCCCGCACCTCTGACGCGTCCCCGAACGTTACCAAGGCTTACGCGGTCATGGACACAGCTGACGCCTCTTCGACCCGCTTGCGCGTCCTCGATGATTACGCATTCTTCGCTATAAATCCCAAGCTATCAGCCCACTGCTTGGACATCACCTCTCCCACCGAACCATGACATTCACCCGGACAACCCTCCCAGATCTCCTTGGCCATTGTCCCCCACGCGAAAGCCGGAGGCATCTTTTCGGGGACGAGTTAGACCACCTCCGCCGGCCCACGAAGTTTGCGTTGTCCCCACTTGTCGACGATTTCGTCCCAGGCCACTCATGGGTAAGTGCGCCACGGTAGATTGCGTTGCCGCTTTCCTACTAACAAGGTGCATAGGGTTCTAATATCTTCGCCGACACCGATGCAGTCCAATGGCCAACCGCTGACGAACCCCGCTCGTTCAGTCGTGCATTCCCCTTGGTCCCGACCACCTCGATGGTGTCTTCAATCTTCGACCCCACCAACAACTCTGGGGACCAGTTGATTCCCTGGGTACTTGGGTCACTTTTCCAACTTGCTCCTGCCATCCTTTCGTCCGCTCTCCTTATCTCAAACGAGCCGCGTAGGTCAGAGCTAGCGAATGAAGGGAGAACCGATAAGGGGAAGGGGAAAGCACAAGCCGCGGACTTGGACGAAACCGACCAACTAGGCCCAGAACCTGCACCGTTTGAAGAGGACACCTTTGCGGATACCCTGCGAGAAGCCATGATGGCTTCCAGAAGGGCTGACTCTCGCATTCGATCACCGGATGAAGCTGGTCCATCAGGGAGCTCCGCTTCCACTCCCATGTCGGACACCGCGCCCTCTCCCTTGAGTCCTGCCTCACTACCCCGAGGCTATCCCTCTGATTACGATTCGGAGCAAGCGGAGATCAGTCACGCTATTCTCATGTCGTCCATCGAGCACATCGAAAACGCCCTCCTCACCCTACGGGCCAACTTTACCTTTCCCACTCGACTCGATTGCCGCATGCCCCCCACCATCGATTCACCCACTTCAAGCCCAACTGATGAAGATGCTAATGCGTATATTGTGGCATGCCTCCCAACCACAACCGCGAATTCGATCGTACTCAA
>Ga0307516_10008436_pt1 | contig 11673 bp, 9 predicted proteins | sample 19_EM_MG_FD_203310 | JGI IMG/M metagenome (GOLD analysis project Ga0307516, IMG submission 203310) | Populus trichocarpa ectomycorrhiza microbial communities from riparian zone in the Pacific Northwest, United States - 19_EM | ecosystem: Host-associated > Plants > Roots > Unclassified | place...
CGCGCACGGTGGCCGAGCAGGCCATTGCCGCGGTGCGCCGCACCGTGCTGGCCCTGGCGGCCGCGAGCGTCGTGATGATCTACGCCTTGACGTTCCTGCTGCTCAGGCGGCTGGTGAGCGTGCCCATCCATCGCCTGGAGGAGATGGTCGACCGCATCGCGGCCGGCGACCTGGACGCGCGCTGCACCGTCCAGTCGGACGATGAACTGGGCCGATTCGCCCTGCACATGAACACCATGGCAGAGCGGCTGCGAGAGGCCAGCCGGCGCCTGCGCGACAGCGAGGCCACCTACCGCGGCATCTTCGAGAACGCGCTGGAAGGCATCTTCCGCCTCGACCGCTCCGGCGGCCTGCACGACGCCAACCCGGCCCTGGCCCGGCTGATGGGCCACGCCACCCCGGCCGACCTGATGCGTGCGGCCAACGGCGAGGACCACGCGGCCACCGGCCACCGGCCCCTGTTCAGCCCGGCCCAGATCGAGGCGCAGTTCGCCGCCCTGGCCCGCGACGGCCAGATCGCCGGCATGGAGCTGCTGCTCACGCGCGCCGACGGCAGCCCGATCTGGGTGCAGCTCAATGCACGGCCGCAGGACGGCGCCCATGCGGCCGGCGCGGAGCCGGCCGGATTCAACGGGCTGATCACCGACATCACGGCGCGCAAGCAAGCCCTGGAGGAATTGCGCAGCCACCGCGACCGCCTGGAGGAGGCGGTGCACGAACGCACGGCGCAGTTGGCCGAGGCCACGCAGCGTGCCGAGGTGGCCAACCGGGCCAAGAGCGCCTTCCTGGCCAACATGAGCCATGAGATCCGCACGCCGATGAACGCGATCCTGGGCATGTCGTACCTGGCGCTGCGCAGCGGCCTGAACCCGCAGCAGCACAACTACGTGCAGAAGGTGCACCAGTCGGCCGAGTCGCTGCTGCGCATCATCAACGACATCCTCGACTTCTCCAAGATCGAGGCGGGCCAGCTCGGCGTGGAACACATCCCGTTCGAACTTGCGGACGTGCTGGACCACCTGGCCAACCTGATCGGCCTGCAGGCCGAGGACAAAGGCCTGGAGCTGGTGTTCGTGCTGCCGCCCGACCTGCCCGGCTCACTGGTCGGCGATCCTTCGCGCCTGGGCCAGGTGCTGCTCAACCTGGGCAACAACGCCGTCAAGTTCACCGCGCAGGGCGAGGTGGTCGTGGCGGTCGAGGTGCTGGAGCGCAGCGCCACCGCCGCGACCTTGCGCTTCGAGGTGCGCGACACCGGCATCGGCATCGGCGACGCGCAGCGGCAAGGGCTGTTCCTGCCGTTCTCGCAGGCCGACGCCTCCACCAGCCGGCGCTTCGGCGGCACCGGGCTGGGCCTGGCCATCAGCCGCCATCTGGTGCAGCTGATGGGCGGCGACATCGGCCTGGACAGCACACCCGGACGGGGCAGCCGGTTCTTCTTCAGCCTGCGCATGGACACCCCGGCGCCGGCGCACCGGCCGGACCGCCCGGGCCTATTGCACAACGACGCGCATGAAGGCGTGCGCCAGGCCCGCGTGCTGATCGCGGACGACAACGACTGCGCTCGCAACCAGCTCGTGACCGTGGCACGCACGCTGGGCATGCAGCCCGCCGCGGTGGGCAACGCCGAAGCGGCCATCGATGCGGTGCTGCATGCCGATACCCAGGGCCACCCCTACCAGCTGCTGCTGCTGGACCTGAAAATGCCCGGCATGGACGGCATCGATTGCCTGCGGCGGCTGGCGCAGCAGACGCTGCAACAGCGCCCGCCGGCCGTGCTGATGCTGACGCCGTTCAGCCGCGCCGAGGCACTGCACCGCGCCGCCACCCAGGGGGTCCACATCGCAACCACCCTGACCAAGCCGGTCACGCCCTCCACGCTGCTGGACGCCTGCGTCGCGGTGCTCGGCCGCGCCGAGGCCCGGGCCCCACGCGGCGCACGCCGCGAAGACGCCTTGATGGCCCAGCGCACCGGCCTGGGCGGTGCACGCATCCTGCTGGTGGAAGACAACCTCATCAACCAGGAACTCGCGCGCGAGCTGCTGGCACAAGCCGGCGTGGAGGTCAGCGTGGCGGGCAACGGCCGCGAAGCGCTGGACCTGCTGGCAGGTGGCCATTTCGACGCCGTGCTGATGGACTGCCAGATGCCGGTGATGGACGGTTATGCCGCCGCCCGCGCCCTGCGGGAACAACCGCAATGGCGCAACCTGCCCGTGATCGCGATGACCGCCGACGCCATGGTGGGCGATCGCGAGCGGGTGCTGGCCGCGGGCATGAACGACCACATCGCGAAACCGATCAAGGTGGAGGAGATGTTCGCGACGCTGGCACGCTGGGTGCGCCCGGCGCCGGCTGACTCGCCGGCAACTGAGTGACTGCGGTCGCCGCCTACTGCAGCGGCCCCTTCAGGCTTTCCGGGATCGGCAGGCTGACGACCTGGATGCCTTCTTCGTCCAGCGCGCGGGCCTCGTCCTGCGTGGTGCGGCCACGAATGCCGCGCTGCTCGGTCTCGCCGTAGTGGATGCGGCGCGCCTCTTCAGCAAAGCGCGCTCCCACGTCCTCGGTGTTGGCCAGCACATGGCGCACCGCCTGCATCCACAGCGCCTCCATGCCGGGGGCCTGGGCCTGCGGGGCGGCCGGCGCCGGGGTGGGCTCGGCCACGGCCACCGCGCCCAGGTTCAGCCGCGGTGCCGACGGCAGGCGCCGCACTTGTGCCTCGCCGCACAGCGGGCAACCGACCAGCCCACGCTCCTTTTGCGACTCGTAATCGGCATCGGAACCGAACCACCCTTCGAACTGGTGTCCGTTTCCGCATTGCAGATTGAATACTTTCATCAGGCCGTCATTATCCGGGCCGCAAGGGCCCGTCGGCCATCATCCACTTCAGCCCCCACGCGCCGCCGTGCCATTGTTGCAACCAAAGGAGCCCGACCATGGTCTTGGCGTCGGTGACGGTGCCGTCCAGCACCCAGGCGGCCAGGTCTTGCGGCGATGCAGTAAAGACTTCGATGTGCTCCCCCACGTCCGGCGAAGGCCTGCCGGGCTGCAGATCGCGCGCAAACCAGATCTCGATGCCCTCGCTGGAATAGGCCGCCGCGTTGTGCAGCACGCCGGCATGGGCCCACTCGCGGGCGCGGTAGCCGGTTTCCTCGGCCAGCTCCCGCACCGCACAATCGAAACCTGACTCGCCCGCATCCACCTTGCCGGCCGGGAACTCGATGGTCAGCCGGTGCAAGGGATAGCGGTACTGGCGTTCCAGCACCAGCCGGCCGTCGGCCAGGATGGGCACCACCATCACCGCCCCGGGGTGCACCACGTACTCGCGCGTGGCCTGCTGGCCATCGTGCAACTCCACCACGTCGCAGCGCACGTCGAGGAACGCGCCGCGGTAGACCTGCCGCGGGCTGACGCATTGTTCTTCGAACGGCACCGGGTGGCCGGCTTCACGGGAGGATTCGGACATGGGCGGCACCTTCCTCAAGGAAACTCATGGAAAAGACGAACCGGCCGAGGTGCCTTGATCCCTCGGGCGGCAGGCCGCGGCGAAGATGGGTTCCCTATGAACTCTCTTCGCCTTACAGGGCTCCTCTCAGCCTTTCAGGTGGCCAGCGCCTTGACGATGGCCTGCACGCACATGGCCATCAGCCCGCCAGGCAACAAGCCCAGCAGCAGCACGGCCGCGCCGTTGAGCGACAACACCAGCCCGCCGGCCGTGCCGGTCTGGATGGTGCCACGGTCGCCCGCGTCATCGAAGTACATGACCTTGACCACGCGCAGGTAGTAGAACGCGCCCACCAGCGACATGAGCACCGCGTACACCGCCAGCCACAGGTAGCCTTCCACGTTGGTGGACACCAGGGCGCGCAGCACCGCAAACTTGGCATAGAAACCCACCAGCGGCGGCAGGCCGGTGAGCGACAGCATGAACACCGCCATCACCCCGGCCAGCAGCGGGCTGCGCTGGTTCAGGCCGGTGAGGTCGCTGATTTCCTCGGCCTCGAAGCCCTTGCGCGCCATCAGCAGGATCATGCCGAAGGTGCCCAGCGTGGTGATCACGTAGGTGACCATGTAGAACATCGCGGCGCTGTACGACGAGCCGGCCGAGAGCGTGTTGCCGTACACCACGCCGGAGGCCAGGCCCAGCAGCACGAAGCCGATCTGGCCGATGGTGGAATAGGCCAGCATGCGCTTGAGGTTGGTCTGGGCGATGGCGCCGAGGTTGCCGACAGCGAGTGAGGCCACGGCCAGCACGATGAGCATCTGTTGCCAGTCCACCGCCAGGCCCAGCATGCCGTCCACCAGCAGCCGCATCGCCATGCCGAACGCTGCCAGCTTGGGGGCACCCGCAATCAGCAAGGTCACCACCGTGGGCGCCCCCTGGTAGACATCGGGCACCCACATGTGGAACGGCGCCGCGCCCAGCTTGAACGCCAGGCCCGCCACCACGAACACCGTGCCGAACGCCAGCACCTGCCGGTTGGCCACGCCCTTGCCGATGACGTCGAACACCGTGGGTAGGTCCAGCGAACCGGTGGCGCCATACATCATGGACAAGCCGTACAGCAAAAAGCCGCTGGCCAGCGCGCCCAGCACGAAGTACTTCATGGCCGCCTCGGTGGACTGCGCATGGTCGCGCCGCAGCGCCACCAGCGCGTACAGCGACAGGCTCATCAACTCCAGCCCGAGGTAGATGACCAGGAAGTTGTTGCCCGCCACCATGATGGAGATGCCCAGCAGCGAGAACAGGCTGAGCGTGAACAGCTCGCCCTTCCACAGCTCGCGCTGAGTCGAGTAGCTGCGCGCATACACCAGGGTCAGGCCCACCGCCAGCGTGGCAAAGAAGGCCAGCAGGTGGCTCATCGGGTCGGTGACCACCATGCGCTGCATCGCATACAGCGTGAAGCCGCCTTCGAAGTAGGCCAGGTGCAGGCCCGCCACCGCCAGCAGCGTGCCCAGCGTCAGGCCATAGGTGAGGCGGCGGCCGGCGTCGGTGACGAACAGGTCCACGAGCGCAATCACGCAGGCCATGGCCAGCAGCACGATTTCCGGATAGATGCCGAGCCAGTTCATGTCGTTCATTTTGTTGTGCCCGCCATCAGATCAATCCAGCTTGGAATCGAGTGCCTGCTTGAGCAGGTGGTTCACGGACACATCCATCGTGTCGGTGAACGGCTTGGGATAGATGCCCATCGCCAGCACCGCGGCAGCCAACAGCGCCAGGGCGAAGAATTCGCGGCGGTTGATGTCTTCGAGCTGCTTGACGTGATCGTTGGCCACGGCACCGAAGAACACGCGCTTGACCATCCACAGCGTGTAGGCGGCGCCGAACACCAGCGTGGTGGCGGCCAGCGCACCGATCCAGAAGTTCTTTTGCACGGCGCCCAGGATCACCATCCACTCGCCCACGAAGCCGGCCGTGGCGGGCAAGCCGCAGTTGGCCATGGCAAACAGCATGGCAAACGCGGCGAAGCGCGGCATGGTGTTGACCACCCCGCCGTAGGCCGAAATCTCACGCGAATGCATGCGGTCGTACAGCATGCCGATGCACAGGAACATGGCCCCCGAGACGAAGCCGTGCGAGATCATCTGCACCAGGCCGCCGGCAATGCCCAGCGGATTGAAGACGAAGAAGCCGAGCGTCACGAAGCCCATGTGCGCCACGGACGAGTACGCCACCAGCTTCTTCATGTCCTGCTGCACCAGGGCCACCAGGCCGATGTACAACACCGCCACCAGCGACAGTCCCACCATCAGCGGGGCCCAGCGCTGACTGGCGTCAGGCAGGATGGGCAGCGAAAAGCGCAAGAAACCATACGCGCCCAGCTTCAGCATGATGGCCGCCAGCACGATGGAGCCGCCGGTGGGCGCCTCCACGTGGGCATCGGGCAGCCAGGTGTGCACCGGCCACATGGGCACCTTCACCGAGAAGGCGGCCAGGAAGGCGAAGAACAGCAAGGTCTGCTCGGTGCCCTTCAGCGGCAGTTCGTGCCAGGTGAGGATGTCGAAGCTGCCGCCGGACTTGTAGTACAGGTAGATCAGCGCCACCAGCATCAGCAGCGAGCCCAGCAGCGTGTACAGGAAGAACTTGAACGCGGCGTACACGCGCCGCGGCCCGCCCCACAGCCCGATGATGATGTACATCGGGATCAGCGTGGCTTCGAAGAACACATAGAACAGCAGGCCGTCGAGCGCGCTGAACACCCCCACCATCAGGCCCGAGAGCACCAGGAACGCGCCCATGTACTGGTTCACGCGTTCGGTGATGACCTCCCAGCCGGCAATGATGACGATCACGGTGATGAAGGCCGTGAGCGGCACGAACCACAGCGAGATGCCGTCCACGCCCAGGTGGTAGCGCACATTGAAGGCGTCGATCCAGGGCAGCAGCTCGGTGAACTGCATGGCCGCCGTGTCATTGTGGAAGCCGGTCAGCAGCGGCAGCGTGACGAGCAGGCCCAGCACGGCGCCGATCAGCGCAATCCAGCGCACGACGGGGGCATGCCGGTCGGAGCCAATGGCCAGCAGCACCAGGCCGAAGGCGATGGGGATCCAGATGGCGAGCGAGAGATAAGCCATGGGTACCCTGGTTTCAGTATCGGTATTGCCACACGAACCAGCTCATCAGCGCAACGACGCCGACGATCATGACCAGTGCGTAGTGGTAGAGGTAGCCGGTCTGGAACTGGCGTGTGAACTGCGCGAGCCGGCCCACCAGCCTGGCCGAGCCGTTGATCGCACCGTCGATCACCGCCACGTCGCCGCCGCGCCACAGGCCTTGGCCCAGGCCGCGGGCACCTACGGCGAGGACGCGCTCGTTGATCCAGTCCATGTAGTACTTGTTCTCCATGATGCGAATCAGAGGCGCGAAGGTGCGTGCAAACCAGGCCGGGATGGCGGGGTTGACCAGGTAGAACACATAGGCGGTGACCACGCCAGCCAACGCCAGCCAGAACGGCAGCGTGAGGAAGCCGTGGAAGGCCATGGCCAGCGGGCCGTGGAAGTGCTCGAACAGATCGAACGGTGCCGCGTGCCGGGAGCCGTCCACCAGGATGGCGTCGGCCAGCAGGTCGCCGTACAGCATGGGCTGGATGGTCAGGAAGCCGATCACGACCGAGGGGATCGCCAGCAGCAGCAGCGGAGCCGTCACCACCCAGGGCGATTCGTGCGGCTCATGCGGCTCGTGAGCGTGGTCATCACCGTGCGCGCCGTGGTCGTCATGGCCCTCGGCATGGTGCTGCTCGCGGAAGCGCTCCTTGCCATGGAACACCAGGAAGTACATGCGGAACGAGTAGAACGCCGTGACGAACACGCCCGCCACCACCGCGAAGTAGGCGAAGTGCGCACCGGGCAGGTCGCTGGCATGCACCGCCTCGATGATGCTGTCCTTGGAGTAGAAGCCGGCGAAGAACGGCGTGCCGATCAGCGCCAGCGAGCCCAGCAGCGAGGTGATCCAGGTCAGCGGCATATATTTCCGCAGGCCGCCCATGTGGCGGATGTCCTGGTCGTGGTGCATGCCGATGATCACCGAGCCCGCGGCCAGGAACAGCAAGGCCTTGAAGAACGCATGCGTCATGAGGTGGAACACCGCCACCGAGTAGGCCGACGCACCAAGCGCCACCGTCATGTACCCCAGCTGCGACAAGGTGGAGTACGCCACCACGCGCTTGATGTCGTTCTGGATGATGCCCAGGAAGCCCATGAAGAGCGCCGTGATGGCGCCGATCACCATGACGAAGTTCAGCGCGGTGTCGGACAGCTCGAACAGCGGCGACATGCGCGCCACCATGAAGATGCCCGCCGTCACCATGGTGGCCGCGTGGATGAGCGCGGAGATGGGCGTAGGGCCTTCCATGGAATCGGGCAGCCACACGTGCAGCGGGAACTGCGCGCTCTTGCCCATGGCGCCGATGAAGAGGCAGATGCAGGTGACCGTGATCACCAGCCACGAGGTGCCAGGGAACAGCGTGTCGGCCAGCCCGGGGGCGGCGGCAAACGCCTCGTGGTAGTCCAGCGTGCCGGCATAGGCCGCCACCAGGCCGATGCCCAGGATGAAGCCGAGATCGCCCACCCGGTTCACCAGGAAGGCCTTCATGTTGGCAAAGATCGCCGTGGGCCGCGTGTACCAGAACCCGATGAGCAGGTACGACACCAGGCCCACCGCTTCCCAGCCGAAGAACAGCTGCAGGAAGTTGTTGCTCATCACCAGCATCAGCATGGCAAAGGTGAAGAGCGAGATATAGGAGAAGAAGCGCTGGTAGCCCGGGTCTTCTTCCATGTAGCCGATGGTGTAGATGTGCACCATCAGCGAGACGAAGGTCACCACGCACATCATCATCGCGGACAGGCCGTCGATGAGGAAGCCGACCTCCATGCGCAGGCCACCCAGCACCATCCATTCGTAGACGGTGCCTTCGAAACGCACGCCGTCCGCGGCCACGGACTTGAGCACCATGGCCGAGAGCACGAAGGAAACCAGCACGCCCAGGATCGTCACCCGGTGCGAAGCCGTGCGGCCGATGCTCTTGCCGAACAGGCCGGCGATCAACGCGCCCGCCAGCGGGGCCAGTGGAATGGCCACCAGCGTCGATAACGAAAGCTCTGTCATGTCGTTGTTGTGGTTGTGCGGTGGAGGAGGTCTGGCACAGGGCCTAGCCCTTGAGCGTGTCGAGTTCGTCCACGTTGATGGTGGCCCGGTTGCGGAACAGCACCACCAGGATGGCCAGGCCGATGGCCGACTCGGCCGCCGCCACCGTGAGGATGAAGAACACGAACACCTGGCCCGCCATGTCGCCCAGGTAGTGCGAGAAGGCCACGAAGTTGAGGTTGACCGCCAGCAGCATCAACTCGATCGCCATCAGCAGCACGATCAGGTTCTTGCGGTTGAGGAAGATGCCGATCACCGACATGGCGAACAGGATCGCCCCCAGCGTGAGGTAGTGGCCGAGCGTGAGGGTCATCATGCCTGGCCTTTCGGGGCGTCGGCCGCAGGTGCAGGCGCAGTTGCAAGTACAGGCGCCGCGGGCGGCCTGACCGGGTTCATCTTGACGAGGCGCACGCGGCCTTCCTTCTTGGCCTTCACCTGCTCGGCGGGGTCGATGTAGCGCGAGTCCTTGCGGCGCCTCAGCGTGAGCGCGATGGCGGCAATGATGGCCACCAGCAGCAGCACCGCGGCCACCTGCAAGGGGAACAGGTAGTGCGTGTAGATCTGCACGCCCAGCATCTTGGTGTTGCCCAGGCTGACTGCGGCGGCGTCCAGCGGGCGGGCGTCGGGCACGTTGAAGCCGCGCAGCAGCACCCAGGCCATCTCCAGCGCAATGACCGCGCCCACCAGGCCCACCGGCAGGAAGTGCTTCCAGAAGCCCTGTCGGATCTTGACGACCGGGATGTCCAGCATCATCACCACGAAGAGGAACAGCACCATCACCGCGCCCACGTACACCAGCACCAGGGCGATGGCCAGGAATTCGGCCTCCAGCAGCATCCACACGCAGGCGGCGTTGAAGAACGCCAGCACGAGGTAGAGCGCCGCGTGCACGGCGTCGCGCGCCGTGATGACGCCGAAGGCCGCGAACAACAGGACCGCGGAAAACACGAAGAAGAGCGCTGTGGTCGTATCCATCTTGTTTTTTATCCACCCGCGGCCACGCCGCAGGCACCATCACCGGAATTCGTCAGCCGCGAGCGGCCGGCCTGGGCTCGAGCTACTAGCGGTACGGTGCGTCGGCCGCCCGGTTGGCCGCGATTTCTGTCTCGTAGCGGTCACCCACCGCCAGCAGCATGTCCTTGGTGAAGTACAGGTCGCCACGCTTTTCGCCGTGGTACTCCAGGATGTGGGTCTCGACGATCGAATCGACCGGGCAGCTTTCTTCGCAGAAGCCGCAGAAGATGCACTTGGTCAGGTCGATGTCGTAGCGCGTGGTGCGGCGTGAACCGTCGTCACGCACCTCGGATTCGATCGTGATGGCCAGCGCCGGGCAGACCGCCTCGCACAGCTTGCAGGCAATGCAGCGCTCCTCGCCGTTCTCATACCGACGCAGCGCATGCAGGCCGCGGAAGCGCGGCGACAGCGGAGTCTTTTCTTCCGGGAACTGGATCGTGATCTTGCGTTCGAACAAGGCGTGCCGGCCCGTGAGCTTCATGCCCTTGAGCAGTTCGACCAGGAAAAACGTATTGAAGAAGTCCTTGACGGACGACGTGAGCGAGGCAGCCGCGGCTGACATGGTCAATCCTTGAAAAGAGTATCCACCGCCGCATGACACCAGTGCGGCCAAGCTGGCGCCGTGGATCCGGCTTCGCCGGTCCACTGGGGCCGCCCCCTTGAGGGGGAGGCGCCGAAGGCGCTTCGGGGGTGGGTGGTCATGTCAGTTCCAGATGTTCCAAGGGGACTGGATCCACAGGCCTACGACCAGCAGCCAGACCAGCGTGACGGGGATGAAGATCTTCCAGCCCAGGCGCATGATCTGGTCGTAGCGGTAGCGCGGGAACGTGGCACGCACCCACAGGAAACAGGTCACCACGAAGAAGGTCTTGGCGCCCAGCCACATCCAGCCGGGAATGAACTCGAGGAACGAGAACGGCGCCAGCCAGCCGCCCAGGAAGAACAGCGCGGTGAGCACGGACACCAGCCACATGTTGGCGTACTCGGCCAGGAAGAACATGGCGAAGGACATGCCCGAATACTCGATCATGTGCCCGGCCACGATCTCCGACTCGCCTTCCACCACGTCGAACGGGTGGCGGTTGGTTTCGGCCAGGCCGGAAATGAAGTAGACGATGAAGATGGGCAGCAGCGGCAGCCAGTTCCAGGACAGGAAGCCTATGCCTTTGCTGGCCAGCATGCCGCGGCCTTGCGACATGACGATGTCCGACAGGTTCATGCTGCCGCTCACCATGAGCACCACCACCAACGCAAAGCCCATGGCGATTTCGTAGCTCACCATCTGCGCCGAGGCGCGCAGCGCGCCCAGGAAGGCGTACTTGGAGTTGGAAGCCCAGCCGGCAATGATGACCCCGTACACCTCCAGGGAGGTGACGGCCAGCAGGAACAGCAGCCCGGCGTTGACGTTGGCCAAGGCCACCTCGGGGCCGAAAGGCACCACCACCCAGGCCACCAGCGCCGGCATGATGGTCATCACCGGGCCCAGGAAGAACAAGCCCTTGTTGGCAGCCGAGGGCTGGATGATCTCCTTGAAGATCAGCTTCACGGCGTCGGCGATGGGCTGCAACAACCCGAGCGGGCCCACGCGGTTGGGCCCCAGGCGGATCTGCGTCCAGCCGATGAACTTGCGTTCCCACAAGGTCAGGTAGGCCACCGCGCCCAGCAGCGGCACCACCACCACCACAATCTTGAGCAGCGTCCAGATCACCAGCCAGGCAGCGCCCAGGTGGGTGGCACCGAATTGTTGAAAGGTGTCGAGCATGGTGTCCCGAATCCTTTAAGCGCGCTCGACCTGGATGGGGCCGAACATGGGCCCCAGCCTGGCGGTGAGTTCATGGCCAGCCGGCACACGCACCACGTTGTCGGCCAGCGTGTGGTCGTGCTCGGCCGCCAGCACGGCCACGCCGCCGGCCTGGGTGACGCGCACCGGCTCGCCCGTGCGCAGGCCCAGTAACCGCCACAACACCGTGGGCAGGCCGGCACGCGGCGGCCGCGCATCGGCGGTGCGCTGCAGCGAC
>Ga0307516_10008438_pt1 | contig 11672 bp, 10 predicted proteins | sample 19_EM_MG_FD_203310 | JGI IMG/M metagenome (GOLD analysis project Ga0307516, IMG submission 203310) | Populus trichocarpa ectomycorrhiza microbial communities from riparian zone in the Pacific Northwest, United States - 19_EM | ecosystem: Host-associated > Plants > Roots > Unclassified | place...
CGTTCTGCGCGACCTGGCCATTCGCCACGCTCGATGTGTTCATCGAATCGTAGACATAAACGCCCGCGACCAGCAGCAGCGCGCCCAAAATCATTCCGAAAAAAGTCCGCATGGCAATCCCTCCGTCACGGCACAATAACGTGGCACGCGGAAGATAGTTCCGTACCCAGCAGCTCATCAGGATTGCGGCTCTCGAGGTTTGAAAGAGCGTCTCCGGAAGTACCGCCGACCGCGGGCCGCTTGCGAGGCCTAGTTCGAGATCAGACAGGTCTTTACGGGGAAATCCTGGCCGAGCGCCGCGATCTGTTGCCCGTACCGGACCTTGTCGTAAGCACCGGATGCGTCGATGATCTTTGCCGCGGTTTCATTTTCGCCGAACCGCGCCAGCGCAACCAGCAGCTTGCGGCTCTCGTCGCGAAATCCTCTGCCCATTTTCACATCTGCCTCCAGATGCGCGATGGCGACTGGCCGGAGCTGCTCCCAGATTGCGCGTGTCGACCGGCAGATAGCGACGGCAGCCGCCTGTCGCGTCGAGTCTGACTTCGCTTCCAGGCGTCTTGTAATCAGATCGGTCGGATCGCCCTCCAGGTCTGTGATGCGGGAGAGCAGGCTCCCAGTGTACCAGTCCGGTTGCGCTTCTACGATCTCGATAATCGCGTCGCGATAAGGCTGAAGGGCTCCGGCTGGAAAGCCCATCAGCGTCCAGCCGAGTCCGGCTTGATAGTGCCCGATACTCTGGTTCACGGGAAATTTGAGGCGTTGCACCAATACGGGAATGACCGTCACAAGCCGCGTCCTGTGCTTGTTGATCAATTCCTGCAGCGTCAAGCCGACGTTGCTCTGGTTGACGCGTTCGTCACGGATGACGCGACTAATGAAATCGATGTCGGAATCACCGAGTTCAGCCTGTTTGCGCAGCGCCACCAGTACGTCGTTGAGCGCATCCTGCTGCTGAGCCGAAAAGGCGGAAGCGGTAGCAGCAGGCAGCGCAAGCACCCGCTCGGCTATCTCCGCGCCATTTTCCGGCTGCGGTGGTTCGACCGGCGCGATCTTGAATCCAAACGTATCGCGCAAGGCCTGAACTATATCAATTGTCTTCATTGTGTAGGGCTGGTGCCGCAAGGATGCGCCGCTATAGCCGCCGAGCGACGTATTGAACGCGTAACCGAAATAGAACGGCATCGGCAACAGGCGGGCTTGCGTTTCTGTCTGCTGCAACACATGGACCGGGTCGCCGACCGGAACTTGCTGCTCGATCGATAGTCTTCGCACCGTCTCAATGAGAGCCGCGCCCGGTGTCAGTTCATTCGGAATCGGAAAATAATAATGTGAATGGTACAGCATGAGGAGGCTGACCGTGGCGTCGAGCGGTTGATCGGCTCCGGTGATTGCGATCAGACAGTTCCCGGCCACGATGTGATCGCGAACCGCTTTGCCGATATCGCTTCCCTCTGGGAACAATGCGGGGCACGAGTCGCGTTTTTCAAGATGATACGTAACGCTGGCCGCTGGTCCTCCCTTGTGAAAAATGGAACGGGTCGGCGCTCTCGTCATTCGCACCTTTTCCACCTCGCCGTTGAACAGAAGCTTGCGGCATACATCGGTGCAGGGAACGTTGCGGTCGCCCGGACCGAGGCTGAACAGATAGGACCAGTCATCGCCGATCAGTTCGATCGATTTCGGCCGGGCCGAACTCTTGCTCACGACGTCTTCGGCGCTCAACCGCTGGCCAAGCGCTTCGGCTAGCGTGCGTGACAGCTTGCCGGGTACGAGCCCAACACCAGCTAGGACCAGAAGGATGATGGCGACACGCCATCCTCCAAGCGTCCGGTTGATCGCAATCGCCGGAAGGAAGGCCGCGGTCGAATAGAGCAACACCGTCGGGGATGCAATCAGCAGGATTCCCAGCGCACCTGCGCTAACGATCGTGGCAACAAAGACCGCTGACGGAGACTGGTTGACGATGCTAAGGACACCGAACAGGATAAACCAGGCTAGGAGGGTTTTCTTGAAGCGCATGCCCGAACCTAGCGTGTTTCTCAAATTGGAAGATTAAGAGAGACGCGTGGCAGCGCGGTTACTCGCGCCTAGCGTAAATAAATCCTTAGATTCAACCGTTGGATGGATGGGCCGATGTATCGGAAATCAGTGTGTCCCGCGCAGCCAGGCCAGCATCGGCGCGTTCATCTCGCGCGGATAGGTGTGGCTGAGATCGTCGAGTTCGCGATAGGTCACATCAGCGCCGGCGGCCGATAATAGTTGTTTGGTCTGCCGCGCCACCTGCACCGGAAACATCCAGTCGAGCCGGCCATGCACGAGGTGGATCGGCAGGCCGCGCAAGCGATCGGCGTCGGCCATCTCAGCCATCAGCGGATGGAAGGTCGCCGACACCGGTGCGAGATGCGTGAAGGGCGAGGCGCTTTGCAGCCCGCTGACGTAGCAGAAGGTGCCGCCGTCGCTCATGCCGGTCAGCAGCATTTTTGTGGCATCGACGTTCCAGCGCGATCGCACCTGTTCGAGGATCCTCATGAGGTTCGGGGTATCGATATCGTCGCCCATCAGCGCCCAGGTATTTCCCACGGCCGTCGGCGCCACCAGGATCGCGCCCTGGCTGCGCGCGTCGCGCAGCCAGCTCCACAGGAAGCCGCGGCCATTGCCGCTGCCGCCATGCAGCACCATCGCCAGCGGCCAGGCGCGGTCCGGCGTGTAGTATTCCGGCACATAGAGCGAGTAGCCGCCGCGGCTGCCGGGCTCGTTGTGGTCATGAAAGATGCCGGTGTTGTCGCTGGCGGGCAGCGCCAGCCGCGCCAGCAAGTTCGCATCCTCCCGCAGCGATGGCTCGACGAAGAACTGGCTGACCGGCGGCAATTTCGCCACCAGCGGATACAGCGCCTCCTGCGCGCGTGGCGCATAACGCAGCGCTTTAAACACGCTGATGAGATCGCCGTTGCCGTTCTGCACGGCGCGGAGGCCATCGAAAGCGGCGAGCGCCGCATCGCTGGCGGCTTCGAGCGCATTTTTGATCTCGTCGAATTCGGCCGGCCATTCTGCAAGCCGCGACCGCACCGTGCGCAACGCCTCGTCTGGCTCGCCTGCTTCCTCCATCACGCGACCGAAATCCGGCGGGTTCAGATAGCGCGCGACGAAGCCGAGGGCTTCAAGCGATTGCAACAGCGGCGGCAGCACGGCCACGATGTCGTCCACCACGGCCTCGCTCATCGGCGTCTCTCGTTTTCGTCGCTGACGTCTCCGGTATACGGATCGCGAAGACCGTCTTCAAGGCTTCTCGCTCGGCTTGAACCCGAGATACAGCGCGTTAGCGATGCCCATCAGCAGCAGCAGGTTGGTGTCGAAATTGACGAAATTGAAGTTCCAGATCGTATTCCATAAAAAGATCACGGCCAGGATGCAGGTCCACGCGGCCACCTGGATGCGGTGCAACTGTGCGCCACCGCTGGAGTCGCAAACCAGGTCGCCTAGAAACGACCGGGTTTCTGTCGGAGGCGCGGCGGCTCCTGCAGCCGGTTTGTCGATCGCGATAGAGGCGAGCCCGGTGGCGCCGTTGATGCCGAGCAGGACGAGAATCGAGCTGGTGATGACGTCAAGATAGAATCCGAGCGTTAGCCAGAGGAAGATGAACCCGGCGATCGTCAGGCCTAGCCACAACGCCATCTGGGTTCGTCCGAGGCTGAAGCTGCCGACAGGCTGGTCGGGATTATCCGTCATCCATTGCAGGTCGGCCGCGGCTGCATCGGATTTCTGCTTGAGCGGAAGGTCGGCAGGCGTCGCGTCCGAAGCAGCTCTGGCCGCTGCCGCCTTCGTCGTCGCCGCTGCCAATTTGCTGCTGTGCTGCATTGTCAGCGTGTTGTCGCGCAGTACCGTGGAATTGGCTGCGAAGATCACGAACACGGCGATCAACAGAACCATCGCGACCGCGCCGAGCGCGAGAATATCCCGGCGGTAGACCAGAACCTTGAGCGGCGTTGTTCCGAATGCTTCGGGCGTGGTGGCCGGGGCCTTCGCGATACCGACGGTGAACGCGGCCGTACCGTCCGTTGCTCTGCCGGCAAGCAGGTTGCGCCAGGATTTCGAGGGGTCCGCCGTCGCGCTGTCGGAATGGTTGAACTCAAACGTCAGGAGTTGTGGTTCGGCTTTGGCTGCCGCGGTCGGTTTGCTTGTGAGCGGGACAAGGCGGTCGTCCAGGAACAGCGATATTTCGACCCGCGGTCGCTTGGCGTCTGCCTCCGCATTGTCGGTTTTTTTTGCGACGCCCCCAACAACGAGGCAGAGTCGTCCTGACGTCCGGACAGTTTCCTGCGGCCACCGCCCTGCGATGCGGAGCGTGCCGGCTTCATCCTCCTTGGTCGCGGGCGATGCCAGCAGCGCGGAGAGTTGGCCGCGACAATCGGCCTGGGAATTGGATGCGTCGCCCAGCAACGTCCATACGATACAGCCGAGCAGGGCTGCGCCTCCCAATACCCCAAGCACCCGCGCCAGTTTATTGGCGGGCTTGCCATAGAGCGTCAGTGTCATCCGAACCCCCATTCAAATATTGCAGTACTCGATGCCGGCGGTGATGGCCGGTGAAATGATTTTGATTTCAAAAATCGACCACGAACGATCCGCGCCAGCTAATCACATCTCCCGACAAAGATACATCCTTAGATTGCAGAAAATGCGCGGCAGCCGGCCGCACCCGGCCGCAGCCCGGGAGCCGGTACCCTGGAAATCCGGCGCCGGCCGTTAATGCAGCCGCGGTGTTTTCAGGAGTTTCGTACGATCAATCGAGGTCAGCACCACGTCGAAGGTGACGCCCTCGTGATAGACCGTCAGCGGCACGTCGACGCCGGCGGGTCCCAGCGACCAGAGTCTTCGATAGAAGTCGGTCTGGCTGGTGATCTTGTCGCCGTTGATGGCGAGGATGACGTCGCCGGTCTTGATTTCGGCGCGCGCCGCCGGTCCCTTGCCGGCGATGCCGACCACCACGACGCGGTTGTCGATCTCGGTCGAGTGCATGCCGAGCCACGGCCGCGACGGCTTGTTGACCCGGCCGAACTTGCGCAGATCGTCGATCACAGGTTTCAACAGGTCGATCGGCACGATCATGTTGACATGCTCGGCCTTGCCCCCACGCTCGCGTTCGAGCTGCAACGAACCGATCCCGATCAGTTCGCCGCGGTTGGAGATCAGCGCGGCACCGCCCCAATTCGGATGCGCGGGGTGGGTGAAGATCGCCTCGGCCAGCATGTATTCCCAATAGCCGGCGAATTCCTGTTTCGCCGCAATCTGGCTCGCGACTGATCGGGTGCGGCCGCCGGAGCCGCCGACCACGACGCGGTCGCCGACTTTGGCGGCGGCGGACGAGCCGAGCGGCATCGGCTCGATGTCGAGATGGCCGAGTGCCTGCACCAGGCCGAAGCCGGATTCGAAATCGGTGCCGAGCGGGTGGCCTTGCACCACGCGGCCGTCGCCAAGATGCAGCCAGATGGTCTCGGCCTCGGTGATGAGATAACCGATCGTCAGTATCAGCCCGTCATCGATCAGCACGCCATTGCCGGCGCGCTCGGTGCCGAGCGTCTCCGCGCTGGAGGCGTCGGAGGGAATAATCGAATGCAGCCCGACCACCGACGCCAGCGCGCGGTCGAGATCGAAAGCGTAATCCCCCGGGCGCGGCTGGTTCGCTGGCGGCACTTTCCATTCGGTCAAAGAGGACATCGGAAATCTCCTGGCCTGCAGGTGCGGGTGGCACCGTCGGAGTAAATCCGAGCTTTCGCCGGCAGGGAAGATGAAATTGGTCGCATCCAGGCGGCCCTCCGCAGGCCATTATGTGGCGCGCTTTTCGAATCCTGCAAGGCGAAGCGATTTCACCGGAATTTGCGAGGCTTCGCGACCAGACGCTCAAATATGCCTTGTTGCCAAGCCGATAGAAGGACGCCCTTTCGAGCGGCGAAGGTCCTCTGAGTGAGAGTCCGCTGCCAATTTTATGCTACAAGCATATCGTTTGCGATTGCGGAAATGATGACCAAGAGCGGCCATAATCTGTTCGACAGAAAACCAGGATCATTGGCAGAGGTGGTCCGTCGCGTCGCAGCCGGCGAACAGAAGTTCGATCCATCGCTTCGGGAGTTTCTCGATTCATTCTATTCGAACCCGGGCTCACGCCAGCAGGCGATCGAAGGACGGCCGACTTCCATCGATGCCGTACATGACGCCTATGTGGCCGCAGTCGCAGAGCATCTTGCGCGAGTTTACGGGCTGCAAATACCGGTGTGGAGCGAAACCCATGGTAACGGGCTTCGTGAGCCGTTTTTTGCCGGCGGCCTACAGTCGCTCAAGGGGATTCTGGTCGCCGAGAGCCCGACAGCCTTTCGTCGACGCCTACTGTTCGTAAGCAAGGACGCACTGTCCCGGCCGAGAATGTAGACCGATCATGGCAGAATTAGGCGGCGCCGTGAAGTAAGTTGAACTCCGTGACGGACTTACTCGGAACGTAATCCGCCTACGCGCTCAAACGTCGTTTTCGCCGAGCAGGTCTCGCAGGGCTTGCTCCCAAACGGTGGCGCGACCTCACACGTTGAGCGAGCCTTCCCAATTGCTAGTTCAACGTGAGCCAGACGATGCCACATGCGCTGCCGCAATTGTTGCATTGGGCTGGTTGCCCAAATGTACCGGTAAGCTGCCACTCCTGGGTTTCGTCGCTCCACTGAATCGTGGCATGGCAAAGAATGTCGTCTGAACTACAGATCGAGCACACAGGTGTCGAGCGCGCTATTCGCCCCGTATGCTCATCGATGGTCCGCGGCACTTCCGCAATTAGACTAAACGGATTGACGAGCGTCGCGCGACGCATTTTTTCCTCCCTTTTGGCTCAAGCCTATTCTACGTCCAATCTACCCCAGCGGCGGTGTTCCGGAAGATCATAAATTCGACGCGCGCCGACTTTGCTGTGCATTGCTGCGACGCGCCATAGGATTGAAAACAGAACCCGCGGCCTGAACCGGCTGGCGGGATCGCGACAAAAATCCGCAGAGCTTATCGCGTGGGTCTGACGGCGCTCCACTCACTTCCGTTCCTCCTCGATCAGCGGACACCGCCGACCGGAAGCGTCAGGTGCGAAAAGTGTCACAACCGGACTCATGCAGCGCAGCAAACAGGCAGCCTTATTCGATCACCCCGTGGGCGCTCAGCAGAATGGATGTCGGCAGTGTCACACCCAGCGCGTTCGCTGTCTTGAGGTTCGCTATAAGCTTGAAGCGCGTCGGGCGTTCGATGGGCAAATCTGCGGCTGAGGCACCTTGCAACAATTTGCGGGTCATGACTCCCGCTTGCGGGTACAGCTCAAGCAGATCAGGCCCATAGGCCATCAGTCCACCCTTTTGGGCAAAATTAGGAAAGATGCTGATCGCAGGAAGGCGATTGACCAGCGCCAGATCGGCTAGAATCTGTGGATTGCCAACGAAAAGAGGCGCAGAAAGGATCAACGCGCCCGAGGCTTTTGACTTGGCCGCTGCCTGAAAAGCCCCTTCAAATTCGGAGGGACGCCCAACCTCAAACACTTCTAGCGTCAATTGCAGGGCGGCGGCCGCGCTGCGTACCGCCTCCAATTGTCGAGGCCCGCTTGCCGGGAACCAGAACACGGCGACCTTTGAAAGGCCCGGCACCGCCTCCCGCAACAGCTGCAATGTTTTGGCGCTAAAGCCGGGCAAGTCGAGGAAGACGCCGGTGACGTTGCCGCCTGGATGGGCGAGGCTCGTAGCCCAGCCGTCCGCGACGGGATCGGACTCCAGGTCCATTGCAACTATGGGAATGACGGATGTTGTTCTTCGCGCGGCACCGACCCCCGCTGGCGCAGCAGTGCAGATCACTCGAACGCCTTGCTCTAACAGTTCTTGCGACAAGGTGGGTAATCTGTCGAGTTGGTTGTCGGCGAAGCGGGCCACGATTTCAATCTCAGCAATCTCCCGGAAACCGCCTTGACCTATTCCAGCGCTGAACGCCTCCAATGCTTGTGCGGCAAATGGATTGGGGCTGTTTAGACTAAGAAATCCCACTCGCCATCTTGGCCGCTGTTGTGCGCGAACTACGACAGGCCAACCTGCTGCTGAGCCTGCGATTAGCCGTATGAACTCGCGCCGCCTCATTCGATCACCTCGTCCGCCGCAATCTGCATGGATTGTGGGACCGTGAGCCCTAGCGCCTTGGCCGTTTTGGTGTTGATCACGAGCTCGAACTTGGTCGGACGTAGCACCGGGAGGTCGTCCGGCTTGGTGCCGCGCAAAACCTTGCCGGCATAGACGCCGAGCCGGCGGTAGGTGTCGGACAGGCTAGCGCCATAGCTCATCAGCCCGCCGTCCGCCGGATATTCCCGGATATGGAAAATGCCGGGCAGCCGGTTGCTGGCAGAGAGCGCCACGATGTGGCTTCGCCGGGAGTCAAAGAACGGATCGTTTTGCACGATCAGCGCGGCAGCGCCCGCCTTGGCGAACGCAGCGAAAGCCGCCTCGATCCCGGCATCCGTCGTCGCTTCCTCCACGACGAGTTCTCGGCCGAGTTCTTTGGCTGCGGTGGCAACGGCCTGCGTCTGCCGTTGCCGTTCGGCCGTCTCTGCGCCGAAACGCGGATTGACCAGCAAGCCCACGACGCGCGCGGACGGCACCATGGCGCAGAGCAGCTCCAGCCGCTTGCCGCCGAGATCGCCGGTGTAGAAGTTGATGCCGGTTGTTGTTCCCGGCCGGTTCATGCTCATGACCAGACCTTCCTGCACTGGGTCTCCGCCGACGAGAAACACCACAGGAACTGCTGGTCTTGCCGCCTTGGCGGCCAGTGCGGCCGGATCGCCCGCCGCGACCAACAGCGCAAGAGGGCGACTCAGCAGGTCGGCTGCAAATGACGGCAACTTGGCGTAGTCGCCCTTGGCCCAACGATACTCGATGGCGATGTTGCTGCCCTCGACATAGCCAGTCTCCTGGAGTCCGCTGCGAAACGAGTCGGTGTGGATGGTGGCTTCATCCGGCGAGCGCGTAGAGAGAAATCCGATCGCAGGTAGCGTTTGTTGGGCGCGCACAATTGCGGGCAGGGCGACCGCAATTCCCAAGCCCATCATGACGTCGCGCCGCCTCATTGCTCCCCCACAGTTTGGCCGAGGCATCCTATCAAGATCAACCTCCTGGCAAGACACCCCTGGCAAGATAAAAAATAAGCCGTGAGAAGGCAACGAAATGTCAACACTGGGTCAAACGCGTCGCTTTGGCCGCGTGCAGCCCACTTCCGGCCGAACTTCACAAGCAGACATAATCGCGCATCGTCAGCATGCCTCAAACCTTCAATTTCAGCCGCGAGCCACCCTTCCTCGTGTGCGGGCTGTCGTATATGAGAGAATTGCCACCGGAACGTGCCGAAGTCTCCTGGAGCGAATTGGCGGCGCGGATGGGGGCTGCGGTTCCTTAATCCAAAAACCGTAATCTGGCACTTGATCGACGCAAACGCCGACAGACACTTCAACCGGGACATGGCATGGTAATTCGATTGATGACGGCACGATCCACCGTGGCGACGCGGCGTTGGGGTCTTCCCGCCATTGTGGCGCTGGCGGCGATAGCCGCACTGACGGCGCTGAACACCGGCGCCACGGCGCGACCGGCGCGTCCCGCGTCCGCCGTCGAGGCGATGGCGCCGCGCGATGCCGGCGAGCCGATCATGGCGATCGTGTCGATCAAGGGCCAGAAGGTGACCTTCTACGACGCCGACGGCTGGATACTGCGCGCGCCGGTGTCGACCGGCACCACGGGACGCGAGACGCCGGCCGGAATCTTCGCCCTCATCGAGAAGGACAAGGACCACCACTCGACCCTCTATGACGATGCCTGGATGCCGAACATGCAGCGCATCACCTGGAACGGCATTGCGCTACACGGCGGGCCGCTGCCCGGCTATGCGGCCTCGCACGGTTGCGTGCGGATGCCCTTTGGCTTTGCCGAAAAACTGTTCGAAAAGACGCGGATCGGGATGCGCGTGATCATCTCGCCTGACAACGTCGAGCCTGTCGAATTCTCCCATCCGGCGCTGTTCGTGCCGAAGGCGGAGGCCATCGCGGCCGCGCCGGCCAAGGCCGAGGCGCTCCCCCGCGAGGCGGCCGAGGCCGCCAAGACGGCCGACGAGACGAAGAAAGCCGCCGCGACGGCTGTGCGCGAAACGGCGTCGCTGACGGCGTCGCTGCGCAAGCTGGAGGGGCTCAAGACCCGCGCCGGCGCCGAGTTCGCCTACGCGGAGAAGGCGCTCGCCGCCGCCAAGACGGACGAGGCCAAGTCGCGTGCCGAGGACCTCAAGCAAAAGGCCGCCGCCAAGGCCGCGGATCTGGCGACCCAGCTCGACACCGCCAAAGCCGACGCGAAATCGAAACTCGACGACGCCGCCGCCGCAAAGGATGCCGCCAAGGCGGCCCAGGCGAAGAAAGCCGACACCGCCAAGGCGGCAAGCGAGGCGAAGCTCGCGCTCGAGCCGGCGTCGATCTTCATCAGCCGTGCCACGCAGAAGCTTTACTTACGCCGCAACACACACAAGCCGGCACCTGACGGCGGCGGCGAGGTGTTCGATACGACCATCGAGGTTCCGGTCACGATCCGCAATCCCGACAAGCCGATCGGCACGCATGTGTTCACGGCGGTGGCGCGCAGCGACCAGGGCCTGCGCTGGACCGCGGTCACGATCGACAGCGCCGACGACGCCAAGGCTGCACTCGACCGCATCACCATCCCGCAGGAGGTGCTCGATCGCATTGCGCCGACCGCATTGCCGCGATCCTCGATCGTCATCTCGGACGAGCCGCTGAGCAGCGAGACCAACTATCGCACCGAGTTCGTCGCGGTGCTGAGCAACCAGCCGCAGGGCGGATTCATCACGCGCAAGCCGACGGTCGATGTCTACGCAGCGAGCGGCAATTTCCGGAATGACGACGGTTTCGGCGGCTACTATGACCCAAGCTGGAATCCCCAGGCCACATATTCCGGCAATCCCCAAGCCGGCAATCCCCAAGCCGGTAATACGCGCCGGCGCGGCGGTGGCCAGTACTATCAGGGCGGCCAGTACTATCAGCAGGTGCAGCCTCAGGCGCAACCGCGCTGGTGGTAGGCCGCTTCACGCCGCCGGCCGCCATCGCCTCGGTCAGCACGCGCGTTCGTGCGGCAGATCACATAAGGCTTGTTCCCGCGGGAACAGCGCGGGGCGGCAGACGAGGGCATTGTCCTGATCACCGAAGAAACGGAGCGATGATCGCCCCGGTCGGAAGCGAAGGAACAGAACCGATGACCCGCGATACCGAACTTCTCAACGATGCCGAACTCGAAACCGTCGCAGGCGGCGTCACGTCCCTGATTGGCACCACCGGCACCATCGTGAAGCCGCACATTCCCCGGGATAGTGAATTGCTGACGCCGCAGCAGATCGCGAAAATTCTTTCGTTCAACGGTGGCTTCAATCCGCCGATCACCAACGGCTGATTATTGCGACCGGAGTGAGCTGGACTGCCTGATCTCGCCTTCCGTCGACAAGGGAGGCGAGGTCTTTCACGTCCCGCGAGTTGACATGGAGGTTTGGGTGCCCGCGAGATCGTGGACGCATATCCTTCGCGCGGGGCGCGCACGGCAGATCGACCACCCTGCGCTAGGCGCGGTCCT
>Ga0307516_10008439_pt1 | contig 11671 bp, 2 predicted proteins | sample 19_EM_MG_FD_203310 | JGI IMG/M metagenome (GOLD analysis project Ga0307516, IMG submission 203310) | Populus trichocarpa ectomycorrhiza microbial communities from riparian zone in the Pacific Northwest, United States - 19_EM | ecosystem: Host-associated > Plants > Roots > Unclassified | place...
CGGTCGCGAATTACGACCACAGCTCGGCATTTCTATGACTTTCCTACGACGTCAGTTTTGTAAAACTCTACGATGTCAATTCGGCCGGCAACAGGGACGAGCCGAGGCCGACCCAGAGCTCGCCGTACTGTCGGCGATGGCTCACGGCCGCGGCGATATCGATCAGGCCGTGCAAATCGCGCTGGCTGCGGTCGCCGGCGCTAAGCAAGTCCTGGACCGTGACGTGTCCGTGCTATATTTCGACCTCATCGACGCGGCGCTCAGCGAGGCCGCAAGAAAGGCCTTCCAAATGCTCCCGCAAGGCTACGAGTTCCAGAGCGAGACGCTCCGAAAAAACGTTGCGACGACCAAGGCTGCTGCCGTGGTCGCCGTTTTGGAAGCTCGCGAGATTTCCCTTTCGGATGAGCAAAGGGCACGCATCCTCACTTGCGCTGATATCAAGCTGCTCGATCAGTGGATCCGTCGCGCGGCGACGATCGGCACTGCTGACGAGCTTTTCTGAGCCCATTCCGGCTTGCCGGGCTTGTCACGAGCCTGGCGTCGGAATCGCTCGAAGACGGCCTCAACCTTCGCCACCTGCTCCTCGTCGATCTCGACGTCGATGCAGCTGTCGAGCAACTGTCGCTCGGCTTGGTTCAGGTCGAGCAGCTCGATGGGCCAAACGTCCATTTTCGTGCCGTCAGGCAAGTCAACGCGGCCCTTGCTCGCAATGATCTCGCCCCGCTCGATTCGGCCCGACCAAAGATGCGCGGACTTCGACATGCCCGAAATGTAACCGCTCATCATCGCCGAGCCAATGCCTTGCCGGTAGTTAGCCTCACGCGCCGTCTCGGTGGCTGCCGGCTGCGCGCTGCGCGGCCCGGCCCGCGTGGGCACCTCGCTCCCACGCGGGCCTTCATTGCGGCGTCGGTCCGTCAAATAGCGATTGCGCTTCTGTCACGGCACGCGCTCGGATTCGCGAAGAAACCCCTTCGTCCGCCGCCGCCAACAGCTCGTCGATGTCCCGGTCTTGACGGTCAAGCTCTGATTGGATCAATGGATCACTGAGGACTCGCTCCTCAGCCCCCGGTAGGTTCGTATCGACGTCGTCTCGTTCGATGACGAAATGGTCGAGCGCCTCGTACACACGACGAGCAGCCCAAGCCGCCTCCTGCGCTTCACCGTTCTGTCGGCATCGCAGAGCGTAAGCAAGGGCCGCAGCTGCATCTTCCGCCGCGGCCTGGCCTGGCAACCACTCATCGGCATCCTCGCGGGGGATGATCGCCATGGCGCGCTCTGCAAGGCGCTGCAGCTCTTCTGTGCTCAGAGAATCACCGGCTAGGTCGCGCCAAATACGTTCCAACATCGCAACCACCTCGTTCACCGCAGCCGACCTGCTTCGGAGCCCATACCTCTCGTAAGCTGGGAGCAGGCGCTGCGCACAGGCAGCAGCAAACGCGACCCGTAGTTGGCTCGGCAATGCCATCAAGCGTTCGGTGAGTCGCTGCTCATCAAAAGCACGGTGATCCATGATGCTCCTCACTTCCAGATCACGGTCGTTGGACTAGTGATCGTTCCACCGCTCGCTTCGATGGCAGCCGCGCACGCCGGACAGATCGCCCGTGTAACCGCCATCGCCTCGGGTGTCGCCCCGAGCCCCCGCGCAGCGTTCAGCGCCGTAACCTCAGCGTGCGCTCCCGGCAGCTTCGCGGCAATCTCGCCGGATCCAAGGAGCGCCCGCTGCGCCGGCGTAAGGTCACGCGCTCCTCCAGCGATAATTCTCCCCAAACTGCTGTCAAGAGCAGCGGTCGTTCTCTGCGCCTGCGCAATTGGATCGAGCGCGCCGTGTACTTGCGCGGCTCTCTCCGCAAGTCCTGCGCCCTCTGCGGCTGCAGCGCCCTCGCCTGCCTGGAGGCCCTCGACAACCGCGCCCTCGGCGCTGGCGGCCCCACCCAGCACGCCACCGAGCGCAATTCCGAGGAACGTCATGCCGTTCTGGGCAAATTGGAACTGCTGGAGCGCCCTGCTGTCGGTGGGTGGCTGGGCCTTCAACAGCTCGAGTTCGTTGCCCCCGACGCCGAGCATAGCCAGGGCTTGATTCACCGGGTTAATCGAGTTGAGGGCTTGTTGGGCGGCGCCGACTAAGCCGTTCCAGGAGCCAGCTTTCGCGGCCTCCCAGTCGGCCTCCTGCTGCCGGGCTTGCTGCTCGCCACGATCCTGTGCACGAGCGGCCGTTTGTCCTCCTCCACCGGAAACATCCAGTAGCGAAAGCCCGCTACCGTTCAGCGGATCGTCATTGCCGATTCTGTTCCAAAGGCGGTCGGCTTCGACATCGCTCCTATCCTCGGTCTGCAGCCCCCACCCGCTGGGGTCGATCCGAGAGCAAAGACTAGGGTCACAGTCCCACCCGTCAATTGTGTCCGACGACACCTCATCATCAAACCCGCTCGGATCCACCCCACCGAACGGATTGTTGAACACGTAGCTGTACCGATTCAGCCCCTGGCTCCACAACGGCGACTCGGCGAACGGCCGGTCCGCCTGCAGGAACCGGCCGAGGCGCGCGTCGTAAAGACGCCCGCGCATGTTGACGAGGCCCGTTTCCAGGTCAGTCTCGTGAGCGGTGAAACCGGAACGCACATTCCGCGAGACCGCGTCGGTTGTGGCGACCGCTTGCACCTCGCCGAACGGCGAGAAAGTGCGCATGTCCGCAACGTTCCCGGTGGCATCCGTCAAGATTTGGGCGGAGCCGAGTCGGTCGGCGTGGAGGTAGCGGCGGGTTTCGGTGGTGGTGGTGCCGCGGACCTCTCGCTCTACCTGCGCGATTTGGCGACCGCCAGCAAAGACCTTGTACGAGTGGCGCGTGAAGGGTCCGCTGCTATCGCGGCCGGTGCTGCGTTCGTAGTCGTCGCCGGCGTAGATGCGCTTCGTGCAACTGGCGTTGTTAGAGTTGGTGCAGTCGCCACCGATTGTGAGGACGCGCTTGTGGGTGGCGTCGTAGTGGTAGGCAAGCTGATTAGTTCCAACGGCGACGTGATCGGGGAGATTGAATGAAGTGTAGGTGAAGTCCTGAGCGCCGCCCGGAACGCCTTCCCCATCTCGATGCTTGACGTTCCCGAAGTCGTCGTACACGAGGTCGACTACCTTGGTTTCGTTCCTGGAGATGTTCTGCACGGCGTGCGGGCGGAAGGTCTTGCCAGACTCGACGTAGTTGTAGGTGCCGACGCCATCACCTTTGCTGGTGATGTCGCCGATGGCGTCGTAGCCGATGGCGATAGACGGCTGGCCGTCGCGCGAAAAGGAGGTGAGGCGGTCTAGCTGGTCGTACCCAAACGTTTCTGCGTGCGTTTCGAGCGCGCCAGTGTCAGGGCGGCGCGTCGTTGTGCTGCGACTGGTTAGGTTGCCGTTGTCGTCGTAGTTCTGGTACGCGACGTCTTGAAGGACGTTGCCGCTCGTATCCTGCGTGCCGATGGACGCCAAGCGCCCGGTTTTGTCTTGATATCCGTAGTTCGTGATCGCGCCGTTTCCGAACGTCTCTTGGAGCAGCGCTATGCCGTGGTAGTCAGCTAGGCGATTCCAGAACGAGCTAGTTTCCCCGGCACCTGTGCCGAGGGGCTTCGTGCCGGTGACAGAGCTCAGGTTGCCGACACTGTCGTACCCGTAGACAACAGCAAAGGTTTGATCAGCGGCGGAAGAGGGATAGGCGACGCGGTCGACCAAGCCTTGAGCGTTGTACGTAAAGTCGGTCTCGAACGATGCGCCGTCGATGGAGCGAGTCACGCTCTGCAGGCGTGCAGAGTTGCTCATCGGGTCGCCCGACGCCGGCGGGGCCTCGAATGCGTAGCTCTCTGTCTCGCCGGTCGGGCTGATCATTTGGACCAGTCGACCCATGGCGTTGGGACCGACGTCGTAAACGAGGGATGTCGTGCCGTCGACGCTCGACACTTCGGTGGTTTGCCGCCCTAGCGCATCGTACGAAAGAGTGCTCTTCCTACTGCCAGCCGTACCGATGCCGTCGTCGTGAGTGAACACGTCATCAAAGGCTGTGTACTGGTAGTCCTGGACCCCGGTGTCGCCGTCGCTGTGCTCGATCACGCGGCCGAGCGTGTCGGTTTCAATGTTGGTGACGTTGCCGTGTGCGTCGGTGATGCGGCCAAGCGTGCCGAACGCGTCGTAAACGTAGTGCGTCGAGAACGCATTCCCGTCTACCGACCGCAACGTTCGTCCTCGAAAATCGGTAAAGCGACCATTCAGGTGCAGCTTCGGGTCGATGGTGCCGGAAAAGTTCTGCTCTGTCGTGCTCGCCGCGTAGGTTGGCACCAGGTTGCCGGCAGTCCCGTATAGAAAGGTCGTCGTGGTATGGTCGGCGTTGGTCCGTGTGGCTAGGCGCCAGCGCTGGTCGTAGTCGTTCGTGATGTAGCCTTGAGTGGAGTCGTCTTCCAAGTGCGGGCGACTGACTTGCCGAACGACGTCGCCCCACAAGTAGCTGTACTCCTGGAAAACGGGCTGGCCATCGAGACCAGTCGTCTCGGTTTGCACCACGCGTCCGAGCGCATCCAAGAACTGGTGGCTCTCCGCCCCGGTGGTGTGGTTGATGACCGCCACCTCAATTTGTGACGGAACAAGCCCGACCGTAAAAAGGTCGAAGCTGTGCGTCGCGTCCAAGTAGTCGACGGAGACAGTACTTACTGCGTCGCTCGTCTCACGAAGTCGACCAAAGGCGTCGTAGGCGCAGCGCTTGCCGACACCGGCGGCATCAACGCTACCCAGGAGGCTTCCATCGCGCGGATCGTAGCGCACGTCCTCAATATTGCAGCTGGCGCCAAAGCCGGCGTCTTGTGTATCGGTGAGCGCTAGGTCGACTGGACAATTGAGACCGACGTGGTGAATTGCGCGGCGGGTCGCGATACCTTCTTCGTCATACTGGAACGACGTGCTTCTGGAGCCAGCAACGGTCGTGCTGCCGTCCCTCCAGTTGCCAGTAACGGTAACGTTCCTAACGTTGAGATATGGATCGTTCGTGCGCGTGATGAGCGTGTTTCGATAGAGGCTGGAGTCAAGAGCCGCGCCTGGCTCCCGGACCTGCCCCGAGGGTAGTCCGAGATCGTCATAGGACCAGCTCGTCGTGCGTTCCTCCGTTGGATGATCGCTCGGGGTACCGAAGATCGTTTCTTCCACCGTCTCGCTAGTCTTCAGAGCGATGAGCCAGGCATCGACTCGCGAGGCCGAATCGTCGTATTCACGGTGGAATGTCCGCGTGGCCACCGGCGCTCCGGCGGAAGTAATTGTCACAGTAGAATCGCGTACATTGGCGTATTGGTCGATGTTCGTGACCTTGGTGTCGGTGGCCCGAATGCCCGATGCGCCCGTTGCAAACGTTTCGTAGCTCAGAACGATGGCCTCGCTCACAAACGGGAATTGCCCACCCTGAGCGGAACTGGCAAGCTCCCACTGGCGGCCAGCTCGAACGTGAGAGGACGCCGCTTGGGCCTCGGCAGGCGACTGCGCAACGGCGCTGCTGGTCAGTCTGCCTACCTCCAAGCCAGCGAAGGGGTAGAGATTGCCGGCGGCTACATAGGTGCTGTTGTCGCGATCGATTTCGGTCAATTCGATGCGAGTGTCTTGATTGGCGGCCATGCTTCGTTCGATGGTCGTGTTTCCAAAACCCAACCAGCCGCGTCCAAAGAGCCCCTGCCGAGCGTCCGCATAGCGGTAGCGATAGCTGACGTCGGGGTCGCCGCCGCCTGCATTGTCGCTTGAGACCACATAGCGACTCACTAGACCGTTCATGTGGTTGATGCACCGCGTGTGGAACGCGCCGTCGCTCTGCGTGCAGGGCGTCGTCGGAGTGTAGGTGAGGCCCTGGGAGGCGTCCGTGAACTCACTGTTGTCGTCGTAGTGCACGTCGATACGTTTGCCGAGACCGTCAACCACCTTAGTCAGAAGATTCTCATGTCCAAAGCTGCCGTAAGTCACCGTGACTTTGCCGTCTGAACGGAGCTGCACGAGATCGGAACTGGAATCACCGTTGACGTCAGCTAGAGCGAACTGGGGGCGGCGTTCATTGTTGATCAGAAGAGGAGCGACGCCGGGCTGGACGGTCAAGAATTCCCTACTTGGATCGCTGAGATTCAACGCAGCGGTGTCTAGCGTGAGCGAGTCGTTCTGAGTCGCGTTCGCATTTGTACGGTCCCACAGCCAATGGGAACCGGCGCCTGCCGGATCACCGGCGCTGGGCTCGATCAGTCGAAGCAAATCTTCAGCACCGTCTCCGTCGTAGTCGAGAGCGAAGCTATTGCGGATGCTGTACGGCGTGATCCTTGCGAGTAGCGCTGGGTTATTGCTGGTTGCGGGAAACCTGCCCGCAGCAAGGAAATTGCCACCCGTGTTCAGGAGTAACTGCAGGCCATTGCTAAGGTACGTGAGATCCGGAAGGCCATCCCCGTTCACGTCGATGAACTTGTACGCGCCCGTCTTGGCGACCTGGTCGTTGAAGCCTATCGTCGTGACCGGCGTCCAGCCTCCCTGGCCGCCCGAGTAAGCGACGTACCTGTACCAGCCAGAGAGATCGACCAAGGACTCGCCATCAAGGTCGTCGGAATGCGGGCGCCACATCAGGACGTCGCGCTGCCCGTCGCCCGTAACGTCTTCCACTATCAAAGGGGACGCGGGTGTATTTATGGAAGTAAAATCGTCAAGAAGGCCGAGCGAACCGGGGAAGCACTGCGCAACCTGGTCCGCCTCAGCAACAACCCCACTTGGCGCGGAGTCAAAGGTGCCGTCGGGCCGCGCGCGGTAAAAATGCGAGGAGCCTCCAGGCCTCCGGCCAATGGAAACACACTCAAAAAGATCTCTCAGGCCGTCGCCATCCACATCCACAAACACCGCTGGAGGATCGACGTGGCCGATCAGGTTGATGACGTCGCTGCTTTCTGCGTCGACGGGGATGTCCCCGAACGAGTAGCCGGGGCTCGAGATATCACCAGCGAAGTTATAGTAGCGGTACGCGGTGCGCCGCACGCCCTGAATGGTGCGGGGGTCTCGGCAAAGGTCGAAGATCTCATCCCGACCGTCGCCGTTGATGTCGACGATCGACTCAGACGAAAAGCAGGGGGCTGCTTCCGAGCCGGCATCCGGCGTGAGCAGGAGCCCTAAATCGATTTCGCGAAAGCTGGGATTCGCAAAGTCTCCGAAGCTGAGCATGACAACCCAGTGCTCACTCAGCACGAGCCCCCCAAGATGGTCCGTCGTCAAGAAGTCGTCGCGGCCATCCCCGTTAAAATCGAGTCTGATTAGCGGTCCGGTGCCACCAGCTGACACGAAGGGTATGACCTGAAAGTTAGCAAAGAGGCCTCGCTGGTCGTCATAAGTGAACTGCGTCGGGCGCATGCACACGTGGACGCCATTCTTGTCCGAGCATTCCGTCACACTTTGCAGCCGATTGGGTCCTGTAGGTTTTTCACTCAGCGCGTCTCTCGCTACCTCTGGCAAGCCGGTCCTAGCCGATGGTTCAGCGCCAGCGGGTTGGCCGGGAGCCGTTGGATCCTGCTCGTACCCAAGCTCGTACGACTCTACCTGCTCTTGCCTGACGAACGTGCGGATAGCTTTGAGTTGCTTTGTACGCGCGATGCGAGAACCGCTGGCGGTAAAGCCCTCCATATAGTCCGCTCGCGGTTGGTTATCTGCATTGTACTCAAAAGACACACCGCGGTTGTTTGGCCAGTTGCCGCGAGGGCTGGTGACACCACCATACGTGATCGATATGAGGAAGTATTCGGCGGTGTCCTGCGCCGACGTTGTCGGTGTCCGAGCTTCGGCATTGTCAAACTTGCCGTATTCGAAGTTGATCGTGTTGCCTATACGGTCCGAGATACCGCTGAGTGCCCAAGTCTTGACAACGAGGCCTGGGAAATAGGCCGACGGCTCTCGCACCATGCGGCTGTCGGTGCTGTTGCCATAGTCGGAAATACGACCATCCTTCCCATAGCGTCGAAAGAACAAGCCAAGGCTACCGCCGTCCATGACAACGATCTTGTCCATCGAGTCGATCTCGGTTCGATACTTGGCACCGGCCGTGAGCGACGGGGGGCTGCCCGGGATCAAGATCAGCCGCTGACCGTCGAGACACACCGCATCTGTAGCGTCGAACTGGATGGGCAGCGCCCACCCGTCGGTGCCCGACGTTTTCGCACAGCGCGTTATGGCGGATTGCCCGCTAATGGTCCAACCGACACCCGCGATACCGTTCCCGCTCTTCGACGAGTAGTGCAGAGCAATTGAGGGCGTCATCCCTGCGCGGCCCGGCGGTACGACAATGGGAATCGTGTAGTTGGCACTTCCTCGTTCATCAACCGAGAACGAGCCGACGACGGCGCCCGGCGAGGCGTTCGTTGCCTCCTCGTCGAAAGCCAGAGGCTCGATCGATCGCGCGGCGCTGCCGGCGCGCTCAGCCGTTCGAATGTTTAGCTCCGTAGCGTGGAGCGGGGGAACAATCTTTCCTTGAACACATGGCACGTCGAGCGGCCCGCACACCGTGCCGTAGCTTGGGTCTCGACCGCATTCCCGATCTGCGCACAAGTCACCGCGCAGCGGCGGGCACAAGCCACAAGTAGAAGCCAGCGTGCCACAGTCCTGGGCCTGGACGTTCGGCGAGAGACACTGTCGCGGGAGGCACACGTTCCCACCCGCTGGGGCGCCGACACGTGGGGCACCCCCAAGAATGCAGGCAAACCCGTCCGGGCAGTCTGCATCATCGTTGCAGCCCGTTTGTTGGGCGCCGCACCGTCCGCCACAAGATCCGCCGCACCGGTCCTCGCGCGGATCGCCGCAGACCTTCGTGGCACAGACTGCATCGTGTACGCCGTTCGAGCAGCGGGTCTGAACGCATTGAGGAGTGCTCGGGTAGGCGTCGCAGAACGCCACGCAGGCGCCTCCCGAACATGCGAGGCCGGGTGCACACTCGCCGTCGTTGATGCAGGCGGCGCCTTGGCAGCCGACCTGGGCGCAGCTTTGGCAACTGCCAGCGACGCAGTTGAGGCCTGGCTGGCAGTCGGCGTCGGCGTGGCACCCGCCGCCGATGTTGCAGGTGCACGAGGCGCTGCAGCCGCTGGCCGAGGCGCAGCTGCATGAGCCTGATTGGCAGCTCTGTCCGCTCGCGCATTGATTGTTAGCGGTGCACGCGGTGCCCTCGCTGCGGCAAAAGCCGGCTTGGCTGCAGTACTGGCCTGCCGGGCACGGCGCCGCGCTGCTGCAGGACACGGGACTAGTGGCCTCGCCGGCGACCTCTCTCGGCACGAGCATCTCGCCCGGTGCGCGGATGAGGTACGGCGGCGTGGAGAGTAGGACGCGGTCGCCGACGGTGCCCGAGGAGCCGTCGTTGAAGAGCCAGATTTCGTCTTCGGTGGCGGGGGGATTGACGGGGATGACGAAGTGGTCGTTGAGGGAGCCGTAGGGGGTGATGTCGATGATGACGCGCGGGGAGGTGCAGGCGTGGCCGACGGCGAAGTCCGACAGGTAGCCGGGGATGGTTTGCCAGGTGGAACCGACGCGGTGGTAGCGGAAGAACTGGCCGTCGGCTTGGCTCCAGCCGGCGACGCTGGGGGTGCCTGCGGGCACCATGATGTAGCCGGACCAACGGTAGTTGAGAGGCAGTGGCGGATCGGTCGGGCCCATCGGGATGGCGACGCGCGTTCCATCGGGCAAGTCCGTGAACAGGCGCTGGGCGCGATCGTCCAGGTCGAGCCGGTAGAGCGCGTTTGATGAGAGATCGAAGGTCCAGTCGGTGACGGTACCAGTGCCGGCGAAAATTCGGTTGGCGAGCGCGACGTTGGGATTCGAGGCCAGCGAGAGTTGGCCTTCGATGATTTCGCCCGCCGAGTACTTGAGGAGGTGAGCGCCCAGGGGGCCGACCGACACCGGGCGCTGGAGGTAGAGGTAGTACGGCTGGATGGTGTAGATGCTCGTCAGCCGCGCGGGCAAGGGCGGGTTCGTCTGGGTGGGCGGCGTGTAGGGCACGAGATCGCGCGAGAAGTCGCGTGTGACGCCGGCGGGCAGGACGCTATTGTTCGTGACCCCGCTATTGACGATAGCCTGCAGGTCCGAAAGCGAGGGCGCGACACCGTTTTTGAGAGCGTTGCACGATGAACCCACTGGATAGGTGCCGGAGCAAGTGCCGCACGCGCTAGTGGGTGTGGCCGTGGGGCAGTCGACGCCCCAACCGGTCATGACGCAGGCGGCGCCCGTTTGGTGGCCGTGCGAGTCGACGCAGCCGGCCGACGCGCACGTAACGAAGGAGGGGCTACAGACGCTAGGCGACTCGCCGGGCGCGCAGGCCGCGACCGGGCAACCGAGACCGCCGTCCGTCACGGCCATGGCGTCGCGCGATTCGAGGATGCGGCGGTCGCGGGTGGCGTAGGCGAATTGTTCGAGGTCTTTGAATTCTTGTTGCTCGCTGCCGCTCGTTGCCGAAGAGCAGCGGTTCCACAGCTTGCGGTTCAGCTCGAGGTAGCGGGTGTAAACGGCCAAATCGCCCAGGCGCCCTTGGATTGCTGGATCGCTCGTCAGCGAGAAGCCCTGTTGCAGCGAGCGGTACAGCGTGCCGACGAGGTTCTCGCTCCAGAGCGCGCGGCCCTCGAGGACGGAATAGAATTTGTCCATCGCGGGCGCGGCGGGGCCAAACGCGTTCGTGAGGAAGTCGTTACGGTAGTCGGCCGCGCTGAGCGGCGCGTCGGCGTCCCACAGCGCTTGCGCCAGCGCCCACCAGGCGGGACCCGACATGCCCCAGCCCCACTGGACATCGGCCGTGTAGCGGCGAGCCCCGAGCTTGTAGAAACGCGAGACGCGGTCGACCATGCCTTGCGTCGAGAGCTGCACTTGGCCGGGCGTTTCGTCGCTCGTAGTGGCGCCGAAGTAGTCGTCGACGCCCACTTCGAACGCGGGGTCGCTCCAGTTTTTGAGCCGGTTCTCGAGCGCGAACGTCGTCGGCATGGTGTACGTGCCGTGGATGCTGACGAAGACGTTTTGGCGCAGCGCCAGCGTCGGCGGGTCGGTGAAGTCGTATTGAAGCGACGCCGTGACCGGCTTGGTCGGCTGCGCATCGGCCGCCGCGTTGAGGACGGCCGCGATGCGATTGGCGACGTTGCTGTACGTCGGATCGTTGATGTCGTTGCAGTTGAGGCTGCCGTCGGCCTTGGTGGCCGACGTCCAAGTGGTGCCGACGCTGGGGGATAGCGACAACGTGGTGGCCGTGGTCTGGGCGGCAGCCCATTCGTGCACGGCGCTCTCCACCGTCCACTGCACGCCGAGCACGGACGCGACGCCGGTCAGGCAGAACTGACGATTACCGCTGTTTTTGCTCGGATCTGTCGAGAGCGCAGCGGGGAATGTACCCCCGTGGTGCGCTTCCCAGTAGTTGGCCACGGCGCCGTAGGCCGCGCCGGCAGTGAGCCCGCCGTTGCCACCCATGCGGTTGTGTTTGAGCCAGGCGCTCCATTGCGGGTTACTGATCGCGGTGAACGCAGGTTCCCAAGCGTTGCCTGGCAGGGTCAAGAGCCGCGTTACGAAGGCGGGCTTCTCGTCGACGGCCAGGTTCAGGCTGAGCGAGGGCTGACTGGGGATGACCTCCCAGGTCGGCGTTTGGAAGTAGTGGCGGTAGCCGACACGCTTCAGCAGATCCCAAACTGCGGCCTGCAGA
>Ga0307516_10008440_pt1 | contig 11668 bp, 8 predicted proteins | sample 19_EM_MG_FD_203310 | JGI IMG/M metagenome (GOLD analysis project Ga0307516, IMG submission 203310) | Populus trichocarpa ectomycorrhiza microbial communities from riparian zone in the Pacific Northwest, United States - 19_EM | ecosystem: Host-associated > Plants > Roots > Unclassified | place...
ATCAGTCCTATCAAACAAATCTTTAGAAATTTCATCTTCTTCTTAAACAGAACCATGCCCGCCCACAGGCAAAGAACCCATGGCATAGGGTCGAAACGGGCTGGTTTCGGTGGTTCGCATGCCAACGCCGATGCCCGCAATCGTAATCAATATCGCCACCAACACGACACAGGCAAGCGCCATGGCCGCGCCCGCCCTGGAAAACACAAAACGCACAGGCTCCAGGGCCTTCAGGTCTGTGGAGGCTGCGACCTCCGTGCGCTCGGAAGGAAGGCCTTTGGAAACCAGGACAATCAGGACACAGGCAAACAGCAAGGTAAGCAGGTTGCGTGGCCCCTCGCAAATAAGATCGACCGCCAGGAAAAGTGCCAGTGCAGCCTCAATGGGCAGATTAAGCATGGACAACACGATGCCGGCAAACCCCACGGCGGCCAGACTGTTGTTGCCAGCCGACGCAAAGGCGGCCATGGAAGCCCCGAGGCAGATCAGCAGGAATTCCTCGGCACTGATTGATCGCCCGTAAATGTTGGCAACAAACACTGCGAGCAACGCAAAATAGAGTGCAGCGCCGGAGCGCATAAAGACCGAAGAAGTCGGGATCACCAGCTCGACGATGCCACGGCTGAACCCAAGCCTGGAGCTCATTGCCTCGATGGCATCCGGGATGGTCGCCGTGGTGCTGGCCGATGTCAGGCTGATCAGGGCGGGTGCCTTCAGTGCGGAAAGCACAACCCCTGGTGACAGGCCGGATTTTTTCCAGATCAAACCCGTGGCAAGCACGGACAGCGAGATGGAGAAGACAAAAAATGACGCGAGAAAACTACCCATGGCCTGCAAGGTCCGGGTATCTGTCTTGGCCACGAAGTAGGCAGCCATGCCGAAGGCCAGCACCGGGATAAGCACGTTGATGCGTGAAATGATCAGCTCCAGTGCGCGATAGATGGCCTCGAAAATGCCCATCAGGGCATTGCTTTGCGCCCTCAGCAGCGCCGCAAATGCCAGCCCGAACAGGATCGCACATATCAAAATTCCCAGCGATTGGCCTTCAGCCAATGCACGGAAAAAATTGTCGGGGACAGGCTTCCACAGGCCAGAAGTTTTTTCCGCCCCGGCATCAGCTCCATACAGAGCGACCTCCGCATTGGCTGCATCACCCGTGGCGCTTTGAACCAGCGTTCCGAGATACTCCCGGCTGGAAGGGCTCATGTTCTGACCGGCACCCGCCAGCACGCCCAGCCCCGCGCCGAGAACCGCACACATGACGACCAGTCCGACAGCAAAAGCCACAATCATCAGGGTCCGCCTGCCGGGCTGGGGCAACAACAAAGTCTGGCGCAAGCCGAAAAATGTCGCCACGACCAGCAAAGGCAAGGCGGCCATGTTCACCAAGGCAAGGTAAATTTGGCCAACAATGAAGGCTTGGCTGCCGACGGACGGCATCAGCCACCCGACCAGCCCACCCCCCAGCACGCACACAAGCAGTGCCAGAGGACTGTTGGACAGATGCTTCAGGAATCCCATCCGGCCCTGTTCCACCCTCTGGCGAGAGCAAAAGCGACGCTCGCACGGGCCAGCTCCAGCGAACTGTCGATCAGCGCCAGACCCGATACGTCGGCACAGGTGCTGGCCATGGGAATCTCGGTGCACCCCATGATGAGCGTGCTTGCGCCCCGCTGAACGGCGTCCTGGCACGCCTGTGTCAGATACCGCGCCCCGGCTTGCACATTTCCGGCCTTGACTTCCCGAATGCAGGCATCCACCTGGTTTTGCGCGCCGTCCGGAGCGGGAATGATGAATTCAATGTTGCGGGCCTCCAGCTCACGCTGGTAAAAACCTGAAGCCAGTGCACCTCGTGTGGCAAAGATGGCGACACGCGGTGCATCATCGCCAGCAATGGCCTCCACGCAGGCCTTGGCGATATGAAGAACAGGAACACTGCTGCTGCGGCTCATTTCATCAAACCAGTGATGCGAGGAGTTGCACGGAATGGCAATCACACCGACTTCCGCCTTGTTGAGCATGGCGATGCCCGCCAGTAATTGCGGCAGAGGGTCGCGGCCCTTGCCGAGAATCGCGCTTGAGCGGTCATGGATATGCGGCAGGCTGGCCACAATCACCGGCAAGTGATCCTGGTCACGGGACGCAGGCGTGAGCTTGACCAGCTTGTCGAGGAAGTCGACAGTTGCCGAGGGACCCATTCCACCAAAAACGCCAATGCGGGACATGGATGGCTTCCTATATCTTCAGGGGCCGCGGACAAATCAGGGCAACGGCTGCATTGTTTCCAATCACCAGGACCACCGTGCGCAGCATGTCGCAAATGGGATCGACGGCCAGGAACAGGACAAAGGCCGCCTCAAATGGCAGTCCGAGATAACTGCAGGTCAAGCCGACCAGTGACACGGTCAGGAGACCGCTCATGCCCGCCGATGCAAAACCAGCCAGTATGGAGGCCGCCACGACGATCGCAATATCCGACGGGCCCAGCGACTTTCCGTAGAGCTGCGCGATAAAGAGGGTGGCAGCCACGTAGTAAATCACGGGGCCAACCCGCAGGAGGGAAACGCTCAGTGGCACGACGAGTTCGACCCTCGAACGCGCGAAACCCAGGCGATCCGCGAGGCTTTCAATCATTGCCGGCATGCAGGTGGCGCTGCTGCGGGTCGCCAGGGCCAGGGCAAAAGGAGCGCGCAAGGCATTCAGCGTCTGGCCAATCGTTGCGTTGGATCGCTTCCAGAGGATCAGCGTTGCAATCAACAGCACAAGAAGGGATGCAACAAAAAAGGCCAGTACGAACTGCGCCATGGCCTGCAGGGGCCCAATCCCGGTTTTCGCCATTTGGGCGGCGCTCATGCAAAAGAGGATGATGGGCAGGGGATAGTTCAGCCAGCGCATCAGGGTCTGGCAGGAGTGGTAAATGGTTTCCAGGGACTGTGTCAACCCGTCAGAAACCCGGGATGGCACCTGACCCACCGCAAAACCGAACAGCAGGGCGAATACCAGCGCCTTCAGCGTGTCCCCGCTGGCAAGTGCCGCAAAAATATTGGAAGGCACCAGACTGACGAGAACATCGGTAAAGCTCACTGTCTTGGCCGGCGCATCCACGCCCTGCATGCTCATCACCGTGTCACTGGAGTTCAGGTCACTGGATACAAGCTTTCCAAAAGTCTGCATGGTTTCGGCCGAAAGATTCGCGCCGGGCTTCATCACAAGCAAGGTCGCCGCACCCAATACGGCCACGACGACAAAAGAAGCCGCAAACACAACTGCCACCCGGGTCATCAGCCCGCCAGCACCGCCTTCGCGAAACAGGCGCTGCAGGCTGAAGATGACCGCCGACACCATGAAGGGCAATGCGATCATCTTCAGCAGATCCACGTAAATCTCACCGACGAAACCCAGCTTCATCCCGTACGCCGGCATGTACAGGCCCAATGCAAAGCCCGCCGACAGACTGCCGAGAACAACCCAGGGATTGAGGACCCACGCATAAAGTTTTTGCAGATTCATCACAAGCCTTGTTAACGGGTTATTTGTCGAGTGCTTTCAGCACTTTGTCGATCGTGAGCTTGTCATTGCTCTCTGACAAAAACTGGTTGACATACGCCAGGAGGGTCGGATCCTGGATGCCTACCGCAATGCCCAGCGTGTCTTCCAGATCCTTGATGGTCACCGTGCGCAGGGTCAGCGACGCAGTGGGGTCGATTTTCAGAATGCGCTTGATCTCGAATTCGTCGCGGTAGGCGGCGATGATCTCGCCTTTCTGCAGGGCCTTGAGGACGTCGCCCCACGACGGGAACTCACGCATATCCGCCAGCGGAAAGTTCTTGCTGGCATAGTCGGAGAAAGAGGATTTTGCGATCACCCCCACCGAGCCCCTGAATTCGCGCACCACGTTGGGCAAAGGCCGGTCTCTTGCCAGTTCGGCGAACTTCACGCGGTTGATGATCAGGGCATGGTTCAGGCGGAGATAGGGGTCGGTGAAACTGATCATCTGTGCACGCGCCAGGGTACGGGACAGCTTACTGATCCCCAGGTCAGCTTCCTGACGCGCCACGACATCCACCACCTCGTTGAACGTCCGTGCAGTCCGGACGAAACGGACATTGACCTTGAGCTCCTTGGCGATTGCCTTGGCAAGGTCAACCTCCAGGCCTACCAGCTCACCATTTTTGACGTAGAAAAACGGTGGTGTGTCGATCCCGAGCATGGCAACAACCAGTTCCCCGCGGTTCACAATGCGCGCGATCCCCGGGGCAAGGTTCCGGCCATCCGCGACCTTGACCAGCGTTGACACTGGTGGCACGACGGCAGGTGCGGTGGCCTCGGCCGGGGCAGCGGCAGCAACGGCGGCAACGGGCGCCGGCACAGGACCGGCGGCAAGCGCAACTCCGGCGAAAGCGCACCAAGCGATTGCCAGGAAAACTGGCTTCAGCCAGCGCGTTGGCTGGCAGCGAAAAAATGGCAGGGACTGTTTGGAAGGCATCGTCGGATCCTGATTCAGGGTTTTGCGGCAACAGGGGCGGGAGGCGCATCTGTCGGTGTTGCAGGTGCCGCCGCGGGGGAAGGAGCTACGGGCATGACAACAACAGGCGCTGGCACAGACCCATCGGCGTGAATGGAAACTCTTTTGCCAATTTCCACGCCGAGCAAAAACAGAAGCACACAGAGCAAAAGCAGACACAGCCCCGCAATGGTCATCATGCGAGTGGTCAGAGATAAAGTGTATTGCATTTGTTACCCTTTTTGACGTTATGGGACCATGACGGTGAACTGTCCGGGCACAAGAATCTGGATCACGCCGCCCCACTGGCACATCAGTTTTGAGGAGTTCTGCAAGCTGGGCATGCCGCCCACCATGACGGTCGCCGAACCTGGCATCCAGGGGGCAGATGTCATGGGGATACACGGCATGGGCGTCAGCACACCCAGGGCGGCGGCCGTCGCAGCCGCGACCATCGGGTTGGACGGGCAGTTGCACATGCCGAACGGCAGGATGTTGAGCATCGGGACGTGGTCCATGATGTTGGCCGCCGGCCCGCCCGTCATCGTCCGGCTTGCAGGCAGCACGGTCAGGACGCTGGGGGCCACACCGAAACTGCACTGGAGGGTGGCGCCAACGGCTACCTGGATGCCCATGCTCAGCCTTTCACCAGTTTTTCGAGACGCTTCATGAGGCTGGTCTTGTCTTCGTCACCCCGCAATTCCGTCCCCTTGGCATCAAAGCGCCGCGGTTTGCCCACGGGTTTACCGGCGCGGTACATCAGCAGCTCCATGACCTGCCCATCGGGCCAGTAACGTGTCAAGGTCCCTTCCAGCAGGTTGTTTCTGTAGTGCGCCCGCTGAACCAGAACCCCATCGCGGTCGTAGTCGGTCGTTTCGCCCTCCATCAGGCCCTTGCGGTAGGTGGACCGACGCACCACCCCACCTTCATTCAGGAACAGCGTCTCTCCTTCCACCTCGCCCCTGAGAAAATGCTGTTTCATGGTGACGTCGCCGGCTTCTGAATAGGTGGTCACCTCGCCATGCAACTGCCCGGCTGAAAAGGACTGTTCGGACAGCAGACGACCATCAACAAACACGCGGGTGAGCCCCTGCTGGACACCCTTGCTGTATGCGGCCTCCTGCACTGGATCGCCTTGATCATCAAACAGCCTGAGCACACCATGGAGCAAGCCAGCTTCATAGGGTGCCCGTGCGAGCAATTTCCCGTCCGGGCCGAATGAACTCATATCCCCGTGCAGGACGCCATCGCGAAAAAAGGCGCTGCTGGACAACTGGCCGGCGTCATCACGCTGTTCGACCAGACCGGCAGGCGCGCCGGTCTGGTCAACTGGCGTGGAAGAGAGGGCTTGTGCGGCGGCCATGTCAGTTGATCTTCACCAGGCCGCCCTTGAGGGTCAGCATGCCGCCACCGTCCACCGTTTGCATGGCGGAAGCCTTGTTGGTCACCATGGCGCCTTCGTTGTCCAGGGTAGTGCCCGCCTTGTTCTTCAGGCCCGTGCCCGCCTGATTGGTCAGGTCCAGGCCCGCCTTGTTGGTCAGGGACGTGCCGGCCTCATTGGTGAGCGCAGTGCCGGCCTTGTTCGTCAATGCCGTGCCCGCCTCCGCCTTCAGCGTGGTGCCGGACTTGATGCTGATGGAGCCGGTGACGTCAATGACCAGGTTGCCTGTGACCTTCAACTCATAGTTGCCAGTCACGGCCTGCTTGAAATCGGCATCGTTGGTATGTGTTTCATTGCCGGTCACGGTCAGCGCACGCGTTCCCTTGACCTTGTGTATCTCTTTGCCAGTCTGCACATCCACAGTGCGGTCGCCTTTTTCAAGCGTATGCGTCTCGGAGCCCTTGACCAGTTTGGTGCTCAAATCGTTTTCGATCTCGACCTTCATGTCCTTCTGCGCGTGGAAGTAGAACTCCTCGGCATCTTTCTTGTCTTCCATCCGCATCTCGTTGCCGGCGGCCCCCTGTTTGGACGATCGCGACTTGATCGTGCTCTGGGTTTGCATGCCGGGAAGGGTCACCGGTGTGGTGTTCTCCGCGTTGTAAACGCACCCCGTGACAATGGGCCGGTCGGGATCTCCGTCAACATAGCTGACCACAACCTCCTGTCCTATCCGGGGCAAAAACAGGCTGCCCCAGCCCAGGCCTGCCCACGATTGCGACACACGCACCCAGCATGAGCTGTTTTCGTCCTTGACCCCAAGCCTGTCCCAGTGAAACTGGACTTTGACGCGGCCGTGCTTGTCGGTCCAGATCTCTTCGCCGCTGGGTCCGACCACCTGCGCCGTCTGGCTACCCGAGACGCGCGGAAGCGACGAAACGCGAGGCGGGCGGAACGGCACCGTCGCAGGAAAGGCCTCAAAAGCATTGCTGTACTGGTCATTGCTGGCAGCATGCGTCACGGCGCGCAACACCATCGCCGTGTTCAGCGCCGCACGCGAGTGTCCAGACAAGGTAAATTTCTTGCCGGCCGACAGGGGATAGCAATAACTGGTGCCCCGGCACACGGCGCCGTCGACCTGACTGGCCTCGGCACGGACTTTGGCCCGCTGGGTGCCGTCAGCCACCACCGCATGTTTGCCGGGATACTCGAATTGCTTGCCCTTGCCCCCAGCCCCTGAGGATTCGGTCAACAGGGCCGTGCTCGGGGTCAGGTAGTTGTAATCGCTGTACTCGAATTTTTTGGCGACGAGGCGGTTTTCATATTCGAGCTGGTTCACCACATCGATGACGCGCCGTGCGCCCTGATCCGGAAAATACCGCAAGGCCGCGCCCCCGCTGCAATCGGTATGGGCAGAGGAGCTGTCCCCCAGCACCATGGTGTGGCCGCTGCTTGTGAAGTTGAAGAAGTAGAAAATGCCCTCTTCCTCCATCAGACGCGAGAGGAATTCCAGCGCGGTCTCGTCATATTGCACACAGTATTCGCGGCTGCCGTAGGTTCCGGTCAACTGTGCGTCAAAGGTCACCCCAAACTCACCCAGGACAGCCTTGATGATGTCTGCAGCGGTCTTGTTCTGGTAAATCACCCTGTCCCGGCTCAGGGTCAGCAGCCAGAGACTGGGCACCAGCTCGGCAGAGTAGGAAGAAAAGGCCTTGTCGCCACCAGCGTGCATAAAGCGGGACACGATGCCGTTGAAGTAGCGCACCGGACCGGCGGGCAGCGCGAATTTGACCGTGACCGAGGCACCGATGATCAGGGACGGGTCCAGCCCGGTGTTTGCCGACCGCATGGCCAGGGAAAACTTGAACGGCTGCGAGATGGCTTCCACCCCTTGAAAGGAATCCAGCAGCAGCTCGTCCGCACCGAACGGCGTGGTCACCGTCAGTGTCGAGTTGGTCTGCTTGAAGCCGGTTCGCATACCTGTTTACCCTTGCCGCGGCGGGCCGAAGGTGAACGCAAAGTCATCACGCGCGTCCACGCTCATGTGCACCTCGTCAAAGGCGTCCGACATGGAAATTCTCTCCAGCACCTGGCGTGACAGCTCCGGCAACACAGCGTGGGACAGGATGTGATCCACATTTCTCGCGCCGCTGTCCACTTCGGTACAGCGCGCCGTGATGGTTTGGGCCACCGCGTCATCCCAGGTGAACTGGGCCTTGTGGTTTCGGGAAAAACGCTGGGCAAGCTTTCCAAGCTTGAGAGTGACAATGGCGCGGATCTGCTCATCGCCCAGCGGGTAATAGGGAACAATCGCGAGCCTGCCCAGAAAAGCCGGCGAGAACTGCCGGGTCAAGACTGGCCGCAGATGGTCGATCAGCACCTCTGGGTCCGGCCGGCGCCCACCCTCGCAGGCGTCGGTGATGACATCCTGAGCGGCGTTGGAGGTCAGCAGGATCAAGGTGTTCTTGAAGTCAATCTGCACCCCCTCCCCGTCCTCCATGACACCCTTGTCAAATACCTGAAAAAACAGTTCCAGCACGTCGGGGTGTGCCTTTTCCATTTCGTCGAGCAACACCACGCTGTAGGGCCTGCGTCGCACGGCCTCGGTGAGCACGCCGCCGCGACCATAGCCCACATACCCCGGAGGCGCGCCCTTCAGGCTGGACACCGTATGGGCCTCCTGAAATTCGGACATGTTGACAGTGACCATGTTCCGGTCTCCGCCGTAAATCATGTCCGCCAGTGCAAATGCCGTTTCGGTCTTGCCGACCCCGCTCGGCCCCACCAGCATAAAAACGCCGACAGGTTTTCCGGGGTCGTCCAGGTCGGCGCGTGAGGTTCTGACGCGCCTGGCAATCGCGTCGAGCGCCTGATCCTGGCCAACCACTCTCTCGGCAAGTTTTTCCTTGAGGTTCAGAACCGTATGCAACTCGTCCGCCAGCATCTTGCCGACGGGTATACCGGTCCATCCGGAAATGACCGAAGCAACGACACCGGAATCCACACACACCGGAATCATGGGTTCGTCGCTCTGAATCGCATCCAAACCTCTTTCAAGGCGGTTCAGCGAAGCAGCCATGTCTTCGCTGTCCTCACTCGGCAGGCCTGCACCATCTTCCCCCAGGCCCTCGGCAATACGCTTGCGCAAGGCGACGATTTCTGAAACCGCACCTTTTTCCTCGTCCAACTTTTCTGTGAGGCGGCGCTTGCGCTGCTGCAGCCTCTCAAGCTCCTGCGCCAGCGCGGCCATGGCCTGGCCATGGTCGCGGCCGGTCGCGGACTCGTGACGGAAAATCCGAAGCTGGCTTTCCGCATTGGAGATCTCGCGCGTCACTGATTCGATTTCCGGCGGTACCCCGTTCTGGCCGATGGCCACCCGCGCACACGCGGTGTCCAGCACGCTGATGGCCTTGTCGGGAAGCTGGCGGCCGGAAATGTAGCGGTGAGACAGCTTCACGGCGTCGCGAACCGCATCGTCGATGATCTCCACACCGTGGTGCTTTTCCAGTGTCTGGACCATGCCGCGCAGCATGTCGATGGCCACTTCCTCGGAGGGCTCGTCGACCTTGACCACCTGAAAACGGCGGGCCAGGGCCGGGTCACGCTCCACATATTTTTTGTACTCGGCCCAGGTCGTCGCGGCAATGGTGCGCAACTCGCCGCGAGCCAACGCGGGCTTGAGCAGATTGGCGGCGTCGCCCTGTCCCTCTGCTCCGCCGGCGCCTATCAGTTGGTGGGCTTCGTCAATAAACAGCACCACCGGCACCAGCGAGGCCTTGACCTCGGCGATCACCGATTTCAGGCGGTTTTCGAACTCACCCTTGACACCTGCGCCGGCCTGTAGCAATGCCAGGTCCAATGAACGGACCGAGACTTTTTGCAGCGCAGGCGGCACGTCGCCCTGGACCACCCGTTGTGCGAAACCCTCCACCACGGCGGTTTTCCCGACACCGGCCTCACCGGTCAGGATGGGGTTGTTCTGCCGCCGCCGGAGCAGGACATCGATGATCTGCCGGATTTCGGCGTCGCGCCCGCGAATCGGATCAATCTTTCCCTGTCGCGCCTGCTCCGTCATGTCGACGGTATAAAGGTCCAAGGACGGATGCGACGACGCCCCGCGGCGCATGGTCGGCATTTGCGCAGAAGGCGCGCCGGCCTCAGGTTCGCTGGCCGCTTGGGAGGCAGCGGCCGGTGATCCTGCCGCAGGTCTGGAGCTGGAACGCGCCGCGCCGCCAGCATCCTCTGCCGAGCTTGCAAGCAAATCGGCCAGGTTTTTGCGCAGGCTTTCCCGGGGTATTTGAAGCAGGCCCGGTGCTGACTCGATCAGGGCACCGCGCAGGCTGTCCACCTCGAGCAGCGCCATGACCAGCGTTCCGGATCGCACCTGCTGCTCACCAAGCAACATCGAACTGAGCAACCAGGCTTCCTGAAACAGAGGCGCCAGCTGGGGCGAGAGGGCAGGCGTGCGCCCGTTTCCCCGCTTGAAACGATCCAGCGCCTCCTGCAACTGCGCGAGGATGACATCCCGCTTGATGTCGTACTCGGGCAGGATCAGGCACACATCCGGCGCCTCGGTTTCAATGAGCTTGAACAGCAAATGTTCAACATCCACGTTGTAGTGGGTTTGCTGCACGCACAACTCTGCCGCCTTTTCAAGCGCACGTTTGCATTCCGGGTTGAGCTTGCCAAGCAGGGTGCGGATATCTATTTCCATATGTCTTGCCGTTTCGGTCAGGCCGCGCTGGGAGCCGCGTCGTCGTGGAGTTTGAATCTGGCCGGTGCAACGGCTGCCGTAGGCGGGGAGCGCCCCACCAGCCAGGATGTCCAGCCGAGGCGAAGCGGTTCTTTCGGTCCCAGGATGCTCGGCTTGAGCTGGCTTCCCTCGAGCCGCAAGACCATCTCGACACCAACGTCTTGCTGGAGGTACCGGCGAACCATCCATTTCACCAGTTCATGCTCCTCGCCTCCCTTGAGAAAACGCCGCAAACGGCGCAGGGTCAGACCTGAGAGTTCGATGGAAATTCCTGCGCTCTGATCCCACACGCGCTTGCCCAGAACGGCTGATCGCCCCAGGCGGGGCGCCCGGTTCGGCAGGGATGCTGTGAGTCTGGCCACATCGCGAGGCTCCAGATTTCTCCAGCCCCCACAAAATTGCCGGCCCATGGCCCTGACACCGAGGCGATCCGACAGCATGGCCAGCAAGCCGGTCATCGACCTTGGCGCGCCACCCATCAATCCGGCATGTCTTATCCATGTCGTCTCGCCCAGCGGAGCCCTGACCCCTGCTTTCAGACCCAGTGCACTGAGCGAATCGAGGCAGGCTGCCAGCGACGAGGCTTGTGGCGACTGCCAGTTCAAGCCCATGTGGTGCTTTTTCCGGCTGCGATACAAAAAAGCCAGAAAACGGTGGTTGAAGATGTCGAGAAAATCCGCGGTGGCATGGTCGCGTGCCGCCGTGCGTTCCAGGACCATCTCTGTAAACGGCAGAGGCAGCGGCCCATGGGCGCCTGCCAGCGACATCACGGCCGTCGCCAGGGCGTAGGCTTCGCCGTCCTGCGCATCGGCGCTGACCTTGCTGACATCACTGGCCTGGAACCCGAGCGAGACCACTGAACGCAGGCGAACCGATTCCGTTTGCCCTTCGCCTTTTCCGACGGCGGCCAATTGCGGCGACACCCGCTCCAGCAGGCTGATGGCCTGAAAAAGATTGAAGCCCTGCGGCCGATCAACCAGTCGCTCGACTAGAGCACCAGCTGGCGGCCGCTCATCGGTTCCCATTGTTTCCA
>Ga0307516_10008441_pt1 | contig 11665 bp, 10 predicted proteins | sample 19_EM_MG_FD_203310 | JGI IMG/M metagenome (GOLD analysis project Ga0307516, IMG submission 203310) | Populus trichocarpa ectomycorrhiza microbial communities from riparian zone in the Pacific Northwest, United States - 19_EM | ecosystem: Host-associated > Plants > Roots > Unclassified | place...
GCTGCTCATGGCGAATCGAATCCAAGGAAGTTAAGAGAAGCTTGAAATGAAAAACGGCCTCGTCAGAGGCCGTTTCCGGTCGACGAGAAGCTCGTTTATACGATGGTGAGGTGTTCCGTTCCGGCGGACAAGTCAGAGCTCCGGGCCCGGTTGCTGTTCAGCTTGATCTGCAGCCGCAGGTCGTTCACTGAGTCGGCGTTGCGCAAAGCGTCTTCATAGGTGACCAACTGGTTCTCGTAGAGATCGAACAGCGCCTGGTCGAAGGTCTGCATGCCCAGCTCGCGCGACTTCTTCATGATCTCCTTGATCTCGGCCACTTCGCCCTTGAAGATCATGTCGGAGATGAGCGGCGTGTTGAGCAGAATCTCGACCGCGGCAATCCGCCCACGGCCTTCCTGGCGCGGCAGCAGGCGCTGCGACACCAGCGACTTCAGGTTCAGCGACAAGTCCATCAGCAGCTGGGCGCGCCGCTCTTCCGGGAAGAAGTTGATGATCCGGTCGAGCGCCTGGTTGGCGCTGTTGGCGTGCAGCGTGGCCATGCACAGGTGACCGGTTTCGGCGAAGGCCACCGCGTGTTCCATGGTTTCGCGGTCGCGGATCTCGCCCATCAGGATCACATCCGGCGCCTGACGCAGCGTGTTCTTGAGGGCCTGGCCCCAGCCTTCGGTGTCGAGACCGACTTCGCGCTGAGTGACGATGCAGTTCTTGTGCGGGTGCACGAACTCGACCGGGTCTTCGATCGTGATGATGTGACCGAACGAGTTCTCGTTGCGGTAGTCGACCATGGCCGCGAGCGAGGTGCTCTTGCCCGAGCCGGTGGCGCCAACGAAGATGACCAGACCGCGCTTGGTCATGGTCACGTCTTTCAGTACCTGCGGCAGGTTGAGGCTGTCGATCGTCGGCAGTGTCTGCGGAATGGTCCGCAACACCAGGCCGACGTGGCCTTGCTGCACGAAGGCGTTGACGCGGAATCGCCCGATGCCTTGCGGCGAGATCGCGAAGTTGCACTCCTTGGTGCGCTCGAACTCAGCCGCCTGCTTGTCGTTCATCACCGAGCGCGTCAACGCCAGCGTGTGCTGGCTGGTCAGCGGCTGCGGTGACACCTTGGTCACCTTGCCGTCAACCTTGATCGCCGGCGGGAAGTCAGCGGTGAGGAACAAGTCGGAACCATTGCGCGACACCATCAGCCGCAGCAGGTCGTTGACGAATTTGGATGCCTGGTCTCTTTCCATGATGCCCTTCTTTCCTAGTTGCTCGACAGCAGGGCACTCAGTCGTGCACTGACCTGCCGCAACCGCAGAGACAGCCGTCGCGACAGCGAGGCCAACAAAGCCAAGCCGAGCCGCGGCTCGAACATGATCATCTCATCCAAACGCTGCGCATCGACCACGGCCAATGTGCATGGCGTGAGTGTGGTGCAAGCGGAAAACCGTGCGCCAGCATCCAGCAAAGACATCTCGCCCAGCATGTCGCCAGCGCGCGCCTCGGCCAGGCGAGCCCGGCCGCCCCAGGGCTGCACACGGTCGACGGCGAGGGTGCCTTCGAGCACGATCAGCATGTAGTCGCCTTGCTCATCCTGCCCGATCACTTCCTGGTTCACCGGCACGGTCACGAACTGCAGGTACTGGCTCATGCGCAGCAGCTCGTCGGGGCTCAATGCGGCCACGTAGCGGTCGGCGCCCCAGAGCTTGGCGAACAGCGGTTCGGCGAGCTTGCGCTCCAACGGCTGGGCGCCCACTTCCTTGGCGCGCGCCACCCAGGTCGCCAGCACCTGGATCTCGTCGCCACGCTCGGAAAACTGCGTCGAGAAGAAGCCCGAATCGGCAGGGTTGCTGTCGCCCGAGTCGGCACCCGACCCCCGCTTGAGTCGGTCGAACAGTTTTTTCAAGGCGTGGCCTTCGCTCGCGTCGGACGGTGGGAGAACGGAGCCGGTCAGCCGGGGAAGTTTTCGGGGAACTTGGCCTTGGCGCGAGCCTCGGCGGGTGAAATGATGTTGCGGCGCGTCAGATCAGCCAGGTTCTGATCCAGCGTCTGCATGCCCATGTTGTTGCCGGTCTGGATCGATGAATACATCTGAGCGATCTTGTTCTCACGGATCAGGTTCCGGATGGCCGCCGTACCCAGCATGATCTCGTGCGCCGCCACGCGGCCGCTGCCGTCCTTCAGCTTGCACAGCGTCTGCGAGATCACGCCGATCAGCGATTCAGACAGCATCGAGCGCACCATTTCCTTCTCGGCGGCGGGGAACACGTCGACCACGCGGTCGATGGTTTTTGCTGCGCTCGAGGTGTGCAAGGTGCCGAACACGATGTGGCCGGTTTCAGCAGCGGTGAGCGCCAGGCGAATAGTTTCGAGGTCGCGCATTTCGCCGACCAGAATGCAGTCCGGGTCTTCGCGCAGCGCCGAGCGAAGCGCGTTGGCAAAGCTCAGCGTGTGCGGGCCGACCTCGCGCTGGTTGACCAGGCACTTCTTCGATTCGTGCACGAACTCGATCGGGTCTTCGACCGTCAGCACGTGGCCGTATTCGTTTTCGTTCAGGTGGTTCACCATCGCGGCCAGCGTGGTCGACTTGCCTGAACCCGTCGGGCCGGTGACGAGCACCAAGCCGCGCGGTTTCAGCGCCAGCTCGGCGAACACCTTGGGCGTGTTCAGCTGCTCGAGCGTCAGGATCTTCGACGGAATGGTCCGGAACACGGCGCCGGCACCGCGGTTCTGGTTAAACGCATTGACGCGAAAACGCGCCAGGCCCTGGATCTCGAAGGAGAAGTCGCACTCCAGCGTCTCTTCATACGACTTGCGCTGCGAGTCGTTCATGATGTCGTAGACCATCTCATGAACCTGCTTGTGTTCGAGCGGATCGACGTTGATGCGCCGCACGTCGCCGTGCACACGAATCATGGGCGGCAGGCCGGCCGACAAATGCAAGTCAGATGCTTTGTTCTTGACCGAAAACGCCAGCAGTTGGGTGATGTCCATGAGTCTCTTAAAGGGGTTGCGGCTTGCATGCGCCGCCGACGGTCGCCTGAGATAGGCTCGCGGGATTATGGCGACGATTGCAGCGAACATACAACAAGTGAGGGAGCGCATCGCTCGGGCCTGTGCGGCTGCGCAACGACCCGTGCAAAGCGTCACGTTGCTAACCGTAAGCAAAACCTTCAGCGCCGACGCAGTGCGCGAAGCCTTTGCTGCGGGCGAGCACCGCTTCGGCGAGAACTACGTGCAGGAAGGCATCGACAAGATCGCTGCACTGGCCGACCTGCGAGCGCAGATTGAATGGCACCTGATCGGCCCCTTGCAAAGCAACAAGACGCGCACCGTTGCCGAGAACTTCGACTGGGTGCACAGCGTGGACCGGTTGAAGATCGCCGAACGACTCAGCGAACAGCGCCCACCACACCTGCCGGCCTTGCAGATCTGCCTGCAGGTCAACATCAGCGATGAAGCCAGCAAGAGCGGCGTGGCGCCGGCCGAGGTGCCCGCTCTCGCGCAGGCCGTGGCCAGGTTGCGCGGCCTGCAGCTGCGCGGGCTGATGGCGATTCCGGAGCCCAGCGCCGGTGCCGCACCGCACCGGGCGCTGCGCGAGTTGCTGGCGCAGCTGCGCAGCCAGGGCCTGCCAGTCGACACCTTGTCGATGGGCATGAGCGGCGACCTGGAAGCAGCCATTTCCGAGGGGTCAACGCTGGTGCGGGTCGGCACCGCCATCTTCGGCAACCGTTAAAAAAACGGCAAGGCGACCGAGCTTTTTACTAGTTTTATCTACGCCTTTCGCATTTAATTAAGACCATAACCCGATACCTTAGCGACTTCTCCCGTCGAGGTCGCCTCCATGTTTACTCCTTTCCCGGCCCGCGCTCGCCTGCCCTCCCCCTACCGCAGCGAGCCCGAAGTGCTTGCCGCCGTGCTTCCCACGTTGACCGGCGCCCTCGACTGGCCACGCGCCGCTGCGGCCGCCACGCCCTGGGTGCGCGCCGCACGAGACAAGCCCGCGCCCTTCTGGGCCATGGAATCGCTGCTGCGCGAATACCCGATCTCGAGCGCCGAAGGTTTGGCGCTGATGCGGCTGGCCGAAGCGCTGCTGCGCGTGCCCGACACCGAGACCGCCGTCGCGCTCACGGCCGACCAGCTCGGCAAGGCCTCGTTCGATGGCCAGTCCGGTGGCCCGCACAAGATGCTGGCGAGCCTGTCGGCAAGCGCGATCACGCTGTCGAAGAAGTTCCTGCCCGAGGCCGCCAGCGAGACTGGCTTGTTCAAGCGACTGGGTGCACAGACGGTGGTGGCCGCGACGGTGCGCGCCATCCAGCTGCTGGGCCGGCAGTTCGTGCTGGGCCGCAACATCCGGGAGGCGATGGGCGAGGCCGAAACGGCCCGCGCCGCCCAGCCGGCCCTGCGTTTCAGCTACGACATGCTCGGCGAAGGCGCCCGTACCGAGGCCGATGCGCAGCGTTACCTCGCCTCGTACCTCAATGCCATCGACGCGATCGCGAGGGCGCGGGTCGCCGCAGACCCGACCCAGGCCGACGGCATTTCGATCAAGCTGAGCGCCCTCTTCTCGCGCTACGAAGACGCTCAACGTGAGCGCGTGTTCGCCGAACTGCTGCCGCGCGTGTGGCAGCTGATCGAACGCGCCGCACGCGCCAACATCAACCTCACCATCGACGCCGAAGAGAGCGACCGCCTCGAGCTATCGCTCGACGTGCTGGACGCGCTGGCCGCCCGCATCGCCAGCACGTACCCGCAGTGGCGCGGTTTCGGCCTGGCAGTGCAGGCCTACCAGACGCGCGCGCTGGCCGTGGTCGACGAAGTGGCCCGCATCGCACGCCAGCACCAACTGCACTTCATGGTGCGGCTGGTCAAGGGCGCGTACTGGGATGGCGAGATCAAACGCGCGCAGGAGATGGGCCTCAGCGGCTACCCGGTCTTCACGCACAAGCACCACACCGACATCTCGTACCTCGCCTGCGCACGGGCGCTGGTCGCGCATGCGGATGTGATCTACCCACAGTTCGCCACCCACAACGCCGGCACCATCGCCGCCATCTTGCAGATGGCGCGCCAGGCCGGCGCCGCCTTCGAGATGCAGCGCCTGCACGGCATGGGCGAAGGCGTCTACCGCGAGGTGATGAAGGATGCGGGCATCCCGGTGCGGGTCTACGCGCCCGTCGGCGAGCACCGTGATCTGCTCGCCTACCTGGTACGCCGCCTGCTGGAGAACGGCGCCAACTCGTCGTTTGTGCACCAGCTCACCGACGAAGCGGTGGACGTGAACATCCTGCTGGCCTCGCCGCTGGTTCCCGCCAACGCACCTGCGTTGCCGATGCCGAAAGCCTTGTATGGCCCCCAACGCGCCAACTCGATGGGCGTCGACCTGGCCAGCCTGGCCGAGCATGCACCGCTAGCACGCGCCGTCGGCAGCGTGACGATCGACACCGTCCGTGAAGCGACTGCGGAGGATGTCAGCGCCACGATGGGCCGCCTTCAGCAAGGGTTCGCCGCCTGGAACCACACGCCGCTGGCCGAGCGTGCCGCCGCGCTGCGCCGCGCCGCCGACGCGCTGGAATCACGCCTGCCCGAGTTCTGCGCACTGCTCGTCAAGGAAGCGCACAAGACGCTGGGGGACTGCGTCTCCGAAGTGCGCGAGGCGGTCGACTTCTGCCGCTACTACGCCGACCAGGCCGAGCTGCGCCTCGCACCGCAAACGCTGCCCGGCCCCACCGGCGAGAGCAATGAGCTGCAGCTGCACGGCCGTGGGGTCTTCGTCTGCATCAGCCCGTGGAACTTCCCGCTCGCGATCTTCGCGGGCCAGGTGGCCGCTGCACTGGTCGCCGGCAACAGCGTGGCGGCCAAGCCTGCCGAACAGACGCCCGCCGTTGCTCAACGCATGGTCGCACTGCTGCACGACGCCGGTGTGCCCGTCGACGCGCTGGCCCTGCTGCATGGCTCAGGCGAAACCATCGGCGCGGCGCTGGTTGCCGATGCGCGTACCGCGGGCGTGTGCTTCACCGGCTCGACGGCGGTGGCCAAAATCATCAACCGCACGCTGGCTGCCAAAGACGGGGCCATCGTTCCGCTGATTGCCGAGACCGGCGGCATCAACGCGATGATCGTCGACAGCACCGCACTGCCCGAGCAGGTGACCGACGCCGTGGTGCAGAGCGCCTTCCGCTCCGCCGGCCAGCGCTGCTCGGCGCTGCGGCTGCTGTGCGTTCACGAGAGCGTGGCCGACGGTGTGATCGAGATGATCCGCGGTGCGCTCGCCGAGCTGAAGGTCGGCGACCCGTCGCTGCTCGCCACCGACGTCGGCCCCGTCATCGACGACGAAGCCTTCGACGGCATCACGCGACACATCGCACGCCTGAAAAGTGAAGCGAAGCTGATCGGCAGTGCCCCGAGCGGCAATGCGGTGCCACGCCTCATCGCGCCAATCGCGTTCGAACTGCCGAGCATTGCCGACGTGAAGCAGGAGATCTTCGGCCCGGTGCTGCACGTCGTGCGCTGGGGCGGTGACGTCGACACCGTGATCGCACAGATCAACGCGCTGGGCTACGGCCTCACGCTCGGCATCCAGACGCGCATCGACAGCCGCGCCTTGCGGCTGGCGCAGGCCGCGCGCATCGGCAACGTCTACGTCAACCGCAACATGATCGGTGCGGTGGTCGGCGTGCAGCCCTTCGGTGGCGAAGGCCTCAGCGGCACCGGCCCCAAGGCCGGCGGGCCGCACTACCTGTACCGCTTCTGTGCCGAGCAGACGGTGACCATCAACACGGCGGCCGCCGGCGGCAACGCCGCGCTGCTCGCGGGCCTGTCGCACTGACTTTCAAGCAGGGTGCTGGTATCGGTGCTCCTGCGTCAGGCCGCCATAGCCATAGGCGCTGGCCCGCAGGTCGGCCACGTGCACATAGGAGTGCTCGGCCACGCCGCCGAGCAGTTCGTCCATCGCCTGGTGGACTGCCGCGAGGTACGCCGACTTCTCACGCTTGGTGTTGGTCTCATCGGTGATGCTGACCATCCAGTGGTAGCTGCGCACCGCGCCGCCGGCCAGTGACTTGCCCGCGATGAACCATTGCTGCGGGTCGATGAAGTCGACCACCACCGCCGTCAACGCCGGGTCCTTGCCGAGCAGCTTGGCGGTGAGGTCGACACCGACACGAGCCACGCGGCCAGCGAGTTGAGGGTCGGAAGAACCGGAGATCTGGACGTGAAGGTAAGGCATGGTGTGCTCCTGGAAAGTTGAGTGATGGGTGACTTGACAAGCTCAGTCTAGGCACGCAGCATCGATCTGAGAAACGGTTTGATTCTCTGGAATTCAGCGAAAACTCAGATGACTGATCTTGACCCGCTCTGGCTACGCAGCTTCGTGGCCATCTCCCAGGCCGGCTCGGTGACACGAGCCGCGCAGCAGGTGAACCGCACGCAATCGGCCGTCAGCACGCACCTGCAGCAGCTCGAATCGTCGGTGGGCGCGAAGCTCGTTCACCGCAGCACGCGTTCGCTCACGCTCACCGCCGAAGGCGAACGCTTTCTGCCGCATGCCCGCAAGCTGCTCGACTGGCAAGACGAAGCCCGCGCGGTGGTGCAGCCGACCGAGGAGGCCGAGGTCCGGCGTGTGGGCATCAGCGAATACTTTCTGCCCGCCCGCCTGGGCGAGCTGCTGGCCTTGCTGCGCGACACCGCACCGAAGGCCCGCTTCGAGCTGCTGTGGACGAGCTCGGTTGCACTGCAGCATCTGTGGTCGGCCGGCGAGGTCGACATGGCCGTTCTCACCAGCGCACAACCACTGCCGCAGGCCAAGCTGCTGCGGCGGGAGCCTTTGGCCTGGGTCGCAGGCCATGGACATGCGCTGCCGGCCCGCGGCTCGGCGCCACTTGTGCTGCTGGGGCCTGATTGCCCGGTGCGCCTGATGGCGCTCGCCGCGCTCAGCCGCGCTGGCCTGCCGCACCACATCCAGCTCAGCTGTGCCGGCGCGCACGGCGCGGTGGCCGCCATCCGTGCCGGCTGGGGCGTGGGCTGCCTCAACCAGTCGGCCATCCCGTCCGACCTGAAGCTGCTGTCGCCCAGGGAGGCGCGGCATTGGCCCTCGCCCGGCCGCCTGTCGTTCTACGCTCTGGCCCGCCCGGCCCTGCAAGCCACCGAGCGGGCGCTGCGGCGCTGGGCCGCGCAGTGACGTGCGCTGATCCACTGAAAAACGAAACTTCTACACTGAGCCCATGAACACCATTGCATTCATCGGCGGCGGCAACATGGCCAGCGCCATCATCGGCGGCCTGCTCAAGAGCGGCCGCTCGCCGGGCGACATCCTCGTGCTGGAGCCCAACGCCGACCAGCGCTCGCGACTGCAGCGCGAGCTGCAGGTCATCACACTCGAAGCGCCGGGCTCGGTGCTGCAGCGCGCCGGCATCGTCGTCTGGGCCATCAAGCCCCAAAGCTTCAAGGAGGCCGCGGCCGCCAACGTGGCGCACATCGGCCATGCGCTGCAGTTCAGCGTGATGGCCGGTATTCGCAGTGACGACATGGCCAAGGTGCTCGGCACGCAACGAATCGTGCGCTCCATGCCCAACACGCCGGCGCTGATTGGCCAGGGCATCGCCGGGCTGTTCGCACGCGAAGCCGTCACCGCCGATGAGCGCAAGCAGATCGATCGCCTGCTCGCGCCCACCGGCCGCACGCTGTGGGTCACGGCGGAGGCCGATCTCGACGCCGTGACCGCGCTGTCGGGCTCCGGGCCGGCGTATGTTTTCTACTTCGTCGAGGCCATGATGCAGGCCGCCGAAGAGATGGGCCTGAGCGCCGAGCAAGGCAAAGCGTTGGCGCTGGCCACGTTTTCGGGCTCCGCTGCGCTGGCGCAGGCCTCGAGCGACCCGCCTTCTTTGCTGCGCGAACGGGTCACCTCGAAGGGCGGCACCACGTACGCAGCGCTCACGTCAATGGAAACGGGCGGTGTGAAGGCGGCCATCGTGCGCGCCGTGAAGGCCGCGCAGCGGCGGGCGGCCGAGCTGGGCGACGAGTTCGGTCGCTGAACCGCAGGGGACCGACAAAACAGCCCTGTGTAACCCACGCTATGCGCGTGGTCATGCAAAGGCAGCATGAAGCGGCTCGCCAATTCTCAGCCGGCGCGCCTACAGTCTCCCCCCATGCCGCGCCACGCATCACGAGTGCGCAGTGCGCCCTGGCATGCACCCATCCACGGAGACCTTCATGAGTTACTTGTCCTACATCACTCCCCATCCCGGCAGCCCCTGGCACACGTACCTGTCGCAGGTCGACCGCGTGCTGCCCTACATCGGGCACCTCGCGCACTGGGCCGAGACGCTGAAGCGCCCCAAGCGCGCGCTGATCGTCGACGTGCCAATCGAGATGGACGACGGCACGGTGGCTCACTTCGAGGGTTACCGCGTGCAGCACAACCTGTCGCGCGGCCCGGGCAAGGGCGGCGTGCGTTACCACCCCGATGTGACGCTGGAAGAAGTGATGGCGCTGAGCGCCTGGATGACCGTGAAGTGCGCCGCGGTGAACCTGCCCTACGGCGGCGCCAAGGGCGGCATCCGTGTCGACCCGAAGAAGCTGTCGCACAAGGAACTGGAGCGCATGACGCGCCGCTACACCAGCGAGATCGGCATCATCATCGGCCCGCAGCGCGACATCCCGGCACCTGACGTGAACACCAACGGCCAGATCATGGCCTGGATGATGGACACGTACTCGATGAACACCGGCAGCAACGCCACCGGTGTCGTCACCGGCAAACCGCTGCACCTGGGCGGCTCGCTCGGGCGCGTGAAGGCCACTGGCCGCGGCGTCTTCGTCACCGGCCGTGAAGCGGCACGCCGCATCGGCCTGAACCTCGACGGCGTGCGCATCGCCGTGCAGGGCATGGGCAACGTGGGCAGCTCGGCGGCCGAGCTCTTCGTCGGCGCCGGCGCCACATTGGTGGCGGTGCAGGACCACACAGGCACCCTCGTCAACCCCAAGGGCTTCGACATGGCCACCGCCATGGACGTGCTCAAGCGCGACGGCGGCATCGGCAACTACAAAGGCGCGGAGCGCATCGACAACGAAGAGTTCTGGAACGTCGACTGCGACATCCTGATCCCCGCCGCGCTCGAAGGGCAGATCACCGTGGCGCGCGCCAACCGCATCAAGGCCAAGCTGGTGCTCGAAGGCGCCAACGGCCCGACGCTGCCCGAGGCTGACGACGTGCTGAGAGAGCGCGGCGTGCTGGTCGTGCCCGACGTGATCTGCAACGCCGGCGGCGTGACCGTCAGCTACTTCGAATGGGTGCAGGACTTCTCGAGCTTCTTCTGGAGCGAAGACGAGATCAACGTGCGCCTCGACAAGATCATGGTCGACGCGCTGCGCCACATTTGGGACACAGCCGACAAGCACAAGATCACGTTGCGCACGGCCACGTTTGCGGTGGCTTGCGAACGCATCCTCATTGCTCGCGAAGAGCGCGGACTGTATCCGTGAACTGAGCCCCCCAGTCGCTGCGCTCCTGCCCCCGAGGGGCGCCTCCCAGCGGACCGGCGGAGCCGGATCCGCGGGAGTGGCTTGATGGGCGCGTCGCTTCGCTAACGCATTCCTGTGCTTCGCCTCCACCGCTCAGGCGGAGGTATTGAAGCGTGGCTCCGATCAGCGCCCGACAAGCAGGCGGTCGATCACGACGCCGGCGAAGACCGCGAAGCCGAGCCAGTGGTTGAGGCGGAATGCGCGGAAGCAACCGTCGCGGCTGCGGGTGCGGATCAGCGTCCAGTGCCAGCCGGCGATGGCTGCTGCGACGGCGAGGCCGGTGAAGAAGGGCCAGCGCAGGCCCTGCTGTGCGCCGAGCACGCCCAAGATCGCGATGAAGAGGCCGTAGCAGGCCATCACGCCGGCCACGTCGAAGCGGCCGAGGGTGATGGCCGAGGTTCGGATGCCGATCTTCAGGTCGTCGTCGCGGTCGACCATCGCGTACTCGGTGTCGTAGGCGATCACCCAGCACAGGTTGCCCAGCAGCAGCCCCCACGCGAGCGCCGGCACCTCGCCGCGCACCGCGGCGAACGCCATCGGGATGCCGAAGCTGAACGCGACGCCCAGCACCGCCTGCGGCATCGAGAAGAAGCGCTTCGTGAACGGGTAGAAGATGCTGACGGCCAGCGCGGCGAAGCTCCACGCGATGGTCGCGGCATTGGTGGTGAGCACCAGGCCGAACGCAGCCAGCGCGAGCGCGGCGCCGAACAGCAGCGCCTCTTTCACGCCGATCGCACCGCTCGTGACCGGGCGCTGCTCGGTGCGCTTCACGTGCTTGTCGAAATCGCGGTCGGCGACGTCGTTGACGGCGCAGCCGGCGCTGCGCATCAGGAAGGTGCCGAGCGTGAAGACGACCAGCAGATGCCAGCCGGGGAAGCCACCGGCCGCCATCCACAGCGCCGACAGCGTCGGCCACAGCAGCAGGTAGCTGCCGGCCGGGCGGTCCCAGCGGATCAGGCTCAGGTACAGCGAGAGGCGCGACGGGGTCGGCGCCGGGGTGGGCACGAGGGGTGCGTTCATGGGTGCCAAGTCTAGGCCGCTAGGCCGGCGTCGCTGGCCATTCGATGCGAGACCACAACGCGTGCAGGCGGGTCGCCTTGGCGGCGTTCAGCTGCGCGGCCCATTGCACGCGGCCCCACAGGTGGGCGCGGAAATCGGCATG
>Ga0307516_10008443_pt1 | contig 11664 bp, 13 predicted proteins | sample 19_EM_MG_FD_203310 | JGI IMG/M metagenome (GOLD analysis project Ga0307516, IMG submission 203310) | Populus trichocarpa ectomycorrhiza microbial communities from riparian zone in the Pacific Northwest, United States - 19_EM | ecosystem: Host-associated > Plants > Roots > Unclassified | place...
CTAAGACGTCTGTGAAAGGCACAGTTTTTTTCCGTCAAGTAAAGAGTGGTTTTTGGTTGTGTGAAAACGGGCATTTTTGGTGTAAAACGGCCCCTGTACGGAAACTTTTGTCCCTGTACTTTAGTATAGTACAGTGTGGCGTAGAGAGAGGTTGTCGAGTGTAAAATACGGAGAAAGTGGTTGCCGAACAGGTATTTGAGATGTCTGGGCGCCAAGATATACGGAGTAGTGTACCGTATTTCCAAACTAACCGTCGCTTTAGAAATACGGTGCGAGCCGAACAGGCCCTTAGATGTGAACTTATGAGATATGTATGTTAACCGTACGCTAGTGCGCATATGGACTAGAACGCTGTGCTCCAGACAACGTCATATCATGACGCACCTCTGGACACGTTACCGGTACGAATAGAATGTCGCGATTGTGCAAGGCAGACACTCCAAAGGTTGTGCCACGGCTTGCGTCACCGCCCTGTACAATTGACAGTCGTGTCCTCCTTCCAAACGGGCGCGCCTGTCCACACCTTGCACACACCCCCCCGTTCACCAGACAACATCCCTCGTCGCGGCTCTGGGAGACGCAAGGTGCGCCAATTGACAGCCTATCCGACAAGTGAAGACGATAGCATTTCCGATGCCTAGTGGTCTTGACGAAGGTCTACTGGAACATTTCACAGTTCCTGGTCTGGCGCCACCCCGCGAGTCCAAAGATCCCGTATACAACGCCGTACCAGAGGGCGGCGCGAGCACTCGGCGGAATGTTGCGGACAACGACTTGTTGTCAGACTCGGAAGACGTCCAAGGACAAGCACTTCTACAATGAAAGGTCACCTGCGGGCAGGGAGGCAGGGGGAAAAGTGGCCGTGGGGAAATACAGCCTTCAGGTATTGCTCTCCTTCCGGTGTCTGCAGGTAAACAAGACCGACTGGGGATCAGAAGCGGTGGTACTGGTGCTCAGGAGAAGTACATACTAGGAAGAAACATGAGCGTAATTATGTTGTTTCCTTTCCTGCCATTTCTGGTGGTGAGAGCGATGGGGATGAGGTATTGAGTACGATTTCGGCGGGATGGGCGTTGAAGGGGGTATCATGCAGGTAATGAAGCAATCGGTGGAAAGACCTCCCAGCGCACCGACGCCAGATGATAATGCGCTAGTCCACTAACGTACTAGTTCACGCCTGGGCGCGGCTAGTGGTGCTTGGCATATCTTAGTTAGAGCTTACTTACCTCTTATTAGGGACCATTTGCAATTAGGTGCGCACGAAAAATCTGCTAGCAGGGGTGAAGAATTAGGAAAAGTTGGTGCAGGTATTGAATGTGGTGGTTTTGGAGCATTGGCGGATATTTTGCCCACACGATAAAAAATTTCCCCAGCAGCGCCGCCAACGAAGACCGTCTCAGAGTCCGCGGCCACCGCCTTAGAGTCCGCACTCGAATTTTCGCTGTAGCGGTTTGTCCTTTGGCACCTGTGCAGGCCCGCAGGCCGAAGCGCGGCTACACGGCTGCTGACCATCTGGCGGTGTAAAAGGATGTATGTATGATAGAGTCTGAAAGCTCAAGAGCAGCGATAATTCGTCGTCTCTCCATATGCGACTGCCATGGCATGGTGGCGGCGATGATGATGGTTGGTAGTGGTGGCTGGTAGAGGGCGTTCTCGCTTTGCTTGCTGCCAGCCAATCAGAGTCTTTGTTTACATGTAAACAAACTTTGTCAAGTGCGCACGAACGCCGCATTTAGGTATTAAGTGCGACTGGCGATGCACACATCCTCGCACGATGACGATAATTAGTCGCTCTTGGCTGTTTCTTTTTGGCCTAGTCTACTCAGATCCCTGCGGTTACCATAGAAACTTGTTTTATGGTGCACGATAAAACTGCAAATGGTCTCTATTACATGATTATTGCAGCGTAGATGATCTAAGATTACCGCGTCGCCGCTTCGACTGGCACGCTCCACCTAGCGATGAAGGAGGAGAACAGGATGACATGCCCGACACTGTGACCTCTAAAGGAAGTGCGAGAGGGAAAGAGAGTGGATGATGGAGAGCGAGAGAGGGAGGATGATGGAGCTGGAGGGAGAGAATCGGATGACATGCCCGACTTTTTTTATTTAGTCATTACTCGCGCTAGATCATGGCGAGAGTAACTGTCCGTTTCCTGGCCACCGTCCACCCCGACCCCGATCGGTCTGTAGGCGGCCCGCTGCAAGCTCCCTTTTGCCCTCCGCCCAGGCCTGTCCCAAAAGTGGTAGGGCGCACCGAGGAAATATGTACATACTGACAAAGGGAAAGACAGAGGAAAATACATCAGGAAAGTGGCCGGCCCCCGAGAGTCCCAAAGCTCCTTACTCCTCTCTCGCTGACCATGGAGGGCATGGAGGAACAGAGGTTCCTCACCGCCGGCGACCAGTCCCCGGGCCTCTTGCCTCCGCCCCCCCCCTTTCTCTCCGCTCGCGGAGTGCCCACTCTGACGCCTCACTCTGCACGTCTTCTTCAGCGGGGCTGGGACCCGCATTTCCACCCTGGTGGTAGAGAGGAAGTCCAGTACTACCTAACGAATTCTGGCATATGCAACAACTGGCGATGAGATTGTTTCGAAACTGGAGTGCAGGGTTCGCAATTGCCCGTCCCGTCCGGTTCGAGGTCAGGACCGAGATGGATTAAATGGTATATCCAGTCCCAGGAAATATGGGACCTTAAGGAGAAGTTCCGGGAGAGGGATGGACGGGACAGATCGCCGCACCCTGAAGTTTGACTAGTTAGGAGAGGTGGGACTAGATATGTACTCTAGACATACGGATCTAGTCTGGTCGTTCTCGATACATCCAGGCCGTACATATACGCAAGCAGATGGGGTCCTCGAAGTGTCCCTAATCCGGACGGTGGTGGCAAGGATGGCCTCGTGAAGATCGCCGGTGATCGCCGCTGACATCCATGAATCCGATGATATCATAGGTGATGGTTGCCGATGACGTTACCAAATTAGGGGGTCTGGAAAAAAAAAGGAATATCCCGAAAAAACGATATTAGAGTATTACTAGCTTAAAGTAAACCGGCGTAGCGGAACCCAAACGTTCCCCAGGATGTCCTGGTCCATCCAAGACGGCAAGAGAAAAATCGGGAAAAGAACCAAAAAAAATAATAGAATGCAGACCCCCGGGAAACGGCAGGTGGCAAGAAGAGGGAACGGAGCTTCCGAGTCGCCGTCTGTCTCTCCGCTACGGTCGGCAGTGGTCGGATTCTCTATCTCCGTCTTTCGGGCTCGCGTAAATGCCAATTCGATGCGAGCAACACCTGGTGATCCGATAGGAGAGCAGTGTTCCGGCGTTCAGACGTGCAGGGGATGCTCGATTCATTCTGGGCTCGTACAGCTCGGGGATACAGGATGTACCGCGCCCCCCCTGCCTGAAAATAGAAGAGATCTTGCATGGCGTCAAAATATTCACAAGAAAGACATCGATCAGCAAGGGAGCGGGACCCGGGAGAAAGAAAGAAAGAAAGAAAGAATGAATGAATGAATGAAAGATAGAAGAAGCACTTAGCCGGCAAACTTCTCAGCGCCTTCCCTGATTTTAACAAAGTACAAAATTATCAGTCACCGCCGCCCGTCAAGACACCCGCACCAACGCTGCTAAATATCGGACTTTACCCGCCCCCGTCTGCCCCTCCTCCTCTTCTCCCCTCGTTGGCAAAAAAATAAATATCAACTCTCAACCACGAACCCGTTTCTCTCCACCACCTCTCCCTCTGCGCTCTCCACCAACGATGGCGTCGGCGACTCGGTTATTGATGTCAGCGGCTCTGACACTGAGGCCACTCCCCACCAGATTTGCACCGCGCGCATCGCGATTCATACTCCCCCGCCAGGCTCTACGGCCATCGGTCGAGAGACAGGCATTGCACATGTCTGCTCGGAGGACAGATGCCGCAGCGACCGGTCGCGTTCCGCCCGCAGCGAAGCCGCCCAAGAAGAAGTTCCGGTTTTTGAGAACCCTGTGGAGGGCTACCTACCTGAGCATTATCCTCGGAGGCGGATATCTGGCGTACAGCATTTACGAGACGCGATTCCCCCACGAGCAGATCGACCCCGACCACACCAAGAAGACACTGGTGGTTTTGGGTATGCACTCTTTCATTCCACTACGTTTTGGGGCGGTGGCTGCACGGTGGCGAGGACAAAACGGACGAAGGAAAACTGTTGCTGACGGGCATTCTCCTGTTCATAGGAACCGGATGGGGAAGTGTTGCTCTCCTGAAGAAGCTCGACACCGAAAACTACAATGTCATCGTCATCTCGCCTCGAAACTTCTTCCTTTTCACGCCCCTGCTACCTAGTTGTCCCACGGGCACGGTTGAGCATCGCAGCATCATGGAGCCGCTCCGCCACATCATCCGACAGAAGAAGGGAACCGTCAAGTTCTACGAGGCGGACGCCACCACGATTGACCACGAGAGACGCGTCGTTATCGTGAATGACAATTCTCCTATCAAGGGAACAATCAACCAGACCGAGGTCCCGTTCGACTACCTGGTCGTTGGAGTAGGCGCGGAGAACGCCACTTTTGGTACGGAATTCGAACCCCCGTTTGTTGTAATCGCGGACAGGGTTGACAAAGGAATGTTGCTAGGTATTCCCGGTGTCAGGGAGCACGCATGCTTCTTGAAGGAGATTGGCGACTCGCAGAGAATCCGTAAGAAGGTGATGGACTGCATCGAGACGGCAATGTTCAAGGATCAGACACCGGAAGAGAAGGAGCGTCTTCTCCACATGGTGAGCACCTTAGTGTTCTGTTGTCGTCTAGGGTGATCATGTGTGGTCTTGGTGCCCGAGAATGTGCGTCATGGATTCTGATTGCCAATCGTGTACCCTAGGTTGTTGTCGGAGGAGGCCCTACTGGTGTTGAGTTCGCTGCGGAACTCCAGGATTTCTTCGAGGATGATCTGCGGAAATGGGTGCCGGATATTTCCGATACCTTCCATGTTACTCTGGTTGAAGCACTGCCGAACGTGAGTGTACATACTGTCGGGAGAACACGGGGAGCAGGCTGCTCCGTGCGACCATCGATGCGAGTGCTGATTGATTGTAGGTCCTCCCCATGTTCAGCAAGACCTTGATCGAGTACACCGAAAAGACCCTGAACGAGGAGAAGATCTCGCTGCGGACCAAGACCATGGTCAAGAAGGTGACCGATATGCACATCGAGGCGGAGGTGACCAAGCCCGACGGTACCAAGGAGATGCAGATCCTCCCATACGGCTGTCTCATCTGGGCTACCGGAAACGCTGTCCGACCAGTCGTCCGTGATCTGATGAGCAGGCTTCCGGCTCAGAAGAACTCTCGTCGTGGTCTCGCCGTGAACGAGTACCTTGTGGTTGATGGCACGGACGGAATCTGGGCTCTTGGTGATTGCAGCGCGACCAAGTACGCACCCACCGCTCAGGTAGCGTCTCAGCAGGGAGCTTTCCTTGCTCGGTTGTTCAACAACATGGCAAAGACCCAGGCACTCGAACAGGAGATCAGCCACCTCCAGGAGGTCATCACGACTGAAGCCAAGACTCCAGCCGACAGGGACGCTATAGAGAAGGAGATCGCGAAGAAGACCAAGGCTATCCGTAAGGTCAAGCAGCTGTCGCCATTCGAGTACACCCACCAGGGTTCGTTGGCGTACATCGGAATGGAGCGAGCTGTTGCCGATATTAGCTGGTGGAACGGAAACCTTGCGTCCGGTGGTACCTGGACGTATTTGTTCTGGCGAAGTGCCTACCTTTCCATGTGCTTTTCTACCCGCAACCGCATTTTGGTGGCATTGGACTGGTTGAAGGTGAAGATCTTCGGTCGTGACGTGTCCCGGTATTATCCCTCGTCCGTAAGGTTTGCAATACGCACCACTAATCTGTTTACCTTAGGGAATAACCGATCGTCGACGTGCCGGGGATATCATAGTTTGTTATGTACCTTGAGCATATCGCTTTTCCGGTGCATGTGGTGAAAGCGGAACGCGTCGGGGGGTGTATGTGTTTTGCTATTCCGATAGATAGATGGCCTTGGGATTTTTCGTTTCGTTCCTTTTCTTTTTGTTCTGTGCACGGCGGGTGGGGTTCATTTTCATCTGTCCTCTCCTTTTCCCCGGGTTAGATGTGGCGCTACTTTAGAAGAGCGAAGACGGGCATCATATAGAATCTTTAGATACCATTTGAGACAGAAAACCGGTCTTTAACTTCCGTGACGGGAGATATCTATGAAATGCACGCTGCGTACGGGTGCGGGATATCGAGCAGGAATCCTGGTGTGCCTCCGAAGTGGTAATTGAGACAACTGGAAGGAAATGACGATTGAACCCTTCGCATGGTGGGGGAAGGGGAGGGGGGTTTTGCTGTCTATATGAGGCCCATTTCGCATTTCGCCCAGGTGGACGGGCGACGAGACCTTGTCTCCTACGCCCTCATCATTCCCGGTCGTACGGGAGGCCCCGGCTTTGGTTGAATGGGCGGCTCCATGGGTTTCCGTCGGTCGGCTTGGGGGGGGGGGGGCTGATTTGGCTCTCCGCTCTTGCCCGTCCCCCACGGTGGTGCTTGCTTCAAGGCTGGCCTCGTTTTCGTCCGCTGTTAGAGATTACATCTGTCCGATTACTGCTCGCCCACTCGGTCCACTATGGTTGATAATTTGCGGGGAGGGAGGGGAAATACGAGGGCCGCAAGTACGGTAGACTGGCCTTAGGCACCTAACTATGGAGCTCGCATTGGTCCCGGGACTTCTCTCGCCGCGGATGGCGCGGACGAACTGTGGCGACTGCCGGTTTAACTGCGACGGCGATCCACGTCAGCTTTGGCGTAAAAAATAAGCGAGTGTGAGCGGGGAGGCCTAATCTATCTACACGATCAGTACATATACATACATAGATATAGATATATATATATCTATGTACATACAGTATCCAGATACTCTTGTGTCATCGTCATTCAGTCCGGCACGATCCGGCCGTTGCTGACGTTCTTGATGATCCTTGTCGGTGTGACTCCAACGCCAAGTCCGCCAAGCCGCTAACCCTCTTTAGACATTACTCGCGTGCGCCTGCGCCACCGCTGTTGAGCCGTGACCCCGTGAACATGGTCAACCCGACCGCCGCTTCTCTGCCTCCGCCTTTGCATCGGCCACAGCATATGGATGCAGCGCCCTTCGTACTATATTCTCTCATTGGCCATGATGCCACGCTTAATAAGCACTACCCCGAAACGCAATAGTGTTAGATACCACATATCCCTACAGGACGCTATCACTACATATCACATTTCCTTACAGGACGGTATTTCCTTACAGAACCCTGAAAACCGCACATTTGTGCCGAACAGACTTGGGCATAATCGTCGGAGGGGTTCCGGGTACTAATTGATTTTTCCTGAGTTTTCCCTCCAGACACTGAGCGAAAGAAATTTATTATTAAAGAGCGCCAGCGTGATGAGTGATGACGGACTTGGCGAAGCAAGCGATAGATATTATCTACATATTTTTCACCCCTGATACATAGGAAGCCCCACGGGGGTGGAACGGCGAGGTAGGGTGCGTATGACCTGTAGTGTTAAGCGCAGTAGATTGGGGTTGCATATTATCTCTCTACCCAGGCCTGCCTTCACACATCCGTGAGCGGCGCTGCGACCACAGCACGAACGAGGCGGAGTGGCGGGACGGGATCTCGGATCCCTCACGCCGATGGCCACCTCGCCATCCGACGGCACGACGAGTGATCCGGGAAAACTGCGTTTTTTTTACCCCCCTCTTTCAATATACAGTACTCCGCCAGTTGTTCTGGTGGTGCCGAGGCAGTGGGATCGAGCGAGGTGGGGCGTGGGGCAGCACCAGCGGCGGGCGAGTTGCAGTGAGCAATCACTATCGGATTTTCACGACTTTGGGTGGGGAGGACAACAAATCCCACAGTCCACAGGGCAAGTATGGATGGCCCAGCAGACCGAGGTCGGCGAAGATTCATTCTTGCAGGAATAGAAGTTGGGGAGGGAGAGCAGAAGCAGATTGCTGCCGACGGACGATGGACTATATTGGCTTCACGCACGAGCGGCGGTAGTAGGGGCACTATAGAATAGCAGTAACAGAGGAGGAAGGAAGAGAGGGAGAGAAGGAAGGGGGAGTGTTCGAGCGCGAGGGGGGGTTTATACTCTTGGCAATCTGCAAGTCGATGGATCAGGACCGCAATGGATGGGACGGAATGATCCGGGCGGTGAGGCCAGGGATGGGACGGACGGGACGGGTGGAAAGATCGAGAGGGAGACGACATTGGGTGGGCCTCTGGGCGACGGGATGAAGCTGCGGGCGGCAGAGCAGCACATCGGTCCATTGCGGCAGACGGTCGCCGGCACGTTACCGGCCACCCTCCTCAGATGTTGCAGCTACTGTATGACACCGGTGGACGACCAATGCTGTCGGACGGCATGTGGCCCGCTCCAGTGGACGCAGTCCTACCCAGTGACCGACGGGACAGTCTCTCCCAATACGACTTGCCGTCACAGGACGGTGTATGTTCCCGTGTGAGGGTGGAATAAAGGGACGGGAACGAGCGGGAGGAGTTGGAGATGCCGATGCTCTTCCATGCCGCCCCCAGTAGTTACCCGCTGCTGCTTCACAGTACGGTGTGGCTGCTGCCGAGTCCGGCAAGCGTTGGGGTGGCTGCCGCCCCTGAGAGCTCTCGAGCTCTCGACTATGTGCGCGGACAAGAGCCGCAGCAGTGTGTTGGAATATAGGGATCGATAGATGAAGATAGTGAATTGGAATATAGATACACTGGTCTGGTCGTAGGCAGAACATACTCTCTGTATACGTGTGGCCCTAACCCGTGCCCGAATAGATAGCCCGCGGCATGGACATCCGCAGCCAACGCCGGCAAGGTCGTCCGGAGCCCGCGCCGGCACATGGGCGGGGAGTGCAGGTTAGTCATCGTCTTTAGCCGAGTTCACGGGGGATCACTCAGCCTGACAGGCTATAAAAGTATGTGGCCAGTTCTCTCCGCTCTTTGAATCGACATCACTCTCTCTTCTCTCTTTTTTCCTTTGCCCGTTCGTCGTGGCAATATACAACGGCTTCAGGGACTCGTCAGGGGAAGGTACGGAAGACTATCCCCTGAGTCGGTGCTCCGAAAACTCAGATAGCTGTCATCTCCGGACGTTGATCATTCTGACAATTGCTGAGCTGCAACAACAATCAAGATCAGCCGAGAAGGCGGAGGGCGAGGAAGGTGGAGAGTGGTGAGGAAATGTAACCTTTTTCTCCCAACAATTGCGTGTACCGAACTGAGTGAACGGAGAGGATCGTGGCAAGTGCGTTTATATGTGCAATAGTGCTGTTTTCAGTGTTCGACCCAGACCCGTCCGAACAATTAGGTAAGGTCTGGTCTGGTCGGGATGTGCTTAGTCCGACTCAAGACCTAGTTGGGTCTGAACCCGACCTGCCCCGGGTCGGTCTGTACGGTCTGCAGACGTCTGCCAAGGAGCACCTAAAAATTTGCGGGTTCGCGCTCAAGCGGGCGAGTGACACGATTGGGCAAGCGGGCAAGTGAGCGCGCGAGCTGGTGGACGTCTGGACCGTCGGGTGACCGAACAAGAGGCACGCAAGCGAGAGGGTGCCCAAGGGGGGAAGGGAAAGGAAGTGGGGGACGGAGAGATGCACGCGATGAGACCGGGTGAACGCCGTGGTGATGAGCGCGGGAATGGCATCACCCGAATACCCCCAATCGGAGGCGATGCCGGTCCGCCCACGTTTGGCGACCCCAGCGCCGGGTTCCATGCACGCCGCGGACGGGCAGGCGCCGAACAGGCGCCGATAGAGATCGACGCCGGAAAGGTGGACTTGTGTACGAAAATGGTTAGCGGCAGACTACGGAAAAGTGTCCTCGTTCTTTTCCTTACTCACTCACTACTCGACTACCACTCACTCGCCTACACTGCCTCCTTCTCCGCCGAACGAACGAAATCCATACACGGCTCTGTCGAAAGGCGGCCAGGAAGGATTTCTCCCGGTGGGCAGCCAATTCTCGCGAGGCCCTCTCCCCCATTGGCCTGCTGCATAGCTAACGGGCTGCACAGGCAGATGTCTTCGTGGAAAAGGGAATACCGGACTTCGCAGCGAGACATGTGAAGCCGCGGCGATGTGGATGCGGCGGTGGTGAAACTTCAACACACTAAGTACCATACGCGTGTACGGTACATGGTGGAATTCAGCCGCATCGCATTTGACTCGCCTTTCTTCAACTGTTACTCCATCGGAGGGAACGGATGCCTACTGGCTATGGCGAAGAACCTCTCCGGAAATATGCACACAGCTAAGTGGGTGTCCACGGAGTGGCCCTGGCCGGGTCGGGCATGCTTTGGTATCCACCGCGAATCGACGGCGGCATGTCCTCTCCCCGGGTTCGCACTGCATCGCACATGGCCATCTCAGTCCCGACGGGACGGTTGCATCAGTTGCCACTGGCGGTCTGGCGGCGCTCGGCCAGTCAGACGGTGGCTTTGAGCATCATCGGTTCGCCACGTGGGCGGCGGGCGCTACCGGCCGCCATCCTCATCCAGGAATTATGCGAAGAGTCCTTGATGTTTTGATCCTGCATCCTGGTTCGCTTATCTTGCGGAGTAGAGTTATATATCAATTCATACTGCCCCGAGGGAGAGAGGGGAGCAAGTTTGTCTGCATTGCTGATCCGATTCTGCAACTACTGGACGGCAACAACTGCGCGCCCGCAATACCGACTTTCGCTCTAACCTTCAACTATGGGGTTCGTGGACGATATGGATAAGGCCACCGCGAAGACACCGGTTGGGTGGGTCTTCAGGCTGGAGAGCTCCGGCAATGCGAGTTGCACCGCCTGCCCATCGCGGGATTCTGCTCGACCGCAGATGTGACAAGTTACAGCAAAGAGCATGGCCGGATACGGCGTCTTTTGTGGAAGTTAGAAGGGGCATCACGATGTTCTTCGCGATGACGTACGTCATTGCTGCAAAGGTTTGTTTTCCTGTGTTGGATCGGGCTGATGGCATTGTAGACTTCCACTCTGGTGGAGACCGGCGGGGCGTGTGTGGAGGGCCATCTCGGGGCCAACGAGCCATTCTAGACCGAGGATTACAAGGCCTGTCAATTCGGTACGAACTACCTTCGCGGAGGCCGAACAGGCTGCTGATCGCTATGAAGTCGTCAAGCAGGCATGGTAGCAGCCACGGCAACACTGGCTCCCATCTCACGGACCGAACGCCGCCTATTTCGCCTACTCAGTAGTCGGAGACAATGGGGCAGGTACCATTCCGTTCAGGGCAGTATTCACCACCGTCTGCGTCGAAGGTTTCATATTCATCGCGCTCTCACTCATTGGGCTTTGGCAGTGGCTCTCCCAGGTCATGCCGGCATCCATCAGGATTTCTTGCGGCGCCGCTGTCAGTATGTTCCTGACTTCTTATGGCCTGGGATATCGGGCCAGAGTCGGTGAGTTAACTGGTGCTGTGGCTACTTTCACCCTCCGACGCTGCAAGGAGGAACCCAAAGACAAATACTGGACCTGTGCCAGGCGCAATGTGCAGAGCCCAACTGTTTGTCGGCGGGGGGGGGGGGGGGGGGGGGGGGGGGGGGGGGGGGGGGGGGGGGGGGGGGGGGGGGGGGGGGGGGGGGGGGGGGGT
>Ga0307516_10008444_pt1 | contig 11663 bp, 13 predicted proteins | sample 19_EM_MG_FD_203310 | JGI IMG/M metagenome (GOLD analysis project Ga0307516, IMG submission 203310) | Populus trichocarpa ectomycorrhiza microbial communities from riparian zone in the Pacific Northwest, United States - 19_EM | ecosystem: Host-associated > Plants > Roots > Unclassified | place...
CAGGGTCATGGTCCGCAAGATCACGGGAAATGGTTGTGAACATCTTTTCTTCACGACATTCCGCCTGTCTGTCGCGTGCGAAGCAAAAGCACGACCCTAGTCCTCCCACGTTCTTGAACCACAGAGCGATCGTGTGGGCGATGGCGGATTTTCCTCTCCCTGCCTGGCCGTGAAGCCAGAAGATCCACGGCGCATGGACGTCCGGGTCGTGGATCCAGTCAACAATCTCCTGTAGAATTTCCCCTCTCGTGCCATCCAGACATTGCTTTGTCGTATTGAGTCCAGCTCCGCTTGCATACGCCATACCATCTAAGTTCAAGTCCTCGAGGACGCGGTAGAAATTAATGACGTCGATGTGTGTGTCGAAAACTGCACGATCGCGGTATCGTTGCATCAATGCATCCAGAGCCTTGTTATAATCATCGATAGCGGTCTGCGTTTCGGACGCGATGTCCTTCCCGAGTCGTTTCCTTGCAGTGGAACCTGGTTAGAACATTGTCAAAGAAGGAAGGGTTCTGGCGTACAGAAGCTTGTTGTTTCAGAAAAGTTCTTGATGAACTGAGCGCAATTGCTGATCACTTGGGCGATCCGTGCGAGGGCATCTTTCATCGTATCAAGGTTGGATAGGGTATCTTCTTCAAGAAGGAACTCATAGACGTTTTGTACTTTTGAAAGCAAGTCGGAAATCGATTGGTCTAGGTCCACTTGCATAATGATCACCTAACGAGGATGGTGTGAGATGCATGCCGTTGGTGACCAGAAGACATACGTGGGCTGCACTGGTTAGCATCCCCAGGGCCATCTGAGCGTAAGGGTGGATCTGCATACAAACTTATCAGCCCGACCATTGCGCGGAGTAAAGTAAGAAATCATACACTGGCAATAGTACTGACTACGGTGGCGAACTTCTTGAGTGGTAGGAGGTATGTCGAACTGATGGTGTCTATCTGAGAGACGGCAGTGTTGATCCCACCGACAACCCCGATAGCGTGCTGTGCAACAGAGGGCACAAGCCTTGCTGAGTCGAATTCTTTTGGGGCTGCATCGATCTTGGCACGACGATTTCTCAGAAAATAGCACAAAACACGGACGAAATTCGTTTATCAATATATCATACTTCGTGGGCAGGTGCAACTCGGGTTGATCTCTGTTACAAGTCATGCGGCTGTAAAGAGCTCACAAGAGCTGCTTCTTTTACTCCATGGAAAGCTTGGAATGGTTCCGTTTAAACAGATGTACTCACGCCTATGGAGGAACTTGCGATACTTTGATTGGACCAGTTAGGTAGTAAATTCTTCAAGCTCACCATTTCCCCCGTCCTAATATTGTCGGATCCGGGTGACACGATCGCAGGAGTAAGAGCTTGAGATAACCCTCGTGACTGGTTTCTGTTAGTGTATGAAGACGATCTCTGGGGAATCATGTTGCGTATCAGGTCCAGCTGAGGGTCCATTTCGATCACAGCTGCGACTGGTTGGTCGACTTCGCTTGTCGACTCAGGCGCCTATTGTATAGGGAGTGCTCAAAAAATAGCATGGATGAATTCCGCTTCTCATACCTCGTGAGCCGACTCAACTTGGATTGAACTCCCTTGCACATCGTGCGTCTATAAGACAAGAGTTCAACAAATAACACACGATGGTTTGTACTTTTCATACTTGCTGAAGAACTTGAGGGGGTGCACTCACACCTTGAGAGGAACTCGTAATACTTTGGTTGGGTTGGTCAAATGGTATGTAGTGAATTCTTCAAGCTCGCTATTTTTCCCTTGTTGATGTTACTGGATCCGGGAAACGTTGAAGCGGCCTCAGGAGTAAGAGCTGGAGATGGTCTTTGTGACTGCTTTCCTGTTAGTTTATTAAGACGATTTCTGGGAAGGGACCTATGGCGTACCACGTCCAACTGAGGGTTCATGGTGGCTTAGGATATAAGTAGCTTGCCAAGGCTCAACCAGGAGCGACTAGATATTTTTGAGAATGATACAAAGTTTGAGGTTACCCACAGTCCGATTGCCCACTCTTGAAGGTCGAATACGAACGGGCAACCTCCAACGCGAAGCCCCGGCACTTTCCGGATGACTTGTAATGACTATTTAGTACTGAGCAGTAGGTTAGTGGTCAACTTGAACCACGATGTCCACGCTCACCGACTCTCAAACCCTCTTTGCCTTCAAAGCTGGCCGATCCATCCGTCGCGCCAACACGCACTTCGTTGATGCACAGCCAACCAAAGGTGCACTCGTTCTCAGCAGCGACGAAGGCTTGCTGCGGCTCTCGTGGAAAGAACGACCCTCGGGAGACATACACGAAGATCTTATTTTATTCCCGGGAGATGCGAGACTTGAGAAGGTTTCGCAGGATCAAAGTGGAAGGACTTATGTTCTCAAGTTTGAGAGTTCGGACCATAAGAACTTTGTGCGTCCCCTTCCATTCCTTTGTTTGTCTGTGCACTAGGCTCGTTGCTGATAGCCCATGTATCCATTTAGTTCTGGATGCAGGTAAAGCCCATCATTCCGTATATATTCCATAGGCTGATGCTTGCACCTCAGGACGCATCAAGTGCCCAAGATGATGAGCTCGTAACGAGTCTAAACCGTCTTCTTGTAGACCCGAATGACATCTCCGGGATCTCAACTCAAGGCCCAGCTCCCATACCAGGTCTTGCGCCTTCTACGTCCCAGACCACCAATGACGCTTCGTCGTCATCGACGTACGTACCTCACGTCTCTTGTGCGTTTCATTATCCTAACCTGACACCTCTTTGCAGGGCCCGTGCTGCAAATGCCGCCGCGCCCCCAGCAGGAACCGCCACTGCTGAGCAGCTCGCGCGCCTCCGTGCACTCGTCACTTCTATGGGTGCCAACACTGGTGCCATACGGGCATCCGCCCCTGAGTTGGCCTCCTCAGCTGCTGCTGCGACTGCATCTGACCCAGGTGAGTCTGCTCCTGGCCCTTCTCCCATCTTACATCTGATGTGCACAGACGACGAGCTCGCCCTCTCGGATATTCTCACGCCCGACAACCTCATTCCATTATTTACATCCCACCCCACACTCCTCCCTGCTCTCTTCCCGCACCTTCCACCTGATCTCCTCCCGTCAGCCATATCAACCACGCCGACACCGCAGCAAACTGCACAGCTTACGGAGACTCTCCAGCGAACCATTCACTCTCCTCCGTTCCGTACAGCAGTGGCTCAGCTCGATCGGGCTCTGCAGACTGGTCAGCTTGGAGGATTTGTGCGTAGTCTTGGTCTACCTCCAAGTGCAGGGACTAGTGTGGGTGCGTTTTTGAGGGCAATTGTGGAGCAGGCGAGAAGGGGCCGTGATGATGGTAGTGATACAATGGATGAGGATTGATCAGAACAAGGAACGTGAAAACTATGTATAAAATCTTAGCGCATGTACATAGGGGGTTAAATATGCCTGGTCTGCATTCCTGACATGGCGTAAATCAATGACTGCGTTCTGTCAGCCATCGAAAAATGATATCCCTGCAGAGATTCAGGAATGGTTCGAGTCATTTCAGCAGCTCCACTCACAAATTGTGCCGACTCTTCATGGAGCACTGCAATTCATGAGCCAAACACGCACAGGCAAAGAAGAGGTCATACCGAATAACACTGAAACAGCGTAGTATGAGCGTCGGGAATGATAATGCGCAGAAACACACCGAAACAGGGCGGCCTTGGATCTTGTCTAGTTCGCTGGTACACCATAAATACCATGTCACCAAGAAGCGGGAGTAACCAAGAGCGAACTCACAGATCATGTATGAGATCCTTTACAGATGCATGATCCGAGATATCGTTTTTGTTTCCGAGCTAGCGCGTATTGCAAGGGTCAGAAATGCTTCCAGAGGACATGCAGAAGGGGAGGCGCACAACAAGTAGCGGGACACCTGCTAGACCAGGCTGAGCGAGAAGCTGGTGAAGCTCGAATCTTGTTGTATCGAACTTGCCACGCTATATGCAGTCAGTTATTTCGATACGACCAGAACAGGGGAACATTACTGTAATGAAACAGACATACATCTGCAGAATCCACGACAAATCTTCACTCGTGTGTCAGCGCTGCATACCTCACTGCACGAGCGAAGAGGCGAGAGACGAAATGACACACATGACCGCGTCCATGCCGTGACAGTACCGCTCCCACATTGAACGGAACTTTGGCTGGCCAGCCACATCCCATATTTTGAATGTCACTGCGCCCTTGTGTACTTTACGAAAGTTGAACGCGACAGTGGGCACGACGTCCTCGGACCACTACATGCGGGCGCGTGTTAGTATTAAGTCTGCGGGGGATTAGGATAATGCTGGAAACTTGCTTGCCCGGAGCCAATGACGTTCACGAAGGCCGTCTTCCCGGATGCCTGTATGCGCGTGATTCAAGACGTTGCGATGATGCATGGGTGGGTAAATGGCTGAACTGCGGACTAACTTGGAGGCCGACAACGGCAAGTTCGGCGGCTTTGGCGAAAAAGATGCTGGGCTGTATGAACACGGATGTAGCGATGAGCCGGGATTTCTTACCTGCGGAACCATACGAGAATAGAGGAGAAGAAAGACAGAGACATGAACCCTGTGCAGTGTGGGCGGTGGCAGATTCATGGAGCCTTGAATCCATGGTGGTCATTTCGTCATATCGGTCCGGCCTAGCAGCTGTTCCTTATCCGGCGAGCGTTCCAGGGGCGTTATCCCCAAATTGGGATTCTAGTACGTAAGGAGGCACGAGTGAAGGAATAGAATATAGTCTTTGCGGGAGAGGCCGGAGCGGACACCGCCGCTCTCTCTCGACGTCCGTCATCACCCAGGCCACTCGAAGTGCCCGCACTTCTCAACGCTCGTTTTTCGCCCGCCCACCACACCCAGAGGGTAGGCAGCTAGTAGTAGACAGGCTGCCTACCATCCTCGCTGCGGACTCGATCTTGCTGCCGTGGACTGCCGGTCCTGATTGAACGCTGAGCGAGGGGCCCGCCCGCCCCCGCAGCTGATCTCGCCCACCCACAGATCCGCGGCCGGGAGGCGCTTCGCGCCTTCGCCCACACTTCTCGTTCTCTTGCTTAGTCACACACTTTCGTTTCTCTAGCCAGCATAAGTCTCTTGCCATTTGTTAGTATCTACTACCCCTACAAGCTCCTTACGACTGGCAAAGATTGGAAATCTTATCTCGCCGGTGTGAATGCTAATAGTAACGCCAACTGGTATGGCTCGCCGTCATTTTTTACACAGTCCTATGTGGCAGCGTATCAGGACGAGCTGAAGCGAAAGCCGTTTTCATATCGAAGTATGTATACTTCATCCTGCGCTACCATTTTGATTATCATTTCTGACTTTAGCGAAACCTTGTCGATTTTTTGCGGCGACGGGGAAGTGTTTCAGTGAGGACGAATGCACATTGTAAGTTTAGCTTGGGTTATGTACTAATCTTACGATTGTGACTCTCTTTTTTCGTTTTCTTGTCGTTGATCGAGCACGCCGATAGTATACATGCAGGAAGACGCAACAACCGAACTCTCATACTATTCCCGATGGCAGCAATGCTAACGCCCACATCCTTGATAAGTCGAAACACGATGATAGCAAAACGGAAAACTTATATCCCATAACATGGAGGGTCATTGGCGGTAGAGTCATGATGAGTGGCGAGAGTGAGTCGTCTCCCGTGCCAAGGAGCCAGTTGTTTTTATCGGTCTTCTAGCTTCTACCACTATCAGGAAAGATATGCGATGCATTTGTAGCTGCCAACTTCAAATACGGCGATGACTGTAAATTCGCTAAATGGATCGTAAGCCCTGGCGCCGCTTACTCCAGTACAGACCAGAAACGCCTAATACGACACCGTCGCTCGCAGAGAACGGATATCTGAAACTGACGGCTGCGGCTGCGGTGCCAGCAGATACTAGAGACGGAGCAGTGCGTTTATCGGGCGCAGGTGAAAGATTTAGCAGTGGGAGTGGGAGTGCGCAAGAGCAGGTGCAGACTCCCCCCGATCGAATCATTTCACGGCCAAAGATCACACGAGCCAGGCCTACTATACCGCCAGAGCCACCGTCCACTGAACAGCCACTCGATGTTGGGTCGAGGGAGAAGAGAACAACGTTGTATGTGCCTCCCGGGGATGGAATAGAGGATGCGCGCTGCTCCAAGAGTGGTGGTGATGAGACTGGTGGGCTGAGGCGCCCTACCCCGACGTGTCTTCCACATCGACGGACAAGATCGATGGTTGGATTGGTTTCGCCGTTGTCTACTATCGTGCCTGCTACTACGCCCACCAATGTGAGTTTTGTGCACACTGTGCGAGGGCGAGGGCTGAAGCGCTGACCTATGCATTTGTACCCAGTTTTCTGCCGAATTCTGAGATTTTGAGACCCATCCGCAGCATATTATGGCTGGCCTGGTTGGTTATCCATTCTCTCTACATTGCATCCCATTGGCACCTTGACTTTATACTATGCTAGCCCATTTGATTTATTCACATAGATATTCGACTTTCCTAGGGGTTCGCGATGATCGATCTTTCCCCCTTTTCATCTGTTGCCAAGAGTGGCGATCATCTTATTGGATGAGCAAGAAACCGACCCTGATACTAGTGAAAGCCTTATCCCAGTCCAGATCGGCAGTAATCGACCTTACCTGAACCTGGCCACGTACATATTTTGTATGCGTCCTCTGAATGACCCTTTAATGACACTGGGCAGGTTCCGCATGGTCGTTCTGGTGGATGATATTCTCGAGTCTTTCTTTGAGACGGATTTGGCAGCGTCCTTTAGACTGGAGACTGCACCAGAGCTAGAACTTCCGACACACAACAGCGGGTTCTTAGGTGACTCTGGTCGAACATTGCCACGGCCGACAGCACTTGAAGAAAATGTTCCACAAGTTTAACAACGAGCTGGGAAAGACGATTGGCAAACACCAGGTCTGTGTAGGGTCTCATTCTTGTTATGGAGTCGCTGACCTGCCGTTTGGTGGTACTGTATATAGGTCGTCTACTGCCCTACTATCGGTCAATATGTGAGGGCTGTGGAACCCCAAACGCGACAGTCTCTTCTCTCACAGATACTGAGCAAATCGAGCCTTCCGTCTGGCGAGACAGTGACACTTTCTTGAGACATTGGCCTGTCGCTGTGTTCCATATCCGTCTGCACACAGTTATTGCGGGTTCTACGGCAGGGATGGATAAAGCCTACAGGGACGTACATGAGCCCATCAAGGGAGCATGACACGATCAGGGATGCGTCACGATTGAAGTGTATGTACGGCAGTGACATAGTCGAGATGGGCATTGAGTGTTTTAATGAACAATGAGTATTCTCGCTCCAAAGGGGAGACCACATGACAATGTACCTCTCGCGATGTTTCATATATGCACGTCACCTTCTCATCCACCGGAGACTGATAGGGTCGACGCAGTGTTGTAGTTGACGCAGAACACGGAGCTTGTGTGACCCCGTAGATGTTTTGTTGTCGAACCGTTTCGACGTTCCATATTCGTATATTCGTATCGTCCGATGCGGAAGCAAGGTATGTCCCATCGCTCAACCGTGAGATGTCCGAGAGACCCTTGGTGTGTCCACTGAGGTTGCGGATTAGTTCGCCTGTGAAAGGCGACCATACTTTGATGATATGTCGCGAAACATATCACAAGACGTGAGCAACTCCATGCATACAAGAAACCCAAGCATACGCAAAGAGCAGACACACCACAAGAAGCGAGGGGGCTCCCGTCAGGACTACAATTGACTGCAGATATAGACTGGGTATGTCCCCTGAATGTATGTCGCAATCTGTAATTCGATCGTTCGCGCGGAACAGCCTGGATGGTAGAAGTCTGGATCTGTGCATCGGGAGGTGGTGGCGGCACTGCTGGGTGAGATTGAACGGGTGGAGGTGGTATTTGTGGGTCACCATCAGTCGTCGTTGATTCGTCCCTTCCTCGTGAAGACTAAGCAAGGAGATGCTCGAGTCGTGGCAGTGGTGCACAGCCGCTTCAGGCTGTAGAAGCGCAGTGCCGCATGTCCACCCTCAGTCCACCCTCATCGTCTCTCTCATTCGCCCTAAGGGAATACCACTGAAATTATGCCAGAACGTAGCAAAAAGAACTACTTTTCCAAACTTCTTCGTAGCAAAGATCGGAATCTTGCTGCCGAGGTGCTTTGGGATTCGTTCCTTAACCGTCTTTCTTCAAACTAACCGAAGGGACAGCAGGGATCGTCTGGAGACAACCCTCGTACAAGCCAGCCAAAGAACAGACTTTTGGATGCCTTGCTTCGTGGACGCAAGGTACGTATGCACTGCAGTTGTATTAGGTGCCTATACTGAAATGCCCTGCAATACAGTTATTCGGCCTTTCTCGCAACCCCTCAAGGAACGCTCTCACCACGCAAAGCCCAAGTACAATCAATTTGGTAAGTGCAGCGGTGCATTGAGTTGGTGTGGAACTATCAACCGCGTAGGTTGCGCAATCCCGTCCGCAGGCAACAGTCCCTGTCCCCGACACATTCGCAGTACACATTCCGCTCATGCAGACTCAAGGTGTATGTTATCTTGCATTGTGCTCTGCTTTCTGTGGTGACACAAAACCAAGGCTGTTGATGCCAACCTCGCAACCGAACATGGTACTGCAACCAGCCCTGGTGCTACTCCTGTGCAGTGTGATCCCGTCTCAGCAGTTGAGGTATCGACAGATGCGCCTCCTTCGGGAGTTCAAAATGTGGGTCAACATGCATGTCATCGAGCATTAAGCACTGATTCTATTTGATCCTCATCGCAGGATGACCTGAACGATATCGTCACAAATACCGCCGGGAACCTGGCTTCATCTCCTGCACAGCAAGTTTCTGAAGCGCAGGATTCTATACCCGATCCTTTCCAGGTAAGTGGTAGAAAAGATCGGGTCCAGGTTCACTGCAGTCTCATCCAGCCTCAGGCTGCGCGAGAAGGCGTATTGCAGATGAATAATATGCCAAGCAGGATGGGTAAGGTGTTCGTTGCTGTGAATACATGCCAATCTGCTGTGGATCAGCTCGATACTGTGAATTCATGTCTTCAACCCATTAAAGTCTTCATCTCTGTTGTTCAGACAATTTCCAATGTGCGTCCTCTTTCCTTTGGCATATTTGTCACTAAATTGTGCTTAGATTCACCCATATGCGAAACTAGCTTTATGCGCACTATCATGGGCCGCTCAGGTATATCCCAGAGTTATACGAGATTGCACATATATTTAATATGTGGACAGACTATTATCGCACAGAGCACCATGGATGAGTCAGTCGTGGCTCTCTTGTCTAAAATCAGCCATGTCTATACTTTCCTCATCGAAGATCATACCGTCACAAATGTCGCCCAGATAAAGGAACCTCTTTCGGAAATCTCCAAACTGATGCCCAACTGCGTGGTGTTCATCCAGTCGTATTCTAAAACGAAAAGCTTTTGTATGTCATACTCGTACTTGAGCTTCAATGTTTGGCTAATAAAGGGCAAAGAACGATGAAGAATGTTTTGTCTGAAACCAATACTGCGATTACTACCTATGGCAATGCGCTCGATGTCTTGACGCAGCAGTGTCGGGACCTTATATGCCGGGATACATGGGTGGCTGTTCACGGGCTCGTTGACAAGGTCGACCACATCTCAGCCGATGTTGGTGATGTTCACAAGGATGTTGGCCGTGCCCTAGATAGCGCCCGTCTCGTGGAAGATGCTATTCGTCATGTCCTGAGCAGCATCAATGATATTAAAGACGGTGTCTCAGCCATAGGTGAGGATGGGTTGCACATGGTTATGACTTGTCCTAAGCAATTGCCATGTAGATCAAAAGGCCACCCTTGGCCAGCTCGCCTATGCAGGTGGTGCTGGATTAGATACCACCAAGGTCTGTTTAGAAGGCACGAGAGTCGATATCCTGGTGGACATTATAGACTGGCTCAATAAGTCGGAGCCTGATACCCCTCGGGTGTTGTGGCTCCACGGCCAAGCAGGCAAAGGGAAATCAGCCATTGCCCATACCATCGCCAACTGGTTCGAACCTCTTGGAGCCCTTGGGTCGTGTTTTTGCTTCGCCCACGATCAACAGGCGGAACGTCGCCACGAAAAGATATTCACCACTATCGCACATGATCTTGCTGATCGTGACCCTACTTTCAAGCGGATTGTAGCTGAGGTCATTGCAGATGACAAAGCGCTATCTACCACGCGCGATGTGAAGCGACAGTGGCAGAAGTTCATTTTGGATCCTATTTCCAAAGCTGCAGCGTCTATGGTTGGACGAGTGGTCATTGTGATTGATGCACTTGATGAGACCGGTGTCGAGGCTTCCCGGAAACATATTCTCAGTGTTCTCGCTTCCGATCAGGTTGCCCAGCTCCCGTCCAGCTTTCGTGTTCTCATTACATCCCGCCCTTTACCTGACATCATGGAGGCTCTGCAGGATATCCCACACATCACATCCAAGTCCATGGGTGACATCTCTATCGCAAGTGCTGAACACGATATTCATCTGTACATCTCTACTCAGCTAGGAAGAAAACTGATGGATCGTTTCACTACCGAACAAATTTCACGCCTCGTACAGCTGGCAGATGGGTTATTCGAGTGGGCTCGGTTGGCTTGTGAGTTCATCAAATCACACAAGGGTGGGTTCACAGCCATGGAGCGATACGAGGCCCTGGTCCCTGTCTCACCTGGAGCAGGGAAAGGACTTTTAGACGAGATGTACCTTACCATTCTCAGAGACATCGTCGAGGACGACCCGAAGGCACGTGCGCGATTCCACTCTGTGATGCGGCAAATACTGTGGACCCTGGAGCCTCTCCCAGTGGAGTCATTGAATGTGATGCGGCGCAACTTCTCCGACAATGATCTTTCTGATGTCGAGGCCATCCTCAACCCGATGGGTGCCCTACTGAGTGGCATTGCTGATGAATTAGTCCCAGTCCGTGCATTACATGCATCATTCTACGATTTCTTGACCAACCCTGTGCGGAGTATGGAGTTCGCCATCAAAATGGAAGATGTGCATTGCCAGCTTGCTTGGGCTTGTGTTCGAGTCATGCAAACTGGGCTGTGTTTCAATATCTGTCGGTTGGAAACCTCGTACCTACCCAACTCTGAGGTCACTGACCTGGACTGGCGAGTTCATGAATACATCCCTGCTCACTTGTCTTATGCCTGCCGACTCTGGGCCATTCATGTTCAGGAGGCACAATTTGGGAGTAACTTAGCACAAGAAATAGAGTTGGTGGTGAAGGATAAACTGCTTTTCTGGGTTGAAGCACTCAGCTTATTGAAGGTGCTCAATGTTGTGTCTTCACACCTGGCAACTATAGCTTCATGGTTGGAGGTATGTTTATTATGAATTTGATCCTAATCAACACTGCTAATGAGAATATCTAGAAGGATAGTAGCTTTGAACAGGCATCAGCAATAGCAAGGGATGCCATCAAGTTTGTCCAAGCATTTGGTGGTGCCATCATGAAAAGCACCCCACACTTGTATGTGTCAGCTCTGCCATTCTCTCCAGTACAATCCATCATCTATAAACAATTCTCACCCAAGTACTCAAATTTGGCCCAAATTGTTGATGGAGGAGAGCCAGGCTGGCCAAACCTTCAGCTCACAATTAGGGGACATGATCATTATGTGACCTCTGTTACATT
>Ga0307516_10008445_pt1 | contig 11663 bp, 10 predicted proteins | sample 19_EM_MG_FD_203310 | JGI IMG/M metagenome (GOLD analysis project Ga0307516, IMG submission 203310) | Populus trichocarpa ectomycorrhiza microbial communities from riparian zone in the Pacific Northwest, United States - 19_EM | ecosystem: Host-associated > Plants > Roots > Unclassified | place...
TAGCATGGACTCTCCTTGAACCATTCTTCGAACGACATGTCGACATTGCTCGCGGCCGAAACAACGCGCTTGTACCTTCCTGCCGCGACTCGAACGAAAGTTGCGCTGCGCGCTGCGGCGACCCGGTCAGGCGCGACTTGAATGCGCGACGTTGAACCGCTCAACCATCTTCATCCTGGCCAAGTCGAAGATCAGGTCGCGCATGTCTTCCGACTGCATGACGCTCTTGCCGAAGACGAGGCACCGAAGCTCGAATCGCCCTCGATCGAAGGAGATGTTCACGCTCTCGGGCGGAATGCGCATGCCGCGTCGTTCCAGGTAGCGTTGGATCAGCGCGGGGCGGGGACGATAGCCTTCGCGAAAGCGCACCATGGCGACGATCGCGGCTTGCGCCGGCAACCGATGCTCGATCCGGGGGACCAGCGCGAGGCTGACGACAAAAAGCACGGTGAGCCCGATGGCCGCGCTGTAGAAGCCGACACCCACCAGGATCCCGATGGCCGCGGAGCCCCAGATGGACGCGGCCGTCGTGAGCCCGCGAACATTGAGCCCGCTCTGGACGATGATGCCGGCGCCGAGGAAGCCGATGCCGGTCATGATCGCGTTGATCACGCGCGTCGGATCGCCCCCGCCGATATCGTGGGCGCTTCCCCAGTACCAGAGAGCCGGATAGCCTGCCAGCAGCGTGATGGCGCAGGACGTCGTGCTCACGAGGCAGTAGACCTGGCTGCCCGCGGCCCGCCCGCTGAAGTAGCGTTCGTATCCGACGATCCAGCCGAGGACCAACGCGCCGGCCATGTGGACGACCAGCCAGGTGCCGATGCCGTTCGAGGTCGCAATCATGGTCGGCTCGTCATTGCGTTGGCCGCTCGCAACTGAGTGCGCAAGCGAGTCGCCAGATCGCCCGCGGCAAGGGACTCCGCAAAGTGCGCGACGACCTGTCCCCCCGGTGCCGCCAGGTAGGCGATCGAGGTGTGCGGCACCACGTACCCGTCGGGCGCACTCGCGTCGTCGCGCCGCTCGGCGAAGACGCGGAAGCTGTCCTTGATGGCGTCGATCTCGGCATTCGTCCCCGTGAGCCCGATGAACCGGGGACGATTCTTCAGGTAGGCACGCAACACGGCCGGGGAGTCGCGGGCCGGGTCGATCGTGACGTAGAGCGGCTGGATCCGCGCCGCGTCATCGCCCAGTTGGTCGAGCGCCGCGTCGATCTTGGCCAGTTCGCGCGGGCAGACGACGGCGCAGTTGGTGAAGCCGAAGAACAGCAGCATCAGGCGCTCGCCGAAGCTGAACGCATCGATGCGACCGCCGTCGTGGTCGTCCAGCAGGAAGTAGCCGCCGACAGCCGGCAGACGCATCTGAGCTGCGGAGTGGCAGCACTGGCAACTCATGGTCTGTCCTCGCAATTGTCTTGCCAGGACTCTAGGCGCGTCGCCGTACAGCGTCCTCAGTCCAACGATGGAGGGCTTGTTGGATCTCTTGCGATGCTCGCGATTCGCGGATTGAACCTAGCCTTTGCGATCGAGCCGCGTCATGCCGCATGCACCGGGGATCGGTGCACATGACCTGCGACCGACCACGAAAGGAGTCCATTCATGAAGACGCTTGCCGCAATCGTCCGCACGCCGAAGGCGCCGTTCTCGCTGCTCGACATCGATCTCCCAGAACCGGGACCGCGCGACGTGCTCGTGAGAGTGGCCGGCGTCGGCGTCTGCCACACCGACCTCGCCAGCAGGGATGGAACGATGGGAGCGCCGTTCCCGTCGGTGTTCGGCCATGAAGGCGCGGGTGTCGTGGTCGCAGTCGGGCGCGATGTCGCCAAGCTCGAGATCGGCGACCACGTGGTCCTCGCGCCGTCGTCCGACGGCATCTGTCCGATCTGCCAGGCCGGCCAGCCGATGTACTGCGACCACTTCAACGAGCTGAACCTGCAGACCGACCCGAACGGCCCCACCGCGGGTCTGGCCGGCGGTGAGCGGGCCTACATCAAGTATTTCGGCCAGTCGTCGTTCGCGCACTTCGCTCTCGCCAGCGAGCGCAACGCCGTCAAGGTGCCCAAGGAGGCCCCGCTGGCCCTGCTGGGGCCGCTGGGGTGCGGCATCCAGACCGGCGCGGGCACCGTGATGAACGGCCTGCGGCCGCAGGCCGGTTCGTCAATCCTCGTGCTGGGCAGCGGCACGGTGGGGATGGCCGCGATCATGGCCGCGGCCGTCTGCGGCTGCGCGACGGTCATCGCCGTCGACCGCGTCGAGAGTCGCCTCGAGCTGGCCAGGACGCTGGGCGCGACCCACGGCATCGACACGACCCATTCCCCCGACCTGCCTGCGGCGATCCGCGCGATCGTGCCGCGCGGCGTCGACTACATCGTGGACTCGGCCGGCGTCCCTGCGTTGATCGGCGCGGCGCTGGGTGGCCTGGCGCGCCTGGGCACGCTGGGACTCGTGGCCGTGCCGCCCACGCCCGATCGCGCCCTCGAGCTGCCGTGGCTGTCCATGCTCCTGCAGGGGCAGAGCGTGCAAGGCTTCATCGAAGGAAATTCGGTGCCCGATGTCTTCATTCCGCAGATGGTCGCGCTGCATGCCGCCGGCCGCTTTCCCTTCGACAAGCTGATCCGCGTCTATCCGTTCGACAAGATCAACGAGGCGATCGAGGACCAGCATGCCGGCAAGACGATAAAGGCCGTGCTGGAGATGTCGTCGTGAGCGGCGGCATCGAAGGCGCGCGATCGTGGCGATGCGCAGGGGAGGCCGAATGACCCTTGATCTTCAAGCCAGGGGGCTCGACGCGCTTCAGCGAGGCCACCTGCACCATTTCGACAAGCTCTCGCGGCTGCCGACGAACGACTGGTCGCTGATGGGCGGTCGCAGCATCGGCCAGGACGACTTCGGCGCCTACCGCTTCCAGCTGGCCTACATGGCCTATGCGGTGGCGCTGACGTACCTGCACCGGATGCCGGCTGCGCCGGGGCTGTTCAAGCCCCTGTTCCGGCGCCTGTTCGACAAGCTCCTGCTGCCGGAGGTCTGGCTCTACTGGCGCGACGTCAGCCGCGGCGGCAGCGTCTTCAACCGCCATCTTAGCGACCAGTACCAGGAGGAATGGGACCCGGTTCGCCGCGACAACATCATGTACAGCGCCTACGTCCAGTCGCTGGCCTTGCTCTACAGCTACCTGTTCGACGATAGCGAACTCGCGAAGCCGGGCGCCATCACCTTCAAGCACTGGTCGTACTTCTGGGGCGGGGAGCCCAAGGTCTTCGCCTATGACGAGAACTCGCTCAACGAGCACCTCTACTGGCTGATGGTCCAGAGCGGGTTCCTTGGCGTGCCTTGCGAGCCCAACTGCATCTTCCAGATCTGCAACCAGCCGGCCCTCCTCGGCTTCCGCCTGCACGACCTGCGGCACGGCGGAACGCGCGCCCAGGAGGTGACGCAGGCCTACGAGGCAGCGTGGCGGCAATTCGGACGGATCGGCGACAACGGGCACTACCACGTGATGCTCGCGGCGGATACGAAGGTGGTGCGTCCGAACCTTGGCCGCGCGCCCTGGGTCGACGCCTGGACCGGCGCCCTGATGAACATGTGGAATCGCGATTTCGTGCACGCCAACTATCCACGCCAGGTCGGGGAACTCGTCACCCGCGGCATCGACGGCACGCTGTCCGTGGTGCCACCGGCGCGTACCGAGGTCATGGGCGAGCGCATCGTCAGCGACGATTGCGACTTCGGCTGGGTGGCCGCCTGGGTATCGGAGATGGGCGACGAGGCCACCCTGGGCGGCCTGCTGGCGCATGCCGATCGCTTCATGAATCCGACCTGGGCCGACGGCGGGCTCTACTACCCACGCAACGACGAGGCGGAGGACCGCTTCGGCAATCGCACGCTCGTCGAGCCGCACACGGGCAACGTCCTGCTCGGGTACGCGCGCCTGAACGTGCCCGATGGCCTCTGGCATCTCTACAACGAGAAGCTGACCGACGATTTCTTCACCGCGCCGGCGTTGACGCAGGTCGGTGCGGACATCGATCTGCATGCCGCCTGGTTTCGCGACGATGTGCTGCGGTTCCGGATGTCGCGCCGCGCGCAAGGGGAGGACACGGTCGTGGTCGGCAGGACGTCGAGCCGCGGCGCGTGGGTTCTCGAGTGCGACGGTCATGAACTCGCACGTGGACGTGGCGGCAGCGTGGAGTCGGGAGACTCCGCTGATCTCGTGCTCTCGGAGGCGGGCATCCAGCTGCGGAGCCCTTCCCACGGCGTGCACGATTTCGAGATGCGGTTCGCTTGAACCGGGCGGCGCGCCGGTCTTCGGACTGGCGCGCCTTGTGCCGTCGCGCGGTCAGAACTTCCAGGCGGCCCTCAGCCAGAAGCTCGTGCCGTCGGAGCGATTGCGTGCGCTCGTGTCCCGCACGACCTTGCCTTCCAGCGAGTAGCCGCTGGGCGCCTGGTACTGCACGCCGCCGCCGACCCCCAGCACCTGGGTGCGCTGGCCATTGCCATCGACCGATTCGCCGTGCAGCTTGTCGTCGGTGAACTGCTCGAGGAAGTAGCCTTCCAGGCCGGCCCGCACACGCGGTAGCACGGGGTAGGTGATGGCGTAGTCGCCAGCGACGTAGCTGCCGGAGCGATAGCCGGTATCGTTGTTGCGTGCATTGATGCTCACGCTCGCCTTCGTGGAGATGTCCCAGCCCACCGGGTCGTGGAACGACCAGCCCATGATCGGCCGGAGGCTGAAGTAGTTGCGGCCCGGGTTGGCGAGGTGATCGCGCGAATAGTCGCCCACCGGGAGCACGAACTCCAGCGCATACCCCCAGTGGTACAGGCCACTGTGATATGCCAACAGCGGCGCCATCAGCAGGTCGCCGTTGCTGGTGCGAGATTCGCTGCGGCCCGGCACGCTGACGCGCAGATGGACCAGCGGCATGAGCGCGTAGTACCCCAGCTCGCCTCCTGCCAAGGAGGTGTGCGTCATCCAGATCAGGCGCGGCGTCACCGAATCCGCATGCAGGCGAAATCCGGGAATGGCCGAATGACCGCCGTCGTCCGCGAAGCGGCTGGCCTGGTAGTGGTTCTGGTAGACGATGCCGTACAGGCCGGCCGGCGGCAGGCCGCCTGCGAGCGTCCCTTCGGCGCCGAGGCCGTAGGTGTCGACGCCACCTTCGATGGCGGATGCGACGGTCGAACCGAGCAGCAGCGAGAGCGCTGCACAGCGGGCGAGGAGAATCGGGATCATCAGGGTTCCTTCATTGCATGGGGGTCTTCGGAGCTCTCGAATCGGTCGAGAACTTCAGTCTCCCGCGATGCCGGCGCGTCGAAATCCATCTTTGGACAGCGGGCGCATACCGCTTCGCCCAGAGAGACGAATGCGGCCATGTGGCCGCACGCCTTCAAGGTCGCGTGAAGACGATGGTGAGCAGCGCCGATGCGTCCTCGACGGCCAGCAACGAATGCGGCACGCCGCCCTCGACATGCAACAACTGGCCGGCGCGGATGAAGCGTGAGCGTCCGTTGATGGCGAAGTCGATGCGGCCGTTCAAGCACTGCACAGTGATCTCGCCTGGGACGGAGTGGACGGGCAGTCCCTTGCCGGCCGGCAGGACCAGCTGGATCAGCTCGAGCTGGTCCGACTTGAACAGCGCGTGCGATACGGAGATCCCCGCCGCGTTGTGGGTGGGAAACAGGTCGATGACCTGTCCGGGGCGAGCGTGGGGCAGGGCCATGTTCTCGGCTCCAGGAAGCCAGCGCTCAGAAGGGGAACATGTTCGGCCCGTGCTGCACCGAGATCCAGTGCTCGGTCGTGAACGCGTCGATCACGCCTTCGCTGCCAAAGCGACCGAGGCCGGAGTTCTTTTCGCCGCCGAACGGCATGGTCGGCATGTCGATCGCCGTCACGTCATTGATGTGCGTCATGCCGGCGTCGACCTGGTGCGCGAAGCGCGTGCCGCGCTCGATGTCGGTGGTGATGACGGCACTGGACAGGCCGGATTCCACGTCATTGGCGATGCGAAGGGCATCCGCCTCGTCCATCGCGCGGATCACGGGTGCGATCGGGCCGAAGATCTCGTTTTGCGCCAGCGGCATCGAGCTCGTCACGCGATCGAAGACATGCGGCGGCAGGGTGAGGCCTTGCGCAGCGCCTCCGAGCAGTTGGCGCGCGCCTGACGAGCGGGCCAGCTCCGCTATGGCGAGCAGCCGATCCATCTGCTTGCGGCTGATGATCGGTCCGATGACCGTCTGCGGATCATTCGGGTCGCCGACCTTGAGGGCCCGAACGCGCTCCACATAGCGCTCCAGGAACGCGTCATGCAGCTTGTCCATGATGATGAGTCGATTCGCGATGATGCAGATCTGCCCCTGGTGCAGGAACTTCGACACCAGCGCGATGTGCACCGCGCGCTCCAGGTCGGCGTCGTCGAGCACCACCAGCGGGCCATTGCCTCCGAGCTCCAGCATGGTCCGCTTGATGCGTCCGCTGGCGACGGACAGCTGTCCGATGCGCCGGCCCACGGGCGTCGAGCCTGTGAACGACAGCACCCGGGACAGCGGGTTCTGCACCACCGGATCGCCGATCGTCTCGTTCGGGCCCAGGACGATGCTCAGCACTCCGGGGGGCAGCCCCGCCTCCTCGAAGAGCTTGGCGAAGATCAGGCCGCCGGTGATCGGCGTCTCGTTCGCGGGCTTGATGACGACCGCGTTTCCGAGGGCGAGGGCGGGCAGCGCGGAGCGCGCGGTCAGGTGCATTGGCCAGTTCCAGGGGCTGATCACCGTGACCACGCCGACCGGCTTGCGGTAGATGCGGTTCTCCTTCCCAGGAAAGTCACCCGCCAGGATGCGGCCTTGCACGCGCGAGGGAAGGGTCGAGCACTCGAGCACGATCGAGCGCACCGTGCCCCATTCCATTTCAGCCTTCATGCGCGTGCTCCCGGACTCGCGGATCAGCCATCGCACGATCTCCTCGTGGCGTGCTTCCATCAGTTGAGCAGCCCTGCGCATGATGTCGGCGCGTACGACGGGCAGTGTCTCTGCCCACTCGCGCTGCGACGCCGAAGCGCCGCGGAACGCCTCGTCGATGTCATCGACGCTGGCATCGGCGATCTCGGCGAGTGCCTTGCCGTTGTAGGGGTCGTTGACCATCAAGCGCGTGCTTGCGCGACCACTGCGCCATCTGCCGGCGATCTGCAGTTCGCCGAAGCGGTACGGCTCTGAATCGGGCGACGAGGCGGAAGGCGCGGCCATGTTGCTCATTGCGAACTCCTGGGGGTAATGCAAGGCCGAATGCCAAGCGAGATGGATGAGATCTCCACATCGTCCCCTTCGATCGCTGCGGCCGCTTGCACAGAACCGTCGTCGCCCATCTACAACCTGCACTCGATTGAATGAGTACGTTTCGATGGGTCAAAGGCGTCACAGAAACGCATTGCCGGAGACGTCGAAATATCATCGCCCGAGAACGTTGCGCCGATGGCTCATCCACCAGTAGCTGTGCGCTGGGCCATTGGTTATCGAAGAGAGCGCCTTTCCATCGCGTGAGCTGTGGCCCTCAAGCCAGAAGTTCTCTTTCTCGATGAGCCGACATCGGCCCTCGACCCGCTGTCGACCGTCAAGGTCGAGCAGCTGATCGATGACCTGAAGGCGCGCTACACGATCTTGATCGTCACGCGCAACATGCAGCAGGCCGCACGCGTCTCCGACTTCACGGGATTCATGTTCCTGGGCGAATCGACGAAACTTTCTGGAGGATGTCGGGTTTAGAGTCTCGATTGCGTTTTAAGTGAGTGAGAGGATCGGAAGCGGCTCCGTTCGTAGCGCTTCGAGCTCTCTCGAACTCCCGCCGGCCGGCGCACGCAGGCTGGTTTTCTCCTTTGCTCTCTGCCTCGCCCGGCGCGGCGGCTGCAGCCAGAAACGGATCATCAATGGCACACGAAGTCACGCTCGACATCGCTTCGAAGTTCGTCCTTAACAAAGACGTCAAGATCGAAGTGAGGACGGACGAGGGTAAGCTCGGCACGCTTTTGGTCAGCAAGGGCAACGTGGAATGGTTGCCCGCCGGCAACTCCGTCAACAAGAAACGGATGACCTGGAAGAAATTCGCGGAGCTCATCGAGGCGGAAGGCACCGCGGTCAAGGCCAAGAAGAAGTCCGCGTAGTCGCCGTTCTCCATCGCTATCGCTACCGCTTGGGCGACGGCTGCAAATGCGGCTGCCGCTCTCGTGCGCTTGTTGAGCACGATAGGAAAAATCGGATTCTCTCGATTGTGTACTCGGCTGAGTTCAAACGTTTTCCGGAAGCATGGCGAGACGTCGTATTGGGTTCAACCCTCGCTGTTTAGATGGTCGCGAGAGGGCCGTGGGTCGCTCGATGATCGCCAAGCGTCCAACAATCCGCGGAGCGCGCCCGTCCGGGCTATGCTCTGCACCGTCGAGATGCGCCCATGAGCGGCGCGTCCGAGAGTCCGCCCCGCCGGGCCCTCGGACGCCAAGCGGCCGGGGACGCGGCTTGGAAGACGCGACGCGCGTGGGGCTGGAGGGTCCTGGACGCCGGGGGCGTGACGAAATGGAAACTGGGGAGACTCCGCATGACATCGATCGCGCCGGCAAGCCTGGACGCCATGGCTCCGCCATCGAGCGCCTGGGTGCGCTTCCTGCGCTCATACGGGCCGACGCCGAACAATCTGACGCTGTTCGACGAATACGTCACGGGCGCGCTCGACCGAGCCAAGGTGCGGCCCATCGAGCTGTCGAGCCCGATGCTCGAACGGTTGAAGGACAGGGTGGCTTCCAAGGCGCCGGGCTCCATCCTCGTCGCGGGCACGGCCGGCGACGGGAAGACCTATCACTGCCGGAGCCTTTGGCTCTCGCTGGGAGGCGCTCCGAAGGATTGGGCCTCCTCCACCAAGGTCAAGTCGCTGAGCCTCGCGGATGGGCGCCGCGCGGTGTTCGTCAAGGATCTCAGCGAGCTCTCGGACGACCAAAGCGACGAAGCGCTGGCGCTTCTCGAAAGTTCAGTCCTTGGCGACGAAGGCGAGGCGTTCGTCGTCGTCGCCGCGAACCATGGACAGATTCTCGAACGCCTGCGCGATCTCGGCGCGAGGCAAGGTCGGCAGCATCCGCTGCGCAAGCCCGTGCAGGATGCCTTTCTCTCAGGCGCGCAGCCGTTGGAGCGGCTGGCGATTTTCGATCTCAGCCGCGCCACTCATCGCGAGTCGATCGAGGAGATCCTTGCGGCCGTTGCTGGGCATCCGGAGTGGGAAAACTGCGAGCGGTGCCCGCTCAAGGCCGATGGCCGGACGTGCCCGATCTACGAGAACAAGTCGCGGCTGCTGAGCGAGGCTGACGGCGGCCGTTTCGCGCGGCGCCTGGGCGACATCGTCGAAGTCGCCAAGCTCAATGGCTGGCATCTTCCGGTGCGCGACCTGCTGGCGTTGACCTCCAACATGATCTTGGGGCATCGCGACGCGAAGGAAGGCCTCATGGCGTGCGCCGACATCGCTGGCATCCAAGCCGCGGGCTCCGAGGAGCGCGGCAACCTCTACGACAACGTCTTCGGCGCCAACCTTCCTCGCCGGCGGGCCATGGATAGGCCGGTATTTCGCGCGATCGCGTCTTTCGGCATCGGCGAGGAGACCACCAACGGCGCCGACGGCTTGTTGGTCTACGGCCGCGACGACGCGAAGCTCTCGGCGTCGTTCGAGCGTCTTGTGGCGTCCGATGGAGCCTACGGCGCCACGGCGCCCTATCTCTCGGCCCAAGAGCGGTATCTCGAAGGGGAGGAGGCGGCGCGCGTCGATGGCGGCGCCGACGATTTCCTCAAGAGGCTCGAATCGCAGCGCCGCCGGCTCTTTTTCACCCTGCCCGACGGCGAGGCGGAGTATCCGTTTTGGAGCCTGACGGCCTTTCGCTTCGCGGGCGAATATCTGACGACGATCGCGGCCCTGGCCGCCCGCGCGCGCGTCGACGAGACGACCCGCAACCGGCTGGTGCGCGGGCTCAACCGCGTCATGACGGGCCTGCTGATCGACAACACCGACAAGATCTTCGTCGCTAGCTCGGGTGGCTTCACGCAGTCGCGCGTGAGCGTCCTATGCGACACGGAGGTCGCCGCGCGCCGAGCTCCGGGGACGGGCACCGGCATGCTCATCAAGCTCGATGCCCAGACGGGACGGGCGCTGCTCGACGTCTCGTTGGCGGCGGGCCCCGGAAACTCCGTCACCTTCGAGCTCTCCCCAGTGCGCTTCGAGTTCTTGTGCCGAGTGTCCGAGGGATCGCTTCCCGGAAGCTTCTCCAACGAATGCTTGGAGGACATGCTGGCGTTCAAGGCCAAGATGCTGCGCAAGGCGGAGCTGATTCGCAGGCGGCGATCGCCCGACGAGGACGAGGAGCCGGGCACCGACGAGGGCGCGCTCACCCTCAACTTCATCGAGATCGAGCAAAGCGGCCACGGATTCTCCCGGCCCGTCACCGTCAGGATCGGAGCATGAGGCCCGTCATCGAATCGGTCGACTTCGCCGTCGACGAGCACATCTGGGGCCATCGGCTCTACGACGAGCAGCTTCCGCATCTGACCGTCCTCGAGTTCCTCGGCGTGCTCGGCTCCAACGCCGACAGCCCGCTCGTGGCCGGCGCCGCCGATCGCGTGCGTTACAAGCCGCAGAGGCAGATCCGTCTGCGCGGCCTGCTGTTCAACAACCCGTATGTCGAGTCGGTGCGCGAGCGATCCATCGGCGACGAGGACAAGTGGCGGGTGTGGGCGGAGCATTTCGCCCAAGACGCCACCAGGCAGGGCGACGAGGACATGGCCTATCTGCGGCAAGTCTTCGCGAGCTTCGACGACTTCGCGAAGGCCATCGAGCTGTTGCGCTCGTCGGCCTTCGAGGCCCGCAGCAACAAGCGGTGGAGCTCGAAGTTCGTGTTCCCGTTCGGCCCCGACGCGCTCTACGAGGATCTGCGGATCGATTCGCATGGCGCGTCGAACGATCGGCGATTCTTCGCGCGCACCGGCGAGCTGCTCTATCTCATGCTGTGCCGGGCCAAGCGTGGCCCCGAGCTTGGCAAGACGCTCGTCGAGCGCCTCTTCGATCGGACGGCTCCGATGAACAGGCTCGTCAAGGCGCTGCAAGGCGAGCCGCAGCTCGCCTCGGACGCGCGCGACGTCGGCTACCTTCCGCACGCATCCCATCCGCGATTCGACCGGCTTTGCGAGGACTGGATCGCCATCCTCTCGCGTGACATGCCGATCTATGACGCCTTGGAGCACTTGATCGCGACGGCAGGCTTGAACATGCTCCTGTATTTCCTCGAGTGCTCGAAGGCGCAAGCCGGCGACGCGGAGCCGGTGGAGCTGGTTTGCGAGATCGTCCGCGAGCGCACCAAGGTTCGGGCGCTGTCCGGCGACTCCTACCAGCACAACCAATCTCTGTCCTTGCGCGCGGTGCGGGCCGCCGTCGAGGCGATCAAGCTGACGCCGGAATGGCGGGCGGCCTTGGCTTCGGAGTTCCCTGAGGTCGAGTGCGGCAAGCTGATGCGCGCCAACTTCCAATGGCCCACTCAGGGCGGCAAGGACGAGCCGGACTACTCGATGACGTCGGGCGACGAGCTGGTCAAGAAGCTCGTCGAGATGGCCGAGTCCCGCCACGGCCAGCACGTCGCGAAGATCCACTCGACCTGGTCGCGC
>Ga0307516_10008446_pt1 | contig 11659 bp, 13 predicted proteins | sample 19_EM_MG_FD_203310 | JGI IMG/M metagenome (GOLD analysis project Ga0307516, IMG submission 203310) | Populus trichocarpa ectomycorrhiza microbial communities from riparian zone in the Pacific Northwest, United States - 19_EM | ecosystem: Host-associated > Plants > Roots > Unclassified | place...
TCTCTGAAAGGCAGAACCCTTCAAGTTATTGTCAAGTTGGCAAACGTCCTTCTTATCCCGGAGAAGCCTGAGTATCTTGGCGGAGTGTGGCAGGTTGAAGGTTTGTCCCAGCAACCCCCCATACCCGACCACCAATGAACGTGTTCAACTCCCCGAGTATGCGAAACGAGATGATCGTTTCCAGTTTCGTATATGTGACTCTTAGCCCTAGACCACGACGGCCGCAAATCTAACGTTATTCTAAGAACATCAGCGAATCTAGGCTAGCGTTCAGGAGAGCGAGATCAGAACCCTATGCCCACGAACAAGGGGACGGGAGGTGCATGCGGGTGCTTTATAAGACGGGCCGGTGCGCTCGGAGTGTCCGCGACCCCACAATATGGTGAATTGAGGGTGTCCTATGTCTCAGTTACTCTCCGTTGGTACAAGATATAGCTGACATTGTCACCAAGACTCACAGATGCGTGGCGTTCCCGAACCTGTACCAATACAAGGTCCAATCGTTCCGCTTGGAGGATCCCACCAAACCCGGCCACAGAAAGATCCTCGTCTTCTTCTTGGTCGATCCGACTCAGAGGGTTCCCTCTGCCACGGATGTTGGACCTCAGCAGCGTGAGTGGGTGACCGAGGTTGTGCACGCCGCGGATCTGCGTTTGCGATGCTTCCTGTCGAACTCTTCATGATGATCTCTGAGGAGGTTGATGAAACGATGACCCGCTTGGAAGCCGAAAAATACAGGAAGGAACTGATTGCCGAAAGGACTATTCGTGGAGGCGAATACTGAGGATTACTTTGGGATGGTTCGCACCCGCCTTCAAATTTGTCATACCACCCGCGCAGCTGACCCTGCCCTTACGGTTGGATAGGAGTTCAATATGTGGTACGGCTTCAAGCTTCAACGTTCAACCCCCAACCCCCAACTTCGACTTCAGACTCATTCTCATGACCACGATTCACAGTGAACATTTATACCGGGTTGGGGATGAAGATTGTGAAAGCATCTACTACCGCATGTCTACATTAATGAATCTCCTAACACTTTTCGTTGCGACCGAGGGTACGCCGGAGTTGAGTAGGGAGAGTAAAACAGCCCCTATGGTCGCTCAGCCGCCGTGGACCGGTGGGCGGGATCTAGGCGCAAGCACCGTTTAATCAGGCTCACCACCGCTGTAGCTTACTCGTCTGAGACTGCCCGCAGGTCGCTAAGGCGCGTCCCGATAAGCCAGAGGAACAAAGTCGGTTCCTAAAGTCGGTTCCTTCTCAAGTCAGCCTGAGGGAAATGACAAACGAGGATCGACAAGAATACAACACGACAATAAACACTCACAGGACGAGGTGAAGTACTTGGCAGCCCCCGGGGAGACCTGTAGCTGGGCAGCGCGGGAATCCTCTCCGATAAGCAGTACAATTTGATAAAGCATGCACTCCGTCTCGTCAAAACCGAAGTATTCATGCGCCTGGTAGCGGAAGAGAGATTTTGAGGTACCAGTTCGAATATCTATAAAATTCACGTCATATTTTCCCAGTCCTTGTCATTAAATGTGAGCGCGTACTATGCAACCGAAAGTCCAAACGTCCGCGGGTTTGTCCCATTCCGCCTCGAGGTATACCTCCGGTGGTCGCACGGGGGGAGTTTCCATCGTTCGGCTGCAATGGAGGCCTAGTGTTGTGCTGAAACCCACTATAAACGCTGAGATCGAAAAAAGTTCAACAAAAAATACATACCACAACCGAAATCAGCTAGCAAATACGTAGCTCGCATTGCTTCGTCCTCGGAGATCATAGGTAGCGGCTGTGAGACCGCCCTGCACCTCGCCGTCATGCGAGGCCTCCGGTCCATGTCGCTGCGAAGGATTTTTCGTAACCCTGCCTCAAGGTCGTCCGTGGTCATCGTCGTAGAAAAAAAGACGTTGTCAAGTTTGAAATTAGTATGTACGACCTCGCGTTCGCGCGCGCGTGCGATGCCGTGAAGCAGGTGAAGAGCTATCCGTTTAGCGAGAGGAAGCGAGAGGGCGGTAGTCCGCGCCTCGATGAGCGTTTTCATGTCACCTCCGTATACAGGCATTACGAAGCACATGTGCGAGCCGGCAGAACCTTTTCCAGGAATCGTGAATTCGTCCAGAAGTCGCGTGCAATAAGGGGAGGTGGGCTGGTACGAGACGATCCGGAGCACCTCTGGTTCCCAGACAAGCGCGCGTTCGAATCGTACGTACCCGTAAAGTACCCGCTATGTACTTTTACTACGAGAAAACTTGTTGTCACTGTGAAAGGGCGGTGTCAGTTTGTCACCATTCTCTAATAGTGAAACAGTTGACGATACACTGACGTACTATCGCGAGCAAGCCCATGCAAGTGCTTGGGTGACCCCCCCAACCCAGTTTCCGAACGGGCTGTGTACTATCGATCGTCTTCGCCGATTCGGTCGCCGAACTCGAGGTGCGCCCAACCGTATCCATCCGCGGCGGGCATACCAAGCGCCTCTGAGGTGAAATTTAGGCCGAAGACTTGGTTGCCCTCGGGTCAACCGAGACGTGTTCATTCGCGAGGTGCGGATTTGTGATCTCGAGCTGATTCATGGGAGGCATCAGAATACTCGTGGAAAAGCGGGCGATGCAGGAAGGTCGATAGCTCCGAGTAAAGTGAGGGTGTAGGTGCCATGCGCAGGGCACTCTTGATCGTGGATGCAAAGAACGCGGGGAACTCCGAAGCAAAGTGAGCATGAATGTTGGGATGACGTAGCCATTTCGGGAACAGGGCCGGTATAGGCGAAAGCAGTGTGACAACCCCACGGGATCTTTGATCGTGACGGCGATGTCGACGGTGCAGAGGCGATCCAGAGCGTGTGATCCTTGTCGAAGGAAGAAAGGCGAGTCGATTTTCCCCTTCACCGTCCGTCCAAGGCTAAACGAGTCCTCCCAGTTCGGTGTAAGCCGCGACAATCTTGAGCTCCGCAGTCACTTGACGACACTTAGGCAATGGTTCGGATCCGTCTGGTGGCCCGTGTGCAGCATGCGTTGTATGTTCCCTCGAATGTACCTACAATGATTCTTTGAAGGTATTCCCCTCCTCACCCCACCCCATTCCCACTGTCTCATCCCGACCCTAGCCATCAAGGCCCAGAGGGTAGTATGTGGTCTCTCTCTGACGTTCTGTGGCACTCAACTGCTTACAGCTATGTGCAAAGCCTGGAGAACCGTATCGCAAACCTGGAGCAACTCCTTCGCGAGGCACGTTCCCTTCTACACGTTCATTTCACCCCTCTCACCCCGTGACAGTACTCTGGTCACGGTGACATTGGGGACTCATCCATGACTTACGGCCGTTCTCCCACAACCTCCCATCCGTTGGGAGACCTTGGACTGCTCCCCGCGAGCGCTTACTCCAAACCAGAAGACATGGACCCTTTATCGCTCCTCTCCGAAGAGACGAGTGATGGTGACGACGAGTTCTTTTCTCTCACGGAAACGAATATGGGGAATCCCCGACCTTTGGAAGAGTCCACTGGGGAACACACCTCTCGCTTCTATGGCAAGAGTAGTTTGCTTGCGTTAACCAGCCAGGCCTTCGATGAAAGGGCTGAAGCGCCCCCGACGAACTGTGCCCGGATGTACAGACATGAACTTTGGGACACTCCCAATGTAATTCCCCGTTTCATCAATTTCCGCCCGCTGCTCACATCCTTCCAGTGGCTGATTCCCATGCTCAAGCCCAAAACTGTTTTCCTCGAGTTCCCTACCATGGACCTTCTGCTACACCTCGTGGACTGTTATTTCGGCGACCTTAACGTGATGTTCCCAATCCTCCACCGGCCTTCTTTCGTGCGCTCGATACAACAGGGACTGCATGAGGTTGATCAGGGCTTCGGCGCGGTGGTCCTCCTGGTGTGCGCCATTGGGTGTAGGTTCACCAACGACCCGAGGGTAGTCCAAACGATATCACCTACCTCTTCGTGCACGGCCTGGAAGTTTTTTCACCAAGTCAACAGCATACAGAAGCACCACTATCTCCCGCACTCACTTCATGAAGCCCAAATCTACCCGGTTTGCCCTCCCTTTTTTTTTTTTTTCAACTGCAGCAAGATAACCATCGCAAAAGTTGACGGCCGCGTTTCTCGAGGGATACTCACCACCAGATGCGGCATGGACAGTGGTCGCAGTAGGGCTTAGGGTCGTACAAGAGACTGGAGTTCATCGCAAGTCCTTTTCGTCGCGAAAAACGCTCGAGATCGAGCTTTGGAAGCGGTCCTTTTGGTCAGTGAGACATGGTGCCTAAGGTTAATACCCTTGATGCGAGGTTACTGTACAGGTCATTGGTGGTTCTAGACCGTACTTTGAGTACAATTCTCGGTAGACCGTGTATCTTGCAGGACGAAGAGTCAGCCCTCCACTCTCCCGCCAGCTACATGAGAACTAACTTTCCGTAGTTTCGATGCAGACCTTCCCCTCATATGGGATGATGAGGATTTGGACGAATACGATCCCAAGTCGCCACTGCAATCAGATCGACCGACACAGATGTCCGGCTTCGTTTGCACAATCAAACTGTCCCAGATCCTCGCATTCGCTCTCCGAACTGTCGTAAGTCGCTGGAGTAGCCGCATATCTCCTCATTAATAGTGTGTATAGTACTCTACGAAGAGGTCCAGGATTATTCTCGGCTATGTCGGGAAACGGTGGGAACGCAACGTCGTCACCACTCTTGACTCTGCATTGAACAGGTGGCTTGGCGCCGTCCCGGAGCATCGTGCGCCCCTCTCCTTCGTTTGCGCTACCTAAAAGGTCTCATTGCCTTTGTCGTTACAGTGCGGTGGGACTCAGAAGCTTCGAAGAAGAACCGGGTTTTCCTCCTCCAATCCGTCTTCCTTCGTTGTCAGTTCTATGAAGTCCAACTTCATGTCCACCGGATATTCGCTCTGAGGGACCCTCCCGATCCAGAATTGTCGGCACCTTCCATGATTATCTGCAAGAATGCTGCGAGGCAGTGCATATCAGTCATAGACTCTGTCAAGGACGTCCTATTTCCTTCTCTTCATTGCTTTGGGTTAATGGTGAGGCGTCGCACACATTTTTTATCCTAATATTTTAACGCAGATTCAGAAACCTGTCTTCACCTCCATCATATTCCTGATAATTCTCTCTTGGAAAACCGGGGGGATAGATGGTAATTCGCCGGAATGTCACGCCATCGAGGCAGGCACGAAGCTTGTGGATCTCACATCCGAAAGGTACCATTGTTGAGGTGTTGAAGCCTTGTTATCCAAAGGCTAACGTTTTGTAGGTGGAGAGCTTGTTCATGTCTGCGGTGCGCCTCGTCTGTTGTTGCAACCGCGGTCACTTCTAAATGGCGAATTTCATAGGCATGTTTTAAGGGTATTACGCGGGTTGGCCGACGGTTCCTACAGTGGGTCGATACCGAGAGCCTCGGATTTATACCTACAATCTGAGACGGTCGTATATATCGATAAGGACGGGGTCGCGTCATCCACCGACGGACACGGGAGGCCAAGCACCCGGGCTGGGGCGAAAATCACGAGCTCCCCACAGGCAACCGTTCCTCTTCCTCCCGCCAAGCGAGGTGATGAACGACTGGATACCGAATACGATGAGCCCATTGGCGTTGACCCCCCTCAACCGGACGTATTTTCTCCTATCGACTTCCTCGCCAATTCCACGGGTTTTCCTTTCGGGATCCCCGTTCCGGACCAGGCCCAAGGCAAAGGACCGGACCAGCTGCCCAGGTTCGACAGAAACGACGCATCGTCACTTCTCTCGATGGAGCTCATGATATACGACGACTTGATGACGGATATTGGGGGGACCGCGAGGTTCTTTGACCAAGATTTCCGGAATTCTGTCTTGTTCGGGCCCACACCTCCGCCTCCAGCGTTTGGGGATACTGGTCCTATTCAGGACACGGGGGTCCAGACGCCCAACCAAATGTATGGGTGAGTAATTTTGATACACATGATTTATTGGTGGACACATATTCACAACCGTCGGGCAAGGTGTTGGGAGCGCACTTTGCATGATAACTTCTTCGAACAAGCCCCGAGATAGTATTAATCCATATGGAACAGTTCTGTTATGATTTCTTGTATTCTTGTGCTTGTTGTAATAACAGAGGCTACCACAAAGCCAGTTTAGTATGTATCTCAGTACCTCGAGCGCCTAGCCCGCCTATTCCGTGCTCATCGGTGGGACAAGTGGGAGAACGAGGGAGCAGCCCAATAACCGTATCATGTTCGACCCCATGTGTTATGGTTTCACCACGGAAATATTTTAAATCAATCCCACTGTATATCCTCGTCGGATATGCCTTCGCTTTCGTCCTCGGACTCATCACAGCCTCTGCTCAAGAATATATCGTGGCCTTCGCTCTCTGTTCTGAGGATCCTATAAAACAATTATTAGCTCGTGCGACGTTCACTAGAATCCATAACGCGCACTCGTCGAACAACGCGATTGTTTCTGCTTCCTCGCCCGAGTCGTCTGTGTCTAGTCCCGAAGACATGGTGCGAAGGAATCGGCTGTGATCCTCGGGGGAGCCTGTTGGGAGTGTTCGCATCGTTGTCGGTGTTAATTTCAGGCCCTGGGCACACGGTGACGACTTCGTTGGGCTATGTAGGATCACGTGTCGCTCGATTCCAGAGGTCACAATGTGAAGGAGGCTGGGATGAAACAGCACGCTGTTCACGATCGATTTGTGCCCTGATGTGGCCTGAGCACATAGTACAGGAATGGATGTGAAGGTTACCGTTTAAACGGAACAGTGGCTGTAAAAGGGGCACGGGCTGGTATCGTGTCCCTTGCGCAGATTTCGTAAACGCTAAGAGTACCAACGTTAGACTCCAGGATTCGCTACAGGCACTTTTTGCAACATACCGATGATTCCATCCCCCTCAAACGGCCAGCGATCCACGCCAACTTCTCTCCGTTGCTCCAGCAACATCAGCGTATCTGGGACTTTCCATACGTAGCCCCTAAAATCGTCAGAGCCCGCACCGTAGTAAGCATCCGAGGTTAGAGATGGCCCCCCAAAAGACCCATGCTACTGTTCAATGAATGCATTTTCCCGGTCCGAAGTTCGGAGACAGTACCTTGATGGTACAAGCGTTCGTATAGGATCGCTCCCCGTCCGGAATCGGACTTCCGTCTGGCAATACAGTGCTTTTGCAAATAGCGATAGGATGCGGATCGTTGAGCGCGTAGATAGTCGGATAAAAATTCTGCGTGACAAATACCAAGTTTAGGGTGGTGGGTTTTCGAGCGCTGAATTCAGCATACGAGCATTGTGACGGATAGTCTTAACCCTGTTCAAGAAGGTCGTATCTATGAACATACCTAAGCACGATGTAATCCGAGGCCCACCTTCACTGTCCCAAACAATAGAACTGGTTTCTGGGCAAGCCAGTGCAGTGACAGATGGTTTGGATAACGATGTGACGAACTATCCCCTGGCAACCGTAAGCGGGCATGAACCTATTGCCAAAAGAGAAGACGGACCTGTTCCAGAGGCTGGCGGGTGCGGCTCAGAGACGACCCGAAAGAAGTTCTGGTGTCCCTCAAATAGACTCTCCCCTGGCTATCTGAGGTCACAAACAGGTTGTCGATCCCCGGGTTCCACCGAACCCCGGTAAATTCGCAATCGTTTTGGAGCGTCATCTGTGCGCTTACGCGCCCCGCCTCGACCCGGCTGTCGCGTAAGACAATCTTGCCGTCTTCGCTTTCGAACGGCGTTTTCAGGGTGATACCCTCCACTCCGATCGGTACCGGTCTGTATCTTACCTTGCGGTCATGACTAACTCGCTTTGCCACGGGTGACATGTGAGATCTCGGATAGTGTCGCTATGGTCGTCGAACACTCCAACGGGAGAGGCCGGGAACCACGGAATCTCCTGAAGGGTGGCCAAATCGTACTTGTACAATGTCCTCCCCGTGGTGCCGCTGGAAAAGGCTTTGTTGATAAACGAGCATGGCGGCAGGGGGCCAAAGAAGGCGTACCAGTAAAGGTGGGTGTTGTTCGCAGAGAATCCCAGCGAAAACACGTTGCTCTTTATGACGAACCGCACAATCAGCACCATACGAGCACTGAACACACGTAACGCAACACACGGTGGGGCCAACAAAAGCCCACGAAGGGCGAGTCAAATCCTCCTGTTGAAAATCAAACAGCTGGATTTGGAGGTCTGTAGAGCGGGGAAGATATTTCAGCCTGGACGGTTTCCAAGCGATCGAGGATGATTAGGTACCATCCCCTCCGCTTGCAAGGAAACGCCCATCTCCATTCGAAAACGCAAGAGCATTTACGCAGGAGGAATGCCCCAGAAGAGACCTAAACGGACAGAAGTGAAAGTGAATATCTCTGTAGTTCGAACTCTTATCGGGCGTTGGGTGACGTCATGAACGACCTTGAGTATACGAAACCAGAATTGAGGAGATTCCCAACAGCCCTCTCTTTGAAAATCCGAGGCCGCCGGATGAAACGCGGGCTGGTTGGAATGCTCGTGAAAGACATGTCACCGTCGTTGGGACGCAGCGGAGTGGGAGGTTGATAAAGTCCGACAACCCGTTCAGGAAGGCTTGATCGACGGCTGAAGCTGAAGCGCTGACCCGTCGAGGGCTTTACACGGTTGTGCAATGTGAAGCAGGGTAACGAAGACTGGGGTGAGTGTATCAGATATTGGTAGCGGAGAGTTTGGTGTGGTCAGAATGAGATATGATAGGACAAAACAAGAGGTGAGAATCCTAAAACTCATCTATGGGAGCAGTGACGTCTATAGAATGTCCATAATTAAGGGAGATGTGGTAAGTCAGCGGACAAAGCGTTCCGTCTAAGTAAAGCGGGGGTAAAAGGAACAAGAGAGATAATTAAGGGGAGAGAGCAATACGAAAGCGATGGGGAACGGGATTAAGATGGCAAGTTTCTGATACCACTGGCGGCGGTGAACTCGCTGAATCCGGGCAATTCGATTTTGGGTCTGGATGAGCTGTTACCTGGCACGGTAGCATCCTCCATCTCAGCGTCTTCTATGGGGGATGTGGGGCACGAAGAACGATCGGAAGGGTCAAACTTTAACGGAGGAAGAGTGATGGGAGGGGAGGAGGATCTTGAAACGGGCATAGACAATGCCTGAATGTGGCCTGAACCAGTCAAGAATGGGGTCGCTCCGCCTGGGGTCGTTTTGGACCCGGATCCCCCGTAACCGGACATCGGATGGGGATGGATTGGCGTCATCCCAAACGCAACACGTAACGAGTGAGCAAGGTTGCGATGGGTTGGGCCAGACTCCCGATCGCGTGCGTGTAGGGGCCGAGGAAGGTGGAAAGAAGTGGCTGGGGAGCCCCGGTTGCTCTTGATATGACCGGGGCCAATCGATAGTGGCGGAGAGGCAGGCCTGGAGCTACCGTTGCTCGTCGCAACGTCGAGTTGGTGACGGGTTGTACTTGAAGTGAGAGAGTTGGGGTAAGAACCAGGACTACTATCGTTACTGCTTGGTCCGCTTGATAACTGGGGGGTGTTGGCAAACCTGGAACCACGGCCGATTGGGAAGTGACCAGACATCTCGACGGAACTCCGGCTCCTGGTTTCGCTAAAACTGGTTTGCCGAGGGGAGCTACCCACCAGACTTGACCTTGAGGGACTCATAGGACGATCTTCGATGGGACTACCCGAGAGATCTACATCTAGAACAGTTGAGGGCAACCTGAACGGGGACGCCGCGCGCGAAGGACCCTCGGAATGGAGGTTCAAAGCTCGGAGCCCTAAGAAGGGACTTGTTGAAGGGGTGTGATGGACGGAGGGGGGTGGATGCGATTGCGATTGTGAATGTGAATGTGAATGCGTGAGAGATGGGGGACATGATGGGGACGTGGTCGGGGGTGGCAAGCATTCAGAGTCTGAACTGATCGGCGAGGGGGAGTCCTCGTTACGTGGTCGGTGATGATGGTGATGATAAGAGCTGGAGCTAGCGTGGTTATGATAAGGATGACCCCACTGACCACGACCAGCGAGGTGAGAGTGAGAATGGCTGCGGTGTGGAACGCCACCATCTACAACGTGGCCAGAGGGGTGGGACTGGATCACTTCGGATCGGGGGGCGGGAGTCATCCAGGCAGGACCACTCAGCCTCCGCTTGTTCTTACCCTTCTTCTCCCGCACGTCGTCGTCTTCTCGATCGTTTGAAACGGTGAAGTAGCCATCGTGAGTGGAGATGGGCCCAGGGGTAGCCAATGGGGTATTGCTAGCGCTGAGGGAAAGCCGCATTGAAGCCTCGCGCTCGGCCCGACGGAGGGCTTGGGAGTGGAGCAACTCGTATTCTGCGCGTCGGAGCGCTTCCTGACGTTCCAGGACGAAGAGTTCTTCCATCGCAACGCTGGAGAGTGTGGAGAAGGCGGTTGGGTTGGATATGAGAGAGAAACTCTTCTTGTCGCGACCGACCGGCTCATCGGTAACGTTTGCGATGGGGTCCGTAGGATAGAGGGCGGTGGGTCGAGAGTAATATTCGCCCTAAAACTAAAGGGTAAGGGTAAATAAACAAAAGGGGATGGGCGGCTTCCGCACCTCGTCGTCGCTGTTTGCACGACTCTTGGCTTTCTTCTTGATTCGACCGGCGGAGATGGCGTGCCTGTCGTCGGGCCGAGTGGGTGCAGGCGTGACAGATGGGATAGCAAAGTCCTTTGACCTGGATTTGGTTCGACCCTCGTCATGTCTATCGTTGTTGTGTATCCTCGAATGGCGTGTCAACTCGTCAGAGCGGGAGAAGCGCTTTTCGCACCCCGGGAAAGTGCAAGCGAAGGGTTTTTCGCCGGTGTGCGTGCGGATGTGGCGAGTCTTTGGCGGAGGTTAGGACTGATAAAGAGGGATTTGTGGCGAAAGGGATTTACCTGGTGTTCCAGCCTGCTGAACGCTCTTCCACATTCCGGATAAGGGCATTTGTAGGGACGGGCGGGGGCCTTGTCCTGAAGCTGAGGAGACGAGGTTGTGCTCATTGGGGCGGAAGCGGAGGGGGAAGCGACGGGGAGAGGGATGGGAGTCGGAAACGAAAGGGTATTATTTAAGACCAAGTGTGGGGGTGTGTTTTGGATCGAGCTGGCCGGGCCTGGAATGAAGGAAGGATATCACCGAGAGGGTTCTTCCGGTCGAGAGAGAGAGAATTAAGAGGAGACTGCGAGGAAACTCCGAACGACGTAGGATATGAAAGAGAGCGACTTCCTCTCGCAGGAGGAGAGAGAGATGATGATGACGGCTGCTGTCAACCACGACGGAGGGGAGAGGGCCGGCCCGGAAAATATTTGGGCGAATGTTCCCCACCCTTTGATTTCCCGCGTGATTTTGTTTCTTCGGATGGCAGGCGTTATCTTCATTCAGATAAGTAAGCACGACTGGAGAACGTTCCCCCGGGCACGATGACGGCCTCGAATAACCCAAGGGGAGCCCCGTTCCCTAACCTCGGCTGTCGTGTCACGTAGCACCAATCCCGCCACCCCGGCTTTCTCGTACATAACCGCGTCATGTCCGGCGACGCGTGGCCACCAATCCCACTGACGACAATAAGCAACGAGTGTCGCGACCCCCACGTCGCAGCCCACAGAATCCGGGGATCTAACGCGTGTGGGGAAACGGCACACATACAGTTCCCCTGGCAGGCTTCGATCTTTCC
>Ga0307516_10008447_pt1 | contig 11658 bp, 6 predicted proteins | sample 19_EM_MG_FD_203310 | JGI IMG/M metagenome (GOLD analysis project Ga0307516, IMG submission 203310) | Populus trichocarpa ectomycorrhiza microbial communities from riparian zone in the Pacific Northwest, United States - 19_EM | ecosystem: Host-associated > Plants > Roots > Unclassified | place...
TCCCAGGCGGCTGCGTCAGGTAGATTTCTTGAACCGCCGACCGACTCCACCCCTCGGCGAGCGCCTGTGGCAGACGCGGTGCCGCCGCTAGATGAATAATTCGGCCGTAATAACGGTCGAGCAGAGGTTCTCTATGTGGATCGAGCGGGCGCCGGAACTCCGGTTCAGTTCCCGAGAATCCATCGAAAGCCGCGACGAACGCGTCGATGATCGAGTCGGCTTCGGAGCCGAGTATGCCGGCGACGCGCAAATGGCGCAGTTGCAACAGGTCATGCGAAAGCTTGCCACATGACAGAAGCGGCCGTTCCGGATCGCGCACGCAACTCGGTTCGTCGGGGCTTCCGCGCAGCCTCGCGTAGCTCGAAGCCAACCGCTCGACCGCTGCGAGTCTGCGCCCCTGCATGCCGGCTATGATGGTCTCAGTTGCCCAATTGGTACCGGATGGAGTCGCAAGCTCTTCCCGAAGCATCCGAGTCGGATCATCGCCTCGTGTAAGACATGCCAGAATAGCGACTCGTCGCTCCCCATTTTCCATCAAGATGCTGCGCCTCCGCCGCCAAACCGCCGCATGACGAATCCGTCAGGAGCGAAGGCCGGTATCAAACAGCTGGCCAGAGCGCCGCATTTGCACCGCAAATCGAATCAGCGCGCGGACAGACGTCTGAAAGCGTTCAAGGTCGCGTTCGAAATTCAGCCCAGGCGTGGCCTTTGTCCCAGTGGAAGGTGTGAAGTTCGTCCCGGTGGAGGGCGTGAATTCCGTTCCGGCCTGAACGCGACGAGCCGGTGTGGCCTGTGTCCCAGTTGAAGGCGTGAAGTTCGTCCCGGTGGAAGGCGTGAATTCCGTTCCGGCCTGAGCGCGACGAGCCGGAGTAGCCTGTGTCCCAGTTGAAGGCGTGAAGTTCGTCCCGGTGGAAGGCGTGAATTCCGTTCCTGCCTGAGCGCGACCGGCAGGCGTGGCTTCCGTTCCCGTCGCAGGTGTAGCCTCCGTTCCGGTGGCAGGGGTGCTTTCCGTTCCCATCGCGGCCGGCAGCGCGGCGGATCCCCCCCGACCGATCACGCTCAGAATGCCTTTCAAGAGATCCAAGGCGGTTTCAATTCGCGCGCCTGGAGTCGTTCCATAGCGTATCAGCGCCGCGACCACAGCACGGTCTGCACTTTGTTCCATAGCAACCGCGAGCTGCCTCGCAATTTGTGCGTCGCTCAGTGGCCTCTTGGCGTTCTGGGCCGCGAGTTGCGTCATCCAGTTCAGCATCCTAGGACTTGACAGCAAAGCTTGCAGCAAGTGATTTGCCGCGACCGCATCCTCATCAGACATCGGCTTGCCGTGAATGTATTCGTGAATAATATGAGCCGGATCGGACGCAAGCTGCTCGCGCAGAAGAAAATCATCTGAGGCCGCACGGAACAATGCATTCGATCGATGAACTGCCCGAAGTTGCTGATCCATGGCCTGATCCCTCCCAGCGGCAGATCAATGTACCACGATCAACTGCTTTCACAACTTAAAATAGTGGGCCTTCAGGAAATCGAGTGGGTGACTTTGAGGGATGATAGCCGCGGAACGGGCTGGGGATAATCACTTTTCTGACTTTTTGGCTCGATTTTGGCAATGCTGAGCAATGGCCAAATTGGGGAAGCGGCTACGGCGTCTGTCGGATGGTTATGCATTCGCAGGTTTTCGTGCGAGAGCCACCGTGCGTGGTGTGTTCGGTGATCCAGATGTACTGATCGTGCGGCTCGAACCGCGCTCAAAAAACGATTTGCGGCTGTTGCGGGCCGGATCGGCTGGTACGATCGGCGGGTGCGGCAAGTTCGCGATCTGTCGAGCTCAGGATTTCGGATTTCTATCGAATTGACGTGCGGCGCGGCGCGCGCCGCTGCTGTGGTAAGAGATGATAACCCGGCTATTTTCCCGCAGCCTTGCATAACGCCTCATCGAGGCGGTCATGCCAGTCCGAACCGCAGTTCAGGTACCACTCTAGCACATCCCTCTCGACGCGTAGCGAGGCCAATTTCACGCCTGCCAAGGATAGCGTTCTTCTTGTGCAAGGCCTCTGATCGCCTTGGTGATAGCGCTTAAGCGCGGCGTCGGGCATCGTCGGTGCGGCGCGATGGACGGAGCGCCTCTTGAGCGCACCAGTTTCGCACCAGAAAAACCCGAACGAATCGCAACAAACGCGATCGAAGGCAAACGAAAGCTTAGTAAAATCAACGAAGCCGATCGATATTCTGCCGCTCATAACGGCCTTGTTGCAGATTCGAGTCCTGCCGGGCCCACCAAGGATATCAGTGAGTTGTCGGATTCTCATTTTGTCGGCGTGGGCTCACCGCACCGGAAGCGCCTCGCTCCGTTGCTCGTTGCCATACCTCAGTAGTCCGCAAACCATCGCAACAAAAGGCCAAACCGCACGGCTCGCTTTGGCGTCGAGCGGCCCATCAACGGTCGACCAGCTTCACAATGTCGCTCTACACCCATAGCGGACCTTATCGCGAATTGGCCTTTTGTGAAAGTTTGCGGATGCCCGCCCCATGATGGTAGCGCGGCCCGCACCGTGCGGCCGGCCTACGCTAGGGTCCAGACTCGATCAAGCCAATATGCGACGAGGGCAGCCAGATGAACCGCGGCCAAGAAATTCCGGGCGAGCGTATCGGGTGGCGATGCGACGGAAGTCCTTGAGCCTGCAAAAGCAGCGCTCGCCTTTGTAGGCGTGTCTGTTGAAGGGATGGATGACGACGCGGTTGGATTTGTCGGGGATGACGGGCTTGGCGCCGAGACGAGCACGAGAACATCAATGATCAACTGGACGATTGTTAGAGACCACTAAATTAGCATAGTTCCGGCACGCTAAGAGGAAGTTCAATCAGGCCCATCGACCGCTCGCGCGGCGCGCTTGCGACGAAACTCCACGTGACCGTTGACGCGTCACGCATATCATTCATCCGAGCGTGAGGCATTTCACATATTGAATTGATCGATTGAGATATAAGGCAGTGTGCAGCCACGCAAATCGACATCGGCCGGAAATGGTCTAACTAATCCGTGCAAAACGACAGACCGAACCTGCAACTTGGCGGCGTTGTCTTGCAAAGCCGTCAACGAGGGATTCTCGTATGGTCAGCCGTGATTATTATTTCTTTGAAATCCTTTCGTAGCCTTTCTCGAGAGGCCCTTGGTCAACAACGACTTTAGAGACGTGTTCAGCCCTCGCGCTAGCTTCTATCAATGGCAGCGCAATTTTTCTGCGGGATCGGGGGAATCACAATGCGCAATCTCTTGTTTTCGACCTCGCTTGCCATGCTGGCGGCATCGGCCTGTATCGGCAATCGTTCTGCTGCCGCCCTGCCGTTCGGACCGGAAACCTGCAAGCAGGGGTTTGTCTGGCGCGAGGCGTGCGGGCCGGACGATCATGTCTGCGTTGTCCCCGCGACGCGCACCAAGGCTGCCGAAGATAATGCCGCTCGGTCGTCCCGCGTGCAGCCGGGCGGCGGGCCGTTTGGCATCGACACTTGCAAGCAAGGCCTCGTCTGGCGCGAGGCGTGCGGCCCGCAGGACCATGTCTGCGTACCGCCCCCGACACGGACTGAAGCAGCGCAGGACAACGCCGCCGCCGCGGGGCATTTCGAGCAGACCCCGATTCTGTGGGACGTGCTGACGCAACACAACGATCCGGCGCGCAACGGCTTGCAGCCTCATGAAACGATTTTGACCAACGCCAATGTAACGCCGGCCAGCTTTGGCCGTCTGTATGAGCGGGCGGTGAACGGTCAGATTATCGCACAGCCCCTGTATGTCAGTAACCAGTGGTTTCACGACAAAGGTCTGCGAAATATTGTCTATGTTGCTACGCGCAAGAACTGGGTTTATGCGTTCGATGCCGACAATACCGACCCCAATCCCAATGCCGGGCTAATCTGGGCGCATCCGGTGCAGACCGAACCAGACGGGCCAGTCCCGGGCATTTGTCTGGAGACGCGCGGATCGGTGGGGATCACCGCTACGCCGGTGATCGACCGTGCCTCGGATACGATGTACGTGGTTTCACGCAAGTCCGACGGCACGATCTGGCTGAGCGCGTTAGACATCGGCACTGGCTTGCCGAAGGCGGGCACGCCAGGGGCGGTGCAAGTCAAAGCGCAGATGACGGTCAACGGCCAGACGATTAATCTGAACCAGGGGCTGGAACTCAGCCGAGCCGCTTTGTTGCTGCAGGATGGAGCGATCTTCTTTGGGTTCTCGGCGATGAACTGTGACAATCCCGGCTGGCACGGATGGGTGCTGGCGTATCGCGCACCGGACCTCGCACAGGTCGGCGCGTTCGTTACCACGGCAGGCAACGGCTATACGGGTGGCGGGATCTGGCAGTCCGGCAATGGTATTGTCGGTGACGGCGAGAATATCTACTTCGAAACCGGCAATGGCGTCGGCCCCGCCCCGGGGAGCGGCCCGCTGGATGAAAGCTTCATCAAGCTTAAAGTAGGGCCGCACCCTTTCTATGGCCTTACCCTGGCCGGTCACTACACGGTCAGCAACCGCGACGCCTTGAACGGCGGTGACACCGATCTGGGCTCCGGTGGGCCGGTGCTGCTGCCGGGAAACCGTCTGGTGGGCGGCGGCAAGCAAGGTAAGCTTTACGTGCTGGATACCGCGACCATGCAGCCGGCACAGTTCCCGCCAACAGGACCGCTGGTGCCCGGCGGCAATGACGGGCTGCAGGCGTTCGTGAACTCGTGGCACGATAATCCAAACGAGCCGGTCTGCGACGACGAGAGTCTGTTGCGGAGACGCTGTTACATGCCGCATCCGCGTTATGAGGCTAACGAATCGACCGGGCCGAATATTCACACCGGGCCGGTGTACTGGAACAGCGCCCAGCCCAACGCGGGGCGGCTGTACGGGATGCCGGAAAAGGACTTCCTGCGTGCCTATAATTTCGATCATGCCAATCACACGCTGGGAGCGACGGCCGCGGCGGTCAGTCCGCTGCGGTCGCCGGACGGCATGCCCGGCACGTTCCTGTCGATCTCAGCGAATGGTGGCTCGAACGGGATCATCTGGGCCAGCGTGCCGGACCACGACGGCCAATGGGAGAACGGCTTCGGCTATCTGGTCGCGATTGATGCGATCACGCTGAAGGAGTTGTGGCGCGACCCGGACCCGATCGCCTTCGCCAAGTTCAATCCCCCGACGGCGGCCGGCGGCAAGGTGTTCCGGCCGACCTTCGCCAACAAGCTGATCGTGTATGGGCCGACCGCACATCCGCCGACGATCCCCTGCTATAACATCGCGGCAAGATACCAAAACCTAGCCGCGGCCGAGGGATTTTTGGGCGCCGCGACCAACTCGGAATCCGTGGCGCCCGACGGGGTCGGCCATTTCCAGCATTTCAAGGGCGATCAGTGGGAAGGCTTCGAGGGTGCATCGCTCTACTGGACTCCAACGTCGTGCGCGCACGAGGTGCACGGCGGGATCCGTAACCTCTGGTCGAGCATCGGGTGGGAGCGCAGCGTTCTGGGCTATCCCGTTACCGATCAGTTGATCACCCCGGACGGTATCGGCGCGTATAATCATTTCCAGAACGGCTCGATCTACTGGAGCCCGCTGACCGGCACGCACGAGGTACACGGCGCCATCCGGGGCAAATGGTCCGCGATGGGCTGGGAGCTCAGCCCGTTCGGATATCCCGTGAGCGACGAAACGGACGAGATCGACGGCTCCGGCCGGTTCAATGTGTTCGAACATGGCACGATCCACTGGCGGCGGAGCGACGGAGCGATCACCGTGCAGCTTGCCAACGGCACTTTGGTCGGGCCGGGCCAGGGCGGATGGGACCGGCCAGGTGGTGATATGGCGGATTTTTCGTTGCCGCAATCGAACCCTTCTATGTGCCAGCAGCGCTGTGCGGATAACGGCGCCTGCCAGGCCTGGACCTATGGCAATCCCGGTGTGGCCGGACCGCAGGCGCATTGCTGGCTGAAGAACAGCACTCCGGAAGCGAAAGCAAACGGGTGCTGCACGTCCGGCCTGCGCGCCGTGCTGGCGCCGGCGAACATGAACAAGCCGGATGGCGCGGTGGACCGGCCGGGTGGCGACTTCTACGGCTTCGACCTGCCGAACGCCGACCACCGCCTGTGCGAGGCCGAGTGTTCGGTGAACGGCCAATGCAAGTCCTGGGCGTATGTGCGTCCCGGGGTGCAGGGTCCGGCGGCGCGCTGCTACATGAAGAATTCGGCTGCAATCGCGGCGAACGGCAATGGCTGCTGTGTGTCCGGAACGAAGAAGTAGATAATCTTCAGGCTGGGCAGCCTATCGTTGGGGACCGTCCGGCACTCAGCTTCAAACGAGCGCGAGGAAGCAAATAGATAACTGCTCACAGTGAGCCGCATGTGAGACCGCGACGGTCAAGCGGTTCGCGGCTCAATAGAAACTCCAGGATCCGGAAATATTTGGCTAAATCCGGCTCAGTCACCGGCGAGAGACCTGCGGATGCCGATCCTGGCGTCTCTACATGAGCACGGTGTCACCGCACCAGTTTCGCACCAGAAACGCCCCAACCAAAGCGCAACGAGCGCGATTGAATTCAAGCGAAAAGACAGCAAAGTCAACCAACCCGATCGATATTCTGCCGCTCATAGCGGTCTGGTTGCAGGTTCGAGTCCTGCCGGGCCCACCAAGGAAATCGTTGACGACGGTCGCAAACCAACCTGGATATCGATAGATTGCCCGCATGAAGAAGATCGGCTTTCTCTCGTTCGGGCACTGGACGCCCTCACCGCAATCGCAGACCCGCTCCGCGGCGGATACACTCCTGCAATCGATCGATCTGGCCGTCGCGGCCGAAGAATTGGGCGCGGACGGTGCCTATTTTCGCGTCCACCACTTCGCCCGCCAGCTGGCCTCGCCATTTCCCCTCCTCGCCGCGGTGGGCGCCAAGACCAGCCGGATCGAGATCGGCACGGCCGTCATCGATATGCGCTATGAGAATCCGCTCTACATGGCCGAGGACGCCGGTGCCGCCGATCTCATCGCCGGTCAGCGTCTGCAGCTCGGCATCAGCCGAGGTTCGCCCGAGCAGGTGATCGATGGATGGCGATATTTCGGTTACCAACCGGCCGAGGGCGAGAATGACGCCGACATGGGGCGGCATCATGCCGAGGTCTTTTTCGACCTGCTGCGCGGTGAGGGCTTCGCCAAGCCGAATCCACGACCGATGTTTCCAAATCCGCCTGGGCTGCTGCGCCTGGAACCCCACTCCGAGGGCCTGCGCGAGCGCATCTGGTGGGGCGCGGGCTCGAACGCCACAGCGGTCTGGGCGGCGAAGCTCGGCATGAATTTGCAGAGCTCGACGCTCAAGAACGACGAGACCGGAGAAGCTTTCCACGTCCAGCAGGCCGCTCAGATCCGGGCCTTCCGTGCTGCCTGGAAGGAATCCGGCCATGCGCGCGAGCCGCGGGTCTCGGTCAGCCGCAGCATCTTCGCGCTGATCGACGATCGCGACCGCGCCTATTTCGGACACGAGCGTGACGAGGAGGACCAGGTCGGGTTCATCGACGAGCGGACCCGGGCGATCTTCGGCCGCAGCTACGCGGCCGAGCCGGATGCGCTCATCGAGCAACTCAGGGCGGATGAGGCCATTGCCGAAGCCGACACCCTCCTCCTGACCGTCCCCAACCAATTGGGCGTCGCCTACAACGCGCATGTGATCGAAGCAATCTTGACCCACGTCGCTCCCGCTCTGGGGTGGCGCTAACGAAGCGGCTTGGCGCATGTTCCGGCGAAGCGAATCCGGTTCGCCGACAAGGACATGCGACGCGAGACTCTACGGCGCTTCCCGGTCATATTGGATCACCCGGTGATCCCGACCGGGAAGCGCTGTAGGACATCTCAATTGAAAGGAGTCTGACTTGAGCGTTGCCTTCACAAAGGAAGATAGTGCCGAAACTGCGTCGGAGACTCTGCTACCCGACCGCCCGGTTTCACCGCATCCGAACCTTGTGACGGAAGCGGGATTAAAAGCTCTTGAATTCCAACTCCAACAGGCTCGCGAGGCGTACGAGACGGCGCAGAAGATCGAAGACGTGAATGAACGACGGCGGCAATCAGCCGTCCCGTTGCGTGATGCGCGCTACTTTGGGGCAAGAGTTCGCACGGCTCAGGTCATCACCAATCCGACGTCAACTGACGCGGTTGCCTTTGGCAGCACGGTGAGCTTCAGGCGGGACGATGGACGCGTACAGAAATATCGTATCGTGGGAGAAGACGAAGCTGACCCCAAGACGGGTTCTATTTCCTTCGTGTCCCCAGTGGCGAGGCTTCTCATGGGCAAGGCTGTTGGGGATGTCGTCGGTACGTCCGGTCAAGAGCTTGAGATCATTGCGATCGCATAGCACGCCCGCACCGAAGATATCGCCAACGAGCGCGCCGAGAGCCAACTTGAGAAGCGGAGAGCGGGCCGCTGGCGGACGGCTTGCAGATCAGCATATCGGATGTCGTCATACTCATACTCCCTTGTCTGAGCCGAGCCGCCGCACAAGCGGCGAACGGCTTCGACGTAGCGTTCGCATCTCATCGCATCTATTCGCGTGACCGGGCGCGGTTGCAATGCGATGTCATTTCACGAACTCCACGGGCATTAATCGGGCGGCCCCGCGCCTATGTTCCTTCGCAAAAAGGGTGCCGCCATCCTGCAAGCCACTGGCGTGCGCTGCCATACAACCCTCGGCGGAAGCCGATCATATCAAGGTATGAATGGCCGGTGTCGCACTCGCTAGGGCTTGATTGTCGTGCATGTCCACCCTCGGCAGCCACAAGGGACAGGCGGCCCACGAGACGATTTGGGCCAAGGGCGCACGTCTCATCTTCCTGCCAGCCGCGCTCAAGTAGACACTTTTGGATTGCTCGCCATTGCCATGCAATCTAACAGAGAGCACAATTCGATCTCGTTGGCGTCAAGGCTCGGGGCTTGGCGACCGTGCTTTCAGATCAGATTGATTGCGGGAGGCTGGAATGCGCCAAGCCGTTGTCATCATCCATGGCATTGGCGAACAGAGGCCGATGCAGACACTGCGTTCGTTCGTGGCTGGCGTGTTTGGACTGAAGGACTGCCAGCAGCGAACGAGAGCGTTCAGCAAGCCGGACCGAATTTCCGACATCCTGGAACTCAGACGGCTGAGTGTCCGTGGCGGCTGCTGCAAACTGGCCGAGGGCTGCGACACGGACTTCTATGAGTTCTATTGGCAGCATCTCATGCAAGGAACCACATTGCGGCCCATCGTGGAATGGTTCCTGGATTTGCTGTGCCATCCGACAAAATTGAGTGCGCTGGACAAGCGACTGTTCAGGATCTGGATTTTCGTCTTCATATCCATCGTGGCCACAGTGACGTTGGCGTCGGTCGTCCCGGTGATCGTCTGGCCGGCGCTCAGGCCATGGACGTTTCGACTGGCAATATTCCTTCCCTCGTTGCTGCTGCTGGCCCCACTTGGCTGGATAGTCATCAAGTGGATCGTCGCCGGCGTGCTTGAACGGTTTGTCCTCGGGTATGCCGGCGACGCTTTCCGCTATCTCAACCCCGATCCGCCGAACATCGCGGCGCGGCGTGCGATCCGGACCGCCGGGCTCGAACTTCTCCGCGGACTGCACAACGACGAGCTCCGACGTTACGAACGCATCGTTCTGGTCGGGCATAGCCTCGGCAGCGTGATCGCCTACGACCTGATCACCTGGTTCTGGCAAGAGCAGCACCACCGCGTCGAACTCAAGCGAAGAAAGGGCGAGAAGCCGCAATCAGTCGTGACCCGTCATATCGACGATCATGGGCCGGGATCAGTCCCGGATGATGGGTCGCCGCTCGATGAATTGCACCGGCTGGCAGCCGACAAGACGCAGACAAACCGGATCAAGGATTTTCGGGCCGCCCAGTGGAAACTCTGGCAAGAACATCGCGCCAACGGCCTTCCATGGATGATCACGGATCTGGTCACATTGGGAAGCCCACTGACCCACGCCCTTGTGCTTCTGGCCGACGACGCGCGCGCTTTCTGCATCGCGAGGGCTCAGCGTGAGTTTCCGACGTGCCCGCCGCGAAAAGAGGATTCACGCGACAAGGGACTGCTCTGGCGTGCGTCCCCTGAATTCCAGAAGCTGTATCGTATCCTTCACCATGGCGCACCGTTTGCCATCACGCGATGGACCAACATCTATTTCTCCGGCGACCCCGTCGGTGGTCAGCTAGCTAAACTGTTCGGAAAGGGGATCAAGGACGTTCCGCTCACCTGTGGCAGGACAGCCGGGCGCTGGTCCTCACATATCCGCTATTGGGACAGCAGAGAACGGGAAGCTTGTGATAAACTCTACGCGGCGCTTTGCCTGAACGAACCGGCTTGCGATTGAGCGAGGTGGCGGCAGGTGCACAAGGAAGCCGGTCGCGTCCATCGCTGGAGATCGCTGACATCTTCCGCGGCCACGGCCCGGCATTGCGCAAAGCCAACGCCGGCCATGAAAACCTCGGCCAACTCAAGGTGATGTCGGCAATCGAGAGCTGCCGCACCCGGCTCTATTCCCCAGGGCGAGGAACGTGCCATAGTCGCGACCGGACGCCACCTCGGCGAGGGGTTCGATGATTCCCACCTCGATACCCTTTTTCTTACAATGCCGATGGCCACACTTGCCCAGCATTCCCGGCCGATTGCATCGTCTCAACGACGCCAAGGTTGCGGGCGATTTTGAAAGCGACTAGCATCAGAACAAGCAAAAGACCGCGCGAGAGGAATCGCCGTTGGGAGGGAAACAAGGCGGCGTCGCCGACAGCATTGTCGTCGCGCACGCGAAAACGGTGGGACCGTGCGAAGCGGCCGGGGAGATTTCCCGGCAGTTGGTATCCGTCGATCTCGCGATGATTATCGTTTTCGTTTCCCCATTTTACAATCCCGCGATGTTCATCGAGGAATTGACGCGACGAATTCCCGGCGTGCCGATTTTCGGCTGCACCACTGCGGGTGAACTGGCACCCGGTGGCTGGGAAGAGGACAGCGTGGTTGCGATGGGCTTCAATACCGAGGATTTCATCGTCGCCGCGCGCATTTTTCCGGATCTGTCGACTTTTCGAGTCGACCGCGGACGCGCCGTCTGCAGCGAACTGCATCAGGACTTCGGCCGCCGCACCGAGCACCGCGACTGCGGCGAGGAAGCCTTCGGATTCCTCTTCATCGATGGCATGTGCCAGCGCGAAGAGGCGCTCATGTCGGCCATCTACACCTCGCTGGAAGACATTCCGGTCGTGGGCGGGTCGGCCGGCGACGGCTTGCGGTTTGAAAAGTCATGGGTCTTCTACGGCGGACAGGCGCACTCGGACGCAGCCGTTCTGATACTGATCAAGACGCGATTGCCCTTCCGGCTTTTCAAATGCGACCATTTCGAACCGACAGCGATCAAGATGGTGGTGACCGAAGCGGATATCGAGCGCCGGATCGTGAAGGAGATCAACGCCGAGCCCGCGGCGATCGAGTATTCCCGAGCCGTCGGGATTGGCGACACCAAGCTTGACGCGCTGTCCTTCGCCGCGCATCCGGTCCTGGTGCGGGTCGGAGGCTCCTATTATGCCCGTTCGATCCAGCGCATGGATCCCGACGGCTCGCTCCGATTCTTCTGTGCCATCGACG
>Ga0307516_10008448_pt1 | contig 11657 bp, 15 predicted proteins | sample 19_EM_MG_FD_203310 | JGI IMG/M metagenome (GOLD analysis project Ga0307516, IMG submission 203310) | Populus trichocarpa ectomycorrhiza microbial communities from riparian zone in the Pacific Northwest, United States - 19_EM | ecosystem: Host-associated > Plants > Roots > Unclassified | place...
AACCTGGCCTGGTCGGGTCCTATTCCCAGCTGTCAAACTCTTGAGTGGGCGGCGTTTATTTAATGGACGAGCAATACCAAGCAACTCAGAACGGTGAACCAATGCTGGCGCTTCCACTCGATCCGATTTTCTGTCCGTAACTTTCGCGCTCCCCTCCAGATCTCGTGTTTCGGTTGAGAGCCACGCCATCTGGCCAAGCGTTTTGCCCACCCCCGGGTGTGGTGTTCTGCCTTCTTTCCCCTCGATACGGGGTGTTGGTTTGGCCGAGTTTCACATCGCGGTTCGCCTGTCACCAGCCAATGTTCGCCATCCCAAAAACGTGGCGAAGGCGAATCTGATAACACCGACTGATGGTGTGTATTGGGGAAGGCATCTGTGAGTCCAGTTCTCGTGCGGCCCAAACCTTGACCATGTGGACGATTCCTTTACAGCACCCAAGCGAAGGCTGTCGTATCAATCTCCACCTCTCAACTCATTTCACATCTTACATGTTTTATTCGACGCATCACCGTTCGGGGGTGAGTGCGGTTCACCACCGACATCGGGAATCATCGCCTGGGTTGCGGTAGTTGGCGACCCCCCCACCCTTTCGCACGACCGTTCGAAACGCATGAGTTTTCTCACAGCGTCTACCCGGGAAGCTTTAAAACGTAGGCAACTGCCCATGTCGATTTCTTCGTTCGCCCCTCGAGCCACGCCATTTCCTTTCGAGCGACGTTGAACGTTCGCACCGTCCCCCGTTTTTTCAGTAACTTTGACGACCAACGACCAACTCTTCCTCTTACGACTCCTCCCACCACCAATCTTCCACACCCGTCTCAGCCGGCCTGTTCAACACCCCATCATCACAATAATCATGTTCATGAAGCTCTTCGTCCCCCTTTTGTTGGCCATCTCCCCCGCCCTTTCGGTCCCAATCCCACAGATTGCGGCCGCCATCGTCGACCTTTCGCCCCCAGCCCATGTTGTTGCCAGAGACACCCAGAACTTCACCACTCAGGCTGCAGTCCCTCTGAACGACACGGCTACGAGGTTCCCGGATATGGGGACTCTGTCTGGGGGAAACCAGGAGTTCCGTTCGAACATCGCGAGTTCCGCCAACCCCAACCTGTTGAAGGATCTCGCATCGAAAGGACAGTTCCCTGGTTTCTTGTTCCTGGGATGCAGGTTCGTGCGATCCTCCTTCCTATCACACCTTGTCGTTTCGATAACTGATTCCCCATATTCTTTCCTTGTGGTTTTGCGATGATCGCTCGCGTTCATTAGTGATTCCCGAGTCCCGGAGAGTACTGCCTTCAATGCGCCACCAGGTACCATCTTCACCCAGAGGAACATCGCGAACCAGTTCCAGTCCGCCGATAACAACGCGATGAGCGTTTTGTCGTACGGGGTTCAGTCTCTGAATGTCGGACATGTGATCGTCATAGGTCACTACGGATGTGGCGGTGTTCAAGCCGCCATGTTGCCCAAACCTAATACGACCGATGATTTCTCGGGTAGTTCGGTTCAGAGTTGGATTAACCCGATCCGTAACACTTTCGCCAACTCTTCCCGGTGAGTACATAACCTTCCCCACTCATTTCAAATTTCTGACATCCGGACCCTGTTTTCTCTTCACTCCCCTGGTACCCTCGTGTTTTGCGTGCCTAGCCCGGAGATCGTCTCGTGGCGAGAAGCCAACAAGGACAAATCCACCGTCGACACCCCCGAGATCGACAACCCTGCTTTCCGTGCTCTCGTCGAGGAGAACGTCAAGGACTCGGTGTCCAACATCATCGCCAGCCCCGTGATGCAACAACGCTGGACCGCCTTCACCGCTCAGGAGAACTCTCAGAACAGCACTTCCACTCCCCAACGTCGTGCCGATTCTGGTGCTCCCCTCAAGCCAGTTTACGTCCACGGTGAGTCGACCCTCTTTTTCTCAACTCTTCCCCCTGCTTCCCTCCTTGGGCCGATCTCCCGTACCTGGACAAGATTGACTCATGGGTTTTGGCTTTTCTCTCTCTTCCCAACAGGTTTCGTCTACGATATCAGCACTGGAGAAGTCATGGATCTCGGCGTTTCCTTCGGTCCGCATGGACCTACCTCCCAGGCCCCCCCTCAAGGAGCCGTCAAGCGCGCCATCGACGAACAAGTTCACGGCCATGCCCATTTGTGATACCACAGGAAACAACCTCTCCTCGACGCTAGGCGTCGAGGCGTTAATGAAATGAGTCATAATTTATTTTTAAGTATTAGTTGGCTGTCGTTATACCCCCAAGGCTTCACGTTCGGCCCGGGATTGGTCTCCCTCGCCGTTTATGTAGTTACTGAATACGATTGGATTTGGAAGTTCATGCGCTTGGTCGGCTTGGAACGATACCGACATGAGATAAAGGTAAGGATAACGAGAGCGAGTAAGGGCCAAGCATCATGAAAAAATCGTGACGGGAATTATGTAGCAACATCAGTGTGTTTTGTCAGAAAATGGGAGAGATCATCATAAACGACGCTCTACACACATGCGACATATATCAGCAATCTTCTGGTCTGGAAGGGCGGTCGTTCCGGTGGCAATCTATAATAACTTACATCATGGGAGGTAGAATTATAGGTGTCAGGGGTGTACAGCAGACCCCATGGCCCGCCGCGGGGGAGAGCACATCCTCGTCCTCGTCTCCGCCTGTGGTGGGCCCCCCGTTCCCCGCCTAGCCAAATAGGACCTGGATCGTTTCCTTTGGAATATCGAATTCCAGTGGTTCCTGCTGCCCCCGCCCCCGTCCCTGTGCGCCATCGCCATCGAGCTCGAGGGGAAAAAGGTGTCATCGTTGTCTGGGTCTTCGAGGACGACCATTTTCTCTCGGTCGAAGGCGCCAATTCATTTTCTTCGCAGCTGGTCAACAATTTTAGCCAACAACGCATCGTCAATCGCTGACACCTTGCCATTTTTCTTGCTCTTTTCCTTGGGGAGCGGCTGAGACATCTGATCTCTGAACTCCTTTTCAGAAGCCCAGACGTGTAGAGGGTCCTGAATCTCTGCCTCGGACTGGAGATTGTTACCCTTGAGTTCCTCAGCGGATTGAATGACTTCCCTGCACCGAATGGTGGATTGTTCCTGAGAATCGCGCCAAGAGCGACGACGAATCCCTTGGTGTCTTCGACCCGAAATCCGGATGGGAACGAGAGTTTTGACAACGACGTGCTCGACACCTTGCAACCACTAAAGCGTAAGGAGAGTGACATCAGCAGAGTTTGGCGAAACGGAAATGGCTGGGGGGTTGAGGTTGCCACCAAGGTACGCATTCCTGTTTTCTGCGAAGAGGGTGCTGGGAACAAGTACCTGATAACCTGAGATTGGAGTTCGGGTGAGCCAAGCTGCGGCATGAGTACTTGAGCGGCCGAACGGTTCCATACCTGAAACCAACCGGGCGAAGGAAACAAACGTAAAACTTCGACGATCTCACCGATCTGAAGCGGGGTGGGAAGCCACCTCGCATACGACTGCCAGAGTTACAAATAGGAAATCGATGCGACGGATGATACAATCTGGTATTGGCACTCAAGACGTGTCGCCTTCCCCCAGACAGCTTCCGCATCTCCTCAGTGCGCCGAGTTCATCTGCTTTGAACTTGCCACGTCACTTGGGCGTTGGGGTCATCACGTTGGTAGCGTTTTCCACGTCCAGCCCCCCCTTGCGTTTCTGATAGGGACCTGCTTTCGACCAAAATTAAGGAAATACTACGAACGCACCCGGCCCTAATGAACTTCATGAGAACAATCCGCTCACCAACACACTCTTGATGAGAAGCATGTGTGCGTCCTCCCATAAGACATGAAAACGACCTGCGGCTTCCAAAGGTAACAAGTGGTATGGGTATGCCACTCTTCGATTTCACGCAGATCGGTTTGACAGCCGTCAGGAAGAGATGCGTCAAGTCGTTATCCACGCCCTTGTGGCAACAAGGTCACAGGTGTAGGGCCGACCAGCGGCAGAGCCCGGGACGGGCCTACTCTTCCCACAACAGCAGACGACCCCTGCTCCCCTCCGAACTCGAGGTTGGATTCCGGCCTACTCCCCTCTCTGTTGGGAACGTTTGAGTTCCAAGGAATTTTGAGTCGGTAGATTGGTCGTCAACGTGCGAGATACAATGTCCTGTTAATAAGATTGTTCCGTACAACCAATTCGAGTGATCCTGTACACACCGTACCAATTTTCAGTGGTGGCCGCCCGGTGGACAAATATGTACGAGCACCCCCGCCGCAGCCGTGTGAAAGTGGTGCTGGGGCGAGCCCGGCACCCGACTCGCGTTCTCGGCAACGCTATTGCCGATGGTGGCGGGATAGATAAGTCTGGCATGTTTGTCACCACGAGGTTCTGGGGCTTTTTCCATCTCGTGCAAGTGGACGTTGCCACGCCCGGCCGAGACACTTCTTTGCATGTACGCAGGTAGACTCGAGTCTTATGGAGCTTGTGATAAGGGCCATGCTCGTCACAATGTGACCGCCACCCACCGCAGGAATTTTCGACAAGACCCTTACGCCCCGCGATTACATACGCATATAAGCACGGAACCAAATACTTCTGTATTCTGGACAGACTGGACAAACGTTTCAGGTTGGCGATTACAGGCGCATATTCCTCAACCCAGGTTTTCCTGACCGTTCCTCGCATGGAACCTCACGCCGGCTGCCAGGCGCACCTCTAAAACGTCGTGGTTGGTTCCTCACCGCGACGGCCACAGTTTCTGCCCTTGGGCTCAAGACATTTCATGGGTGTGTTGCAGCCGTTGCGTCGTGCTCCAAAGGCCACACGACACCCTGGCGGCTTTTATTGAATTATTCCATCTTCGTTCCGTCCCCACACGTCACATCGAGTCCGTAAGTTGCTCTTTTACTGTCCTCACACGTTCACTTGATCTGTGAGGATCTAAGCTCACTGGTGCTCGTCTAGATCGCCGAGGATTCAATAGCTTTTGGGATGTGTGCTAACTATGACGTCGTTTTAGAACCCGCTTTCATAAGCAGTCCGTAACTTGGCCGCATGGCCTTGGCAGCGGTCCTCACCCTCACGCCCCCCTCGTGTGCCTCGGTTTAAAAGCAAGTTGCGGTGAGGTTGTCCTGAGTGTTTTTCCAACACCATCATGGAATCCACCAATGCCCTTCCAATCCTGGCTAGACCTGAGACGGAGGGGAGTGTTCCGACCTCGAACGAGACTCCGTACTCAATCGGGGACCATACCACTGAGAGCGGCGGCATACCACCACCTCACCGATCCCCCCACGGCCATGCTCACAGGTATGTTGATATGAGGTTTTCTTCGTTCGGACAACTAGTTAAAGGTTAAATCCCACTAGGGCCACCACCAGCGGGCACCCAAAACGAGAGGATGATGTAGCGCTGTTGGCAAGGTTTGTATGACACGGATCAGCCATTTATTCGCATCTCAGTGTGGCAGACTCTTTTCAGATGCACTCAAGGACACCATTACGGAGCTACGGAAAGACGAGGAGGCGAGGGTATCTCGGTATGTCCATGCCTAACTCTCTCGGAGCGGCGGGCGTGAACATCGCGTTGTCGTAGGTTAACTGCCGCCTTTCAAGGGGAATTTTCCGTGTTACGTGAAGGGGAGGAAACGCGGATCTCTCGGTTAGTTCTTCCCTCGAGTTTTCGGCGGAGCCTTTTCGGACCGAATCAGTTCTGTCCCGTAGGTTGGAGAAGGCAATCGCGAACTGGAAACCTGCAAGGACCAAGACCGACCCTATTACTAACTTCTGGACCGTCTACAAGAAAGTCGCTGATGAACACGACACTGACCTGGTCTCGAAATACGTCGGAGACCTCGACACATCCCTACTTTTTGTAAGCGCGTTTACGTCCCTCGCGTGTCTGATTCGCCTCAACAAGGTACTTTTAATGTTTTAGGCAGGTTTATTCTCTGCTGTTACTTCTGCATTCATTGTCCAAATCGTTCCGGAGCTCCAGCCAGACCCCACCGATCTGACAAACGCACTCCTGCTCCGAATATTGCAGCAGAACACGTCCTTCGGCAGCGCGGACCCTCTGACACCCGTGTCGACCATCCCCGCCGGTGTCGTCAGGGCTCAGTCCATCCTATTCGCCAGTTTGTCCGTCACGTTGTTCGTGGCCTTCATCGCGGTGCTGGGAAAACAGTGGATCCTGTATTACACTCGAGTCACGACGTGGGGGAATATCGCCGATCGAGGGAAGGAACATCAGGTCAAACTCGTGGGGCTTCAGAAGTGGGGATTGCATTTGATCATGGAGGCGTTGCCCGTGATGTTGCAATTCGCTCTCCTTCTTTTCGGCGCCGCCCTTTCCGTCTACCTATGGGACCTGAACGTTTCCATCGCGGAAGCGGTGATTGTGGTCACTTCTCTAGGCTTCGCGTTCTACATCTGCATCACCCTGTTCGCGGCGATTTTCAGTGATTGTCCGTTCCAGACACCCCTCTCCATTCTGCTCCCAAAGGTCCCGCAGTTGTGGAAGGAGTTTGGTGCGTTTGCTCGTGGCCGGTGGAGGCAAAATGTTGCCTCACTTCGGCTCCGGGTTAAATGTATGGCAGAGTACCGCTTCCTGAAGAGCCCCGTCGAATACATGCTCGGGGTCCCTACCAATGGGGCGAACACCCAGAATCAGAATGATTCTGGCGAAGATGTGACCAGCAACGACCATTCCATGACACTTTCAAACCCCACGTTTTGGAGGGACAGCCCACTTTTCGCTCCCCCCATTCAGGGGGACATCGCCGCCTCCGCGGGATTTTGGCTGTTAGAGAACTCCACAGATTTTTCTGCCGCATCCGCCATCGCCGCAGTGTTCTCTGAACTCCAATGGCCATCTCACTACCGCACCACCACCGCGTTGATCCGACTCCGTGACACGTACGTGGAATGCTTTCGAGCGCCCGAATTCAAAGGGGCCACCCGTCTCAGGGCTCTACAGTCCGCTGCCGCTTACTACGTTCTCTATCATACACAACTCGTCTGGAGCACCTCAAACGGCCTTGAGGTCGAGGTGGGGGGGCTTCCCCCCGATCACCCCCCGGACCTTCTCCTCCACCTACACGGCGACAAATGGGACGGAGACGACGTGTTCGAATACCTTCTCCACACGAAAGATCGCACAGAGCCCGTGACATCAGCACGGTTCCTGTCCTACGTTGCCCCTTACTGGTTTTGCGGTGATTCCGATTCCGCCATCAGGTTTCGACCGAGTCGTTTACAGACCCTGTACGAACTCATCGAAGTGTTGGAAGAGAACCGGGCGTTTAACGCTGTGACTCTCACGGATTGCCTTCTCTGTGCGGGAGCGGCGATGGACTTTCCTTTACACCCAGAGGATTTGATCCGGACCGACAAGAGGTGTGTCCCTCTCCCCTACCTGCTGACATGGCATTGATTAAAGATAGTGATCACGTTGGACTGACCTTCAAACTGGTGGTTGAACATATTCACGGCCTGATCTTGGCTCGGGGTCGTCGGCATCGCCATACTAAAACGGCACTGGAGATTCTTCTTACCCTTGTCAGGAAGACAACGTTCTCGCTCGTCGACGGCTCGTGGATAAATGGGCTCCTGAAAAGCGCCTCGAGGGGAAACATGGGTGATGACACGTTCACATTGTTCCTCAGGTTGAGCGCGCGAAGGAAGGAAGAGGACGCCGCAGTGGATGCGGGATCACCGGCTGGTTATGTCAGAATCAAAGCAGGTGAAGGGGACCCCCAGTCTCCCAGAGGAATCACGTCACCAGAAAATATCACTCGGGAATACACCCTTTTCATGAAGATTTCACAGAACATCCGGGTTTGTAGCGAGCAGGAAGGAGGTTGGCAGGACGAAGCCGTCTATGGCGGTCTCATCGCGATGAAGGATATCCCTGAACTGGGATCTTTCCTCCCCAACACCGACTCCCTTGGGATGCTGTTCAAAGCAATGGAGAAGAGCCAGCCCTTCCGTGTTAGGAAAGCGGCCTACGATGTCATACTGGCCGCGCGAGAAGGGTGGCTGAGGTCAGCGGGGTTACGCCAGGCTCTCGAGGATTTCGACTTCCCCCGGCAATTGCACAGCGTCGTGATAGAAACCGGTCGTTCCGACCACCAGCGTTCACTCCTCATGATGATTGAAATACTGTCGGAGGATAGGTATTGGCACTCCTACCTCAGGGGTGCTATGGACATTTGGGTGCCTTTCCGTCACGAAGGACCCGCCCAGGTCATCCTCATCATGACCCGTGTCGGCGGACTTCCAGACTCGGAGTACGACGTCACCAACCCTCCCCCTCTCGACAAATTCTTGGAAAAACTTGTGGAAGACGAGTGGGCGAGAGTTCCAGCGCGTCCTGTGGGGGACCTCACAGCTGGTAACCTGGAATCACTCGTGGAAACCACGACACAGCTGAAGAAACTGCTATTCACCGAAGTCGATCGAAAGGTAGTTCTGGGCGTGGTCGAACGGGTCGTTCCGGCTTTGGAGAGCCGGCGTGAAGATGGTTACGAGGGTCCAGGAGAGGACATCCGTGGTATGGTTGAGGCACTGATAGGCATATTACAGGTACCCGTTCTGTCGACCAGCCGTCGATCCACTTATTGGTAGATCGGACAACCATCTCCGCCGCGCACTGCGCGATGTAAAACGTTACCCATATCCTTATGTATTGTGCAATACGGGGTGTATTCGTAAACTTGTCGAGAACGTAGTGGTACGCTCCAGACGTAGAGGTCTTTGATGAGGTGAGCGGGACTCTCCCCCGGCGCCGGGATCCTCTCGAGTCATCCCCATGCCCACCCTTGTGAAGACAACGGTATGGAAGGTGAGTCGGCGGCACGATGGAGCCCATGATTTCGATACGAGAGCGCACGATCGGAGGGACAGGAAGTCAGAGTTGGTGGAGAGGTGATTCAGGATTTCGTCGACGAGTCCTTGGAGGTGTCTGGGAATGATGACGGTCTTGGGTTTCACTGGGGTGGTTGTACGGTTGCTGGGATATCCGTGGAATCCGCCGACCAGCACGGGGAACCATTTCGCGGGTTGTCTTCGCGATCACGGAGGATGGGTTGAAGCTGATACCATTTACAACACGTGGTTGGACAACTCCTGGTCTATTTGTCTTCGAGGGCTTGAGAAGGTTTATTCAAACCCTGGCTTGGTTATTTCACCGAATCGTATTCTTGAACACAGGTCTGCGATAAACAGTGAGGGTAAAGCTCTTGACTGGTACTCGAAACGGACCTCTAACAAAGACTGTACACCAGCAATTGGCTCAACTCTCGCGTGGGCCGGGTGATCATTTCTCCAGCGGCGGGAGACACACAACCACTCGCGTCCGACGCTGCCGGGGCACGGGTCGACCGCTGCCTGTGAACTTGAGGAGTCATGGGCTGGGCGCATCGTTGTCAAAGAGGTCGACCGTTATCCAGGTGAGGACCCATTGGGTATCAGCCATATTGATGACCTGGCAGTCTCTCAATAAACTGGTAAAATCCAATTTATTCAGGGATATACATACCAAGTCAGTTTGCCAAGTTTCGTGAGGAAGGCGGAGAGGGCAAGGACGAAAAGAACGGGACGGGGATGGAGGGGGATACGGGATGGGTTAGACGCCCATCGGCGGGCCGCGCCATCGTTGTGGCCCGCCCAAGGCCCGCCATAAATGAGCAAGCGCTGGACATCCAGTGCTGGCAGTGCTGACCGGTATGGTCGTATAAAAAGTCAGTCTTTCCTCCCCCCCGGTCGTCCTCAACCCTCTCTCCTTGTCAGCCCCGGCGCCATGGCCTTCGTTGCCGACTCCCTTCCCGAGGGGTCTTCAACCACGACACTCACTACCCTCTTACCCTCTTTCACCGGATTCCAAGGCTGGCTCACACTCTCCCTGATCGGTTGCGTCTTCGGGATATGTCAGAAGGTCGTACCCCAGGCTTGGGAAGCCGTCGTTGATTCGTTTTGGGTTACCATCGAATTCGAGGGGGACGACGATAGCTATCGTGAGTGCTTGCCGGCTTCGGCGATCGCTGTCGCCGCCCTCGCCAGGCGTAGAATCGCTGACCACTCATTCCTCTCGCAGACTGGATGACTTCGTGGCTTTCACAACGTCCAACGACGATAAAGACGAGGAGACTTGCAATCAGGACCCCATACCGTGGGCCGTGGGGAGTGGTCTCAGCGATTAGTAAATCGTGAGTTTATTCCTGAAGTGTGAACCAGTATCTTCAGAAAAGCATAAGCGAAGAAACGGAAAGGAACGTAAAGCCATCAGTGTGTCAGCCAATGAGATTCGTTCCTGGTCATTCCTTCTACATTCTTTCAACGTTTGCTTGACCCCCTTTGTTTTGAAGAGGTCGGCTCACCCATTACGATTACGGATTAATGGAGGTGCGGTATAAATTGGAAAAACATGTGGATGGGTTTGACGACCCAACGAACGGTCCGAAAATCCGTTTCATCGTGCCTTACAATCGCGAGTCGTCTTTTTGGTACAAGCGGCGGTACGCGAGGGCAAGCAGGTCGGGGAAGACGGTGTTCCGTCCCTTCAACACGGAATTGTTACACATCAGGTGAGATGTAATCAACGTTCTGGGCTTATCAGCTAGCTAACCCGTCGCATAGTATTCTTGGTGGGAGCCACAAAATCGTTCAAGCCCTCCTCGCGGAAGCCTGGGAATGCTGGAAAAGGGCAAACGAAGAGCAGATTTCAGTCTATGCCCCTGACTCGGAGAGCGAGTGGTACCTCATTGCCTCTCATCCTAAACGTTCCCTCGAGTCCACCATCCTCGACAGCGGCATTCAAGAAGATCTCCTCAGTGACGCCCGCGAATTCCTGAGCAGCAAGAAATGGCACTCGGAACGCGGGATCCCGTTTCGACGGGGCTACCTTCTTGTAAGTTACGCCTACGTCTGCGCATACGCTTCAAGTTGTTGTTGACATCACGGTTGTCTGAAGTACGGAGTTCCCGGGTCCGGAAAGACCTCCCTTGTTCAATACATCGCAGGGAAACTCGATTTGGACATCTATATCGTTCCGTTCTCTCGAGCCGGTTTGGATGACGACGGTTTGCGACGACTCTTTTCGGGGCTTCCTGAACGTTGCATTGCATTCATCGAAGACATCGACGTCAAGTTCCACCACACACTCAACAGGGAGCCGAAGGGATCTAAAACCCCCCGGTATCGGTCAGCTAGAATTTCGCCAAGCGGGCTGTTAAATGCGCTCGATGGAGTTGGAGCCCAGGAGGGACGCTTACTCTTCGCAACTGCCAATCGGTATGAGGCTCTCGACGCCGCTCTTCGACGTCCCGGAAGGATCGATTACTTCGTCGAGTTCAAACCGGCCAGTCAATACCAAGCCGGGGACTTGTCCAAGAAATTCTACCTCCCCACTCCTCGCACCTCACCGTACAAACATCCCGCGATCTCAAAAGATGGGGACGCGTCTGAGGAACTCGATGTCCTCGTGGAGCGATTCAGGGAGTTGATCCCAGAAGGGGAGTTCTCGATGGACGCGTTGCTAGGGTTCCTCTTAATGCACAAGAACCAGCCACGTCAGGCTGTCGAGTGTGCCGGGGAGTGGGTTAGGGAGGAGATGGCCAAGAAGAAATCGGGTTAGCCCTCGGGGAAGGAGGATCAATGACGCTCAGGCTTGGTCCTAGTTGGTCGAGAGGGGC
>Ga0307516_10008449_pt1 | contig 11657 bp, 7 predicted proteins | sample 19_EM_MG_FD_203310 | JGI IMG/M metagenome (GOLD analysis project Ga0307516, IMG submission 203310) | Populus trichocarpa ectomycorrhiza microbial communities from riparian zone in the Pacific Northwest, United States - 19_EM | ecosystem: Host-associated > Plants > Roots > Unclassified | place...
GCCCCCCCCCCGTGCCCGCCCCCCCCACCCCCCCCCCCCCCCCCCTGGGGGGGGGGGGGGGGGGGGGCAGCGCATGCATGGCTGGTCACTCATGCAGGGGCCGCCTGCCAGCTCGCCGGGCTGGGAGCTCGCAGCCGAGCTCCCAGCTTCGAAGCTCCGTCTCGGGGCAGCTGGTTCGTGCGAAGGGGCTGGTGGGGAAAAAAAAAAGAATGTAAGGCGGACACAGGGGAATGCGACATACGTTTCCTTCCCGCACCGGCACGTATATCAAGCACAGCGTCCCGTCGGATTCGTCCTCTGCCGTCCATCCGCCTCAGATACAAGCAGCCGCCGCACGAACGAACGAACAACCGAACGAACGAGCGATTGAACGAACGAACGAACGAACGGCTCTGTCGGATCCTCCCGAACATCCGCCGAAAACACGGCCATGGCGGCGACAACGACGCTCCTGACGCTGCCGAACGAGCTTCTCCTGACCATCGCGGACGCCCTCGGCGTGTCGGCGCTGTCGGCGCTGTCGCGGAGCAGCGTGCGGCTGTACGTGCTGCTGAACGGGCGCCTCTATCGGAGCGGGGCGTGTCAGCGCGCGTTCCTGGCGCAGCTGGTGCGCGACCGACCGCTGGGCCACTTCCTGCGCCGCGGGCTGCCGGCGACGCGCATGCACCACCTGCCCGTCGGGCCGGCGCCGGGCCTGGCCGCGTCGCCCGGCGCCCCCGCGCCCTTGCTCGCGCTCGCCGTCTGGCACGACGCCCCCGTCGCCGCGCGCGCGCTGCTCGCCGCCGGCGCCGACGCGAAGGCCTACCCCGTCCTGCTGCTCGCCGTCGGCCTCGGCAAGGCCAGTGAGCGGATGGTACGACTGCTCCTAGCCGCCGGCGCCGAGACGCGCGTGACGGACCGCGGCGGACGGACGCCAATTGAACTCGCGCTCGCGTGCTGCGACGCCGACGTCGTGCAGCTGCTGCGTGCTGCGGCGGACCGGTGACTACGCTCTGGAGGGGGATCGTTGGCGTTTGGCCGGCGTAGGACCGTTGGCTCGTCGATAGTGGATTGTGTACGTACCGACAATGCGATGTGTATTTCTCGCCCGGTGGGCACAGACGGCGAGAGCGTCAATTGTTGTACCAGGGCATAGGGTTCGTGGCGGCGCAGGTCCGATGGCGGCGAGTGGTCGTCACCGCGCGAATCCAGCCGGCGCTGCGGTACGAATGCGGCCGCTCATCCGCGCCAAGGGACGGGGAGGCGGTGCGCGGTGCGAGCAGGGCACGTCGCCGGTGACTGCGCCGTATTGCTCGCGGCACCGAAGCGCCAGCACTGCGGTCGGCGGCTGTTCACCGGCCCGCTGGGGTGTGTGAACACGGAAAACACTAGTAGGGCGTCTCCCGCTACACGTGATGCATCCGCGTTGAACGTGCTAGGTGCCGGGGTCGTCGTGATAGTCCGCCGGGCGAGAAGGACCTTCGACTTTCGGCATTTATTCGATTGGGCGCTCCGCAAGCTCACATGCATGGGGGCCGGCCTTCCACGCTCAGCGTTTGACTGTGGGGAGAGTGCACCCGCTTCGACAAAAAGAGAAAGAAGCCTCATTACTCGCATGCGACCTACGCTCATGACGGGCCTGGAGGTCTCAGCTCTCCAGGGTTCTAAGGTGGGGGTGGATCAACATCTGCCTCTGGACAAGGACAAAACTCTGAATCCTGCTCGACGCAGAATCTCATCCTCATGACCCTTAGGGCAAGTTTCAAAGTCATTCCAGGACCTCAAGAGAGGCACGTTGGTAAGCATAAAGCAAGGACAAACCCCTGAAGTTCACACAGACCTCAATCCTATGTCTCGGGGTGAGTTTGAGTCTTCCCAGGACTACACCCGCTTCGACCGTACTCCTCCCAGACGCACGGAGATACGTGTCTCGAGTGAGACCATGTGTCCGACTACCAACCGACCAGCTGCCGCGAAGTCCAGTCCCACTGCACGTCGGCCAACAGTCCGATTGCAACCGAAGTCATGCCCGATGGCCGGCTGTCGGTTATCTTGCCCGTACACACACTCTGTCGCCGAGTACACCTCTTGCAGAGTACGGATCATGCACTAGACTTCAGCTAATCACAGCGAGTGCATGCCCTAGATTAGCTTGGTGAGGGTGATGGATTGTGGTTGAACAGGGAGACACCGACTAAAAAGCTTCCCGAACTTTCGCTAGATTGTCCATCGGAAATAGAAACAGAGTACCACACCATAATAGCGTCAACCGGGGGTTTCGACATTCGACAATATATGTAGCATGGTGTAGCATGGACATACATAGCCAGCCTACATGCTCTGCATCTTAACTGTCGGAACCTAGCCTTGACCGGTAATCCAACATCGCACCGGCGTATCGTATACACCAGAGAACAGAGTGCGGAGAAAAGAGAGAAAACAATTAATTTTCGACGCAGCAAGATTCACCGCTTGTCACCTCCACCAGCAGCACACTCCGGATCCTTCCAGTGTAGTTTGCGATTGCATCGCTTTTGATCCCGCACGCCGCGGTGAGGTGGGTTGAGCGCGGCCGGAGGGTAGCCTGTATGTAGTTGGGCCACCTGGGGAGCACACAGTATCAGCAACCTCCACATCTTCTTCCGTGTGTGCGTTTCTTCCTGGGGCAACCCTTGAGAATTCTACCAGATGGATGCACCCACGATGAAGCGACATAAGTTCACGCCGCGTTTCCGGTAATCGATCGCGGGGCTCCGGGTAGAGACGGAGCGGAGTCTCGCTTGCGGAGGCGTTGTTGTATAAGCGGGTTGAAGTGCACCCGTAGTGCTCAGCGGCTTCCACGACGGCGATACCGGATCGCCTGCGAGGCGGAGGCTATACTGCACCGGGTGTGCCGCAACGGTCAGCGGGCGAATCGATGCGGCGAACTGGCTTACATGAAAGGTGGAGAAGCCGCATGATGTGTTGTGGTGTGGGAGATAGAAATACTGAAGGGCTGGGTGTCGGAGTGGGTTTGGAGGTGTGGACGTGTGAAGCGTGGCGTGGAGTGCAGAATGGGAGCGGTGGGGGAAGAATGGGAAGTGGAGGAAGCGAGGCTGCCCCTCTCCTCCACCGATACGAAGAGCACGAGAGTATTCTACGTCATCGTAGGAGAGGAGCATAGTGGAGAAAAGCCAGCGTGTCTTCGTTGTTCGGCCGTGTTCCAGCGTGTGAACCGGAGGGATGATTATGCTCTCAACAGATTTGCCTGACGTGATTTGCCATCAGCAATCCTCCGTGGCGCAATTGGCTAGCGCGTTCGACTGTTATTCATGAGTTTCCTCTATCATGGCGATCGAGAGGTTGGTGGTTCAAGCCCACCCGGAGGAGCTTCTTTTTGCCTCTTTTTTTTTTGTCTCTTTTTGTGTCCAGTCGGCAGGGCTAAGCGGACCTCAGATGAGGAACTCCACATGTAACCGCAACTAGATATCGTCTTAGGCTGGCAAGGGACGGGCGCGGCGCGCACGACGCAGTCAAACGACGACCAGCTGAATGGATGGCTTCCGCGTGGGTGCCTGCTGATGGGGTGGTTATCGCGGGGGAGCTCCTTTGATGCGTACCTATATACTACGAGCGCGATGGCATCCAACCTCTTACCTCCTCTCCACCTCGCCCTGCCAGAAGAGAGCGGCTCCGGACAACTGGTGTTCTGGGCGAACTGACTGGAAGGTAGATACTGGCATTTCTCTCGGTCCTCGGAGAGTCCGCTGCGTCGGATCGCAACGATCGACTCGCGTCCTTACCATTCGATTCGTCACGAAATCAATCCCCCACCGCCCGCTCCGTTGTGGCACGTGCTGGCCTTCCGTCGCGGGCTTCGACACGGCGGCGATCGCGCTCCGTGCCTCCAAGAAACCCGTCGAAGATGTCCAAGCTGGTGGCGCAGCTCGACGCCGTCGACGCGGCGGGGCTTCTCAGCAAGCCGGTCTCGTACAATGAAACACAGGCGTACCTCCCATACTTCGGCAGGGCGCGATGCGTCTGCATCCTTCGGTCCTTCTCCTCGAGCGGCCCGTGCGAGCAGGCGGCGCAATCATCTGTGGTGAGTTCATCCCCGGCGGCCGATCGTCGGCATCAACGCGTGGGTAGGAGCAGCATGGGCGTCCAGTGGGAGGGTTCCTTTTTTTCCTGTCCCTTCTCTAGAGTACATGCATATCTATGCCATTTGGAGCAGCAGTGATTTTTTGTTGGCATGCCATGTCGTGGGGGAATCTTGCTCATACCTCTGGATCTACCAATCCCATGTTACTTGTATGTAGAGTAGTTACATATGAAAAAGACCGAAAGTTGTCACAACGGCAACTAACCAGATACGTCTGAGTCAACACGACAACACGTGACACCATTCTTTATATGTTACCCGCGTCGCGTCTTCCGCCGTTCTTCGCCAGCATCTCTAGCAGTCGGTACACCTTTGTTGATTTTGGATCTGTCTAAACACATCTGTGCCTCACCATGTCCGGCTCCACGAGATGGTCTCCCAAAGACGACGAGGTTGAGGAGGAAGAGGAGGAGGAGGACGTCTCCGTACGCGATAGCTACCGCCCTTCCCCGTCGGAGCCCCAGCTAATTCACGGGATCGTCACAGCGCTACAAAGACCAAAAAGATGCCATCCTCTTCGCGATCCACGTCTCCCAGAGCATGCTGGCAGAGCACATGCCGTCGCGCGACCACGGTTCCAAGAGAGCGACCGCGCCTGCCACCTCCGCCGTCCGCACCGCGCTGGAATGCGCCTACTCGGTTCTGCAGTCCCGCATCATATCGAACCCGAACGACATGATGGGGATCATGCTCTACGGCACGAAGGAGACGAATTTTACTAGCGGCGGCGGTGCCGGGTTCGAACACATCTACCTCCTGATGGATCTCGATGTCCCGGATGTGGCCAGTATCAAGCGACTGAAGACGCTTCTCCAGGACGACGACGCATTCGACGCGCTGCTCGTCCCGTGCGACGAAACAGTATCCATGGCGAATGTCCTCTTCGGCGCGAACCAGACGTTCACGACCATGGCGCCCAATTTCCAAAGCCGGAAGCTCTTACTGATCACCGACGACGACGATCCCCACGCGAACGACAAGCCGTTGAAGACCGCCGCCATCACGCGCGCCAGGGATCTCTACGACCTCGGCGTGCAGATCGATCCGTTCTACGTATCCAACCCTGGCCGCAAGGCAGCGTTCGATCCGGGAAAATTCTACGACGATATCATTTACCGGCCTGCGTACTCTGATGACGAGGAGGACAGGGTGCTTCCCGTCACCACTAGTGGGACGACGAGGCTGAAGGAGATGGTCAGCACCATTCGCTCCAAAGCCACGGCTAAGCGCGCACAGTTCTCCACCACCCTCGAGATCGGACCGGGACTGAGTATTGGCGTCAAGGGATACATCCTGTACAAGAAGCAGGAAAAGGGGCGCTCGCACTACATCTACACGGGCGGCGAGCAGGCCCAGATCGTCAAAAGCACCACCACCCTGCACGCCGAAACCACCGCCGTGAAACTCGACAAGACCGAAATCAAGAAAGCGTACCGATTCGGCGGCGAGCAGATCGCGTTCTCGGACGACGAGATGAAGGCGATGCGCAACTTTGGCAGCCCCGGGATCCGCATCATCGGCTTCAAATCGTCCTCGGCGCTGAAATTCCACTACAACGTGAAGCCTGCACAGTTCCTCTACCCGGACGAGAAGGACTACATTGGCTCGACGCGCACTTTCACCGCTCTCCTGAACAAACTCGCCGAGGCCGACAAAGTCGCGCTGGCATGGGCTATCACCCGTCGCAACTCACCACCTAGCCTGTGCTGCCTCCTCCCCTCGCTGGAAATGATTGATCCCGACACCGAGCGTCAACTGCAACCACCGGGCTTTCACATGGTCTTCCTCCCCTTTGCAGACGACATTCGCGCGAACCCCGAAATCACCTCCGACAAGGCCCCAGCGCCCTTGATCGACCGTATGCGTGCCATCGTCAAGCAACTGCACATGCCGAAGGGGTACCAGCCGGAGAAATACGAAAACCCAAGTCTGCAATGGCACTACCGCATCCTACAGGCCATTGCGCTAGAAGAGGACATGCCAGAACATCCAGTCGATAGGACGATTCCGAAGTACAAGGCGATCGACAAGCATGTAGGCGAGTTGGTGTTGGCATGGGGAGAGGAGCTGGTTAACTCCGCGAGTGGATCGCCGCCGCCGCCGATGCCGAAGAAGGGGACGAAGAGGGTCAAGGAGGAGGCCGGGGAGGCAGCGGCGCCGAAGTCGAAGAGGGCAAAGGCGGACAGCGGTATGGACCTCCGGGCGCTCTACGAGAAGGGCCAGCTGGGGAAGTGCACCGTCGTCCAACTGAGGGAGTTTCTGCAGGGAATTGGGTTGGACACTCGGGGGAAGAAGGCGGACTTGATGGAAAGGTGTGAGGAGTACTTTGATAGCAAGTAGGCCCGGGGGACTCAACCGGGTTTGCTTTGCGCTTCGATTATGTCGCTTTAGATGTCTTTGTAGCAGTCTTCCAGGCTTGTTTCACGTGAATATCGACACATGCAGCTCTAGAGATCTATCTCAGAACCAAGACCCTACCCACTTGGCAGTCCTCATCTTGATCCCCTCGAAGCTTAGCTTCGGCCTAACATCCAGATAGAATGACACTTTTTCCGGTTGTCTGGGATCCGGCCTCCCCGAGTAGAAATCGATGACGTACTCGACCTTCTTCCCACAGCGATCCACAACCCAATCGTGTCTGTCGAACGGCGGATGGTATCCGAGTAGCGTCCTGATCGTCGCTCTTGGCGTCATCTTCTTCGAGTCCCCCGCGAAGCTCGCCAGCTTCGGGCCGCCGCACTTCTCGCTGCCCCAGCCGGCCTCCCACTCCTTGATCGCCTTCCACGCGCGCTCGTTGATAGCGTTGTGGATGGGCACGATCGAGCGCATGTCGGCGGCCTTGGGGTCGAACGACTTGCGCTTCATGGCGGCGAAGAACATCTCCTCAGAGGGGTAGATCCAGTTGCTCGAGGGCGCGCCGTAGACGGCCGGATCGGCGGCGGCGACGTGCTCGCTGTTCGACGGGCAGGACAGCGGCGCCCGCGGGATCGACGACGTCTCGCGCGTGGTGCCGAGTTTGGGTCGGGTGCCGGCCGCAGAAACCGCCGGCGCGGCCTGGCTCTGTCCGAGCGACGCCCATTTCTCCCGCGCGGTATGGTCGACCGGACACGCCTCGGCCGCGCTGCTGTCGCCAGTGGGGGCGGTCGCGGCCGGTGTGGCGCTGGTGCTACCGCCGCCGAAGCTGAGGAGGGAGCGCCATCGGCTCCGTGCTGCTGGGTTCACGGGGCAGGGCGATGTCGCAGCACTGCTGGTGTCTTTCGAGTCGCTCATAGGTGTCTTGCGTCTGACTGAGCTGTATCGTGAAGTGGTGGGGGGGGGAAAGGATTGGAAAAGATGCGGTGGCGCGTGGGCTTGGCGCGGAGGCTGACGCTGCAAGGGGTGAATGGGTTCGTCGGATTGAGGAGGGGAATGATGGCGGACAGGTGGAAGCGAGGAGCTGGAATAAAAGGTGGAGACGTCGGATTCCTCCAAGAAGTGGATTCCCCTCCCCCACGCTGCCAGCCTCATCACCAATTGCGATCTCTCCGATACGCGGTTAACGTAACAACTTGCGAAGCTTGTCGACCCCACCACCGTCAGAAATCCTCCCCGCCATCAAGCACCTCATGTCTCTCTTCATCGAATCAATGGCCGGCACAAAGATCTACGCCGCCTCGACCACGGCGCCCGTGAACATCGCCGTCATCAAGTACGCTCCCGCTCTCCGAACCCACCTTTACCCTGCTAACCGCTTAGGTACTGGGGCAAGCGTGATACGAAACTCAATCTCCCCACGAACTCGTCACTCTCGGTGACGCTCTCGCAAGACGACCTCCGCACGCACACGACTGCCGCCTGCAGCTTACTCTTCACGGAGGATACCCTGACACTCAATGGCGAGCTTCAGGATGTCTCGGGTGCACGTCAGCAGGCCTGTTTCTGCGAACTTCGCTCGCTCCGTGCCGCGCTCGAGTCTGCCGACTCCTCCCTCCCGAAGCTTTCCACCCTCCCGTTGAAGGTCGTCAGCGAGAACAACTTCCCCACTGCCGCTGGCCTCGCCTCTTCCGCAGCCGGCTTCGCCGCCCTGGTACGCGCTATCGCCGATCTGTACCAGCTTCCTCAGAGCCCGACCGAGCTGTCTCGGATCGCCCGCCAAGGGTCTGGTTCGGCGTGCCGCAGTCTCTTCGGCGGATACGTCAGCTGGGAGCAGGGCTCCGCAGCCGACGGCAGCGACTCCCTCGCACTCCAAGTCGCCCCGGCCTCCCACTGGCCGCAGATGCGCGCGGCCATCCTGGTCGTCTCCGCTGCCAAAAAGGGCGTCTCGTCCACGTCCGGAATGCAGGCCACCGTCGCTACCTCCGCGCTTTTCCCTCACCGCGCCGAAGTCGTCGTGCCGCAGAGGATGACGGAGATGAAGCGTGCGATCGAGAAGCGCGACTTCGAGACATTCGCCGACCTCACCATGAAAGACAGCAACTCCTTCCACGCCGTCTGCCTCGACACCAGCCCGCCGATTTTCTACCTCAACGACGTCAGCCGCGCTGCAATCCGCGTCGTCCTCGAGATCAACCGACTCGCAGGTAGGAAGGTCGCAGCCTACACTTTCGACGCTGGCCCAAATGCAGTGATCTACTACCTCGAGGAGAACGAGGACCTTGTCCTCGGTAGCTTGAAAGGGGGACTGCAGGGTGTCTCCGGGTGGAATCGCGAGGTCAGCGCCAAAGGCGTGGACGGCCTCGACGCTTCGCTTCTGGAGCCATTGAAGGAGGGGATCACGAGGGTCATCATGACGCGCGTTGGTGGTGGACCGGTTAGTGTCGAGGCCAGCCTGATCAACATGCGCGGCAAGAAGAACTAGAGCGATGGCGGATGTAATAAGAGTTTGTTGATGCCTTGAGGCTTAGGCGCGAGTGATTGGATGTAATGATAGTATCAATAGTACTTGAATGTGGTGACACCGCTTCCTTGCATGTCTTTCAATGAATTGGCTCTGCGAATAAACGTATTTGGACTGGTCAAAGCCAGACTGGATGAATGGTTCTCATGATATAGGGGTATTCAGCAAAAGTTGGCTTACCAAATTTGTTAGACTTCTGAAATTGAGGTCAGATTTTAGAGTATCAGGATAGAATAGAGTATCTGATATGGATTTTCAGTAGTATTAAGGGTAATGAGACAGTTTTCCCAGAAATATAAGATTGAAGATATCTTTCTTCAACATCAGAGAATTCACAGGTAGCAGCATTTTATCTGGAGGTTAAACAACATGCCATAATATCATGGACCTGGTGCAACAGGCTCCTAGGTATGTGTGAGACTAGGGTGCTGTCGCGTCACTGGAGTCACGGTAGAATCAATATAGTAGTCAGGTTTTTGGTATTTCACAACGGAATAGTCTAAGTGGTATTGATACAGTTTCTCTCTCTGTCCTCTCCCTTTTTTGCGCGGTGCGCCGAACGCCTATAAGAGCGGAATCATCATACACTGCCGCGGTCCTCTATCCTTTGACCTGGTCTTCCGGAATGTAGAGACGTGTAAGCGCATATCGATCCACTCTTTGTCCTCGGCGCGCCACACCTCCAATTTCTGCTCTTTTTCCTCAGCACGCATACATCCCATTCCTACTCTTTTTCCTCAGCGCACACACATCCCATTCCTTATCCTTTGTCCTCAGCGCTGTGCAAGTGCATACCAATCCATCTTCTTTGTCCTCAGGAATTCACTCACGTATGTACCAGCCAAAGCCAAGATGAACGTAGGCCTAGGCCCAGAGTGTACTCATCCTAACCGGTACCGATGACAAGATACGGCGCTGCTGCAAACCTCATCGTTCCCATAGATTCTATGGGTCACACAGATTCCGCTTTGCTGCCGCAGAGTAGTCCCTGGCAAACCACTTTGGCCACCGAGATTCTACTTCTGCTCTTACCTGCTGTCTAGACTCTGGCACTCTGGAAGTCATTCGGGAGACCGTCGATGTCAAAGAGTATGTCGTTTGAGAGACCGTCAACGTCGAGGGGTGTCATTCGGAAGACCGTTGACATCGAAGAGTGTAGCAGTCGAGAGACCATCGACGTCAAAGAGTGTGGCAGTCAAGAGACCATTGACGTATCATGTGTTACTCGAGAGACTGTTGGTGTCAATGAGTATCATTCGAGAGACCATTGACGTCGAAGAGTATGTCAGTCAAGAGACTGTCGACATACAGTATGTCACTCGAGAGGCTGTCAATGTGCATATCCACCAAATATCTCTTTTATTCTCATTGAGCTGTTAGCATCAGGGAAAAAAAAATTGTATCTTGAGTGCCCAGACGCACTAGACGCTCTGGACGCTTTGGACGCAACCTGCTTAACTCGGACGCAGATCGCCACCACACCACACCGTACATCTGGACGCAGCTCGCCACGGCACCATACGTCCAGATGCAGCTCTTCATGGCATCTACCTACCGGACGGAGCGTGTCAGGGCATTTTCCTTCTGAGCGCAGCCATGTCAGGGCATTTTCCTTCTGGACACAGCTATGTCAGGGTATTTTCCTTCTGGATACAGCCATGTCAGGGCAAATGGTGTCCGGACAACACGTGTCATGGCACCGCGGTCACACTGGCTGTCAAGGTACAGAACATCACAGCAAATACTCTCGTCGCATTTGCAAACATGCAGCAGGTTCCAGGTATAGTGACTTAGTCCAGTTCTATTCTTTATCTCTAATGTACAGCTATATATGCTACTACCACACTTGGTGCGGAAACAAAGGAACATTGGCAAAAACGACACGAAGTATTGAGCACGATACGATGAGCACGATATGATGAGCACCATACAATGAGCACGATGTGATCAGCACGACGACTATAAGGACGATAACTGTCAAACTGGGTTCTGAATCGGCACCGGAGTCAAAGAATCAACAAATAGATTCACAAAGCGCAGGTAGGTATCAGTCAGGTTCTTTCTTGCTTGCTTTAACAGAATAATCTCGAGGGGTTTGGTTTGGTTTGGTAAGGTGGTCATGCATCGCCACCTCCTCCTGAGCACGTAGCACCCCGACTCCCCCTTATAGACCTGCTCGACACCCCTGTGCAACTGTCAAGATCCTGCCTTGACTACTCCGTGCTGCTCGACAGGTAACGTAGGCTCGGTTCCTTCGGGGAAGGCTCATAGTCACACTTTCGGCGTACTCACGCGCCGCTCGTAGTCACACTTCCAGTGTAGTTACGTGCCTCTCGTAGTCTCGTGGTATCCATCACACCCAGCGTGGTCTCATCGCAGTCTTCTCACATGCCTTGCGTGGGCTCATTGTTCTCGTGGTATCCATCACGCCTGGGGTAGTCTCATCGCGGTCTTCTCACACGCCTTGCATAGGCTCGTTGTTCTCGCGGTATCCGTCACGCCTGGTGTGGTCTCGTCGCGGTCTTCTCACATACCTCGTGTGTGTAATGGAGGCGGTTCTCCAAGGTACTCGAGTGAGTTCTGGTGATGCAAGTGAGAGCGGGAGCGGAACCGGGGGGGGGGGGGGGGGGGACAGGAAAGGGTACGGGAATGGAACGGGAA
>Ga0307516_10008450_pt1 | contig 11652 bp, 12 predicted proteins | sample 19_EM_MG_FD_203310 | JGI IMG/M metagenome (GOLD analysis project Ga0307516, IMG submission 203310) | Populus trichocarpa ectomycorrhiza microbial communities from riparian zone in the Pacific Northwest, United States - 19_EM | ecosystem: Host-associated > Plants > Roots > Unclassified | place...
GTATGATCCTGGGAAGAAGACACCAGCTTGACCGTCACGTTGACACCCTCACCACCGAGGAGGAAGTCGGCGAGGCCAGAGTCCTTGAGCCTGGGAAGACCAGTCTTCTTCCTGAAATAGAAGGCGACGTCGTGAAGATCCGCCTGGATCTGGCTGAAGCAGAGCTCGACCTCATGTTCGGCTTGGTCGTTGATGACGCTGTAAGGCGAGAATTTGAAGTAGTTCTTGGCAGTCATAGAGATGATGTTGGGGAGCAAGTTCTTCCCGGAGAGGGTGAGGTTTTCAATGACAAGGTCGAGAGCATCGTCCGTGTACTCAATACGGGGGATGGGGATGTAGCCGACTTGGCTGATGACGGTCGGCAAAATAACCTTGCGGATGTCGTCCCAAAGGTGGGGTTTGAATTTCAATGACCCTTCGCTATCGAAGAGGAGGTCCTTTGTGAGACGGGCCCAATCCTCCCCGAATCGCTTGTTCAGGGGGTCTTCGCCCATCTCCTTGAACCAGTCACCAACAGTCTGAAGCCGAACGTCAGTCTCACACCTTTTACGGCGAATAGGGGCAGACATACGTGGAAGAGGTTGTCGAAGTCGTCCTTGTATTTGTCATCGTAGAAATGGCGGCCTTGTTCACGGATCTCGCGTCCTTCGTTGTTGCACGCTGGTTCGAGAACGAACCCTGGCTGGAGGAGGACCTTGCGGGCGTATTGGTTGACTTGCTTGAACCAGTTCCTCAACTCCTCGTCCCTGTTCGCGTCGTCATACAACATATCGACCGCGCTCTTGGTGTGGTCCATGCTTTTGCCGTTGGCGAACCGCTCGAGAAGCGTCCTCAGCTCCCGGGTCGCCTGACTAAGTGCAGGCTCCTAGACGTGAATGTGATCAATGGTTGTGGTCGGGACGCCAGAGGTAGTACGCTTACCCCGGCAACGTCCTTAGAGTGGGAATGAACATTCTTCGCGGTCTGTTTGCCACTGACCGAGTAGGTCTCGAGGGTGTCGAGTAACCACCTCAGGCTCGCCTGATAATCGTCGTGTTTCTGGCACTCGATGATGACCTTCTTTCCACGATAAATGAATTGCTCGCGCCGCCCTTTGGGGAAGTACTCCTCCGAAAGGAAGGTCTTTGCGTGATCATATTCCTCGCTGACGCGATCCTTATGCTCCTGGGGAACCTTGTCGGAGAAGCCGTTCTGTGAAGTGGGGTGGATGAGTCCCCACCGGAAAAGTAAGACGCTCAGAAGTCACCCTTATCCCGCGGAATCTCCCAAACATGCTCTTGCCCTTGGTATCTGGGCTGGATGGTTCGTCGAGGGTGTCTTCAGGGAGTTTCTCGTCAGCGGACTGCTTCACGGCTTCCTTCGTCCCGGATGCCTTCTCAAAGAAACCCCTCTTCTTCTGCTGGGTGCTGGTAGAAGGGTCGGTAGCAATGCTATATACAGTGTAAGCGCGACGCCACAGGGATGGGAAACGCCAGGGACTTACTCCTTTGCATCTGAGATATGGGGATCCACTGCACCTCTGACCTCGGAGACCTGCTGACGACCGGAATCGACGACATCACCAACGCCATGAACGTCCCCGTGTCTTTCCACAGTTGGTTGAGGAGCATCGGGGTCGTGTTTGATAGTTGTATCGAAGGGTAACTTCGTGTCGACGATAGGTTTCTCTCCCGGCCCGGCCACACGGCCGCCTTCGGTAACAAACTGGTCCTGAGGAGCGGAATGGTCGACCTTTGATAGCTGTTCCTCATCGGGCCGGATTTTTTCTGCGGCCTTGACCGCCGTCTTCGCAAGGAGATCGCGTCCGATGACGCCAAAGTCGGAAAGAAGCTTGCGAGCCTCGGAGTTCGTGAGGACGAGATTGAGGAGGGTGCGTAGATGTCGGACAGCTGCGGGCACGGCAAACATGAGTATAGGCACAACAAATATTGCCAAGAGCTGGCAAACCTTCTTCCTTGTCGGCAGCGTCGGTTTGATTCTCAGGAAGGATATCTTTAGGGTCCGGTTTAAGTTTATCGGTTTCAACGTCTCGAGTGTGCCAGATGAAGTTCTGGAAGAGCTCGTCGCCATTCTTCTCGTTCACGATGACGCGCGCGGTCTCGATAATATCTTTGACGTCCTGAATAAGTTTGCGACCGTCGGGACTAAGCTTGTCCTGGTCGACAGGGGAATGTCCGAGAACATATTTCAGGGTGTGGTCGATCTGAGCGTTGTCGGGTAACCTCCCATCGCGGAAGGCCTGAATGACGCCGTAGAGTCGCAGCTGGAAACACAGGCAAGATTAGAACACGGTCCACGGACGGAATGGTGGGCGTGGACACACCTTACGATCGATGTCAGCAGCCTGATCGTCCTTGTTCACTGGCTCGATAACAGAGCCAGGGGCGGGCTTCTCCGTTGTTTGCTTGGGAGCGGTGGGTAGTGACATTGTTCGTGGGGTGTGTAGAGTCGTGGAGGGAAATGGGTAGGAGGGTGGGAAAAAGAACGAGTCCGCCCCCCTAATTTATTGACCTTGGAACCCCATGAGAGGATGATGACGTCGTACTTGGGGACCCCCTCTCCCTCTCGAGTGATGTAATCGATGAGGAGACGATCGCCCCATGAAAGCGCCGGTCCGGCTTTGATCAAGCTTTTGGTAAACAAGTGACAACAGCTGACCGGGGAATTTCTCGCGTGTTGGTTTGGTGTTGGTGAAACTCTCGTCGATTTTGCGGACAGATCAGACACCAGGTTAGAGCGTTCAATAGAGCACGCCCGCGACCAAAGTCTAGGGAAATGTGAAATTTGCGTCAGGTCTCCACCACCGCTTGGAGCGATCCCAGCTGACAGCAGGAATCCCCGGGCCTAGCAGACTGTATCTCCAGTGGAGAATCGCGTCATACCAACCTCAACGGTTGATAGGTGTGGGGGAAAGACCAACAGCCCAGAACAGAGTAGGCTGCAGAATGGAATAGATGACGAGAGGACCCCGACCGGACGCCCTCCTTGACGTAGTCAGCGGCTCATCCAACCCAGCTCAGCTCTGCGGAATCGGCGTGCAGGCCAGTAGCCTCTAAACTCTCTGGAGGCCAAACAAATGATTTTGAAGAGGAAGGGAGCTGAGTAAGCGGGGAACGCGGATCAAGTCTGACACTCCGAATCCGGGCGCCTGCTCGGAAAGTCTCACCCATCCTCGTACGACCACGACGATGAACAACCGGTTGTTGTTTCTGCGACGATTTGCCACCGGGAGGCACCGTCCAGGAGCACCACATACGACGCAGGGGTCACGAATTTCCACCCTCCTTCGAGGTGTCGGGTTTACGGCGTCTTTGACGACTGCTTATGCCGTTGGGTCCCTCTATCCTCCCGATCTCGCCACATTCGTTTCCCCTCGCATTGCGCCCCCAGCACCCTTGCTCGGCACCCCAGAGGCCACGGCGCATACGGAAGCGCTGGAAGATCGGCTACAGAACTTGCCGCTTCTCAAGTCTCTGCGCACCAGGGAGGACACACAGGAATGGTATGAGAGCCGCCCTTACACCGGGATTCCGGACGAAGTGAGGGTGAACAATCTCACTGCTGGTGCGCTGAGTGGACCAGGGAAGCTCGCCCTGCGTCCCCTGGTTCGGGCTAAGAATGATGAGAGTGAAACTTGGGGTTTCGTCCACCTCGGCAGGGGTTTGTGTGGCCACGATGGAATCGTTCACGGTGGTATGATGGCCACGTTACTTGACGAGTCGATGGGTCGAGTTGTAAGCACCAATTGCACGTCAAAAACTCTCACTCACCTTCACCTGCTACAGGCATTCTTCAACCTACCAAACAATATCGCTTTGACCGCCAGTCTTACCTTGAACTACCGAGCGCCCACCAGGGCTGACCAGGTGCGTTGATTTTCTTTGCGTCGGAGCTCCTCGCTCTAAAACCCATCTCTCTCTCTCTCTCTCTCTCTCTCTCTCTCTCTCTCTCGTCCAGTTCGTTGTCATCAAGTGTAAATTAGAATCGCAGAAGGGTCGCAAGGCGGTTGTCTCGTCAAGAGTTGAAGACATGCAAGGAACCCTTCTGGTCGAAGCTTCGTACGTCATGCTTTCTTCCACCCCTTCTGCCCGGACTCATTACATTAATCCGGCAGTGCCATATTCATTGAGCCTACATATGCGAATCTACTCAAGGCTCAAAGCTCTGTCGGTGCCGTGCTGGGGAAAAAGGCCGAGCCTCCCGTCTCTGTGCCCGCCTAGATGCCATTCGTTTTAGACATCCCACCAACTTATGCCCACCTACTAGGTCAACCCAGCCCTCAAAATTGCGAGACACGTGATGGAGGGCGGTGTTTTATCTAGATTGCATTGATGCCCACAGGTTCGAGTAGAATTTACCACATAACGTACATTAATATGTCTATACCTGTTCTCTAACCGCTGGGAATAGCCCGACGTGGAGTCCGTGAATATAACACAGACCGATACGTTCGTGTGAACCTACAGACAGAAAACAAACCAAGGGAACCGTCTAGGGGAGGCGGAAATCATCGAAAGCTACTATGAGGTGAGCCGGGAACAACCCCGGTGTCTAACAAAAAAATGTCCCACTGGTTCTCTGCATCCCTCTCTGCGGGGACGTGTGCGCCTCTATAGAGGGTGCCGTCGTCGTACACGTTTCCGTAAGCATCAACTGAGGGAATTATAACCTCAGTAGGCATCCAGGACACCGATGCCTGAAAGTTTGGTGGCAGAACAAAATTCGGGGCAGGATCGGGGGTCGTCGACAATGAATGGAATGGGGATGACGAAGGGGTGATCTGAGCCATCGAACTGAATACCGTGTTGGGATCCAGGGGTGGTGTCGACAAAGGGGTATGAACCGCCGAGTGCTCGTATTCTCGGTCCATTGCCCCCTGTTGCGGTGACTTCCAGAGGTGAGATGCTTCATCAAACGAAACTATCACAGGGTACCCTGCGAAGGCCATGAGACCCCGCCCTCGGTCGCTTTCGCCAAATGCGTGGGGGTCGCTACCAGCCAACGGGGAGTTCGGCCCCGCCTTGGTGAAGGCGGCGAGCGCATCCTCTCTCAGTCGCACAAGGTATGGCTCCAAACGGACGCGGGTCAGGCCTCACGTGTGTCGTACAACCAAGCACGATTGACTCACCAATGCAATCGCGGCGCGCCTGGAACCTCTCACCCCCCCTTTTTGGAACAACTCCACAACAGAACTCAGGTCTGCAATCGCAGTCCCGGCTAGGGCACATCCTGGGGAACGGACGCAAATCGAGCCCAAGATCATTGCAGCGCAGAAGCCCTGAACCCATGGGAACCAGAAGTGGAGGGACACTTCGGGGTGCTTCTCGAATTGGTCCACCAAAGTTTGTGTTAGGAGGGAGGCGCATCGGTTCGCCGAAAGCAGAGAAGGAGTAAATTCGGTAGATAAGGGGTTCGTTGGATTCTCCAACAACGCTGCGACGAGGGCAGATTTGTGCAGGAGAAGGACCGCTGCGTGGGCGTTAGCGTCAGCTATGTGAAAGGGTACGAAGGCGCCTACTGTAAAATTGGTATTGCGAACAAAGATAGCCCGACATGAGCGATGATGACTGATGTGGCCGATGGGATGCAAGTAATGAATTGAACGCTACAGGCGTTACGTCGCGGAGCTTCTGGCTGAGCTTGGCGATTTCACTATACTTTATGCTCTTCGTCCTTGTGACGTGCTCTAGAACGAGGGGATACACGCCCCTAGCCAAGTGGTACTTGACGTCCCACACTAGGGTCAGTTCGTCAGCGAACCCACCTCCAAGAGCGGAGAACACTCACAGTCTGGGCTCGGGTTCCCACTTTCATCAGGGGCCACCCCTTCGGGTGTGGGGAATTTACAATCGATGCAGTACGTGGAAACGCAAGAAGGGCGGCCGAGTACAAGGCACTGGGATGGGCGTGTTAGCAAGTCCCGGGGTTCCGAACAGGAGTTCGTTACATGATTGATCTCCAGCGCGTATATTTCCCAGAAGAGCCTCCGTCTCCTGTCAGCATGCCCTTCTGTCCACTGGCTGTCCCATTTCGTGGGCTCGCGATCTGAAGAATGTGAACCACTTGTGCCGAGTCGTAGTGAAAACGGACTCACGAAGCCCAACCTAGGGAGCGGGTGACTTCAGTGTCGGGGGTGTGACCAGACAAAGGAACCACTTACGGTAATAGCGAGTCGAATAGCGAGCCCAAGATATGACCAACCTTCTTCTACGGCATGTTTTCCGCCAGAGTTGCTCGTGAACGCAGCCATGAGGGACACTGCCTGGATTGTGTACAATAGTGGGGCGTCGAACACCGAACGCATAGACAACGCAATTCTACCAAGTTGGTAATATCTGCCAGACTCGGAGGCATGAGATCGATCCATCGATGATGCGATGGCGAAAATGAAGAATAGCACCGCTATGCTATGAGGTTTGATGGATCTCAGTTCCGCGTCGGGGAGATTGACGGAGTTCCTCTGCGAGATAGTCGGCGTGAGGAGGTCTTGGAAGAGCTCGCCACGAGATAATGGCCGGAAGAACCAGGCATAGTCATTGATGTAGCTCTCGCACAAGGATGAGGCTTTGGCGCTGTCCGGGAGTGAATCCAGCAGCATATACATCTGGCTTTGATAACTGTGGCCGTCCGAGATGAAGGGAAAGCTGTGAGTTGCCCCATAGCCTTTACCGCCCATACGGTCCGCAATGAATTCATCCCCGGCCTGAATGAAGTCTTAGTAACCAAAACCACCGGGGGTAGACGGGCCTACCAGCAACACGATTTCTTGATTTCGACGTTTCGACGTAAGCAATATTGATAGAAACATGGTGGGACGCAGTGCTCACCTGAACCGCCAGAAGGACCAAAGTATTTTGTCCCTCCGTCAGGATACTTGAAGAGCGAACCCGGTGTGGAGAGATTGTGATCGGTCTCAGGTTCGTCTTCATGTGAGTCCGTGGAGAATTCTCCGTTCATCCCGGACTCTGGCCCAAACTTGATGGTGAGTAAATCGTCGGAAAGGAGTGGGTGAATCCCAGATGCCGTGTGCTGGTCCGCGGCGGTTGCTAGGGCTTCCTCCAATTGGCGGATCCGTTGACTCATCGTAAGAATATGTTCATGGAGCTCTTGTGTATCGGAGAGGACAAAGCTACAGAGGTTTGGATTGGTGACTGATCGGTGGGTAAGAGCGACCCAATTACCGTGCTCCCTTCCCAGCGGCGAGAGTGCCTGTTTCCGACCATCAGTGAAAGGCGTGACGAGATACGGGGCGAATCGTTGACCATTGGGACATAGGGTCATGCAACCACGTCTGGCACAGGATCCGCATGGGACCTTTTTGTCACAACGGATACGACACCTGTGTAGGGTGTAAGACCTTGGTTTGAACACAGATGGCGTCAGAAACGTACCTCCTACATTCTGCGCATGAGACGTCGCCAAGAGCTCGTCTCCGGCGAAGCTCCGACTCAGACATGGTCTTGATGGACGCGACCCGTGTCCTGGTCGCGGACGTCGAGGCTGACGTGGCCATGGGAAACGAGGGAGGGACGTACAAGTGCAGTCATGGCGAGGAGGTCATATTTGTATCACTGCCGAATCCCACACGGACCCGGATTGGCACCGTTGGGGAATTTGATATTCGGTGTTCGAGGACATGGCAGTCAAGAGGACGCCGATCCAGGGAGACGCTGTGCTAACAGCATGCGAGCTGGGAGTCTCTACGTACACTGTAGTGTGATCGAGATGCAATCTTGCAGCGGCAATGGGTAACCAGATCAAACGGCAGGCCCAGTTACCGACGAGGGCGCCCAAGGGAAGCGGGTCAACTTTCCTCATGATAAGGGGTTGTTCCGAGGCTGAGGATGATCAACGTGAGACCAAAACTCCTCTCAATACCTTGTTCTCGCATATGACCAGGCCGAAACGGCAGTGGGCGGGCCGCTGGTCCATGGCCTGGGTGCGCAACGCAATTGTCGGAATGGAAACCGACGATTGGGCGCAGTCGGCACATGGCTTGGATTGAGTCACGTGAGATTTCGTACACCTCCCGTTCACCCCCTTGTTGGTCTGGCTAAAGCGGACAAAGGGTCCAGTCTGTCGTGGTCACACCAAACTTCGCCCGTTCCCAAACCTTGAGTGCGTGGCGCACACTTTTCCTTAATACCCCGACCTCCAAACAATCATGGCCGGCCTCGAGATACCAGCATACGACATGCCTTCTCTCGTTACTCCAACCACTCTCGCCCGAAGTCAAGACGTCTGGTACGACGACGGAAACGTCGTGATCCAGGCGGAGAACACCGCCTTCAAAGTGTTCCGGGGCATTCTCGCCTCAAACTCAGCTGTTTTTGCCGATATGTTTTCTGTGCCCCAGCCGACGAGCGTAACCGGTCCGGATGTATACGACTCCTGCCCCCTCATTCAAATATACGATACCCCTGAGGACGCTCGGCACTTTCTCAAGGCCATCCACGATGCAGGGTCAGTTTCCTTCGTCTAGAAACACAGGAGTGGGAGACTAATTTTACCAACGCTCAGGTACTATGATGTCAGGACCACCTCCAAGTTCTCTGTCGTGGCGGGCATACTACGTCTTTCGACCAAATACCAAGTGCCTTACCTGCGGAAACGGGCCATCTCGCACCTAACTACGATGTTCCCCTCCTCTTTGCAAGATTTCCAAGAAAACCGGAACTCCAGTCCATACGCTGCCAAACTGGGCCATTACACCGGCCTCGCTATGGAAGTGGTCAACCTTGCCAAAGAGTGTCGCCTTCCTATGTTACTCCCCATATCTATGTACTATTGCGCCGTGATGCGTCTCGAACATATCCTTGACGGTGTGGTCGTGACCAACGATGACGGCGCTCCAAGAAAGATCGACCTCGACTGGCCCGAGAAACGAGCCATCGTCCTTGGTAAACGCGCACTCAACTACAGGGCCCGTACAAACCTCTTCGGCTTCCTCCTCACTTCCGCCCCCCCTGCCCCCACCCCCAACAACCCCGCTGCTTCTGGATGCACCATCCCACAACGGTGTGAGACTGGCAAACTCAAGTGGCTACGCCAAATGGAACCTTTGTTGTCTGGAGACAAATGCGGGCCGTTGCACATGCAGTTCGACTGGACAAGATACAGCACCGATGTCTGTACATACTGTGTTATGGACGGGAAGAACAAGTACCGGGAAGGGTTGAAGAAGAGCTGGGAGGAGCTGCCCAGTGTGTTCGAGCTGGAACCCTGGGACACTTTGAAGACCGAGAGTCTGGAACAATAAGCATTGTGCATCATCTATCATTCCGTGTTCCTGTATTGCTCAACGTTGTAGGGGTTATTACCATCCCACCCTAGTCTGTACCAGCACCCTGTACAAATGAGAGCTCGTGTATCATTCGCTAAAAATATTGCGGTGCCACGTGTGAGATGTCGACGGTGCCTAGCCCACCATCCCCACACAGGCAACCGCAGCCAGCGGCACAGACGAAATGTTGGTTTACATTCCTGCACTTTAGGTGCATGACGTGCGCACACCGAATGCAGGTGAACGAAAGCCCTGTCATGTTGTCAATGATGGAGATCTCGAACCCGAGAAAGCGCCAACCTTTAACTGGAAGACGGCAAAATGTGCACCGCACCGTCTGGGATTTCCCCCCAGGCGATCGAAGATCCCCAGGAATACTGATTCCTAGACGGTATTCACTCCAATCTTTCGTCTGGTCTTTGATCGACTTGAGCAACTCGGCCCTTTGTTTCAGAAGTTGCCACCGGAATAGAAGTTCTGCATATGCGTTGACGTGCATCACCATCTGCTCGCGCCATACCGCGACGCAACTCTGTTGGGCACTTGTGCTTTTACTTCGTCAGTTCGGGTGGCTGATTATAGGTCCGTTGTTTCCCACCTATTGGTATCACGGGGAACAACCGAGACTACGATTTTCTTGTTGTTTGGAGGTTTCTCCGCCTTCTCTGTCGATGGGGCCTCCGGAAGTGTGGTGGGCCGAGTGCCCACAGCAGATGGATTACGTTGAGCGCGAGGAGACGATTCAGACCACGACTTTGCGACCCCTCGTTTCAATGGTGATTGCGACGAGGCCCGGGAGGGTTCTTTGGGCTTCGTTGCTCCTGGGACAGGTAGGCGCCCGGATAAACCCGCACCAGTGGCTCCTGGGCTACCTGTGTCAGGTGAATTTTGCGCCCCGGCCATAAACTGCCGCACGCCACCCGTATTGAAGAGACTCGACCAAGAGCCGCGGGAGGGAGGCGTATCCCCCGTCGCACTCATCCTCCAAGCTCCAGGGGAAGGTTGTGCTAGGTACCAGCTATGTGAAGATGAAAAAGACCGAGCTTCCTTCCTACGGCTTGGTCGGGTCTGGATTGATCCAGGGGGTTTGGTCGCCATCTGGATCGCACCTGATAGTGGAACGTTAAGACGGCCGTGGAAGCGATCCGGTTGACAACGTACTCTGAGCTTCCTGTAGCATGTCCTCGCAATATAAGATGAAAATGGAAGCCATCGCCAATATCTGAACATCCTTTTCGAGGCGTAACTCGGCATAACTACGAAAGAGTGGTTAGTTGTGCGCTCGCGTTGGTCAGGTAAAATGGAACAACATATTCCTCGCCAGCTTTGTCCCAGGGCTCCCCAGGATCCTCTTCCGCCGGGTCGGTGTGTTAGACTGCGCCGAATGACCCTCGATGAGGATCTCCAGAGTTTTGAAGACGCGCTCATGATCGTGCCGCCCATGTTGTTTAGCGATAGACGCGTTCACACGGCATGATTCTCCCGGTTTAGACACATCCATCTGATACTGAGAAGCAATAGCCCTGTCAGGGTGCCCGATGCTTGCCGGAGGCTTGATGAAAACTGTGCTCCTCCGCGTCGGAAGAAGGGCGTAGGGGACATCGTCGTTGGCCGGCCTTGGCCTCTCCGATACCCGCCGACGTTTCCCTTGTGGGAACGTTAACAGGTTTGTCATGATCCGTAGTATGTTCGCCGCGTCCTCAGTCCGTCTCGAGGTATTGGATGGCGTCCGATCATTCGACGCCATCGTGAGGTGGGTTATTGCGTCTGACAGCGAAGCAGGAGCACGGAATAACCGAGGGGCGGTCTCCTGCGCGCGCAATGACGGGGACACAGACATATCGTGAAGGGGGTTTCGTACGATGCGAGGCGGGGCTCGGAAAAAGCATATGAGTTCTCCTGTGTGTGGTAGGTGAGATGGCGATCACGCCGAGCGACCGGATGCTCCGCGTACCATTGGGGCCAAACACCCCTTGGGATGTCCTTGGCTCTGCAAGCGTTTTATCGTTCCGCAGCTGAGAATACGCGGCGTCATCTGTCTCGGCGGGGAGCGCCCTACGGCCATGTCCACCCCCGTTCTCCTGGTTAAACCCTTCGATATCCGAAGATCCAGAACTCCTCATCAAACGTTCACCTTCGTTTCCAAACAACAAAAAGCGAAGGCAGGCCTCGAGGCATGGGCGGTGTGTTTCACGTATAACCCGTAGTCTCCGAAGCATGAGGGCCCGATCATTGAGTGATATCAGAGGATTCCGCTCCAACTCAACGGTCGGTGTCCCATTTGGCCCTCTTGAAAATGGGTAGTCCTTGGGAAACGTGAATGTTACGCGGATAAAAACTGACGAAGATTCACCCCAGGGCCCAGTGAG
>Ga0307516_10008451_pt1 | contig 11651 bp, 20 predicted proteins | sample 19_EM_MG_FD_203310 | JGI IMG/M metagenome (GOLD analysis project Ga0307516, IMG submission 203310) | Populus trichocarpa ectomycorrhiza microbial communities from riparian zone in the Pacific Northwest, United States - 19_EM | ecosystem: Host-associated > Plants > Roots > Unclassified | place...
CAAAAAAATCTACCCACAGTCCGGCCAGTTCGTAGATCCAGCCCATTCATACACGGGCCGGCCAGTCTATGGATAGACCAGCTAATCTATAGACCGACCATTCTGCCCACTGGGATAGAACATATATGTTATCCGTCCGCTGTCCGCTGTCCGCGTGGTGGCGGCTCGTTGCAAGCTCCCCTTTGCCTTCCGCCCAGGCCTGTCCCGCGAGAAAGTAGATGTGCACCAAAGAGAATCACAAAGGAAATAAAGGAAAGCGTGACCCTTCCCCTACTCCTCATCCGCTAAGGCCATGAAGGAGGGCGTGGGTAGGAACAGCGGTAGTCCCCTCCCCCTCCCCCCCCCACCACCTAGCCCGCCCTCAGCTCTTCCTCCCGTTCCCGTCGCTCCCGGAGCTCGCACTCTGACACGTCTCTCCCGCGTCGCCCTCTTCCACAGGGGCCCTCTTCCACAGGCGGCACCAGCCTTCCCACGTCCGTAGAAGAAAGGAAATCCAGCACCGCCTGACCACACGTCGTCTGCGAGCAGATCCCGGATCTCCCACCGGCTCTGCCCACCCTCCCTTTCCGCACCTCCGCCCACAGGATCTTCTGCTATCCCTTCCACTTCGGACACACCTTGAAGCGGTGCTCTTTCGTCTGAGTTGCCCTGGCACCACTAGCACTGAGCGGTAGGGCGGACCTTGGCCCAGTATAGGTACTGTCCAATGGGAGCGTGACCCGTTTTCAGCTGGTAGGGCCTCGGGGCGAGCCTTTTGTTGGAATATAGGGATCGATCGAGACGAAGATAGTGAATTGGTTGATTGATACAAAGTCGAAGGAGGAACATTCTCTCTATATACAACGCGCCTGAGGGACTCGCCAAGGGGAAAGGACGGAAGACTGTCTCCCGAACCGGTGCTCGGAGACTAAGGCTGCTGTCATCTCCGGACATGTTGCCTCTGGTCCGTCATCTCCGGACGCCCATTATTCTGACACCTTTTGGAGCTCCGGGTAACCGTGCCATCTGGCCTCTGCGTTTTCGGCATTCGGTATTTTGTCTTGGAGGTTCGGCCTCCAGCCCACTGGCGCGCCTCCATCCACTTTTTCTCAGAGATCTCCCGCTTGATGCAAGAGACCTTGGGCGCGGCATCACCCGAGCCTCGTTGCGGTCTGAGTAGCTCAACCACTCCACCCCGCGGGCGTCTGGCTCCTCTGCCACAGTCTTCGCCCACTCGTCGGCCTTTTCGTTGCCTGCGACTCCCTTGTGCGCTGGGCACCACCGGGTTTTAATGACGATACCTGGTCTGGCCCTGCGCAGCGCGGCGATGTGTTTCCGCGCCTGGAGGGCGTACTGCTGACCGGGGCCAGGTTCGTCCGCCGCCATTCGTCTGATGGCTGCTTTCGCATCTGTGCAGATTGTGACCCGTTCCGGGGTCGTGTTTCTTCTCGATGCCGCCTCCAGTGCCCGGGCGAGAGCAGCGCACTCAGCATCATAGGCCTCCTGGTTGCTACCCATATGCCCTTTGACACCCGCCCATGTCGCCCCTCTTCCACACAGTACTGTCCTCTCTGTCTGTCCTACGTATGCGAGGGCGCTCTTGAGCCGCCGCCCGATCTCAGTTGGGGCTCCTACCACTTCCCGCGCCTGGTCCCCTTCCGGTAGGCTCAGTAGCCGTAGGCCAAACCGCCGCTGTCTGTTCTCCAGCTGCGCTGTTGCCGCTCTGAGACCCGCCTCCATCGAGAGAGCTCCCAGATTGGTTCTCCGGAAGCAGCCTGTTGTCGCCCGCGCCTCCTGGTTGACCAGCATCTGGAGTTCGTTTGCCCGGCCGATGGTGCCTTCCACGAGGTCCCCCTTCCATCATAGCTCCGCTCCGAACATGGCGACCGACTGGACGCATGCCATCATAACCTTCCTGCAGTTGGCCGGTGAGAGTCCCATCTGCCCTGTGAGCCGGCGGAGCCTGGTCATTGCCTGCTTGCCCTTCTTTGTCCGGATGTCGTGGTGCTCCTTGAGCGCGAGCTGGGAGTCCAGCCAGATGCCCAGCCACCGTGTCGCCTCCTTATTGAACGGGACGGTATTGGGTCCCACCGTTCCTGTTGCCGTCAGCCATTTTTTCCTACTCCGGTGGAAGAGAGCGGCAGTAGAAGTGGGGTGAAAGGCAACGCAGTTGTATGGCAGCAAGTGATGAACGAAATTACCGGGAGCTCCGGGAGCGGCGGGAGCGGCGAGAGGAGCGGGAGGGAGAGGCGGAGGCGCTGGGGGCTGTGGATGGGAGGGGGGACGGGGAAGAACTCCCGCTGTTCCTCCCCACCCCTCCATTCATGGCATCGGCGGGCGAGGAGTAAGGGGTGGATCGCGCGTTTCTTTTGTTCTCTCCTTTGTCAATTCCTTTGGACGCGTCTACTTTCTCTGGGGACAGGCCGGGCGGAGGGCAGAGGGGAGCTTGCAACGAGCCGCCGCCGCGCGGACTACTGACAGGAAAACCGGGCAAAATGTACGCCATGATCTACATAGGTCGAATGCGAGTATGAGTAAACAAAAACAGAAAACAACAATAGACAGATATCGTATGCGTTTCTCTACAGAGGAATCAGTAGTCCGGCCGGCCCGCAAGCGGCAAGCTGCCCGCGGGGCTTTTCGGACGGTCAAGTCCGGGACGGGCTTTCTGATGACCCAGTCCGGCTGGATGGGCCCAGTGGCATTTTTTCTGTTTATTCATGCTCGCGTGTAGCCTATCTATACTATGGCGGCGCACCTTTTATCCGGTTTCTCCGTCTGCTGTCCGTGCGATGGCGGCACGTTGCAACCAGCAAACTTCCCTTTACCCTCCGCCCAGGCCTGTCCCAAGATACAATGTGCACCGAGGAAATGGAAACAAAGAAAGAACAAAGGAGATGACAAGAGAAAGCGTGACCCGTTCCCTACTCCTCCTCCTTGTCTGCGGGTGCCATGAAGGAGGGCGTGTGTAGGAACAGCAGTACTTCCTCGGCACCCGATTCCCCCGCGGCACCTAGCTCCTCCGCTTAGTGGAAGATCTGGGACCTCCTGTCCGATGGGCGATGCAGCCAGGCGGTGCTGGACTCCCTCTCTGCCACAGATGTGGGAAGGCGGGTGCTGGCGGAGGGAGACACGGTGAGCGAGGTGTCTGGGGCGGGGCTGCCGGGGTGGGAGGAGGAACAGAGGGCGGAGGCTTAGGAGTTGGGTGCCAGGGAGGGGCTCCGCTGTCCCTTCCCACGGCCTCCTTCATGGCATTGGCAGACGAGGAGCAGGGTCGGGCCACGATTTCCTTCTGTTTATCTTTTGTAAATTTTCCTTGGTGCGCATCTAGATAGCGAGGGGGTGATGGGAGCGAATGGTAGGTTTTGTAGCTAAACCACGGGTTAGCGTGGATGTGGGTCTGCAGGGAGGGTTTAGTCAGCGAGTGGGACTCATTCGCGAGTCTCAGGTCTGGCCCAGACGGACTGTTGAGACCCCTGCTCCGGCTTGCCGTCTGGAGAATGGGAGGCGGCTGGACGTCGGCTGAGGAGCCCAGAGCAATTGCTCCCCACTCCGCTGCTCCTGCTCACAGGCCGACGGGAGGGGCAGCCCCGTGCCGCGCAACAGCACCGATCGCCCACGCGACTCCCCAGTTTCACCAATGTCGCGCAGCAGCTGTAAAACACGAGGTGGGGTGGCTGGCAACATGCCGGCGACCGCCTGCCACAATGGGCCGATGTGCCGCTCGGCCGCCTGCAGCTTCCTCCCGCAGCTTCCTCCCGTCAGCCCAAAGACGCCCACCCGGTGCTGTCTGCCTCTGGGTGTTCACCCCCTCGATTCATCCTGTCCCCTCTGCTGCAGTCCTAATCCATCGACTTGCCAAGAGTATAAACCCCCCCTCGTGCTCGAACTTTCCTCTTCCTTCTTCTCTTCTTCCTCCTCCTCTATCCCCTCTCGGGCCTTCATCTCTATCTCCCAGTGCTCCCGCTGCCGTGAAGCCAATGTAGTCCATCGTCCGTCGGTAACGATCTGCAGCTATTCACCCTCCCCCTACTTTTCTACTCCTCTAGCCCAATAAATCCTCATTCTTCCAGCCATTCGTGTATTTGTGTTCGCCCTGGGGCCGTGGGTTCGTACCCGCACCCAGCCTACGTAGACTATGCATGGCGGCGTGCATTTTGACCGGTTCCCGTCCGCGCGATGGTGGCCCGTTGCAAACTCCTCTTTGCCCTCCACCCAGGCCTGTTCCAATAGATCCCAATACGGTGTTCGTGTAGTAAATGATTGTGTGTCTATTCTTCATAGCAATGGTGAGAAGAAGTCTAGCTACAGGCGACGACACAACGAGAACTAAAAGCACTAGCCCCCTCATCCCTCCTCACTCTACGGTAGTGGGAGCTAGCCCCGAGCCTCGCGCCTTAACATAAGATGCGCCACGCACTAGGGATATAACAAAGGAAAGCGAGCCTCGCCCCCTACTACCAGTGGCCTGGAACACCTAGGGGAGGGGGAATAAACAGCATTCTTTCTTCCCCCGGACCTCAGGCATCACACAATAAGCGGATTCGGACTCCACAGGAGCAGCAAGAACAACCTTTTTACGCGTTACAACGGGAGAAACGAGAAGGCCGACGGCCGAAGAACGAGACACGAAACGGATTGGTGATGGGTTTTGCACTACATCGACTGTCGGCCCGTGCATCTCTCTGCCATCGCAACCCCGGTCTTCGGCGAGCGGGCTTGGCCCCTCCACCATTCCGCTTGTGGTGGCCGCGACGGCGGGCAGGTGCTAGGCCACCGTTTGTCCTTCTCGCTGGATGACGGCTCTCCAAGTACTATCTTGAAGCCTGTTTTCCGTCGATTCCCCGGACAGTCTCTGAGGCCCATTGCTTATAACTAGCGGGCTGGGTGACAGTGGATGCACCCCTGAACAGTGAACAATAGCACAAACTGGCGGGGCCGGTCGAAGGACTCCTTCCACCTTTTTTTTCTCCGTCGCCAACCCTGTCTACATAGCTCGCAACGACCAGATCACCCAGTACTTAGTACAACGGTACTTTTTTTTTTTTTTTACAAGCGGAATCATAGCAACTATTTGTGCCGGTATTCTCGTGGCGAACACCACCGGGTTCACCGACACAAAATAGAAAAACCGCAAGCTGTTACCGTGGAACAATCTGGAAGATCGCGTCGTCTTTGCTCAAGCGTAGTAAAGCGGGGAAATGATGCGGTTTCATGCGAAATGGAGACCGAATTTTCTTCCGGATACGCGGGGCATTGCTCTTTTTCGGGCGACGCTTGGGGCGCACTGGTGGGGATGTCAACGGTAATATGACAGTCATGTCATGTCACGTATTGTGACCGAAAAGCAAAAGTCGTGACGGTAATATCTTTTGCCAAGCGTGGCTTTGGTGGCTAGTGGTGGCACAGCTGGTGGCGGCGCGGATGGTGGATTAGACCGGCACCAGCCATACCGCCAGCAACTGGCCGTTCACTCTTTAAATCCACCTTTCGTCTTCTACCCCGCAATAATTGCAGCGCATCTGGGGGCACTTGAATTCAATTTAAGGGTCTTTGAACTTCTCATGCAATAGCAGCGGAGCATTAAGGCAGCAGCCACACCACAGTCGGTCATTGAGTTTGGCGTCTTCCTTTGAAAACAGACCCTCCAAAAAGATTTCCCCTCCCTTCCATCCCTGCCGGCGGGCCCACTCGACTCCCCACTTCTCCCCCACCTCGAGGCACCCGCCGTAGCCTACCTCCGCCACTCTCATTATCTGCAGCCACATGGATGGCGTGTTGCACAGCAATATGACCGCCAAGCCTTTACAACCTTGCGTGACACTTTACCGTCACACCTCAGACTCTACGGTATTTTGACATATCATACCTAGGGCGCAGAAATAGAACTGCAATCCAAGTTCTTGGTTGATCCCTGAAACTGTCCTCATGACCCACCTAGAATCCTAGGTATTTATAGGCTTCCCTATTAATATTATTCCACGCAGTCAGGGTTTTCCATGCTGTGTGCCGGCATATGTATGACGACAAGCAAAGGTGTCTCACGCGCGGGGATGTCTCATGCAATCGGGAACGTGGTATTTAAGCTTGTTCAGACTGCAGCGAACGTGACGGAGCACGCGTCGCAACGACATCCATGGTTGGTAAGTGGGACGGAGGATGCCGGCGCTAAGCAGGATGCGGCCAATTCGCCAGGAACTTCCATCGACGTCCGCACAGCCTGCGCGCGGCGCTGCCAGCCCCCAAGGAGCCCGTCGCCGGGGCCTCCGCTTCTCATCCCCCACTGCCTCGTCTATCTACGCCGGACGGCTGCCGTACTCTCTTCTGGGCGGCACATCGGTCGATTGCGGCAGACGATCGCCGGGGTGTTACATTGGTGGAACTGTGGAGTCGGATGGGCGATCGGTGCTGTTGGGCGGCATGGGGCTGTCCTTCCCGTCGCTCGGGCGCGTTTTGTTGGACGCCTGCGGGCGCCACCGCGAACTGAGGTCGGGGCTGGACAGGTGCCGCACCGTACTGTGGAGCGGTAGCGGTGAGCCGTATGTGATTGTGCCGCCACTTCAGCTTGCTGCCTGGGGGATGGGAAGGCGGTTGTATAGTTTGGGCAGCTGCGGAAGGGGGGTCGTGTAGAAACTGGAAGGTTCGATGCGGAGATTTGACACGTAGCAGTGGTAAGGTAAAGACTGATATTAACAACAGGTTGGACGTCGGAGCGATTGCTCCCACTCGCAGCTCGTGCTCCCCGGTATCGTTACATAGTTGAAGCGGGAGGATGCCCCTCGTGACGGGAGAGACAGTCCCGACGAGCGCTGGATAGCTGTCAGAACGATAAACGTCCGCAGGCGACGGCTGCCCGAGTCTCTGAGCACTAGCTCGGGAGACTGTCCCCTAGGGAGTCCCTGAGGCCCGTAGAGAACGTTCTGCCTCCGACTATGTAGCTTCAGTCCGATTCACTGTCTTCGTCTCTAGCGATCCCTGTATTACAACCGTAGTCTAGGACTGCCTTCCACTGGAGCGGGCCGCATGCCGTCCAACAGTATTGATCACCCGACTTCGCTGCTCTACCGATATTGTACAGCAACTGCAGAATCTCTGGTGGGGTGGCTGGAAAACGCGCTAGTGATCGTCTACCGCAAGTGGCCGATGGGCCTCTCTACCGCCAGTAGCTTCCACCCATCGCCCAAAGGAGCCCATGCGATGCCGTTTCTTCTCGATCTTTTCACCCATCCATCCTATCCCGTCCCCTCCGTTGCAGTCCCGATCCATCGACTTGCAGATTGCCAAGAGTATAAACCCCCCCTCGCGCTCTTCTCCTTTCTTCCTCCCCCACCTGCTCCATGCCCTTGTGCGTGAATCCAATGTAGTCCATCGTCAGTCGCCAGTGATCATCCTCGCCAACTGGCCATTCGTGCTTGCCCTGTGGCATCTTCCCCACAAAAACGTGAACATCCGATAGTGTTTACTCCCTCTCCACCGCCTGCTTAGCATCTAGATCAACAATTCACTAAAGACCGTACTTGAATGCTGTCCAGCAATCCTCATCGTTCACCTCCACACTGTAATGGGCGTGATGTGGATGGACAAGGCAGGGGCAAGAACAGTTGCTAACGGCCGAGGCCGACTATGGCTAACGATAAAAAGTTGTTGTGTGAAGAAGAAAACATACAAGACAGACAACAGCGCACCCTTATATACAGCGAGTGCGATCCTCACCTCATCCAGATCCTTCTTCACGCCGTACAGCCAGAACCCGAAACCTTCTCCTTGCGCCAAGCAATACCGAAGTTAGATTCGTCATGCCGCTCGACTCTCGAAGGCCTCGATAGAATAAGTCGAGCGGGCTGCCAGTGAATATTCATGCTCATTTACCGAACAAAACAAATAAAAGCTTCTCTTACCACACACGTCACTGCTCCACAACTACTCCGGAGTGGATCATGACGATAGTATGTACAGCCCCTGGAAACGGCCTGTACATTATGTATCTATGGTGAAGCTCTTGTTACCTAGGTCGCGTGCGAGTGGTGAAACAAAAAAGAAAAAAAGTGTGAACACACTTGTGCATTCCGACAGCTGCAGAGTTTGGAATACAGGAAGAGGGAAAAACCGGTTTACAATCAGTGAACTGTTTGCGGACGAGCGGTGCACTGGAGCAATCCTGGACTTCCTGAGAACGACGAAGGTGGGGGCGAGGGTGGGCCGTGAGAGCCGCCACCGGAACCGGGGGAGGAGGAAGAGGAGGGCGACAGAGGTTCGCTGTAGCTTCACTTATGTCATTCCTTTCGAGTCTTTCTCTCTCTCTCTCTCGCTCGCTCCCTTTCCTTCCTTCTTACCTTTCATTTCTCGTCTCGTGGGACAGGCCGGGCGGGGGCAGGGGGAGTTGCCGCGAGCCGCTGGCGGACTGCTCGAGGTCGCAGCGGACGGCGAAGAGAAAGGACTGTATATAATATCGTCATGATCCAATAGGGTCGCACACGATTAATGAAGCATCATCATCACCGCCATAATCATCGAATCTCACTCGTCCCGCCTGACTCGGCGCCTGTCAAAAGCTCTGGTATGAATGTGTAGCTTGATGGTAGATTCGGCGATACCTTTTGCCAGCGGCAGTAATATCTATATATACATGCTTGTCTGCTTACTGTCTAGAGCCATCTGGACGTCTCCTCTTGGCACTTCCCCTCTTGCTGCGTAAAGTCGAAGACAGAGCAGCAAGTAAGCAAGAGAGGAAAAAACAACGAGACAACAAAACCAACTCTATGACAAAAAAGTAAATCCCCAATGGCCTCAATACTTCTGCAGCAGCAAAACCTCGTCGTCTTCGGTCTCATGTCCTTCTCAAAGAATGGCTTCGGATGTGCTTTGGAAACCTTCCGTTTGTGGTCTGGCCAAATGTAACGAGCTTTGCGCGGACGGTATCTTCGGGATCTTCGTCCATGCATTGTACGTGATCCACAAACACCAAAAAAAAACACAACATTCAAATTGACTACAAAATACCGTCCGCCGTTGAATAGCCACCCCAATCCTCTACTCCACGCCACTCATCGGCAAATCATCGCCAATGCTGCCATCAATATCGTCCCCACAATCGTCCTGCGTTCCCATCCCCATGGTGTTATCACGACCCTGCCACGTCCACACGCACCTTCAAATCCAATTTCGTTGCTGCTTCCGGCTTCGTCCTGCTCCTCCATGTCTAACCCAGCAATCGTTTGGAGCACATGTTGCTCATGGGACAGCCACTTCTGGTATTCCGGGAGTGCACGAGGTTTCCGCACCTTTACCGAGATTGGGATATTTCGCTAGAAAGGGGAACGTTCTTTACCGGCGCCGAAAACCCGCATTCCAAACACGAATGGTCCCGATACCTGGGCTGATTCGTCCCTCATCCGTTTGCACGAGGGCCACCGCATGTGAGCCGAGGTGTTCTGCCAGCCAGCACCGAACTCCATTTGGATGCAAAATACAAGCTGACCAGGGCGGAAGCAGTCACGATATTCAATGCCGAGAGCCGGCTTTGCAGGCTTCTGTCGATCCTTGATCAGAATGGAAATCGCGGACGGATGAACTCTCTCGGTGGGTTTGTTAATGTCTCCAGTATTAACGGGCCGAAGTAGATCCCAATCGGTTTGAAAACGAGCCAGCTGCAACGCCGCGTTCCTCCCGAGCAGCCAGCAGGTGATATTCTGAAGCCTCTCGCGGTCCCTGTGTAGTTTTTGGTTGCGAAAACGAGATGGTTGATATTGCACCATCCTGACGAAAGTCAAACATCTCATCCCAGACTGGGAGTATGCCCTGGGAACTCGAGCCTGGGGAGGGGCTACTGCCACGGCGGGTGCCGGCGAGTCGGGAATGCGGGTGTCATGGTGGGTGCCGATTCGGCTGGAATGCGGGAGGATGAAAAGGGAAATGCGGGTGGACCGAACCGGGCGTCATTGCGTCATTGCGGGCGACGGATCTCCTTGTAAGGAGCCGTCGCCCACCGTTCCTTTCTCGGTATGGCGAGGTGGAGTGTACGTAGCCTGTAGTGCTGAACACAATGTTCACTCCACTGCAAAATTTTCGTTCGCCGCCAAATAACTTTTTATCCCCACCACCGATTTCGCTGGAAATACCCTCTGCAGCTTCATAACTCCACGGTCTTTCCATCTACTAACTCGGCGGTCCTCTCCCACTTCTTTGTTGTTGCTGCCCGCCCGATTTCGCTCCGCGTCGCGGTCGCTCGGTTAGCGAACAACACCCACCCCCGCACCAAGAAGTGGAGACCTGTCCACATCCCCACCACGTCGCCATGGCAACCACCCCAACTGTCACCCGTTTGGAATTGACCCCGCTTTCTCCGCCCCCAGGCAACTGGCTCCAGCGGTTGTCACGGAACTTCGCTGACCAGTCGCCTCCAGGCCAACACTCAACATTCCCCCGACAATCCCCATCCCCCTCACAAGAACAATCGAAAGCGTGGACCACAACATTGAATACGCACCGGAGTGGGACCATGACACAGATACCCTCGCCAACTACCTGGCGTGGAAAATCGAGTTCGAATGCCTACAAGCCACCAACAGAGTCACCGAAAACCTCCTTGCACCTATCAGCGAATTCGTCCGCAAGGAAATCAGCTACTAGCTCACCCAACACGCCGTCACCGTCAGAATCCCAGGCCTTCAAGAGATGAAGGACCGGGAGCTGGAGATGCAGAACCACATCTGCACCCTCACCGACACCGTCACCAAGCTCTCTGAGCAAGTCACCCAAACTAGCCACCCGCCTAGCCACCACCGCTGCTCCCCCAACCATTCGGCCTGTGGTAGTACCCCAGACACTACTACACGCCGAATGAATTGGTGGTATTGACTGCGTTTTTTCGGCTGCAGGAAAAGTGGAGCCCTGGAGTGGAAGGTAAATTGGGGAGCAGAGGAGGTTTGAAGAGGGCTTCTTGCCTGCGGCGCGGTACGAGGTATGGCGAAGGAGGTATGCGACTCTGTTCGATAGCTTTCGGGGCGGTTGGCGTATTGCGTTGCTTGTTGCGTTTTCTTTGTGGAAGGAACGGGTTGCAGCGCGTGTAGTCCCTTGGTCTTGTCTCGTGACCAGACCATATGGCCTTAGCGCCGCTAAAGCGGCCCCGGCCATAGGGTCTGGTACATAGTGAAGGCTATAGTCTAGGGGGGCTGGCGATCAGGAGGACAGGTCATAGAGAAAAAAAAAAAAGGAGGGTGTGCGGAGAAAAGGTTGTGACCCCGTTGCCAGCGTGGCATGTACAGGATAAGGAGGAAAACTCCTAAAGACCGAGCTAAAGAAGAGTCCCCGATGACTAACCCCCCTGCGTTCACACTAACCACATTGGGACTCCCAAATCCGTCTCTCCGCCGTTATTCGCCCATTACCCCCTCATCTATCCCCATTCTCTCTAAGACGAGGACCCCCTCGTCACTCCAAACTGCAAAGAACCATGTCATCCGAAATCAAAACATGCAAATCAACCTCTCCTCCGAATCCAACGCTCTCCCATGTACTAGCCCCTTCGCCCTCCCAACACATCCTTACACACTCCATCATCCCACTGCCGCCTTCCTCCTTACTCCCTTCTGCCGCTCTCGGAACGTAGATCCTCAAATCGTCCAGATGGACTCGATCCTTCAAGCCGGACGGCTTCGTCTTGACAAGTGCAC
>Ga0307516_10008452_pt1 | contig 11651 bp, 6 predicted proteins | sample 19_EM_MG_FD_203310 | JGI IMG/M metagenome (GOLD analysis project Ga0307516, IMG submission 203310) | Populus trichocarpa ectomycorrhiza microbial communities from riparian zone in the Pacific Northwest, United States - 19_EM | ecosystem: Host-associated > Plants > Roots > Unclassified | place...
AGACCTTATTGTGTTTTGACATAGATGTTGACTGAATAATGCAGCATAAAAATCATACTGACACTGTAATCTCTCTATGCAGGCCACATACGAAACATCTACTTTCCATTTGACATTGAGACTGATACTGCATTTAGTGTTGCGACTGAAATGTTCGATGAGCTTGGTATTACAGACCAAGATGTTTTGAAGATAGCAGACATGATCGATGGTGAAATCTCAACCTTGGTACCGGAATGGAAGAGGGGGATGGGAATAGAGGAAAGTCCACAGTGCACAGATGCAAGTTTTTGTCAGAATTGTGCTTCACATGGTAACCTACAGGATTATTTTTCATCAAACAGTTCAGGTACCAGGAACCTGGAAGTCCTTCCGTGTTCTAAACATGGATGTGCTGCTGTGCATGGGCGGTTCGAGGAAATCACATATCAAGTCAAAGGCCCTGAGCAAAGTACTAGTACTGATTGTGCCCCTGTTTCACCAAGCCAATCTACAAGCATCAATTGTACTGACATTTGGGCTCAGCGAGATGCACCCAATTCACAAGGATCTAGAGAGATTCATTGTGGTCAGGGTCACAGCACGACAAACCATACAATCTTTGAGGAGCAAGAAAGAATCGTAAACATGGACACTCTTAGAGAATCAAACGCAAGAAAATCTACCTGCGAGAATCCTTCAGCATTTAGCACCACTCACTGGGATGATCATGAGAACGAAATTAGGCAAGAATTAAGATGGCTTAAAGCCAAGTATCAGATGCAGTTAAGGGAGCTCAAAGACCAACAGTTGGGAGTCAAATCAAAACCTTCAAGCCTGAGTCCTAATTCAGATAACATGGAGCACCAGAAAGGTAACGTGCGTTCTCTGCCTTTGATGTTGCCTAAAGAAAAGAGAGGAAACAATGAAGCTGCCCTGAAGTTTCTTTCCTCTGCCAAGAATTTTACTTCTTATTTCCCTACAGATGCTGATAAAAGATGTGCTGACTCAGCAAATAAAGAGGTCCAAAATTGTGAGGAAATCAACAAGGCATTCAGCCCCGAGCAAATAATCACGGCTAAGAATTTCTATGCAGGAGCTTTGCTTCCACATTCCCTTCACAGGGCAACTTCCCTTCCTGTTGATGCTGTAGATGTCTAAATGTATTTTTATGATTTTTCTTACGAATTGGTCGACGGGTAAGTATGAATTTAAATAAATATCATGGTTATAAACTGAAATATTAATTAAAATTTTATCGCAATTCCAACAAAACTTTTTATTTCTGTGTTATTTTACCATTTATTTGTATTTTACATGCTAATTGCCCTCCTCTAAACTCTAAGCCTGAAATCTTGAATTCCCAGAAGTTCATGATTCATTTTAATGAAATCATATTGTGCCCACTGCCTCTACTTTTCTCTCACATAGTCAGAGCCTTGTAGGATAGATTGACTCACGGAGCAAACTGAAGTGGAATGGTCCCATGCAATTTGAGCGTTCATATACCTCCTACCTAGTAGCAGGCATATGCTTCCAGCGTGATGTACTGGGTGATCACAAGTTGCCAACTTGAGCTGGACATATCTGAAGGATGTGTGACTGATGCAATACAGCACTATTCCAATGGGCATATATCCCTGCCTCATGCCATTATTGCGACCCGCAAATACCTTGCGTCAGTGCCAGCGTGTGGAAGAAAGCAAAAGAAAAACTACCATGCTGTGGTTCTACTTCGTTAGTTTAAGTCCTCAAACTTTTTATCTTCTTCTAATCACGTGCTGATCCTTTGATTTCAAGCAGTTGAGTGTGACGACTCTCAACCCTCTAACCTCCTGCATACGATAACGCACGCACCAGTATTCTTACATTTTTATGATACAATTACTTGAGTGCATGCGAAAAATTGTAGAATGCTCATAAATACATGAAATGTCCTTTTTTTGTCATCAGGGGATTTTCTTTTCATGGCATTGAAAGTGTTTTCGTGGTTTAGAAAACAGTAAGAGCATTGTTGAATTTTCAAGTCGAGGCTAAAATAACATAAGTAGATCAGTTATTATAAATTAAAGGATTGAGACTAAATTACAACAAATTATGAGTTTGAGGGCGTGTACCACAGTATTAGCAACACCATTGATAGTAAGAGGACAGATGGAGCTAACGGAGGAAATCAGAGTCATTTTCCCCCTTCTATAGAGTAGCTAATGATGTAGGAATCCATTCAAAAGAAAAGAAAATTCCATCCTAAAAAAGTATTAACTTTGAACTTTCACTTTTGGAAACTTATAGATTTGTGTCATGGCGGCATTCCAAGCATGGAAAAACTTGAGCAGTAGAAAAGTTATCCAACGCGGAGAGAGCTTCCTTTATGACCTCTCATTATTGATCTTTTTTAAAAGCTAGCGCCCTCCCAGCCCAACTTTTTCATGTAGAATTCAACGTAGTATGTGTTTTTTATTTAAAAATATATTAAAATAAATTTTATATTTTAAAATAAATTTTTAATATTAATAAATTAAAATAATTTGAAAAAATTAAAAAGATATTGAACTTTTTTAAAAATATTTTTAAAACACAAAACAAATGTAATTAATGCCGGCATCCCATCCCCCACTTTCTCACTTATGGCTCCATGACTTCTTGTTGGGTTTACACAGGGCTGTATGACTACGAAGCCTATAACGTGCCAAATATGCTGGTGTGTGTCTTAGTCGCCTATTAATTGGAACCTGCTACCCATAATTGTAAATATGCACGTACCATTATTGTCATCTGTGGAAATTCGAGGCTTCACATTTCCGATCAGTTTACAGAAACCAAACTTGCAGCTCGATTTCGGTACTGTTAGCTTGAGAATATCAGACACGATTAATCTAGAATGAAATATCTCTACCGAGGGATATGGCAGAGTTGCAACCGTGGCTTGTACTGGGCACACTTCTCGTTTAAGTTTGATTGCTGAAATTATTCTTCTCTAGTGAATAAGCTACATGATTATTTTACACCTTATTCTCTGTTATCTTTATCTGAAATTAATACTACGTACCCCTGCAAATAACTTTAAATCAGGACTCTCGATTTCAGAAATTAGAGCTTAAAAACAAATATTTTTAAGAAATTCCTGCTCAGGCAAGGTATTATTCTCTGCCTGCGGAGTCCATAGCACCTCGACAGCCCATATACAACAATGGTAACGTATATCAGATACAAGGTACGCATAGTGGATAATACAATATTTAGGATGTCATTATTATTACCTCAAGTTCTTGTGCATCAACATTCAAAGATCGCAAGGCACCTTTGATTTCCTCTGTGAATGAAGATAGGTAGTTTATAGAAAGTGAAGAGTCAAGGTAACAAAACTTGGCTACATAAATGGCACCAAACTGTTTGTGGGATATATGTGAAATTAAACGGGATGGTCGCATCAAGTTACAAGAACAAAAACTATCATCCTCATATCCATCCTTTGTTGTCAGATTAATTTCTTATGTTCGCCCGAAAAGTACCTGAAGTACAAAACTATGATTATGATACAAACAAGCCCTGGGTAGAGCTTGTTTATTTGGAAAATAGAAAATCAAATGGTAAGCCTACAACAAATTTCTCAACTGTTGTGATATTCGCAGAAATTGTGTCTAAATGAGGTAAGTCTTTACAGGCAGATATAAACAGAGTGAAGTTTCTTAGCACATAGAGGTGTCAAAAATATCCTAGAATATATTGTAATCAATCCTAAAAGTGGGGGAGACTATTGACATAACGAAAACATCTTCCTACTTGCAGTGTATTGCGTTCCAAAACTAAAAATTGCCTGTCATCAAAGTTTCGAACAGATGCCTTTATCAGGTCATAAAATCCGGCCTCAAACGTGGGTAGTTTTGGAGAAATCCCTGCTCAGACAATGTTTCATTCTCAGCCTGCGGAGTCCAGAGCACCTCTACAGCCTATATAGAACAATGGCAATGTTTATCAGATACAATGTACTTATAGGATCAACAGGAGGCCCAAACTGAGAAGTGTTATATAGTGGATAATAAAATATTTAGGATGTCATTGTTATCACCTCAAGTTCTTGTGCATCAACATTCAAAGATAGCAAGGCACCTTTGATGCCCTCTGTGCTTCTAATAGCAGGAACTTTGTACATACCGTTAGCAGCCACCAGGATTGTCACCTGTGAACGGGTGTCAAGAGAAAAGTATGGGTAGAATAATAAAAAATACAGATATTTCAGACTTTCAAAATACGTTCTGCAAGAGGTCAAGTTAACAAGTAGGAGCCATCTAAAGACAAGAATAAAAAACTAGTATTGGCTTCTGTCCAGCTCACGCATCACTTCTTTCTTGGATAACAAATATCCCCTTATTTTTCTCACAGCATCATTTTAATTCCATTTGAAGGAGGACGCAGGAGATTTCACCGTAAGAAGATCTAGATACAGATAGTCTAATGTTTACCAATGATAGTTTAGAAAGGAGAGATTCAGCAGACATTTCAGAGCATCAAATAATGTCTGGTTTATACATGTTTTTGTTTCATTTGAAGCTACAGCGAAGGCTATCTTCAAGTTAACAATATTCGTGATACGGAACTTCCTTGATCAATTAAATAAGCACTTAAAGTAGATTCAGTAACAATAAGAAAATGAAAGAAAAGGAGAGTTTGCCCCTGTAGCAGTGTTTTGTGATCATATTCCTTTTGTAGAATTTGCATCTAGGGTTTGGTGACCATGTGCTACCAAAAAAAACAAAAAAACTCTAAGGTTCAGAAGCGTATGCTGCTCCAATTGATCAATCCAAAGTCATCCTAAAGAGTATTTAGTAGACATGTAGTACTTTGAAAAGGATAAAGTATTACGAAAAAATAGTTAGCTCAGTATGTCAAAACAAACAAGAAAAGTAATCGATTTGTCAGAGGAAGTACTTGAAACAGATGAACTTACTATAATTTTTTCCAGGAACGCCTTCTCTTTGTATATTGACGTTGTTGAAATTTACCAGTGATCCTGCATGACACTTCTCGTTTTCTTCACTCGAGAGCTGCTTGAACCTCATTAGCACTACTCCAGTGGTACTATACTTTTCTACCTATTAGAAAATTTGTGGGGCACATAAAAACGTTCAATCGTTATATGATCTATAAGAAGAAATGAAGATAAACAAAGATTAGTGGTCAGCGACAGCTTCTATTGATTGCTTAAACATAAGGCAGTGACTATTTCATAGGTATGCAGTAAAGAGAGGGGCCGAAATCAGTTACAGAATAAAATAGGTTTGACATACCGATGAAAAGCCAGAGATCATGTATTCTGGATATCGTAGAAACGCCGACACTGTTTCTGAATCCATAGTTGAAAAAGAGACACGGCATTAGTTGAATGCCACGGAGTCAAAAACAAATCATAAATATGATGTTCCAAAAAAGATACCAGGAAAGTCCTGATCATAACTCACTTGTCAGTATGCGGTGCCATCCCCTCGCTGTAGAAGTGTTTGCAGTGCTGGAAATTTCATTGAGCTCGTTTTGAAGTGAAAGAGCCTTGCCCATTAGGCCCACCTACAATGTCAGGATTGCGAAGAACTATAAACTAGCTCTAGCAGGTTTTGGGTATTGATTTCTTTACTGCATCAGATTCCTTCTTTTACAAAGGAAAGCAGGAGTCCTTGTTTAGAAACCAAAAGGACAGTTGATTTGATTTGAATCTTTGTTCTGTTAAAGAAACCAAAACACTATCACTATCCGATATTCAGAGTGTACCTGAACCATTATAAGCGTGTACTGTTCTGATTTTATTGGCTCTCTCCTGTACTGTTCTGATTTTTTCCTTTTCCGATCTTTTTGGTATTCAGAGCAGCAGAAGGCAATCATAAAACCGGCACAGAATAAAACTAAGATCACGACGCCGGTAACAAATATTATAACATCTACTTTGCTGCCTCTCCGTCCTCCTCCCTGCCCTCTACTTCCCCCAGAGTCTATATAGTCCCAGGAAGAAGAGCCTCTTCCGACGGGGGAGAAAGAAGAGCCACCGCCTGAAGAGACGGGAGAACTTTCTCCAGAGGAGCCACCCATTGAACCACAATAGGCGGCCAAAGATATATACAAGAAAGACATTAAGAGAAGCAAAAGAAACGCAAGAATTGGTGGTCTACTAAACTTGATCGTTGATGCCATTGTGCTCTGCTTGTCTATATGTATGAATTATGTTAGGCTTTTCAAGATTCTTCTTCTTTTTTCCTGTGGGTTTTGGAGAGATTACGAGTTTTTTATTTTATTATGGATAGAATTACGAGAATAAAGAAAGTTAGTAGGGGAAAGGGGGTTGGTATTGGACTATATACGTAACGGTTTCGCTTCGCCCTATAGTTGCTAGTTAGTTAGAGTTGTAGCTTTTGGAACTGGGGAAGGATGCCAAGTTCAATCAGGTGCAGGCGTGTCAACTAACAATTGGTCCCATCTATTATGAACCCATGAATCTGGACCGTTTATCAATTCAGACGTGTAATCTATCTGATGTTGTTGTGGATGGACTGGAAAGTTACATTTGACCTGAACTCAGGCCCGTATTAGGCGAGTCTTTTTTGCAGGCCCATGTCCTTTGATTAGATATCACGAGCTGGAGCCGGATAGATCTAATCACACACTGGAGCCGGATAGATCTAATCACACACTGGAGCGTACAACCACCGAGAGCCAAACAGAACCCAAACTGCTTCACACTGTTACTGCATAAAACCCTAATAATAATACCTTCATCTTCCACTCCTTGCCCAAAGGCAGCCTCCGTCCGAATCGAAGCCTATCAGCGTCGTCAAGGAGAGAAGAAGCCTATTAGTTACAGACAACCATGGCAGACAAGGCTGTGACTATTAGAACAAGAAAGTTTATGACAAACAGGCTTCTTTCTAGGAAGCAGTTTGTGAGTTCCATCTCTTCAGTTTCCTTTCTTTGTTCTTTTTTAGGTCTGTTTGGTTTCTAGAATAATACAGTCTATAAACTAACCATGGTTTTTGAAACAGATCATTGACGTCTTGCATCCTGGGAGAGCTAATGTTTCTAAGGTATGTGGTTAGTTTTTTTTTCATGTTCTTAACTGCTTTTTTTTCCTGTGATTTTTGGTATCTGATAATGGGATATTATGAAGGCTGAATTGAAAGAGAAGTTGGCAAGTTTATATGAGGTGAAAGACCTGAATTCGATTTTTGTGTTCAAGTTCCGTACTCATTTTGGAGGTGGGAAATCAACTGGGTTTGGGCTGATTTATGACTCTGTTGAGAGCGCCAAGAAGTACGAGCCCAAGTACAGGCTAATCAGGGTAACTGCCAATCTGCTTAACTCCCCTGCTACTGCTCTAGAATGTTCATCATCTGCGTACATTTAGTGCATTTGTTGAATGTCTTGTTCCTTTGTTAGTGTCGAATCATCTTTATGCAGCTGCAATGCGTATGCATAACACTCAATATGTTAGTGAGACTAATAGTTAATTCAAGGAAAGAATGGGAAAATAATACCTGCTGATAGATTTTTTCAGCATTATTTGATTAAAAGAAAATGTGATTATCTAACCCTTTGCTTGATTTCTGATTATGTGGACTTATTGGTTTTTGCTAGCTAGAAATTTCTCTGTGAATGAACAAACCTATTCTGTTAATTCAGATTATAAATAGAATCATGTGTGCGGGTAGCCTGCTCGTAGTGCAAACAAAGAACAAAACCTAGTGTAGGATAGACATTTTCAGAACCCGTCAGGATGCTTATTAAACTTCAAACATATCGAAACCTTTTCATGATCCAAGCTACTCGATTTTTTTCACAATAACTTTACTTGCATCAACTATTTCTCCAGTTGTATAAGCACTTTGGTCAAATCAGCTCTTCTTTACATCCATGTGGTATGTATGCAAGTAGCCTGGGAATTTTCTAGCCAATACCTTAAAACACACCTTTCAGTTTCTCTTAACTTTCAAATAGAATTCTGAGAGCCTATATGTATCACTTCTTTCTATAGCCTTTTGCACATTATTCACAGAGAGTATTGTCTCCAGTTTTGAATGCAGAAATGCAAATGCATTTGTGATCCTAGGATAGCATTAGTTTTAATTGGTAAGATGGTTTGAGGGGTTATGGATAATGTGTCACTCTACATTTCCATCAAGTCTTCACCTAATTGAGAGACTACAGAAGTTAGCTGCTATAGAAGTACTTTGCTTGCTGGTTGGATCATTAACTTGTCAATTTTTTGGAAAGTCATCTCCTGTGTTATTGATTTAGAGTCCAAATGTTCTCCTTTTTCCTTATGTTAATGAGCTGGGGAGTTTGGGGCTAAGGTTAGCTAATATTCACAAACTGTTGTATGATGATGCTGGATGCATTTTTATCCTTCTTTAGACATGTTTCACAAAAGCATCTGAAACCTGCGTTATAAAGGTTTTTTTATTATGTTCAAGACAACAGATTCAACATTTGCTTACAGCTTATATGTGTAACATTTTTCTTGCTACAATTCAAATTTGACTGAATTGATTCTGGATCAATAACGAGGAATTTGGTACCGCTAAAAACCATTCAAGGTGAAGAGAATATTTTTTTTGCCAATGCAATGGAAGCTGATATAGACAAGCTGCAGTATGAAGATGTTGAATGCCTTTTTTACTCTTCTTGAGACTAGTATCAGAAATTTTTATGTTCAGACAATGCAGATTCTATATTTGCGCACTGCTTTGGTGTATTTGTTAGAATAATTATGTCTGCTTTTATTGTTAAGCCTCACAAACATCTACAGTTTAGGATATATGCTAGCTATTAGCTCTTTGATCTGGAACCATATTTTCCATACGACCACCACATGTATTGGTGAAACAAGAAACTGATTTAGTTTTCTGAAGTTCAACATGATTTTGTCAGTGTATACTGAGTACTCTAGTGCCTGGGGTTTTTGTGTTTTATGCTGAATAATTGCTTGTTTTGATGATAGAATGGACTAGCCACCAAGGTGGAAAAATCAAGGAAGCAACTGAAGGAAAGGAAGAATAGGGCCAAGAAAGTTCGAGGTGTAAAGAAGGTAATTTAGCAAGTTTTCTTTGGCAATCCCATTCCTTATTATTGGATTTTTCTAGCCTCCACATCCAAACTGTTGATCCCGGACATGTTTCTTCTATGTGCAGACTAAGGCTGGAGATGCTGCAAAGAAGAAGTGAGATCTAAGTGAGTGAGCTACCTACCCATCACAGTAATACGACTGGGAACCTGGATGTTTCCTTCTTGCATTTTATCTACCAATCCTCCAATGAAGTTTTGCAAAGTTTTTTTGTTTTGGGACGCTTTAGTTATTTTTGCCAGCTGTCTGAACATGCCCCTATAGAGGTTTAATATTCGAGGAATCATTTGTTGAGGTGAGATTGTGTGACAATTTTGCGTTGGTGATGTTGTTTTGGGTGGTCCTGATGCTGCTAATGCAAATTGTTCTCACTTCACTCTTCACTCTTTTGGAATTCTTATGCCCTATACAGGATTATGAATATTTTTGTTTTCCAAGATTTCTTGTTAGTTTCTACAAGCAATTCTTGATTGTAACGCTGTGTTAGTCCTGACCTCAAATTTACTGCAACAGAAGTTGACTGTCAGTTTCTTCAAGGGGAAAAGGGTCATGGCCTGAGCGTTAAATTCTATTCTGAATTCTTCACCTGTTGTGAGCGTGGATAGTCTGGATGCAAACGCATTACCCGGTGATGTAACTGGATGGCATTGGTGCTGCATGGTGAATACAAGTTTTTAGTGCCTCCATGCGACAGCGGTAGCTGGAAAAAATTGACTATAGAAATTGACAGTCAGGTGTAAAACTTCAGCATGAGCTGTAATTGATATTTCAATCGATCATTTCGGCGCGTTTCTAAGCGTTGACTATCTCGAAAATTCCTCCCCTTTTTTCCTCCTCCTCCCTCTACCGTCACCAATCTCCTTCCTTCTCTCTCCGGCCCTCCCATTGCTGATCTCACATCTTGACCATCAACATCCCAAACCGAAGAAAAAAACATAATCTCCAAAACCCACAAATTCACAACCCCTCCATCTAGATTCAATCCGATGAACGTGCAGTAGTAGCTTTAAAACATGAGAATGACCCTTGAACTACACAACAACACTTCAAGAAGCCTCTTGAACAGAAAAGGGCACAATTAACACACAAGTTCTAGCGTCCAGTGATGATGTTGGTGGCCTTTTTGAAGTGCAATTTTTTTCCTAGCGTCCAGTGTGCGAGTCGATTGTGAAAGAACTTGGACTTTACACTGTTAGAATATTGCCTAGAAAGTAACCATATAAATAAGGCGCGCAAGGGGTATGCTGGCGGGGCAGGGGCCCGCACCAGCATCAGTTTACTCTGGTAAAACTGTCAACTTCACCATCATAAATTACAGATAACACAAGAGTTATAGCAAGGCACAGGATTATTGAACATAATCTATTACTCGTAATAATTCTTCATAGTATTCGTTCTTGTCAGGTGACGCCCATGGAAAACAAAAAAAAAATGACAAGACATAGGCTCCACATCACTCTTCCAAAATGAAGAGTAGACTATTCCTTTTGCAGGCAAGGATCGAAATCTTTGACTGGAATATGTGAATGTTTGAAAATGAAATCTCAGCGCATACTGGTTTTATTTTTTAAAAGTGTTTTTAAAAAATGTAAATTTAAAATTTTTTATTTTTATTGTTTAAAATTAATATTTTTTTAATATTTTTATATTATTTTGATGTTTATTAAAAATAATTTTTTAAAAAATAAAAATATTATTTTAATATGTTTTCAAACAAAAAAATATTTTAAAAAATAATTATAATAATACTTTTAAAAAATTAGGTGGACGCGCGTTGGTGCAGCTTTTATTATAAAAGAAATCGAAAATCTTGCATGTTTATGGCAGTAAATGCTTCGTGAGTTTTTATTATATTGCAGAAAGTGCGATATAAAGGAGAAAAAAGCGAGAGCAAAGGACAAGAGAGTCCGAGAGTTTTGAGCGTAAGTACGTGTTCAACTTGTTGAATAATGATTTAAGCTTGACTGAGAAAAAAAAATTAGTTGGTTAATTTTCAACATTATACTGATGAGATCATTTTGAGATCCCGTTGTTCTAATAATAAAAGTTTTTCTAGTGGATTTTGATTCTATGATTTTCCCCTTTCATATTGAGGGATTTTTCCATGTAAAATATCATTATTTTTTACACAAAACAAGGTTGAGTTCTCTGGCTAGGATGTGTTTGTTTAAGAAATATAGCGCACACCATGTATTTCATTAAAAAACAAATATTTCATGTTTTTTTTATGGTATATTCCGTGGTATATTTTACAAATAGTATTATTGTGGTGTGTTAGAAAGTGCGTTCCAAGCCAGCGGATTGGTGGCATGTGAAAAAAAAGAAGATAAAAAAGAAAAAAATAAAGGAAAAGGAAAAATCAAATTATAATGTGCTTGTACATGTGTTATAACATGATAGAACGTAACCTAATGACTTTAAAAAAACCAAACTTTACAACAAAATTAAAATTAAATAATAGCAGCATGGTCAAACTCTAATATTCCACCTCAACTAGTCGATTGGTTGGATCCAGTTATATTAATCAGTTGACTGTTGCATACAAAAATCATAATTTTATAAAAAATTT
>Ga0307516_10008453_pt1 | contig 11650 bp, 10 predicted proteins | sample 19_EM_MG_FD_203310 | JGI IMG/M metagenome (GOLD analysis project Ga0307516, IMG submission 203310) | Populus trichocarpa ectomycorrhiza microbial communities from riparian zone in the Pacific Northwest, United States - 19_EM | ecosystem: Host-associated > Plants > Roots > Unclassified | place...
CAGCGAGCTCGTGCGATTGACGCGAATGGCACCGATATCGGAGCCGCGGATATTGCCGCGGCGGCACAGCATGGCGACCAGGCGTCGGGCGTCGGCGCCGTGGGCTTCGCCCCAGGAGACGCGGAACGGCACCCACCCCTGCCCGTCACCGCGCTCGAACGCCGGGGGGCGCTCCGATGCCGCGGGACCCCGCTCGAATTGCCGCGGCTCGCGCTGCTCGAACGGACGCGGACCGCGTTCGAGCTGCGGAGCTTCGCGCTGCTCGAACGGACGCGGGCCGCGCTCGTTTGCTCGTGGCTCGCGCTCGAAACGCTCGCGCTCCTCGAAGCGACCGCGCTCTGGACGCGCCGGCGCGCGACCGGTGCGTTGCGCCTCCGGCAAGAGCGGCGTCACTTCGCGCGGTTCGCCCGTGGCGCGCCGCACGCTGATGATCAGCTGGGCCAAGGCGCGTTCGGTCAGACCCGACTCGACGATGCTTTGGACCTGTTTGGCCACACGCTCCGATACTTCTCGCTGATCGCCCTGCATCAAGTCGGAAAGCCAGCGCGCGTCTTGCGCCTCGCGGATGGCGGCGGCGGTCGGGATCGGCTCGATGCGAAACTGCACGCGCGCCCTTTGCAGCAGCGACGCCGCGCGCCGCAGACCTGCCGGCGCAACCAAGACAGCGCTCACGCCTTTGCGCCCGGCACGCCCGGTGCGGCCGCTGCGATGGGTGTACGTGTCCGGGTCGGTCGGCGGATCCAGCTGAATCACGCGGCCGATGTCCTGCACGTCGATGCCGCGCGCCGCTACGTCCGTGGCAATCAAGGCGCGGATATCGCCGCGCTTGAAGGCGGACAGCGCGCGATTGCGCGCGTTCTGATCCATCTCGCCCGACAGCGTGCCGGAGGCGAAACCGGCTTGCTGCAGCTCGCGCGAAATTTCGGACACGTCGGCGCGCGTGCGGGCGAATACCAGCGTCTGCTCGTCGGCGTGGTGCAAAAGCACGTTGATCAGCGCGTCCACGCGCTCGCGCGGATTGACCAGGTACACGATGTGATCGATGTCGCGGTTGGCGCTGCCGAGCGGCGTGCCTTCGATGCGCTTCGGATCCTTCTGCACGCGGTCGGCCAATGCCGCCACGTCGCGCGCGAATGTCGCTGACACCAGGTGCGTACGGTGACCGGGCGGCGCCTTGGCCAGAATCGCCTCGAGCTCGTCGCGGAAGCCCAGGTCGAGCATACGATCGGCTTCGTCGAGCACCACGGCCGCCACGTCGCTGGCTTCGATGCCGCCGCGGTTCAGGTGATCGAGTAGTCGCCCCGGCGTACCCACGACGATGGCAGGGCCCGCAGCCAACGCGCGGTGCTCGTCGCGATACGACGAGCCGCCCGTCACCGAGGCGATCCGCAACTTGAGCGGCGCATACAGCCAGCCCAGCTCGTCGTTCACCTGCTTGGCGAGCTCGCGCGTCGGCACGATCACCAGCGCTAGCGGGCGCGCCACCGGCGACGGCTTGATGGCCGCGCCCGAAACCGCGCTCCGCAGAGCAAAGCCGATGGCCAGCGTCTTGCCGGAGCCGGTCTGGGAGCTGATGCGCAGATCGCGCCCTTCGGCGCCGGGCTCGAGCACGGAGAGCTGTACGGGCGTGAGCGTCGCGTACCCCTTCTTGGCCAGCGCAGATGCCAGCTCGGGACCAAGCAGCTCGGAGAAATCGGGTGCAGGACTAGACGACGGCGCAGGCTCTGACATTGAAGGGGCGCGGCTGCAGCGTCGTGACGGGAAGCCTGAACTCAGGCCGGGACCGCGAACGCTGGGCGCGGGCGCGTTGTAGCAGGGCCTGCCGAGTCGGCACGCTCGAATTGTTGTCGGCGTGACAACAATTCCGCCTGTACGCGAAGTCTTGTGGTTATGGGGCCGCCGCCTATGTTGTCGGCCATGACCCAAGCAAGCGCGCGGCTTCCGGTGATTTACGTGCCCCACGGCGGTGGACCGTGGCCTTTCGTGAAGGCGCCGTTCGGAAGCGCCGACGAGCTTTCGGAGCTGACGCGCTTTCTGCGCGGCGTGGCGGAGCTGCCAAAAACGCCGCCGCGCGCGCTACTCGTCATCTCGGCCCACTGGGAAGAAGCGCGCCCCACCGTGATGAGCGGCGAGCGGCCGCCGCTGCTGCTCGACTACTACGGCTTCCCGCCGGAGTCGTACCAGCTGACTTGGCCAGCGCCGGGCGCGCCAGCCTTGGCGGGCCGAGTGCGCGAGCTGCTCGGCGCCGCCGGTATCGAGAGCGCCAGCGACAGCCAGCGCGGCTTCGACCACGGCACGTTCGTGCCGCTCAAGCTCGCCTACCCTGACGCTCAGATCCCGACCGTGCAGCTGTCGCTCAAGGCGGGGCTCGATCCGAGCGAGCACTTGGCGATAGGTCGCGCGCTCGCACCGCTGCGCGACGAGGGCGTGTTCATCATCGGCAGCGGCATGAGCTACCACAACATGCGGGCCATGGGGCCGCAGGGTCGCCCAGCCGCCAGCACCTTCGACGCTTGGTTGAAGGACGCCGCAACACTTCCGGCCAGCGAGCGCGATGCGCGGCTAGCTGAGTGGCAAGGCGCGCCGGCGGCCCGCGCGGCGCATCCACGCGAAGAGCACTTGCTGCCGCTGATGGTGGTCGCGGGAGCCGCGCAGGCCGATCAAGGCCGCGTCGCCTACCAAGGCAGCCTGCTGGGTCTAGCCATCTCGGGTTACGCCTTCGGTTGAAACCCGGGCCGCCGTTAGCTGCGGCCCAGGCGCATCAGGAGCCGGTACTCTCGTAGCGCTTGAGCCCTCGATCCCAGGCCTTCTGCGCCAGCAATAGGCACACGATGGTGGCGACTGGCGCAGCTGCCAGCGCTACCAGCGGCGCACCCTTGCCGAACAGCACGCTAGCGGGCAAGTAGTGGAAGGTCCCGAACGGGAAGATGAACAACAGCACCGCGCGCACGAAGCGCGGGTACGTCGAAAGCGGGTAGCGCGTCGCTTGCAGCAAATTGTGCCCAATCATCATGCTCGATAGCTGTGGCCCAATGAACCGAAACGAAAGGCTGGCGAACCACACCAAGACCGAAGTGTAAGTGAGCATGCCGCAGAGCCAGAACAACGGCACGCCTAGCCAAACGTACCAGGCAGCGTGCAGCCAGCACAGCGAGCCCACGACATAGGCCGCGCCGGTCAGCAGGTTGCCGAACGCGTGCAGCTCTGGCCTGGTTACCAGATAGAACGGCAGGGCGCGGACCGGATAGGTGAGCAGTCGATCGAGATCGCCCATCACGATGGCCTGCGGCAGCGTCCAAATCTGGTTGAAGAACAGCTCCGAGCCGCCCAGACATATCGCCGTCATGCCGAACAGAAACAAGACTTGCGGCGGCGACCAGCCAGCGAGCATGGGCACGGCGCCGAGCACGATCCACAGCAGACTGAGCGCGGCCGCTTGCATCATCATCGACGTCGCGACGCTGACCAGGAAGTCCACGCGATATTCGAGCTTGGCCTGCAGCGACGCAGTGTAAGCCTGCAGGTAAATTCGCCAGTTTTCGCGCGCCATTTCAGCCTCCCTGAATGTCCAAATAACGCAGCGATAGCCGCAGCAAGGCGCGACCGAGCACGAGCAGCCCGAGCGCCCAAGCAGCTTGAATCGCCAAGGCTTCGACCAGCGCGCGCCCCGAGATCGACCCCAGGTAGATGGAGACGGGCGTGTAGATGGTGTGACAGAACGGCAGGCGTTGGGCGACGCCGCGGAGCAGCGGCGGAAACAGCGCAAGCGGCGCAGAGACGCCCGAGAAGGTTAGCTGCAGCGCGGCTCGGGCCACGAAGATGCCGTAGTTGCTGAGGGTAATGAACGCCGTCTGCACGAAGATGAACGCCACGGCGAATTGGATCAGCAAGGCCAACAGTGAGCTTGCACAAAAGCCGGCGAAAGCGACGGCGTCGTGTGGCAACGCCGCGCGCCCCCAGAGCAGGTAAGACAGGCCCACGAACGGCAGCACCATCACGGTGTTGAGCCAGACGTCGGCCAGCGCCTGCGCCAGCTGTGTGAGCTGAAAGTCGACAGGCCGCAGCAAATCGGTGGCGATCAAGCCGAGTCGGATGCGCTGCCCGACCCGCCACTCCACGCCCATCGAGGAGCAAAAATTGAGCGCCGCTGCCAGCAGTAGGTAAGGAAACAGTTGGCTCGCCGGCACTGGCAAATGCACCCGCGGTTGCGCGTAAATCTGCTTCCACACCAGCATCGGCACCGCGTAGCCGAGCCCGACCGTCGCCATGCCGAGCAGCATCGCGGGCTTGTACGCAAAATTGGTGCGCGCGGCTCGCACGAACAGCGCTGCCTGCGCGCGCAGCTCGCCGCGCCAGGGCGACACCGCGCTCATCAGGCGGCCCCACTCTCTAGTGTCGCCGAGCGCCGGTAGATGCTGGCGACCATGCTGTCGATGTCGGCCTTTTCGAGCACGATGTCCGACACCGAAAGGCGGCTGAGCAGGCATTGCGTGAGCGCAGGCGCGGCGCCGTCGCGCTGGTAGCTGACCACGACGCGATGCCCGCGGCACTCAACGACCACCCCGCCGAGCGGCTCGAGCGCGCGCGTCAGCTCTGCCGCCGTGCCCTCAGCGGCTGGCTTTTCGAGCTCCAGCAAGATGCGACGCTCCGTCGCGAAGCGCTTTTCGAAGTCGCGCAGCGAGCCGTCGAATAGTAGCATGCCGCGGTCGAGCAGCAGCAGCCGGTCACACGTTTCGGTGATGTCTTTGAGGTCGTGGGTGGTGAGCACCAGCGTGGTGCCGAAGCGACGCTGCATCTCGACCACGAACTCGCGAACTTGCTCTTTGACCGAGACATCGAGGCCAATCGTCGGCTCGTCCAAGAAGGCGATCTCGGGGGCGTGCAGCAGCGAAGCGGCCAAATCGCAACGCATGCGCTGACCGAGCGAGAGCTTGCGCACCGCGACGCCGAGCAGCGGCTCGAGCTCCAGGCGCTTGACGGCTTCGCTGTAGGTGGCCTCGAACAGCTTGCTCTCGATGCGGTACATGGTTTTGAGCAGCGTGAACGTCTCGCGCACCGGAATGTCCCAGAGTAGCTGCGGGCGCTGCCCGAATACGACGCCGATGCGTGCCGCCAGCTGTCGACGTTGCCGCCACGGATCGAGCCCCAGCACTTCGAGCCGCCCGCCCGTCGGCATCAGGATGCCCGTCAGCATCTTGAGCGTCGTCGATTTGCCGGCGCCGTTCTCGCCGATCAACCCGACGCGCTCGCCGCGCTCGATCGAAAACGAGAGCTCGCGCACTGCGGGTACCACCTCCTCGTCGGTGTGAAACAGCCCGCGCACCGCGCCGAGTAAACCGGGCTGGCGCAGCCTGCGCACGTAGCTCTTGGCGAGCTGCTCGCACAGCACACTCTTGAAGGTCATCGTCTGCGGGTCTTTCTGGCTATTTTTCGCTAGCGCGGGCGTTTTCGAGCTCGGCCAGCTTGCGGCGCAGGCTGTCGTTGCGATGGTCCATGACGTGATAGTGCGAGAAGCGCATCTGAGCGCGCGCAAACGCCACGTAAGCCTCGACCAGATCCGGCTCGTCCCACGGAGCGTCGTGGTAAACGCCGGCCGCAAGGTGCGGGCTGTTCTGATCGCGCACCCACTCTTGCGGGAAGAGCGCGACACGCGCTGGCAGGCCCTGAGGCTCGCCCGCGCTGGTCGGCTGCCCGCCGAGCGCAGCCTGGAGATGCCGGCAGAGACAGCTACCGAAGCGTTCTCCCAGGTGGCTGATGGGAGTCGGCCGGGGATTGAGCTCGATGAGAAACGCGCGCCCACTTTCGTCGAGCATGAAATCCAAGCTCGCAAAGCCGCTGTAGCCTAAGGCGCCCAGCACAGCTTCGGCTGATGCTTTCATCTCCGGATGATCGATGAATTCGACGCAGGTGCTGGGCCCGGTCGCTCGCGGCCAAGTCTCGAGCTTGATCGCCGACAAGCCCCCAAGCACGCGGCCCGCTCGAGCCGCGACCACGCGCATGGCAGGGCGGCCGTCGATGAAGCTCTGGGCCAGCAGCCCTTGCCTGAAAACGCCGGGATTTTGGCGCGAACGCAGCAGCGCCGTCTGCAGCTCAGCTCTGTCTTTGCAGATGAAGACGCCGAAACCGGCAGCGCTGTCTTCCTCTTTCAGCACGATCGGATAGCCGTGGCTTACGGCAAACTGCTGCGCCTCGTCTTCACTGAACACGTCGGCGAATAGCGGCTGCCGCACCGACGCTGAAGCTGCCAGCTTGGCCAAGAGCTTGCGGCTGCGCACCGTGCTCAGGTGATTGAAGTCGCCGACCGAGGCGGCCAGTACCGCTCTGACATGTTCGGAAACGCCGGAACGCCGAGCTAGCGCGACCGCCGCGTGCAGCAGGATGACGGTCGTATCGTCCGTCGGGATGACGATGTCTGCGCGCGACCGCTCGATGGCGGCTAGCAAGGCAGCGAGCAGCTCGTCGTCATTGCTGGCTTCGGGCACTGGCAGCGCTTCGTCGACGGCCTGCGAGCGCTGCAGCAAGAGACCCGGAAACGCGAACGTGGTGACGTGAAACCCGGCGCGCCGAAATGCGCTCGGCAGGCGCGGCGCCCCGAACCAGTTGCTGAGCGCCAGGATCAGGACCCGCGGTGCCGTGCTTTGCTGTGCCATTGAAACCCCGTAAAAAAGTGTCCAAACCCACAAAACGAGAAGGCCGCCTTGGCGGAGAGCCAGGCGGCCTTTTCGAGCCCGATGGGGCCGTTACCGCCTAGCTGGCGCCCCCGTGCGGGAAGCGCTGACCAACGCCCATGCCGGTGGCACGAGCCATGGCGCTGTTGGCGATCGAAATCATGAGCGGACTTTGCACGATGAATGGGGCAATCGTCAAGGGTTAGCGACACCGCCCCTCGGCTTCAATCTCTCGCTCTCGCGCGCGAGTATGCGCGGATCTTCGGTGCATGGCGGCATGATGAGAAAGGTCCTTTCCACTGTCGGGCTAAGCGAGATCGCCGCGCCCCAGGGTCGCTCAAGGCTTCGCTCAGCTCGCCCGGCACGGCAACCAGACGCGTTTCGCTCTTCGTCGACACTGCCGCTCGCGTTGGTGCATCGAGCAGCGCCGCGACGCCGAGCCCCAAAGCCAAGCCACGCCCAATCAACGATGCTCTCGATTCTGCGCGACGCGCGTCGCCCCACCGCTGGGTTGCCCTGAGTCCGACACAGGTGACGGAGCGACGTCGAAGGCAGTGCGAAAACTACGAGGCGCCGTCTCAGCAGTGGCTCGAGCGACCCGAGGTAGTCAATAAAGTAGTGGCCGGACCGGAACGCCAGGAGTAGCGGGCCCCAAGTCGGCCGACAGAGGCAATATTTTCGACAGTTTGGGGTGGTCAGCGTAGGGCACCAGACAAAAGCGTCCGGTCGCGGAGAGCGAAGTTCCGCCCTTGCGTCTGTCTGGGTGAAGCAGGCCTGGGGTGCTACCCATTAACCGAGGTTGGCCCAACCCACTTTGAAGCTCCAGCGACGGGGCGCCCTCCGCGTCCCTTTCATCATGTGTAGTCTCGTGGCGATGCTGGCGTGTTCCAGCGCCGAGACACCGCAAGCTGCCGGCATGCAAGCCAGCATGGGGGGCGCCGGCGCGGCAGGAACGCCGAGCAGCGGTGCTGGCGGCGCGAGCGCGGGTAGCGCAGGCGCTACGACCATGAGCGGCGGCAGCGCGACCTCCGGCACGACCTCGGGCAGCGGCGGCGCGACGGCCGGCAGCGCAGGCACGACCACAGCCGGCAGCGCAGGCACGACAACGACGGCTGGCAGCGGTGGGGTCGCAGGCGGCGGCGGCGCCGCGACAGCCGGCACCGGTGGCGGCGGCACGGCAGGCGCAGGTGGCACGAGCGTGTTCACCGGTACGGCGAAGATCATGGTGGTCGGCTCCTCGAATGAGCTCATCACCTGCTGGCGCGCGTTCCTGTGGCAAAAGCTGCAGGGCGCCGAGATCAAGAATTTCGACTTCGTCGGCGGAGTGAGCAGCGGTCCCGACTGCGGCGTTGCAGGTTACGACAAAGACCTGCAAGCCATGAGCGGCATCATCATTTCGAATCTGCCCGCCAGCACCTATCAAGGTTGGTTCTCGGCGCATCCGCCGGACATCATCTTGATGCATTTCGGCGGCGCAGATCTGCTGGCCAACATGTCGGTCGACGGCGTGCTCAAGGCCTACTCGCTTGCCCTGGCGCAAGCGAGAATGGTCAATCCCAAGGTGCGACTGATCATCGCTCAGCACACCCCAGAAAAATCGAGCGGCTGCCAGGCCTGCGACGCCAGCGTGCTAGAGCTCAACGCCGACATCGTGACCTGGGCAGTCGCCAACAACACCGCCGAATCGCCGGTCACTTCCGTCGACCTTTTCACCGGCCTCGTGCCTGCGACTGATCTATCGGACGGCGTGCACCTCAACGAGGCTGGCTCCCAAAAAGTCTCCGATCGCTGGTTTGCCGCGCTGAAGCCCCTGTTCAAACCGTAAGCGCCGCGGAGCCGAGCAAAGCATCTTTTCTGATCGGAAACGGCCGGTGTTCACACCTAGCCGCGTCGACAACAACCACGTGTCGTATCCCAGCGGGCACGCCCCCGGCACGCCGCTATACAACGGTACGAGCAGCGGGTTGATCGGCGACTTCAAGCTGTTCGGCTTCGGCTTCCACGACTGGCATCCGAACGGCCCCTTCGACCTCTACTACGACGACATCGTGCTCGACACGAAGCGGGTCGGCTGCACCAAATAACGCGGGCGGGCGGCCCCGACGCCGCGAGCACCTGCGAAGAGCGCTGCGTCTAATCGAACAGCGTCGTTTTTCGCGGCTCCGCAAACAGCTCACGCGGGATCGGAAACGCCAAGGCTGGCACGGCGTCGGGCGCAAAATAGGCTAGGGTTTTGGTTTCGTCGTTGCCTTCGATCAATGCCCCGCCGGTCGCCACGCACTCGAAAATGATCGACACGTATTCGACCTGGTCGCCGTTTGGGTACACAACGCGAGACGCCTCCCCGCCCATCACCGCCACCACACTGCGGGGCTCGACCACGAGACCCGTCTCTTCGAGCACCTCGCGGATCAGCGCCAGGGCGGGCGCTTCGCCCGGCTCCATCGCTCCGCCCGGCAGCGTCCAGCGGTCATCGTGCTGAAGCTGCAGCAAGATGCGCCCCTCCGCATCGCGCACGATGGCTCCCACCGCCGGCATCATCAACAACCGGGGCCCCACCATTTCGCGCAAACTCCGATAGAACTCCGATATCGCCACTAGCTTAGCCTTCCCTGCGCGGTTCGTCGTCGTGTTGCGGCATGTCGTCCGTGACGAATTACCAAGCGGCTTTCGAGCCCGTGTACACGGGCAGCGCTCACCGCCCCACAAGCGCAGCTGCCAAGAAATTCCGCATCCGGCGCCTCAGACATGCCGCCAACCCTAGCGAAGGAGCCCCCCGCCACGCCAGCTAGCGATGCGTCAGCTTCCAAAGAACCGCCACGATCTGATTCAGCAAGCCGCCAGCTGCCTCAGCCCGCTCCGGCCCAATGTGCCTCCACCCCACCGCCACCCGCAGCGCCGCCCGCGACTCATTCGCACTCCCCGCCGCCGTAAAAAATCTCGCCTCTCGCAGTCACCGATGCTCTCGCAGTCACCGATGCTCTCGCAGTCACCGATGCTCTCGCAGTCACCGATGCTCTCGCAGTCACCGATGCTCTCGCAGTCACCGATGCTCTTGCACCCCCCTCCCATTCGGCGCAGCCGAATTTGGGAGGGGCAGCGCGCGCAGGCGCAGCCGAGCACGCTGGGGGTGGGCATCACCCCCGCGTCGCTCGGTCGCAGCCTCAGCTGCCGTCGTGGCTATTTTACGCCGTGAGACCCATCAGCGGCCCGGTGCAAACGCCGGGAATGCCGAAGGTCGTGACGTCGTCGAAGCCCATGGCGTTGCACATGGAGACGAGCAGGTTGTTGTGCGGCAAATCTTGGTAGTTGATCTGTCGCCCCGTCTTCAGATAGCCGGCGGCCGTGCCCGCGACGACCCAGGGGATGTTCTTGTAGCTGTGGTTGTTGCCAGTGCCAAGCTCGTTGCCCCACAGGATCAAGCTGCTGTCGAGCATGTTGCTGCCGTCCGGCTCTTGCACGGCGGCCAGCTGATCGAGCATGTAGTTGAACTCGGACGCGTGCCAGGTGTTGATGGTGACGAGCTTGGCGTTCGCTACTGTGTCGCTGTCGGACGAGTGCGAGAGCCCGTGGTGCTCTTCGTTCACGCCGATCCACGGGAAGTATTGCCAGCTGTCGGCGTTGGCCCACATGAACGTGGAGACCTTGGTCAGGTTGCAGGTGTGCGCGAGGATCATCAGATCCATTTGCAAGCGCGCCGCGTTCGGAAACTGCTCCATAGCGTGCGGGTCGTACTTGGCCGGCATAGTCAACGGCTTGCAAGCGTTGACCGAATTGGCCAGCCCTTGCTCGATGCCGCGAATGCCACCCAGGTGCGCCTCGAGCTTCGCCTTGTCGTCAGAGCTGACGCGCGCCTCGAGCCGCGTGATGTCGTCTTTCACGAAGTCGAGCACGCTCTGGCCCTCGGCAACCAGGTTCTTGAGCTGATCCGTCGACAGGTTCGCGTTCGCGAAGATGCGCGAGTACATCTGAAACGGGTCGTCGACCGCCGTGTTCGGCTGGTTGGCGCCCTTGTATGAGATGACTTTCAGCGGCTCTTGCCCTGTGATGCGCACGCCGAACTCGAGCGATGGAAACTGCGTTTGGGTACCGATGCGCCCAGCGATGTATTGGTCAACCGAGATGCGGTCAGCGTAGCCGGCAGGGCCACCCGAGCCGGTAAAGCTGCCAGGCATGAGCGAGCCGCCCGTCAGCATTCCTCCAGGGCCCCTCATGTGCGGCCCGCCGGGCTTGCCGGCCACGACGTCTTGGCCTTCCATTCCGTTCGTGGTGCCCAGCGTGTTCTCGATAGTCGAGTACATATGCAGGCCCTTGAGCAGCAGAAGCTTGTCCTTGTGCTTGTCGAGCGGCGCCAAGATCGGCGTCATGGTCGCAAGCGGGATTTCGCTGCCCGTGCCTTGCTGCCAGAACGACTTGGCGATGGTGCCGTTCGCGCTAAACATGCCGATGAAGCGCTTGGCCGCCTTGGCCTTCGCGTCTTGGCCAAACACCGTTGAGGCGCGCCAGATGGGGCTCGAGAGCGCCACGGTCAGGGCGCCGAGACCCCCCAGCAGCTTGCGGCGACTGATAGCGGTTCGGAGGTCGATGGGTTCGTTCGGGCTCATGGCATCACCTTCGCGTCGATCGGGCGGCGGTAGAGGAAGGCATCGGTTTGGACGATGGCCTGCGGCAGCGAGCCGAGACTTTGCCCGCCCGTGTCGAAGCTATCGAGCACACTCTTCATGGAGCAACCGTCAACGGGTTGTTCGAAGCGGCTCATGGCGAAGCGGAACCATTGCCTGGTCACGCATTCTTTAACCTCGGCGCTGCCGGCAAGCTTCGTTGCCAGCTCTGCCACGCCATTGAAGGGACCGTCGATGTCCCGAGTGCCTGCCAGGTTGCCACTGGCGTCGACCGGTTGGCCGGCGTCTTGCGTACGGTAGTGCCCGACTGCGTCGTAGTTCTCGAAGCCAAAGCCGACCGGGTCGAGCAATCTGTGACAA